>Ga0181557_1004189_pt1 | contig 13660 bp, 12 predicted proteins | sample 011ome_23_FD_148632 | JGI IMG/M metagenome (GOLD analysis project Ga0181557, IMG submission 148632) | Coastal salt marsh microbial communities from the Groves Creek Marsh, Skidaway Island, Georgia - 011506CT metaG (spades assembly) | ecosystem: Environmental > Aquatic > Marine > Intertidal zone... | reverse complement strand
ATTGGTGGAAGAGTATTTGGAAAGATATGTATAGCAAGAATTTTGAACTCAGAGTTACCGGCCATTTTTGCAGCATGAACAAAAGAGGCTTCTCTTCTAATATTTACTTCGGCACGAACAAGACGGGCATAAAACGGAATGTTAATTATAGCAGTTGCGTAAATTATATTCTCAATCGTGTTTCCGAGTGCAGCTACAATTCCCATAGCAAGGACAAATAGCGGAAAAGCCATAATCGTATCAAGAATTCGACTTAAGAATATATCTAACCAGCCTCCCCAATAACCAGCCAAAGTTCCTAAAAATGAGCCAATTATAAAAGATATTAAAACTGCCAAAACTGAAATTGTTAAATCTAACCTGGTGGCGACTATAACCCTGCTGAAAACATCTCTGCCTAAGTTGTCTGTACCAAATAAATGCTCTATGGATGGCGGTTGAAGCGCAATTTTAGCATTTGTTTCAAGAGGATCATAAGGAACAAGATATGGACCAAGAATAGCAGTTATCATGAAAAAAAATAACATTAAAAATGCAAGAAATGTTATTGGGTTTTCTTTCAAAATACTTATGAAATGATTTATGAACTTAGATTCTTTAATATTATTAATAGAACTTGAAATAATCATTTGGATTCAAAACCTATTCTAGGGTCAATAATCATATATATTAGGTCAATTAAAAGATTGAGAATGACAAACATTATGGCCATAGATAAAACAAAGCCTTGAACCGCAGCATAATCTGAAACAATTAATGCTTCTACAGCATAGGAACCAATTCCAGGCCAAGCGAAAACTTTTTCTACTAAAACATTTGCTCCTAAAGCAAAAGAAAAAACCATTCCAAGAGTTGTTATGATTGGTAAAAGAGCATTACGTAATGCGTATGAAAATAATACTTTACCGTTTGACAAACCCGCAGCTTTCGCTGTTCGTACAAATTCAGACGATAAAATTGTCAGCATTGATGCCCTAGTCATACGGGCAATAGGTGCTAGTGTGAATAATGATAAAGTTACGGATGGCAGAATAAGTTGTTTTGTAGCGCCGATCCAGGTTTCCCAATCATTAGAAATTGCTGCATCTATTAAATAAAATCCAGTCACTAAATTTGGTTCTATATACATAAAGTCCAATCTTCCAATTGGAGAGGGTGATAACCCCAGTATATAATAAAATATATAAATTAATAAAATTCCTGTGAAAAAAGTTGGCAATGACACTCCCGCAGTTACTAGAAAACGACATAGATGATCTATCCAGGAATCAGGTCTTGTTGCAGCAAGAATTCCTAAAGGAATTGATATAAGGCTTGAAAGTATTAATGATAATATTGTTAATTCTAAAGATGCGGGAAGGCGTTTAATTAGGTCATTCAATACTGGTTGACCAGTTGAAAGAGAAGTTCCAAGATTGCCTTGCATGAGATTGTTTACATAAACAAAAAATTGTTCGTAAAGCGTTTTATCTAATCCCATCGCAATTCTTATTTCGTTTATTGATTGTTCATCAGCAGCTGCACCAGCAAAATAGACAGCAGGATCCCCTGGCAATGCTCTTGTTAAAAGAAAGCTTATTACGACAACGCCTATTAAAACAGGGATGGATTGCACGCTACGAAACAGAGCAGCGTGCAATTTAGGAAATTTATTTTTCATACAAATACTATGTTGATGATAATGGACGAACGTCTAATTGCCTATGAAACCAAAATTCATAACCTTTTGTACCATTTGCGGCAACATTAAGAGCTGGTTGGTATAATGGTATCCTTGGAAGATCTTCAAAAGCAATTTCAAACATCCTTATGATATTTGGCTTATATTTTGGATCATCCATAGGCATATGAAGAGTACTATCCACTAAAGTTTCAATTTCTTCATTTCTATAATTTGAAGAATTAAATAGGTGACCTTCTTTGTAAGCCCAGAAGAAATAATAATCAGGAGTATTCAACCAACCACCAAAATTTTCAAGATGAAATGCTAACTTTTTTTCAACAAGTGCAGCCGTACGCCAGCTTGCACCAGGTATCTTTTCTATAGTAACCTTTATCCCAATTTTTGAGAGACTTTCTTGAATTAATAATGCAGTCGGTTCCATCCAAGATGAGAGACCTAAGCTTATAGATAAAGGCACTTCAAACCCATCTTTGAATTTAGATTTTTGCAAATGTTCTTTAGCTTTATCTAAATCCGTATAGTAAGGGGATTTTCTTGGCCAAGCAATATCTTGTATTTTCTTCTCACCACCCCACAATTTAGATCCTCTACCATATGCTGCTGCTTTAAATATGTCATCATATGGAACAGCATAAGCAATTGCTTTTCTAACATTTGCATCCTGAAAAGGTTCAAATTTTCTGTTAGTGCATAAAACATGCATACAATTTTCAATTGGTGTAGAAAACACATCAACCTTATCAGCTAATTCAGCTGCATCTTTGTCAGGAATTCCAAACGAAAGTTGAACATCACCTTTTTCAATTAAAGCTCGTCTTGTGGCTGAACTTGGTACTTCTCTGACAACAACACGTTTAACTGCAGGAGTTGGTCCCCCTACCCAATTATCGTTCCTTTCATATACCAGTTGTTCACCTGGCGTCCATTTTAAAACTTTAAAAGCGCCTGAACCTGCAGGGTTTTTGTGAAGGTACTCCATGGCCCATGGATCCTCTGAAGTGGCATTAGCTTTTGCAACAGTTGAGTTTATAATAAAAGGTACAGGTACAGCTAGGTCGGGGATTGTAAGTTTTGAAGGTTTATCCAACTTAATAGTAAATGTTTCAGCATCTATTGCCGCAAATTGATCAGGACGTACTAATCCACCAGCTTTCATTTGAACGCTTGGGAAACCACCAACAGATACAGCTCTATCAAAAGACCATTTTACATCATCTGCTGTTACCTTAGATCCATCCCAAAATGTTGCGTTCTTTTTTATTTTAAAAGTAATTAATAGACCATCATCAGAAACTTCCCAACTCTCTGCTAACTCGGGCTCAATTTTGCTGTAGTCATAAGAATAGCCACCACCTTGTGCCTCTTTCGTACCAAATGATAATAATCTGTCGTAACAATTAACCGCCACTTGATAAGATGGTCGATTTGTACCTTTTCTATGTAAATCAAGGCTGTTTATTGTTTGACCAGTAACTACAACTAAAGTGTTTGATTTAGATGCTAGTGCAGGCATTGATTTTAAAAACGGAAGAACAGCTGCGCCTGCTATACCAGTTTTTACAAAATTACGTCTAGATATAGATTTTTTCATTATTTGCCCCTTTCTAAGAGTTATGTGTATATGATATGTAAAAATGTAATAACTCCTAATGAGTTTGGCTAACTAATATAGTTGATCTGGAGAATTAGTATGGATAAATAGTTAAATGCTTAAAAAATATACTAAAAATTATGATTTTCTTCGTTCTTGCTAATATTTTAATCTACTTAATTAAAATTTTTTTTTACTTAACCCCGGTTACGCAGGAATCCTACTAATGATATAATCAAAATAAATTAATTATTGTTGGTTATAAGATGAAATACAAAAATCTACTAAAAGGAATTCCTTGGCGTTTTGGCCCTAATTGGCCAGGTAAAAGATGTGAAGCAAAAACTAGAAAAGGGACACCATGTCAAAGACCCGCCAAACTACCTGTTGGCCGGTGTAGACTTCATGGAGGTGCAAGCACAGGACCACGTACAGAGGCCGGCCTTGCTCGCCTCGCAGCTTCTAAAACTAAACATGGTCGCTATACAAAAATCGAAAAAGCAAAAGCTAAAGCCCGAGCCCAAATTGGACGAGAAATTTGGAAAGAACTTAAAGAAATAGAAAACTGGGGTATTGAACATGGATATTTGAAAAAGAACTGGCGTAAAGATTTTTATATTTAAATAATAACCTCTTGAACCAATAACATTAGATTTAAAACCGTCATCATTCTATTTTCTACTTTAAATTATCTTATTCTTTCTAATATTGAGACATAATTGGCTACAGATGCCCCACCCATATTAAAGATACCAGCTAAATTAGCGTTCCCAATTTGCATATCACCTGCTTCACCAGTTAATTGCATTGCTGACATAACATGTTGAGATACTCCAGTTGCACCAACAGGGTGTCCTTTTGATTTAAGCCCTCCAGATGGGTTTATAGGTAATTTACCATTTTTGTGAACCCAGCCCTCTTCAATGGCCTTATAGCCCTCACCTATATTAGTTAACCCCATCGCTTCATATTCAATAAGCTCGGCGATCGTAAAACAGTCGTGGGTTTCAACAAATGATAAATCATCTAAGGTTATCTTGGCATCTTGAAGAGCATGCTGCCATGCTTGACGTGCACCTTCAAATTCGGTTTTTTCTCTCTTGCTAAGAGGAAGTATATCATTCACATGCCTTCTTGATCTAAATGCAATCGCTCTTTTAGCGGAAAGTGCAAGATCAATATCTTGGATGATCAGAGCAGCAGCGCCATCAGAAACCATAGAACAATCAGTTCTTCTTAAAGGCTCAGCTACATATGGATTTTTTTCTGATACAGAATTACAAAACTCAAAGTCTAGTTTTTTTTGCATATGTGCAAAGGGATTTGCACATCCATTTTCATGATTTTTTGCAGCAATTTTTGCTAAAATATCTGATTTATCACCATACTTTTGAAAATAGGATTTTGCAATTGTAGCAAACACACCAGTAAAGCCACCTTTTGTATCACCCTCTTCTGGTCTATAACTAGCACCTAGCAATATATCACCTACTCTTTCAGAAGATACATCTGTCATTTTCTCTACACCTACAACTAGTGTTGTTTTAGCTTTTTTTGCCTCTATTGCATTCATTGCAGTATGAATAGCTGCAGAACCAGTAGCACATGCATTTTCTACCCTCATTGCAGGTACGTATCTCAAATCAGATTGTGAAACAGCAGGCAATGCACCGTGAAAATCTTGTTTTTGAAAGCCATTATTGAATGTTCCAACAAAAATAGCGTCTATTTCCTTAGGTGATATTTCTGCGTGTTCAATAGCTTTTTCAACAACGTCTGCAATCATATTTTCAGATGTTTGTTCTGAATTCACTCCAAATTTACTGTGGGCCCAGCCTGTAATACATGATGACATTTTTCTCTCCAAAATATTATTTACAAATTTTCATTAATAAATTTAATGTTTCCTGTGGATGTGTAAACATCGCATTATGACCTGATTTTAATTCAAATATTGGCCAATTCATTTTTTTTACAATCTGCCTTGAACTCTCTAAAGATTTATAAATTGGATCAGTACAAATAATATAACTAAGAGGTAATCCATTACCAACTTCATTCTTCAAAATCAATTTTGATCTAAAGGTACTTATAGGATGCGGTGTTAATTTGCTTTCTAAGGTTATGGCTTTTCTAACATCAAAAACACCAAATGCCTCAGCTTTAGGTGGAGGAATTGATAGTTTTCCTTCTGATTTTTCTGCAAGAGCAGTTCTTTCTTTAACCACCTCATCGGGTGCAATATCAAAAGGAGACTGACCGTTTAATAAAATAACAGCATCTAAATAAATTAATTGTTTAATTCTATCTTTTAATCTATCAGCTACCCCGCTTATGGTGCTTCCAGCAAAGCTGTGTCCAACAAGTATAATATTATGTAAATCTTCTGAAATTATATGATTTACTATATCTTCAATAAATACGTCTAGAGAAATATTAGAAGAAATTAGATGTTTTCTTTCTCCCAAGCCAGTTTGAGTTGGGCAGGACACACCGTAACCCTGATATCTAAGCAAATCAGCCATTTCTTTCCAAACCCACCCACCGTGCCATGCTCCATGCACTAATAGAAAATGGGGTTTATTATTTTTCATATTACACTCTTTATATTTTCAAGCTTGCTGATAGTATATACCATTATAAAAAAAGTACATTAATCAATCTGATTGTATATTTAGAAATCTAGTTATTAATATGAAACCATTAAATATTGCCATATTTGGAAGTTCTGGTGCAATTGGACAAGCCTTATGTATTGAATATGCAAATAAAGAAAATATTGAAAATGTTTTTTCATTCTCCAGAAAAGGAGACAATTTAAATCACAAAAATATTACTTCCAAAACTGTCAATTACTTAGATGAAGATAGTCTACAAAAAGCGTCATTATCAATAGAAGTTAAATTAGATGTTGTAATTGTAGCTATAGGTCAATTAGACAACCCTGAAAAGTCTATTAGAGAGCTATCTGCAAACAAATTTATAGACATGTTTAACGCTAACACAATACCCACTGCATTAATTGCTAAATACTTTTTACCCCTTCTTTATAGAGATCGTACAACTAAGTTTGCTTCTCTATCAGCAAGAGTTGGGAGTATAGAGGACAATCATTTGGGAGGCTGGTATTCATATAGAGCATCAAAATCTGCTTTAAACATGATACTAAAAGGATTATCAATTGAACAAAAAAGATTAAATCCAAATAGTATCGTCTTTGGACTTCATCCTGGTACTGTAGACTCTAAACTTTCAAAACCTTTTCAAAAAAAGGGTAAAGAATATTTTACTCCTGAATTTTCTGCTAAAAAATTAGTTAAAGTGATTGATGGCAAAACAACTGATGATGACGGCAAAATTTTTGCCTGGGATGACACTATAATCCCATACTAACCATTTGGTTTATATTCCGGTATATTTGAATTGGTAAAATGCTTATGCCAAAACTGCTCGGTGAATTGAGCTCCTAAGCGCATAAAAACATATACTAGACATAAAGTAATAACTGCTCTTAAAAAAAGAGTAATGATTATATTAGCACCTATAAATGAGACAACAAAAGTATCTTCAATAACACTATGAAGCATCCCTACTAGAACTAAAACTCCAAAAACATCTTTATAATGTAGTTTTCCAGTTTTAACCTCTTTTATTAAAAGACCTGCACCAAAACCTATTCCTAGCGTCACCCCGACAACTGCAATGGTTGATGCCTTCTCGCCTACACCTAGAAAATTTAAAAAAGGTTTTAAGGCTTTTTCAATAAGTTTTTCAACTCCAACATATTTTAAAAAATCCAAAATTATAACTAACGCAACAATAATGATAAAAATCAATCCAAGACCTTTTAGCTGAGCTATTCCCCAACTAATAATGTCCGATGTACTTTCTAAACTTGGTAATAGGATAGTAGCAGGGTAATTCATATAGCCAGTAATTTGGAAAAAAAGATTTAGAAAATAACAAGATAGAATACCCAAACCTAACCTAATGAATATCATCACACGTGCCCTAACACCTGCTTTACGACAAATAATAACTTCTATTGGTAATGAATGTGTGAATAACATAAGAAGACCCAATATACTTGCTTGAGCAGCTGTAAAGGGAATGTCTGCAGGTAGTCCAGAAAAAACGATTAATCCTGCGTAAGGACTAGTAAGCATGGAAGTTGTGAATACTAAAGACATCTGCTCTGGCAAGCCTAGTATAAACATCAATGGTGAAAAAAACTTATTTAATATTTGAACAAAACCTAACTCATCTAGAATTTTTACGACTATTAGAGTAGGAATCATTATGATAAAAAGTTCATAAGTGATTTCAAGACTTGATTTTGTAAGCTCTTTAATTTTATTCATCAAAAACTCTGATTCTAGCTATAAATCAATCTATCTTTTTGGAAATAAATCTTCCACATAATAAACGTGACAATAAGTAAATTAATTAAATTCCAAAATATACCATTAACAAATGCAAGTTTATAAGATTGTGTGAGATCAAAAATTTCTCCTGACATCCAACCACCTAACCCCATGCCAACAATTGTTGCCATAATGACTAGTCCAACTCGTTCTCCTACTTCTTTAATTGGTAGGTATTTTCTAACGATCATTGCATAAGCTGGAACTATCCCTCCTTGCGACAAACCAAACATTAAGGAAACTATGTAAAGTGATAATTGACTATCAAATGGCAAAAAGAACACGAGAGATATCATTTGCAGTAAAGATCCTATAAATAAAGTATATACCGGACCGATCCTGTCAGATAAATACCCAAAACCAACTCTACTAATCATTCCTGAAAAAAGCATAACCGCAAGAATTTCAGCTCCAATACTTAAGCCAAAACCTCTTTCTACACATAAAGCTACAATATGTACTTGTGGCATCGCCATAGCAAGACAACAACCAATTCCAGCAAGAATTAATAATGTTTGTAATGTGCTTGGTGATAGATTTATCAATTTAGAACTATTGTCTTCAACGCTTTGATTAACTTCATTATTTGAAATATTATTTTTTAAAAAAAACGTAATCGGTATCATTATAACTATACAAATTATCGCTATATATAAATAAACATCCTTCCAAGTATTGGTTTCAAGAAAATGACTTATGATCAATGGCCAAAAGGCTCCAGCTACATAATTAGCGCTGGCGATTATAGCTACAGCTAAACCTCTTCTTTTTTCAAAAAAATTTCCAATATCAGCCATCGATGGACCAAAAAAAGTAGCAGCAGCAGTTCCCATAAAAATTTGAAGAATTAGTAAGTGCCAGAACTCAGTTGAAATCATTCCAATCAGGTATGAGAGTACTAAAATTATAGTTGCAACAATAATTGGTAACTTTAGACCAAACTTATCAATTATTTTCCCAATTAGAAAATTACCAAGACCAAAGCCAACCATTGTGGTTGCATAAAGTAAACTTGCTTTTCCTCTATCTATATTAAACTCACTCTCAATCGCTGGCATTACCACAACAACTGACCACATCCCAACAGTACCTGTTATACCAAGACTAAATAAAAGAATAAGTCTGATCCAGGAATTTAAACTGTCATATTCAATATTTAAGATAGATTTATTCAGTTTGATTAATATCCATTATTTATAAAAATTAGTATTAAACTACACAATACCATTATCTTTTAATTGTTTTATTTCACCCTCAGACAAACCTAATGCTTCAGATAATATTTCATCGGTATGTTCACCTAACAAAGGTGGAGATAATCTGTAGCTTGGAGGAGTATCTTTCATTTTAATTGGATTAGCAATTAGCTTTAATGGTGCTTTTCCTGTTTTTTTATGGTCCATTTCAATTACCATCTCTCTTGCTTTAACATGAGGGTCAGAAAAAACTTGTTTAAGAGTGTTTATTGGGCCACAGCCGATTTTTTGTTTTTCTAACTCTAACAACCACCAAGAAGAAGTTTGCCTTTTAGTAATCTCATTTAGTGTGTTTGTTACAAATTCTCTGTTAGAAACACGATCTGCATTGGTTTTGAATTTAGGATCATTTATAAGCTGTTCTTCTCCAGCTAATTTACAAAATCTTTCAAATGTTGGATCGTTTCCAATTGAAAGGACTATATATCCATCAGAAGTTGGCATAACTTGATAAGGGACTATATTGGGATGTTGATTTCCAAGTCTTTCTGGATTTTCTTCTGTTGACAAATAATTCATTCCTTGATTTGCAAGCCAAGCAACATGAGTATCTAACATACCAATATCAATGAATTGACCTTTGCCAGTAGTAATTTGATGACGAACAGCCGCTAAAATGCCAACTGATGCAAACATGCCTGCCATTAAGTCTCCAATAGGAACTCCAACTTTCATTGGTTCTCCATTAGGTTCACCAGTTAAAGCCATCACTCCTCCCATTGCTTGTATTAGACCATCATAACCTGGTCTTGCTGCATATGGTCCAGTCTGGCCAAAACCAGTGATTGAGCAATAAATTAGTCGAGGAAACTCTGATTTCAAATCATTATATCCAAGACCATATTTTTCCAGAGTCCCTGTTTTAAAATTTTCTACCAAAATATCACAATTACTTAATAATTTTTTAACCAAGCCCTGCCCTTCTTTTGTGCTTAGATTAATAGTTATTGATTTTTTATTTCTATTAGCACCACAAAAGTATGCGCTTAGATCTGTTTCCTCACCGTTTTCATTTTTAATAAATGGTGGAGCAAAACCTCTGGTATCATCACCACCTCCAGGTCTTTCAACCTTAATAATATCTGCTCCTAAATCACCTAGCATTTGAGTACAATAAGGCCCAGCCAATACCCTAGTCAGATCTAATACTTTAATTCCCTTTAATGAATTGTTCATAATTTACTCTCACACAGTTCAAATTAATCATTTATTGTTAGAAATATATCTATATAAAATGATATTTCATTGTTTTAATTAAATTTTAGATTTACTAGAACTTAATTAATATTCATGTATATTCTTAACATCTTAAATAATAATCACCAACAAACTTATTCACGAGATTTAAATGACAAAACTGGAAGTTACTAAACCTAATTTTGGAGAATTAACACAGATCGCCAAGGACTTATACTGGGCACATTTTGATCTCCCATTTAGATTAAATCATGTGAACTTATTTCTTATGGATACCCCAAAAGGAATTTTAATTCTAGATGCAGGTTTAAAATCAGACCATTCTGAAGAACATTGGGAAGCTCTAATAAATGGACCACTAAAAGGGAAAAAGTTTGCTGGTTTACTAATTACTCATTATCACCCAGACCATATTGGAATGGCAGGATGGTTACAAAATAAGCTAAATATTAAATGTTACACTAGCAAAAAAGAGCTTTTTACAGCTAAAACATTTAGAGGTATGCCAGATGATGAATATGCTAAAATTTTTAGAAATGTCTTTGTAAGAGCAGGAATGAGTGAAGAAGATATTATTGCTAAAGGACCTGCTACCAGACTATATAAAAATAGAGTACATGAACTACCTGAATTTGAAATTATTGAAGCAGGTCATGAAATTGAATCAAATGATGGAAGATGGCTAGTCAGGACAGATTCAGGACATTCTCCAGAACACATCTCGATGTTAGATTCTGAAAGGAATTTATATTTATCAGGAGATTTTTTATTACCTAGAATATCTCCAAATATCTCTGACAATTTTTTTGATCCTTTAGACGATAGACTTGGAGGGTATTTTAAATATTTAAATGACATCCAATCTATTGGGAATGATACTAAAGTCTTTCCATGTCACGACTGGCCTTTCCAGGATGGAGCTGAACGAGCCAAAAATTTAGTTAAACACCATAACCACAGATTAAGCCTCATATTAAATGAGTTAGAAAATAGAAGCATAACGATAATGGATTCTATTGAAATTATTTTCGATAGGAAAATTGGTGATGAACAAATGCACTTTGCCATAGGTGAAGCAAGAGCTCATTTAATTCATCTTGATGTTACTGGCCAAGCTAAGAGTCAGATTGATGATCGAGGAACAGTTCATTATATGAAAAAATCATAGATTGCTTTTTAATTAAGTATCCCTCAAATATATTTTATTGCTATATATTGTAACAATTTTTAATTATTTGATATTATATTGGCTAAAATTTATTCATTTTAGATAATTCTATTACTAGAACAAAAATAAATTAAGGGAAGCAGTCATCATTTCAATGTGATTAATAAAGAAAAATTTCTATTTCTTTCTTTGTTTTGCTAGAGTTTGGTATTATTTTTATACCAATTAAAAGACACTCTAATATAAAATCTTTAATTTTTTTAAATTCAAAATTATCGTGGTTAAGTAAGGATCCATCTAAATCTGTAAATATAATTATTTCTTCTGAATTCATAGCGTATTTAAACATTTTCGAAATTTACAATTAATTTAAAGATTATAAAGTCTTTTGTCTTACAATAACTGAATTTGATGATTTATTAGGCAGAAGCAAACCCGAAATAATTATCGCTATTGAAATAAGTGCTAGGGATTCAAGAATAAATGAAAAATCATAACCATTTTGAAGCAAAAAGGAAGTTACGGGTAAAACACTTGCACCTGCACATAAATTTATCATAAATTTTATTGATAGAACTCGGCCTCTCCAACTATCTTTAACATATTTAACTAATATGGCGTCCGTAATTGGAACTTGTCCAAAAACAAAAAGCATAGCTACTAACATTATAAATAACAAATCATAGTCAAATGAAACACTGGCAAAATAAATAAAAATTAATTGACCTAATCCCATTGCCGATAAAACAAATTTAGGAGGGATTTTGTCGACCAACCAACCAGTTCCAATTTGTGAAAAAGAAGCAACAGCATAAACAAAACCAGCTAACAAACCTGTAATTGCAACATCATTTGATATCTGTAACATATTAACTTCAAATAATCTTGGTATGAGGAAAGTTAAAGAACCAAATATAAACCCTCCAGATAATGTAACAATACTAAGGCAAATTAGGACTGTTTGCCAATTGGAAGACATAATAGATTCTACTTTATTTGCATCTTTGGAACTCTTCTTAGAAGGTTCTTCATCTAATTCTTTAAGTGCAAAAAACTGAGATATTCCAAATAAAAAACACAATATTGCTGGAACAATAAATGCCAATCTCCAATCTCCATATGCAATTAAAAAACCAGTGAATATAGGTGCAAAAGCAACACCCATGTTTCCCCAAACACCATTAACCCCTAATCTTAAACCAACTTTTCCTGGACGTTTAATTAACATAGCAATTCCCACAGGATGGTAAATAGCAGCAAAAAAGCCTAAAATACCCAAAGATAACCCTAACATATCAGGAGATTGAGACATCGAGGCTAGAAATGCTCCTAAACACAAACCGAATGGATATATAGTAATTAAAATTGGTCTTGAAAATTTATCAGCCAACCAACCAGCTAATGGGGCAGCTGCTCCAAACAATACAACGCCAAGAGTTCCATAAACAATAATTTCTTCATATGAAAAACCAAATTCTCTACCAGCGTCAAAAGCTGCTTTTGCAAAAATTAACATCATAAAATGGTCTAGTAAATGACCTATGTTCAGATATAAATCTGGCATTGAATAAGATTTAGCACTATCAAGATTCATCAATTTCATAACTAAATGTCCTAATAAAATTAGTTAAATAAGTTATTAAGAGTAGAAAGTAGTAAAATCTGTATACTTTAGTTTCTCAACCCTTAGAGCATTCTCAGGGGCTTTAGTGTCTTCATATCCAATAGATACACCACAAACCAGCATTTCATTTTCTTTAAAGTTCAGTTGATTTGCAATTAATGTATGAAATTTAGTGAAGGCCACTTGACCACAAGAGTGAAGCCCCTCACCTCTTGCTCCAACTAAAATGCTTTGTATAAACATACCCACGTCCATAAACGTTCCAGTAGCTAGCCTTCTATCCATTGTTATAAACATTCCAACTGGGGCTCCAAAAAAATGAAAATTTTCTTGCATTTGTTTATCTCTAGCTTCGTAATCATCCCTACTTATATTTAACAGTTTATATAATTCAAAGCCTACAGCTCTTCTTCTTGATATAAACGGTTCAAACCATTCGGTTGGATAATAGTCAAACTCTTGTTTAAAATCTTTTGCTGAGCCATCTTTTATAGAAGCCAAAATTGAGCTTGTAATAGCTTCTTTCTTTTTTCCTTGCACGACATAAACATGCCAGGGTTGTATATTATGTCCGCTTGGCGCAAATGCAGAGCATTCTAAAATATTTTTTATTTTTTCTTTAGAGACTGGATCAGGCAAGAATCTTCTTACTGATCTTCTAGAGATAAACGCTTCTTTTACATTCATATTAATAGCCACAAGATGAAACGAACTTA
>Ga0181557_1004171_pt1 | contig 13704 bp, 20 predicted proteins | sample 011ome_23_FD_148632 | JGI IMG/M metagenome (GOLD analysis project Ga0181557, IMG submission 148632) | Coastal salt marsh microbial communities from the Groves Creek Marsh, Skidaway Island, Georgia - 011506CT metaG (spades assembly) | ecosystem: Environmental > Aquatic > Marine > Intertidal zone... | reverse complement strand
TTACGAGAAGATGGAGATTTACCGAACACATCACAAAGAAGATTGGGTCATCGGCGAGTGGGCGAACCACCAAGAGGAAATCATGAAACACCGAAAGAATGAATCTTACACGTTCGGAACTATGGTGGCGCTCAATTTCACCACTGCTTCGCTAATGATGGGTCTGATGATGATGTACCGATACGGTGACCGAGAAGCAATTCATGAATTTGCCGTTTATACACTATTTATATTTCAATTACTCGAGCAGTCCGTGGATGTCATTAAGGATGTTAAAAGCAAGTCAATGAAATACGAAAAGGTTTGTGAATTTCTAGACAAACCTATTAGAGACGAATGGGGGTTTTTAATCAACAAAAAACCAGACATCTATGTCAAAAATATCTCATTCGGGTATCACGAGGACAACAAGATCATATCCAATTTCAATATGAAAGTACCCTACGGAAAGCACATTGGATTTCATGGAATGTCCGGAGCCGGAAAGAGCACGCTACTAAAACTATTGATGGGTCTGTATAGGCCATGGGAAGGTGAAATCAAGTGGAACGACGTAGAACTAAGAGAACACGATCGGGAGTGGTTTTATAAGTACGGCATTGCCTACGTTCCTCAGGAGCCGATGTTGTTCAAGGACGAGCCCATCGTGGACCACGAGCTAACCGAGGACGTCCCGCGGAAGGGTCCTATGTCAGGTGGTCAAAAGCAAAGGGCGGCACTGGCCTATGCGATTTCGAGGGAACCCTTAGTGCTGTTCTTGGACGAACCAACCTGTCACCAAGACCAAGAAAACACTGAAAAGATCATAGACATGCTAAAAAACTTTAAAGGAACGATCATCGCCATAAGTCATGATCGCATCTTCTTAAACAGATTCTGCGATATTACAAAACAGATAAGACGATGAACATGAAATTTTTATTCAGGGAACCAATCATTTTTTGAAAGTCAATTACAAAATGACTTACAAACTTAATGCCTTTGAGTTGTCGTGCAAGAAGGGTTATAAAGATATGGTTATACACATGATTACAACACGACATATTGATCTTAAAAGTTTACAGAATGGTGTTTATCTGGCATCAGAAGGTGGTCACGCTGATGTAGTCGAAATTTTAAGCGGCGATATGGATGACAAAATTTTTGATATCAATTTCACAAGTTTTGAATGGGGTAGTCCTCTATACATTGCGTGCCAGAATGGTCATTGGCATGTTGTGAGAATATTATTAGGATGGCCAAACATAAATGTCAACATGCGATGCAGTTCTACGCCAGTTCCAACTGCATTGGATATTGCATCTTTAACAGGACACAGAGATATAGTGCAATTACTTGTGGATGCGCCTGGTATCGATCTTGAAGCAGTAGATGATTATGGTCTTACTGCCTATAATCATGCAGATAGTCAGGGTCACGAAGAAATAGTTTTGACAATATTGCATGCAATAACATACAAGTATTAAACAACTAGTTCATAATTAATAAAATGAACATTCTAATCACTGGAGGTGCCGGATTTATCGGCAGTCATGTCACTAGACATCTTGTGAAAACCTACCCGGACTATAACTTTGTGGTACTGGACAAGTTAGACTACTGTGCGAGCATGCACAATCTTGAAGAAGTCGTGCGGTGTCGTAATTTCAAGTTTCTCATGGGGGACATCACCAACGTTGACTTTGTGAACTACATCATGGAAAATGACAATATCAAAGTGGTAATACACTTTGCCGCTCAGACCCACGTGGACAACAGTTTCGGTAACAGTTTCGCCTTTACTCACAACAACATCTACGGAACGCACGTCCTTTTGGAGAGTGCCAAAAACAATCCAAACCTGAAGCGGTTCATCCACGTGAGCACCGATGAGGTCTACGGAGAGACTCCTGTGGACGCCGAGAGTGGTTTCACCGAGGGTCAGATTCTGAATCCCACCAATCCATACAGTGCCACCAAGGCTGCTGCCGAGATGCTGGTCAAGGCCTACGCCCACAGTTACAAGTTGCCGGTCATCATCACCCGTGGCAATAATGTCTACGGTCCTGGTCAGTTTCCAGAAAAGTTGATTCCCAAGTTTTGCATGCGAGCCATGCGAGGCGAAAAGTTGCCCGTCCACGGCGAGGGCAAGGCGGTGAGATCCTACCTCTACATCGACGACGTCGTGGAAGCCTTTGACATTATTTTGCACATGGGCAAAAATGGCGAGACCTACAACATCGGGACCAAGAAGGAGCGGTCTGTGATGGACGTTGCCGAGGAAATTTGTAATGTATTTGGTTTGAATAAGGAAGAGACGATCCAGTTCGCGGAGGATCGTCCCTTCAATGATTGTCGCTACTTCATCGAGGATACCAAGATGGCCGCCCTCGGCTGGTCCGAAAAGACCACATGGGAGGATGGGATCAAGAAGACCCTCGCTTTCTACCGGGACGCCAATGGTTGGTGGAAGAAATCTTTGGTAGACGCCGCTTTAGACCTTTAAAAGCCCGGCCTCGATGGCCAGTAGGCGATCGGGTCCTCGCGAGGTCGGTCCACCCATCAGGAACGAATGAACCCGGGCGTATCCCCATTGCTGGGGCGTGGCACCCGGGCGATGTCCGGTCCTCCAGGCGGCCAGGCCCTTGTCATAGACCTGTTTGATGATGTCCAGCGGAACACCGGTCGCTTTGGACTTATTCTCAAGTGACTTTGCATCTGGATAAGCCCGGTAGAACTTGGTTGTCCACGTGGAAGTCTTGGTCTTGATACCGATGTCCGTCTTGAATGGCGCGTAGGTCTTCTTTTCAATCTTCTTGACACGGGTCACGACATCTTCCTTGGTCTTTAACCCACGGAAGTACTTGAGGGGCGCTGAACTTTTCAAGTCCTTTAAAACTTTGGTGATCTCCTTGTCGGATAACATCCCTACTATACGTTGCGATTTTATCCAGTAAATGTTTTACTTCTTAGTTGTTAGTAACTCGTGATGAGTGAGTGTGGTGCACTGACCCGGGCAGGGACACATTGCCGAAGAAGAAAGGTACAAGGACGTGAACGCTGTTCGGTGCACTCTGATATGTCCGAATGCGCCATCTGTCTGAATAGTATTATAGCGCGCAGTGAACGAAATACAAGGACACTTCCATGCAACCACAAGTTCCACACAGCATGTATCAACCGATGGAAGCGTCAAGGCAACTACACGTGTCCGATATGTCGCCGTGAATTTGACATTCCAGAATACAATATTACTATAATCATTGAGGCACGGCGGACGCGCGAACGAATGATCACGACCAACTTGGAGAGTAGTCAGTTGGTGGGACAGCACATAGTAGATACATTTGATCTTCCTAGAGATAATGCTATCGAATATATGACCGAGATTGTACTTGAAGCGGACAATATGGATGAACTTGAGAGTGCTTTGCGAAATGACCTTGGAATTGACCTCAATGAAATAAATATGACCATCAATAATAATGAGGCAGAGACTTCTCCCTAGATCTGGTTATGAACCAAAATACAGAGGAGAGGCGTGGTCCAGAGACTATATGATTCAAGCCACACACAACTGTTATTCGTATTTTCTCGATGACCTGCGCAAATACAGTCGTGCCGGGAAGCCACAGCCCGGACTGTATTCGATGGGTCCTGGTTACGAAAATGCTATTACCTGCAAGTCCATTAAGAAGCGGGTGATTGCAGACAATCCCAGGTACGTCATCACGTGGTCCCTGGAAAGACTCTACGACGTGTGTCCCAAGGGTTATTATAAAGGATTCATGGCCATCAATAGTTTGGGTCAAGACTATCACTTTTACCGCCAGGACTCGGATGGCACTTGGTCTCATAAACCCGGTGGAACGGCAGTGTCCAGAACGGACGCGAGCAGACAGCGCATTTATAACCCACTTACGGCGGATCGCATGTACGGCAAGCGGGGTGGCATTGACTACGACAAGCCGTGTACATTTTTCTGTGTGAGGAAGACCAAAAATACAAAGAGTTCCGGAAACTTCATGAACCCAAAGTCGGTGAATAAAAACCCAAGAATAAATCTTAATAAAAATATCGCCAAATGATAGTATGCTAAACTTGACTCCGTTAAATGGCATTGATCAGGACCCCATCCCGTCCGCGGACGTGCGAACGAGTATGATCACCTCCATGCACAAGACCACGACTCCATTGAATGCGGCATTTTTCCAGCAAGCCAATTTGGAGCGCATCCAGGCGATGCTTAGGTCACAGTTCAAGAATGAAACGGGTCTCTCCATCGACCGTCAGAATCCTCGCGACGTTATGACATTCATGCGTTACGTCTATATCAACAATGCAATGAACCCCTACGGGAACGTCGATGCGCAGATTGCTAGGATGAATCAGCAGGTCGTGGACAAGATGCTTCCTCAGGTTCGTGATGGGGTCTCAGCCTACATCCTCTATGTGAGGGATGCATCTACCAGCTACGTTCCCAACCCGCTACCCAGAAACACTTCTCTTGCGGGCGATCGTCTTCCGATAAATAACCGCATAGGAATGGGCGGCTCGTATTAAAAGTTTGACACCAAAGAATACTTAGTATGATCATAGGATGGAAAAGACATTTCATACCTATCATAGAAGCACCTCAAGAAAGAAGACAGATTATCGTTCTTGACGAACTTCCAGAAAAGAAAGAAGAAGTGGGTAAACGTCATAATCACAAAGTGTGCAAGGCTGTATGTCTCAGTGGAAAACCATGCAAACATAAACCACAGACCGGACTTGAATTTTGTAAAAGACATTTAAAGATTAATGATGCATAATACACAAGGTATGTTTGTCGATATACAAATCGATGATAGATTAATACTCGCGGAGATGCTTGATGAGAAAGATGATTCGGTCATGGTAAAGTGTCTCGAAGAAACGGCCGACGAAGGTAGATACTCTTTCAGGGGTCCTGTATGGATAAATAGGGAATATATCATCAATTCATATTCAGCAGTAACTGATATTGATTCGTTGGGATATGAGGAAATAAGTGATAATTTATTCATTTCAAATGATCTTTCAGACGTAGAGTTCGTACCAGAAGAGGACGAAGAGGACGAAGAGGACGACGATGTGTCGTTGTGTTCTGATGATTCTTTAAACTAATAGGCCTACGTTGTTATGGTTCCACGCAAAAAGGAAATCGCTGTTTAAGAAAGGGTAAATACAATTCAAATATAGCAGGTTTCCCTGTTGTGTTTTGTAATAGTCATTACAATACTACACCATATATGCCATGGTTGATGAGAGGAGACACTCACGTAGTATACAACCGCGATGTATTCCTGTGGTACAGAATTAAAATGATAATAAGATTATTTATTATTGGCATAACAAACGTAGGCGAAACTGTGAAAACATATTTCAATCGAGTAAGATTTCCAAAAAAGAAAAGAAAGATGTGTGTTGTGTGCTATGAAAACAAGCGACCGGTCAAAATAAACTGTAAACATGATGTATGTGCTTCTTGTTTAGGTAGAATCGTGTTTATGAATGGAAACTATGCATTCAAGTGTCCTATGTGTTCGACGAATATACTAGGCGGATGACCATGACAATTGCTATGAATGCAAACAGTATTAAATACATCCTACTAGTAATTGATAAAATGTTCTACACAAAATTGTGGACAAATCAAACTTTTCACTTTGTCTTTCATACCACCGAAGTATCGCATATGGATTGGGTGGCTTTCAAAGAAGACGTGAGAGGTTGCTTCAAGAAAGAGCAATTCAATTTCTTATTTGACTTTTCAGACGTCAAGGTTGTCCAGGTTTCCACCATCCCTAGACTGTTATGGGAGTTCACGTCGCTCATGCGCGAGTTGAAACCAAAAACCGAAAAGCAGGTCATCCGTTCGGCAATCGTGGCCAACCCGACTTTTTTTACATTCAAGTTCATTGAGAGCATCATATGGATGTACAGGAACGTGAGACCTATTAAAGTCGCCAGGACGTTGCCAGAAGCATACGATTTTCTTGGGTAATACTAATATGGATCTCCGAACGGACTCTGAGGTTCACTATCTTTATATCGAAGGGACTTCCAACGTCTCCACGAGACAGTTCCAGCAGTTGTATAGGAATGTCTATCAGGTGGATTTGGTGTACGCCGAAGCCACTGTGTTCACTGGAGACAACTCTATAGTCTATGACATCGAAGAACTTAGAACGCCCTTCACCGACAGTGCCATCACCGCAGGAGCGGATAGTTCAAAGATTCGTGGTTTCTTCGCAACCATCCCAAACAAAGGTGTCGCCGCCGGATCTGTGAGATACTTCCAAGAGAATACCGACTTCAAGTACAGCGTTCAATACAAGAATCCAGTGAGCTTTGACAAGTTCAGTGTTCGCGTATTGGACAGTGCAGGTTCACTAGGGACTGCCACCGGTCACAAACTTCTTCTAAGGGTTCATATGGGAAATCCCAACATCCGCCCTCAGATGCCAGTGGACTGGAGGGACGAAAACAAACAGATATTCGAACCAGACTCCTTAGGTCTGCTTGGGAACTAAGATGATGGGACGAGGCCTAGAAGCCTTCTGACGAAGGTTTGGTGCCAGGTCGTCCTTGCGAAACTTACTCGTGACCTTGATCATAAACGAGTTCTCATTTAGTCCCTGGAAATTGATGGGCGTTCCGTCGGTCTTCCTCCATCTCACAGTAACTCTGGACAACTGCGAAATAGGAGGGTAATAATCGACACCATACTCGTAATCACTGGTCTCAGAAAAGTGTTTGATGGCACCCGAACTCACGTCAAGGACGATGGGTCCAAAGTTATTCTGGGACGCCGAAGTGCTGAATGAGTTGGTCTCAATCTTTTGTGCCTGTTGCATGCGACTTGAATTCAGTTCATTAATATCAAGATACACATAGTTATCTGCAGTCAGGTTCACCAATTGGTCAGACTTTAAGAATGTAGTGTTCTGATAGCGGTCGTTATTGGCGTAAAGCGCAAATGTTGTCGGTGGAGTATCGTTTGTCACCGACGCCGAAGGACCAGCCGTGGTGCTCGTGAATCCCATAAGGGTCGCCAGTGTCGAAGACAAGGTCAGCGTAAAGTTTCCGTTTGGATCCGTGGTGGGTCGCGAAAATAGATACTTGCCTTCGTTGGACAAGTAGGTCACCGAGACATTCGTTACCGGCTCGATGGCATTCTGGACCTCGGCGGCAAGACCGTTAGCCGAGTAAAATCCATTTGGAAGTGAGAAGGTACTTCCGTCAAGTGCGATCGCGTTAGTCCCATCTGGAAGGTTCTGTATGACGTTCGGCACGGAAGCCTGGATCAATTCCACTCGCGTGATATCATGAATGGGATTGGTCAGATGCATGGTGTAAGAATTACCCGAGGGATACAGTGTCGTGTCCCTGAGATTCGAGTTGACCACGAGGTAATGCGTCTCCATGTTATTACTATTTAATCAGATTTTACTTTACATTTTTAAAACGCTTAAACTTGGATCGTATATTGGTGAATTTTCTTATGATCTTTTTCATCTTGCGCTTTTCTTCTTCCTTCTGCTTTTCTTTTTCCTTCTGCTTTTTTGCCTCTTTTGCTTGTTTTTCTCTTAACTCTGCTGTTTTACCTACATTGAAAAGAGCATTCCACCCGTAAGGAAGTGCTCCTGGAACAAATGTAAGAATCCAAATTATCAAGTAAACAGCCCACAATACCGCGCTCATGCCATCTATACCTCGGTACATAAAAGTCGTCTGATCCTCCTTCGAGATGCCTCCAGGAACATCTAAACTTACTTTGAGTACACCTGGTGGTTGAGATTTTTGTTTGCCAAGTTCTTGATTGTACTCATCGGAAGTAGGTAAAAGTAATCCCACAGCTGAACCCATCATGAGTCCAATGTAGGTCGACTGCCATATCATCCACGGTTCCTTCCTGTTTTTGTTATCCGCAACCAACCACGCATACACAGAACTTGACGTAATGAATGAAACAATTATAGTAATTCCTATATTTTTTCCAATTAACACCGCTGGAATAATAGAAAATAAAAGTGTCACCAAACCACCGGTTGGCGTCCACCAGCCAAGTACCATTCCATAGTTGATGAAGAAGGCCAGACATATGGCAGTCATGATTGCCCCAAGACCTACTCCTGCCATCACAGCCGTCTTGTCAAATTCCTTTTGATCCATGATGCCCGCAACAGTTACAGCACCAAATATATAACTCACCACAACCCCGACGACCAGGCAGCCTATAAATGCAGCCTTTCTTTGAGTATTATCCGGTTTTCCTTTCTCGTTTTCAGAATCTCTTACCAGTTTACTGATGTTCGAGAATCCAAAAAATATGGCAGCAGCAATTGTACCAAGCAAAGGTAAAATACCCCCAAGTGGAGCAACAAGAAATGAGAATCCCATTGTCATCATTATCAGGTCCTTCCACGTCAAGAGGTTTTCAATGGAATTTGCTTGACCCATTATCTAATACCAGATACTAAAATATTTTCATATAGTAGAAATGATCATAACTTTGTTTTCAATTATAGTTTCATTGATCTACATAGTCGCAAGTTTAATCATTGGCAGTCCGTACACTGCCATGATTCCTGTATTTTTTTGGTCTGTGGCTTTGTCAAACGCTGAACTATTTTTGCTGACGGCACCTGTCTCACTTCCTTTGTTCTTCTTGTCTATACCTGCATTTATATGGATCACGTCGAAGTGGGTTGGTCTCGTGGCTTCAGCATCGAAAGACGAAAAGATGAAGAAGGACTATGATAAGTTTGTCAAAGAACTTAATATCATGACTATTATCGGACAATTTTTTGGTCCGTTGGGCGATGTTTTTGTATACATTTTTGAACAAACAAAAAATACAATATCTAACTACATTGATTTATGTAAAATGATATGGAATAAAAATATCAGTATTTTAAAACTTATCGTGACACTCGGAGGATCTGTGGATGAAAAATCGATACCTCCTCTTCCAGGGAAATTAATCACAAAAGAGATGTTAAAAAGTGGTCGATTTTGGAAGAAGGAAGGTGTTGATGAAATTTATTTTTCTGAAGACATAACTAAAGTTCCTGGAGAATTTGTAAAATCATTCAAGAACGAAAAAGAATACAATGATTTCAGGAGAACGTACGGTCTCGAGGAAGACGAAGAACTTTCTGAAGTAATCATAGTAACTAAGAAAAAGTAAAGAATACTTTTTATTCTAGATAATTATTAGAATGTCTAACCAACTCTACTATGCAATTTCGGGATTCTTCACTCTGTTGATCGGTTTACCATTAGCATTTAACCCTATTATATTAGTAGTATTGTATTATTTAATAACCAAGCTATTATTCAAGGTGTTAAATAAAACTCCCACTGAACTTGACAATATTAAAAACAATATTTTAGAAAATTCAGCTATAAAAAAAAATGTTGAAAAAATTATCTATTATATAAAACTAGTAACAGATTTCATATTCAACTTGATTAACATAATATACATAAATCCACTCAAAGCGATGGTAAATTATCAAACTAAATGGATAGAGTGGATTTCCGAAGGAAAAGCAACGTCATATGTTGTTGAACTGGTGACGGATTCAATCAATTTTATTGTATTTCAGATTCAAGAAATTATAGTTTTCTCTTTCAAATGGGTCAATATAGAAACTAGTGGTATTATCCCAGAATTAGACGTAGGAGTTATCGATCTTCCGGAAGAATCTTTCCTTCTCAAGGATTTGTTCGATTTTTAAATCTAAGTAATTTTAGAGGAAAATGTCTACAGACTTGTTCCGACCTGACCGAAAGATATTAGAATATAAAAACGTTGTCTCTAATTTTTTATCAAGTTGGTCGAAAAAAATATCCGATTGGATTATCGGGGTTTTTACTGGTATATTTGATAAAATTAATATTTTTTTAATGGGTATTCCAGAAAAAATATTAAACTACATTGACTCAATCATCAACTGGATAAACACTAAAGCAACTGAATTTTTTTTGAATTTCATAGAACCTGTAATATTTATTTTTCTTGATTTGATAGTGAACTTATTCAAAGGTATCGGTGTAAAACTTTTAGCCCTACCAGGTAGTTTTGTAACAGGTGCAATGGATAAGGTCGTCCCTGATACTATTAAAAACGCAATTGATCTCGTTCCAGGTTGGGGCTATAATTCTCTTAAAAGAAGTATAAAGAATGCAGCCAATTCTCCTTTGAGCCCAATAATTAAAATTGTAAAAGATATACCGAGTCTTTTGGAGGATTAAGGCTTCCACGCAAGGAACCACGGTAGGATCAACATACCCAATGCCAAGATCACGAGGTCAATCTTAAGCACCTTGTTCTTGATATCGGGACACCAGTTCTTGTACTTCTGGATCTGCTCGCTGTCCTTAGGCTTGGCCCACCAGTAGAAGAGCGCCAGGTAGGTAGGTCCGAGGTTCCGCTGGCACTGATACCAGTGATCATACCAAGCAAGCACGATATAGGGGAAGTACAAAAGACCCAAAAGCACCCACTTGTTCTTCGGTGGAAGATACCAGTATCCACCCGCCAATGCCAACGTGAACCAGATGCACTTCCAGTTCGCCACGGGCTGCGTCGTGTCACACTCCTTGTGCTCGTGCTCAGTCATTTATAATACAACCATATAATAATATGCTCATCCAAGGCAAAATACCAGAGTCCTACGAAATGACCATTCTTCGTGACCACTACAAGAGCAACGGGAAAACCACAGACCACGAATGGATCGATGAAATCAAAGACCCTAATATAAAAAATGCAATTGACACGCTCAGAAAATCACCCATCATCCGCGAAACCATATTAAAAAACTATCCAGGTTGGTCCATACGACCCGTCCCGTCAGCCGATGAAGTGTTCGTCAGCGTGTCCCCAGTCGACGCCAAGGCGAGTGACCGAGTGCTTGTGGACTGTCACTATGATTCACCTTTAAAGTTAATCGAGGGACCGAGTAGGTTCGTCAGAGTCATTCTGGCACTGAACGATAACTCGACAGTATTCACGCAGGTCGGTGACAAGACCAGCAAGTTGACCACAGGCGACTTCAACGTCATCGAATATAACAGAGATTACCACTGTGTCCGTGGAACCATCCCAAATGATAAGACCCGCCTCATGCTGAAAATACACTTCATTGTGATTCCCAAAGGAACTCCAGAAATTTTCAATAAATGGCTTATATTCATCAATTGGTTGTGGGCCAAAGTTTCACGCATTTTCATGAATTTCTCACGAAGTCCATCTAATCCTCTGGAATATCTGATCGCATATCTTATTCGAATTGTAACATTCATCTATGCAAAGATATGGTATTTCATAGCTCTGCTTATCGTTGCGTGGTATTTAAAGAAAAGGTTCTATAAGTAAATACCAAAAACATGAATACCTTAGTTGTTCAGAAGATGCATTCTGATGCTATGTTACCGACCCGGGGCACAGAACTTTCCGCGGGCTACGATCTCTATGCCTGCTCGGACTGCGTGGTCCATGAGGGCAAGAGGTTCGTGGTCCCCACAGGAATCCGCGTGAAGATTCCAGAGGGATGCTACGGACGCATCGCCAGTCGCTCGGGCCTGACCGTAAAGCACGGCATCGAGGTGGGTGCCGGCGTCATCGATCGGGACTACGAGGGCGAACTCAGGGTCGTTCTGTTCAACCACGGAAACAGACCGTTTCATATTAAGCAGGGTTATCGCATCGCTCAGTTGATCATGGAACGTTATGAGCATTGTGACCTTGTTGAGAACCCGGAGCTGTATCCACAAATTCCCATTCAGGATCCTCCGGTGGCTCCTGAACCTTCAGAACTACCAGACCCTCAGCTGACAGCTAGGGGTGCCGGAGGCTTCGGTTCCACTGGGGTTTAAAGAAAAAACACTATATTAGTTAAATGTCGTTCTTTCCTGCACTTTATGGCAAAGATGCTAAAGGAAAGACTCGCATTTGGCAAGTCGAGGTCGTCAACGGAATGATTAAACGAACCACGGGTCTTATCGATGGTAAAAGATCCGTGACGGAACGCCCTCCCGATGCCAAACGCAAGACTCCCATCGAGGAGCAAGCCGCCCAGATGTGGCGCAAGCAGGTCAAGTTGGGGTACATGGACAACATGCAATTGAGATCTGAAGTTGTCCTCAGGCCCATGCTACTCTATTCATTCAGTGAGAGGTCCTACGGAATTGACGGCGAGGTCTGCTTCCAGCCCAAGTTGGACGGGGTCAGGATGCTCGCCGGCTTCTCGGGTGGAGGTCTCCTATTGCAGTCCAGGAACGAACAGCGAATTGAACATCTTACACACTTGGAGAAGGCACTGGAAGGAAAGTTGAAGGAAGGTGAATTCTTGGATGGTGAACTCTTCCGCAAGGACATGGACTTCGAGCAGATCACCAGTGCCGCCCGTGGTTCGGAGAGCCCTTACGCGTCCAAATTGGAATTCCACTGCTTCGACTATTTTCGTATTCACCAACTGGATATGCCGTTCGTGGAACGCTATGCCATGCTTCAGGACATTATCAAGGAAATAAATCACCCGGGGATCAAGATCGTCCCAAGGTTTCGTGGAAGTTCCAAGGACGCCGACAAGTATCATGACAAGTTTGTGGCAGAGGGTCATGAAGGCGTGGTGATGCGCGTGGCCGAAAGTCCCTACCTCTTGAACCGAAGGTCGTCCCAGTGCATCAAGTACAAGAAGATGATGACCGAGGAGTTTGAGATCGTGGGTGCAGAGGAAGCCGAGGGCAAGGATCGCGGGACGCCCGTATGGATCTGTGAGACCAAGGATGGCGACACGTTCAAGGCCCGACCCAAGGGAACCATGGAGAGCCGAAGGGAAATGTGGAAGAACAGAGGGAAACTGATGGGTGAGATGCTCACCGTGCAGTTCCAGGGACTCACCCAAGACGGCGTCCCTCGCTTCCCCGTGGCACTCGCTGTAAGAAATTATGAGTAACTAATATAAATGGTTTCGTCCGAACAATTACACAGTCTCAGGTTGTCACGTCCAAATCTCATGTTGATTCACGTAGGGTCTGACACGCACTACAAAAATTGCAGACTTCCCAACTCAATCAATTTCCCGATGGCAGAGTTCGATAGGATAAACGCCATCCTCGCCGGAGAAAATGACCCAGAAAAGGTTGCCAAAAGATCTTACGAGGAAAGGGTGCTTCGCGAACGTTCCGACCGTCTTCTATTGGCAAGAGGTAGGGTCATCACGGGCACGGACGAAGCCAACAATGCACGGGTAGCCGAAAATGATGCTAGAATTGCTTTTGAACAAGTAAAACCATTCATTAATACCGATCCTATCAAATACAATGAAAGTTCTAGAATACTCGAAAACGCAACCAAATTGAAGATCAACAAAGAGACTGAACTAGAAAGGGCCTTTCGCATGTACGACACAGAAGTCGCCAGGCAGAATGAACCCATCGTAATGCCAACATCTGCCTCTGTTAAAGTAGTGGAAAAGCCAAAGGAAGTCAAAAAGGTCACATACATGGACGTCGAAAAACGAGGTAAGGGACTTTTTTCTGGCACGGGACGAACGTTTCCGGGATTTGATCAAGCCATCGTGCTATACGGAAACAACAAGGAGTCCTTGGTCGCCAAGATGGCCAAGGTTCACATGAACAATTATGGATTCACCAATATCTTCGTGCTCGAGGAAGGTCTGGAGG
>Ga0181557_1004150_pt1 | contig 13751 bp, 14 predicted proteins | sample 011ome_23_FD_148632 | JGI IMG/M metagenome (GOLD analysis project Ga0181557, IMG submission 148632) | Coastal salt marsh microbial communities from the Groves Creek Marsh, Skidaway Island, Georgia - 011506CT metaG (spades assembly) | ecosystem: Environmental > Aquatic > Marine > Intertidal zone... | reverse complement strand
GCGCGTGCGTCGTTGTGGGGTGGTCGACGTGGCAGAGCCAAATATAAGATACCTCGGAGAAGAACCTCGGAAGGGAGAAAAAGAACCAATCGTTTTTTTCCCGTCTTCTTTTCGAACGAGAGCCGCACTTCCCGCGGCGCGGCGCTCCCGCTCGCGAGCGCACGTCACGCCCGCGACGCCCACGATCATGCGGGGCGGCGACGAGATGGCGAAGAGGAAGCGCGACGAGAACGAGCCCGTGCCCGAGGAAGAGCTCGACCGTATCTTCGGAGACGGCGAGGCTCTGAAGAAGCTCCCGAAGAAAGGGGCGAAGGGGCTGAGCGGCTTGACGAACGAGCTCGTGCGTTTAGGAAATCTGAACAAGCTGCGGTGGATGCACGTGCACGGTTGCACTGTCATGAGCCATTTCTTGTGCTCGAAAGCCGCGGGTGGCTTACTACGACGTCCTCGAGTGGTTGCACTCTCAAGGGTGCCCGTGGACTAAAACGACTTGCTCCTATGCCGCTGGCGCGGGACACCTGGAAATCCTCAAGTTTGCTCGAGCAAACGGGTGCAAGTGGGACGAAGATACCGCCAAATATGCCATTACAAACGGTCACCTTGAGGTACTCAAGTGGGCGTGCGAGAATGGATGTAAGACCGGTAAGACGAGTCTACTTATGAACACAGCTGCTTATCACGGGCGCTTCGAGATTATCAAGTATTTGCACGAGATCGGGTGCACGTGGGAAGCGAGAACTTGTGCGCTCGCTGCTGAAGGACGATTCGAGAACCTTGTTCGAGGATATCTCGAGATCCTGAAGTGGTTACGGGATCACGGCTGCCCGTGGGATTCGGGTACTTGTGAATCGGCAAATCACTATAAGCACTGGGACTGCCTCAAGTACGCGATCGAGAACGAGTGCCCCGGGCACGAGGAATACGCGGACAAACTCCCTCCCGAGTACCGCGCGTGAGTCGCACGCGGAAAACGACGCGACGACGACGCGAACGAATACGAAAGCACGAACGCGAACGAAGCCGCTCTCCCGTTGAACCAACTCGAACACGTCGTGTCAACCCCTATACAGTATACTCACGCGTCGACGTACGACGGCAGAATTTTAATCCTCGCCGCCGCGCCGTCGCCGCACTCCTCGTGCTTCAGCCTGTACTCGCCCTGAATCACCTCCGCCTGCATCCGCCGCACGCGATCCGCGCGAGGGAGAAGCTCCACGGGCTCTTGGTGCGGAATCACGAGCTGCTCGACCGCCATGCGCACCTCCTCGAGCGCGTCCGCCTCCTCCGCGGGCGTCCACGTCGGATTCCGCGAACGATCCGGATCAGACGACGAAGAATTACGCTCATCGCCGCTCTCCGTCCCGTTCCCGTTCGCCGCCGCCGCCGTCGCGCGCGCCATCCCGCTCGCCGCGCCGCGCTCGCCGTTTCCGTTTCCGACCAGCCCGCCTTGGTTGTCGAGCCCGAGCATCGCCTGCATCGCGCGCGCGAGCTGCGGCATCCTGAGGGTCGAGGGTCCATTCAAAGCGAAGTCGGGGTGGAGTTCAAAGGCGTCAGATGGAGTTGAAAGGCAACGCGGGCGGGGATTGAAAGCGAGGGGTGGGCGGAGAGAGATGACGGCAAAAGTCCTTAAGGATCGGCGTTCACCACGCTAACGGGGTCGTATGGGGACCAGTGTGAGATAGAACGCCCACCCCTCCACTTTCAGCGCGTAAATCGGCAACCCGCGCGCGCGCGCCGCGTGCCGAAGCCACGTCGCGCTCTTCACCCTCGCCTTCGGGGTCGTTCCATCGTTCAAAGCGACGTCGGGGTGGAGTTGAAAGGCACGTCAGTTGCGGAGTTGAAAGGCGTCGAGGTGTGTCGGGATTGAAAGCAGCGAGGGGTGGGCGGAAAGAGATGCGCCGGGAGAGAAAGTCCTTCTTAAGGAACGGCGCGCATCACGCCGACGCGGTCGTATGGGAACCAGTCAGTGTGAGTACGAACGCGCCTTCACCGCGATAACCGCGGCGGCGTCTTCGAGGACGTTCGTCAGCACGACGCGGTCCTCGAGACCCAACGACGCGATCACGCCCTCGAGCATGTCGCAGTCCAAATCGTAGGGATAAATCGCGAATAACGCCTTTTCGTCATCCGTCGACATCGACGACGACGACGCGGTCCGCGCCGCCGCGCTTCCTCGCTTCCCGGCGGTCCCGCCGTCGCGTTTATCCGCGGCGTCCGCCACCTCCTGCGCGGCGAACCCGGACGAGGATAACGGCCGCGCGGGAGGCGTTACCGCGGCCGTCGCCGCCGTCCGCGGCGGCCCCGACGCGCTCGGGAACGAAAACCCGCTGACGCCGGCTTCGCCGTAGAACGACCCCCCCGACGACCCGAACCCAACCCCGCCGCCGATCGGCCGCTCCTGCGCGAACGAGCTGAACCCGTCGAAACCGCCGCCGCCGCCGTTGAACCCGACCGCTGGCGCGTCGTCGAACCCCGTCGCCCCCGCGCTGTCGTCCCCCAACCACGACCGCGACATCACCCTCCCGGTGGCGTCGTCGACGCTCCGGAGCTCAACTGGCGGCGCGTACCCCGCGAGGAGCGTGTCCACCGCGACGCCGACGTCCAAGTGCACGACCCACTTCCCCGTCTCGCGAATCTCCACCGCGGCGCCGAACGTCGGCGGGCCCTCGCGCTCGAGCGTCGTCTTCTGCGCGCGCCGCTTCCTCGCCTCGTCGTCTCCCAGCGTCACGGAGACGACGCCGCCGACGAGGTCGTTCAGCGACGGGTTCTTCAGGACGTTCTCGAGCGTGTGCCCGTGCGCCGTGGCGATCATCTGCACGCCGCGCTGGGATATCGTCCGCGCCGCCGCGCACTCGAGCTCGGTGCCGATCTCGTCGACGACCACCACCTGCGGCGTGTGATTCTGCACCGCCTCGATCAGCGTCGCGTGCTGCTCGCTCGGCTCCGTGACTTGCATCCGCCGCGCGCCGCCGATGCCCGGATGCGGTACGTCGCCGTCGCCGCCGATCTCGTTGCTCGTGTCCACGACGACGACCCGGCGGCCGCAGTCGTCTGAGGGTAATTGTCCATACGAGCGAACGTTGAAAGGGTGGAGTTGAAAGGCGTCAGAAGCGGAGTTGAAAGGCGTCGAGGTGTGTCGGGATTGAAACCGAGGGACCCTGGGCGGAGAGAGACGCCGGGAAAAGTCCTTAAGGATCGGCGTTCACCACGCCAACGCGGTCGTATGGGAACCAGTGTGAGATAGGACGCGCCTGAGAGCACGCGCGCGATCTCGCGAATCGCCGTCGTCTTCCCGACGCCGGGTCTCCCGAGAAGCAACACGCTGCGGCCGGACACCAGCAGGTCGCGGATCATGTCCGCGCCGCCCTCGATCGCGCGTCCGACGCGGCACGTCATCCCGACGATGACCCCCGCGCGGTTGCGCATGACGCTGAGGGTCGTTCGTTCCATACGAGCGAATGTCGGGGCGGGGTTCATCAAAGGCGTCAGACGGAGTCGAAAGGCGTCGCGGCGCGTCGGGATCGAAACCGTGGCGCGCGCGGAGAGAAACGCCAGCGAAAGTCCTCAAGGAACGGCGTGCACCACGCGGACGGAGTCGTATGAGGACCAGTGTAAGGAGAACGCGCCTGATGCGGTGCAGCGTGCGATCGATCCCCGCGCGGTTGTCCGCGCCGACGTCGCCGACGTTGGAGAGCGCGCGCGCGATGTCATCGTGCGTCAACGGCGCGTCGCTCAGCGCGACGTCCGCGCCGCCGAAGCGCGCGAGCGGGACGCGGCCGAGGTCGAGGACGACCTCGACGAGCTCGAGCTTCTGCGCGTGCGCGAGCAGCGCGGACGCGATCGCGGGAGGGAGGAGGTTTATGAGCTGCTCGAGCTCCGCCGGGTCCGTCGCCGACGCGAGCGCGGACGGCGACGGCGACGCGGCGATCATGGATGCGGTCGTCGGCGGCGCGTCGTCGTCGTCGACGCTCGCCTCGCGGAGCGCCGCGGAGACGCCCGCGGCGGCGACGTCGACGCGCGCGGAAGACGACGACGACGACAACGACGACGACGACGACGCGTCGGGCCAGCGCGCGTCGACGTCTCGACGACGAGACGACGACGACGACGACGACGTCGTCGTCGACATCGTTCGCCGCGCGCGCGCGCCGACGCCGCCGCCGCCGCCATGACGCGCGCCGCCGCCGACGCCGCCGTTGCCGCCGCGCCGTGCGCGACGACGCGCGCGTCCGAGCGCGATCGTCGACGTCGCCGTCGCCGCGGCCATGACGTCGCGTCGCGCGAGAGAGCACTGGATAAGCACTCGTAGACGCGACATGTGCGCGTGCTCCAAATTCTCGCGTCTTCCCGCGTTCAATAAACGTTATTCGCCCACTCCTTGGTTTCAACATTTGATCGCGTTCGCTTTCAACTGACCGATGAACTTTTTTGTACGAAGTCTCTAGAGCTAGGGTTGATTGCGAAGACGTCATGCCTTCTTGACCGGGACGTCGACACTCCGCCGCGGCGCGGGCGATGAACCCGAACCTGCATCCCCCGCCGGGGTACCATCCCCCCGGGACGATGCTCCCGCCGTCGACCGTCTCCGCGCAGCAGCAGCAGCAGCAGCAGCAGCAGCAGCAGCAGCAGCAGCAGCAGCAGCAGAGTAGGCTCCAGACGCACGCCTCGGCGTCGACGCAGCATCAAACGCCGCCGCACGCGCCGTCGCCGCGTCCGCCGCCGCAGCAGCAACCCGCCGCGCCTCCGCCGGCGCTGACGCCGCTCCAGGTGGCGCACAAGACCGCGGCGACGCGCGCGGCGGACGACAACAGGACCGCGTGCAACGAGATCGTGGACGTGCCGTTCCGCGATCTGGACGACGCGATCGCGCGCCTTCTTCCGTACAACGTCTACGCGCCCGCGGACGAGGACGACATGGATCGCGGCCGCGCGGAACCCGGCGCGGAGGAGGAGGAGAACGGGGAGGGGGGCGAAGACGCGAAGACAGAAGGAGGAGAGGCGAAGACGGAGGCGAAGACGGAGGCGAAGACGGAGGAGGACGAGAATGGCTCGCCGCGGGAGGTGAGACTGCTTCCCATACGACCCCGTTCGCGTGGTGCACGCCGTTCCTTAAGGACTTTTCCCGTCGTCACTCTTCACCCGCGCTTCCCTTTCAACGTTTGACCGGTAAGACGTTCGACTGACCGATCGCTTCACCCACGCAGACGCTCCACCCCGACGACGCCGACGACGACGCCGCGAAGAAGAAGAGGGCGAGGCGCGCCGCGCCCCGCCCGCCGACGTCGCGCGCGGCGGCGTGGGACGAGATGATGGCGACGTTCGCGAGGGATTTCGAGAGCGATTTCGAAGCGAAACGCGCGAGGCATGAGCGTTTCGTTAAAGACCTCACCAGGACCGAGGGCTTGAGGGTCGAGGAGGCGTACCTCGTCGAGGCGATGGCGATGGAGGAGGTCAAACGCAGACGCGCCGCGGAGCGAGACGCCGACGCGAGAGCCGCCGCGGCCGCCGCCGCCGCGGCCGCCGCGACGACGACGACGACGACGGCGCAGCAGGTCAACGCGACGTAGTAGTATCATAGGGTGGTTTAGGGTGCGTTTGAATGCGAACGTACTGTGGCGCGTTTGTAGTTCTTCATCGCGTGATCGTACGGCGGTTCGCGCCTGGTCTACGTTTCGGCGTTCGACCCGAGGTCCTCGACGGACGCGACGGACGCGCGCCTCGACGACGGAGACGGCGGCGAAGGCGCAAGCTGCGTCCGCGCGTCCGTGGACTCCCCCGAAGGCGACGGCGGCTGCGCGCTCGGCGTCGCCGCCGCCGGCGTCGCTTCGTCCGGGAACTTCGCCGCCGCCGGCGTCGCTTCGTCCGGGAACTTCGCCGCCGCCGCCGCCGCCGCCTTCGCGGGGGACCCGGACCCGAACCCGTTCGATCCGGAGAGACCCGCTCCGACCGCTCCGACCGTCGCCGGCTCCGACCCCCCGCATCTCTCGCCGCTCGCCTCCTCGGGCGCCGCTCCGCCCGAGTTGGACTCCCTCAAGCTCATCCGTCGCCGAACGTTCGACGCCCACCCTCTGGCTTTCGACTCGAGCCGAACGCCGAGCTTCTTCTTCGAGTTCTGCCGCGCGAAGCGAACCGCCTCGTGCACGACCCTCTGCAGATGCGCGCCCGGGGTGATCAGCGTCGCCTTCTTCCCCTCCGTGAACCGCCGCGCGGCGAGCGCGGCCATGTCCTCGTCCAGCGCGAGCTGCACCAACGCCGTCGCCCCCGGGATGCCCTTCAACTGAAACGTCCCGATCGGATCCTCCACAAACTTCGGCCGCACGCCGGTGTGCTCGTCTAAGAAGTACTCCAGCTCGCTCGCGACGCAGACGACTTGCCCGCCCGTCGCGGTGGACATGACGCGCGCGGCTCTGTTCGCGGACTCGCCGTAGTAATCCGCGAGCCCCTCGTTCGGGATGCGAATGCGTTTCAGCTGCGCGTCATTCATCACGAAAACACGTTCATCGGTCGGTCAGTTGAAAGGAAACGCGATCAAATGTTGAAACGTTTCACCGTGTACTGTAGGGTGTGTGTGGGTGAAAAACGTGCACACAGTAGAACGCACCTGCCCGCTGTGCATCCCCATCTTGACGCGTAACCCCGCGACGCGTTTCCCCTGCGCCGCGTCGTCCGTCGCGCGCTGGTGCTCGATCAGCTCCTTGGGCCACGCCGCCTCGTGAAGCTTCTTCTGCGCCTCGACCGCGAACAGCGCGCAGTTCACGTACGACTTGAACACGTACATGTTCTCGCCGTTTTTCTCGTGCCCGCGGCAATCGTACCCCTCGTGCGTTTGCATGCACGCGCGCAACGTCTCCGCCATGATCTCGATCGCCGCGTCGACAACAGCGGGCGCGAGCGCCTTCTTGAGGTCGCCTAGCCCGTCTGCGTGGCAGTAGATCATCGTCACGAGGCCCTTCGGGGCGTCGTGGAACGACGGCGACAGCCGCGTCTCCGTGTCGAGTTTTCGCCCCGTCTTGTGATCGATCACCGCGCGCGACATCAGCTTCTCCGGATACACCTCCTTGAGCCGCTGCGGCGCGCTGAAGTCCTTGACCGCGTGCAGACCCTGGTCGTACGTCACGTAGTTGACGTCGTCGTCCGGCATCATCAGCGGCAGCGGCAGCGTCGCCTGCGACATGATGATCGCGCCGCCGTGCCCGGCGTCGCAAATCCGCGTCACCTGCCGAGTCACCTCGCCCTCGTACACGAGCTTTCCCTGGTGCTTCGTCGCGCTGTCCACGACGCCGCAGTGCACGCCCATGCGCACGCGCAGCCCCTCGTACGTGCCCCACACGCGCTCCGACGCCGCGGTCGCGTCGTGCAACACCTCCGGCCAGTCCGACGCCATCAGGTCGAGCTGGACGCGAAGGCACCACGACAACGCGTCCTTCACCTCGTGAAACGCGACGACGAACGCGTCGCCGCGGACGAAGAGCTCGTAGCCGTAGTGCTTCTTCATGTTTCGACGCAGTACCTCGTCGTGCGTGCCCATGATGCGGTCCTTCATGACGTCCTGGAGACCCGCCGCGGACATCGTCTCCCACAGTTCCGAGGAGCCCTGCGAGGGTCGTTCCATCGTTCAAAGCGACGTCGGGGCGGAGTTGAAAGGCGTCAGACTTGAGAGTTGAAAGGCGTCGCGGTGTGAGTGCGGGATTGAAAGCGAGGTGTGGGCGGAGAGAACCGACCGCCGGGAGAGAAAGTCCTGTCCTTAAGAAAAGGCTTCACCACGCGAACGCGGTCGTATGGGGACCAGTGTGAGATAGAACGCGCCTCGATGTCCGTCTCGACGAGGACGACGAAATCCGTCGGCGGGCCTTTCCGTTTCGCGCGGTTCGAGACGTAGCTCACGATCTCGCCGCGGAACGTCACGGCGACGACGACGATCCCGAGGACGCCGGCCAACGCGACGGAGAAGAACACGCGCGCGTCGACGCCCGCGATGACCTTCGGCTTCGGGACGCACACCTTGTGCGGCCCTCCGCGGTCGACGCAAATTTTTTCATCCAGCTTCCCCGCTCCGCCGCCGCCGCCGTCGCCGTCGACGCAATCGTGATCGTCGTCGCACGTCCCCTCGCACAGCTCGCGCATCGCGTCCTCGACGCTGGACGCGCCGACGACGCTAACGCCGAGCGCGATGAGATCGCGCTTCGTCGTCCCGCTGAGCGATTCCGGGTCGGAGCCGTAGAAGGATCCGGGCGCGTCGAACACGCCCCTCGACCCCGCGGCGATCAACACCGCGCTGAACGCGCGCCGCTTCGTCTTCGCGACGGTCGACGTTCCATCTTCTTTTCCTGACATCGTCGTGGCGTTATAACCGTCGTCGTCGAACACCTCTTCCTCTTTCAAGAGCTCGCGGAGCGTCTCCTTGACGACGTAGTCCGTCGCGAGACCGAGCACGAAGACGCGCTTCGCGTTCTTCTTTCGCAAAATCTCCAACAGCGACGCGCCGCGCGTGCCGTCCGCGCGTATGCGCCGCCCGCCGAACGCGGAGTACGAGTCCTCGCTCTGCTCCACGCCCGCGTGCACGCGCACCGCGCGCTCCGGGACGTTCAGGTACGGATCGAACCGGCTCCCGAACGTGCCCGCGACGCAGTGTCGCGGCCACTGGAAATACCGGCTCTGCTGAAAGTCGCTCTCGCTGACCGCGTCCGCGCATCGCCCCGTGCTGTCGAACACAGCCGCGGGGACGCCCGCGCCGGTGACGCAGATCCCATTCGTGCCCTCGCACCCCCACACGCAGTCCAATCGTCTCGATTGCTTCGCCCCGAACTTGCAGAACGAGCAGTGATCGGGCGGGTGCCAGTCCAGCGTCGCGACGACGGAGCCGTTCGCGCGGTCTACCGCGCGCATCCACGCGTTCGCGACCGGGACCACCTCCTCGGCGCGACGCACCGCGAGCGCGCCTCTGCGGACGTTCTCGCCGTGGACGTAGGACGCGTCGAGCGGGTACGCGAGCGACGCGCCGGGGGCGTACGCTCCGTTCATCGCGCGCGCGTCGAAAAAGTCATTCTGCAGATGCACCGCGAGGAGCGCGTCGCGCGCGCCGAGGGCGATGCAATGCTTCGCGGGCGCGGCGTCCACGACCGCGGGCGCGGCGGCGAGGAAGAGGAGGAGGAGGGAGGGCGCGAGATGCCGCGCGGGCGCGCCATCGCGAGCGCGCGCGCGTCCCATCGTCGCGCGGCGCATTCTCGCGGGGGATGCTTAAACGCCGCGCCGCCTGGCTGACGAGTGTGTCACGTGGCGGGAAAACCCGCCGACGTGCCTTGATGCAGGATGAGCCTGATTCGGGTCGAGATCGCGCGGCGCAAACAGTCTGCGGTTTTGTACCGTGACCGAATACCCATAGAGTACGCGTACGGAAATACGCCTCCAAAACCAAAACTGAAGAAAACCCAAAATTGACCGAAAACCAAACCAATAACCTACCGCGCCGATCGATGAATTCTATCCGACGCGGCGCTCGGATAGGGCTCGCGATCGATTCTCGACCGCGCGATGCCCCGTCGCGAGTTTCGCGCCACGGTCGATACGCGATCAAGCGTCGCCGACCGCACCGACGACGCTTCGATGCGGCTGACGTTGTTACTTTTCCGCCGCGTGGCAGCCGAGTCACCTGCATTAATCAACGCGCACGCGCACGACGACGACGCACACGACGACGCCGATGACCTCCATCACCTCCGCGTACCGCTGCCAAATCGCGGCGAACAGATCGCGCGATCGCGTCCCGCGCGCGCTCGCGAAGACGATCGCGTGCGGACACCGCGCGACGCCGGGATCGACGCGCGCGGGACCGCAGCAGAAGAAGAACAAGCAGGGAAAGAAAAATGGCGCCGCGCACGTCGCGCCGACGTCGGTCGCGACCCCGCGCGCGCCGCACGCGCGCGACGGCGATAACGTCCTCGCCAGGGCGATCTACCCGGTCGAGGGAGTGCTCTCGCGCGACATCACGAACGCGATCGCGGAGACGCAGGCGGCGCTCCTCGTCGTCGACGACATCCAACGCGACGCGGTCGAGGTGCTCAAGCGGAACGAGACCATCACCATCAAGGCGCGTCCTGGTGGTCACACTGGTCCCCACACGACCGCGTTGGCGTGGTGAACGCCGATCCTTAAGGAATTTTGACGTCCTTTCTCTCTTCCCATCCCTCGCTTTCGATCCCGACACGCCGCGACGCCTTTCGACTCCGACTGACGCCTTTCGACTCCGCCCCTCCCTCGACCCTCAGTACTTCGATTACTGGAACCCGGACGCGCAGCGCGAGTTCGTCGAGATGATTCAGCCCCCGAGCGGCGAGGAATCCTACGCCAGCGGCGCGCTGAGAGGCATCGAGGCCGTGGACAAAAAGACGCGGTTGAGGCTCGAGGCGAGCGCGCGCGCGGCGGCCGCTTTGGACGCGATGCGCGAGGTCAAACGCCAGGACGCGGAGAAAGCCGCCTCCGCCGCCGCCGCCGCCGCCGCCGTCGCCGAGCGCGAGCGCATTAACGCGGAGACCGCGACCGCGCGGGCCGCCGCCGCGGTCGCGGAGGCGAAGGAACACAGAGAAAAGGCTGCGGAGGAAGCGCGCGCGTTCTACGAGAGGAGCCAGCTCGAGTTGAAGATGAAGAGAGAGCTGGAGGACGCGCAGCGAGAGCTCATCGCCGCGTCGAAAGACTTGGGCGCGTCCCGTCTCGATCTCATCACGTCATGACTGGTCCCCGTACGACCGCGTCGGCGTGGTGCACGCCGTTTCTTAAGGACAGCAGCACTTTCAATCCCGACACATCGCGCCTTTCAACTCCTTTCAACTCCAACTGACGTGCCTTTCAACCCCACCCCGACGTCGCTTCGTATGCGCGATTACCCTCAGCCGCGGCCAAGGCGATTCGTCTCGCGGAGAAGGAGAAAGCTGACGCGGAAGTGGAAGCCGCCGAAGCCGAAGCGGAAGACGAAGCCGCCGAAGCCGCCGAAGCGGAAGAAGCGGAAGAAGCGCACGAGAATAACGCGGTCGCGGTGCCCTCGCAGCTCGAAGAGCTCGCGCAGCTCGCGAAGTCCTTCGTCAGGGGCACCGCGTCGGACCCCGCCGCGAAGCTCATCAACAACATCCTGCGCGCCGAGGTCCCGGAGGCGCGTCTCATCTCATCACACTGATGACTGGTCCCCATACGACCCCGTTCGCGTGGTGCTCGCCGTTTCTTAAGGACTTTTCCACCCGGCGTTTCGATCCCCGCCTTCGACGCCTTTCAACTCCGCTTCTGACGCACCCCTGAACTTCACCCCGACGTTTGCTCGTGTTGACAATTACCCTCAGTCGCATCACGAGTCGATGGACAACGTCGCGCCCGCGGACGACTGGCAGTCGCGGTGGTTCCAGACCCCCGTGCTCGAGGAGACGCTCTCGTGCATGATCTGAGGGACGCGCGGGCGTTTGTACGAGTACTTTTTTCGGTCGCGGTGATGTAGTATTTTCTTTTCATCTTGTCTTGTAAGAACAGAAGAGCGCGAAGCTCCATCCGGCTCGACGCACGCGCGAGTTTTTCTTTCCTCTTCTTCAGTTCGCGTGGGGTGCCGAGCAGGCTGTTTTCGCGGATTACCAAATCGCGCGTGAGCCGCGCCTATTTTCCTTTGAAACGCGGTCGACATCGCTTCAAACTGAAAGGGAATGAAAGGGAATAGCGGTCAACGTCGAAATCTCGCCTTCGCCCGATTCGCCTCGCGCGCTCCGCGGCCACGAAAAGACGCGCGCGTTCTTTTTCGTTGGCGCGCACAGAGCGCGGACGCGCGAGAGACGGATGGCTGCCGCGCGCGCCGCCTCCGCGACGACCGCGGCGCCGCGCGCGACGCGCCGCGTCCTCGCCGCGAGATCCGCGGCGGCGCGTCCGATCGCGCGCCGCGCCGCGCGGACGCGCGCGATCGCGACGGACGCGCCCGCGACGGCGGCGGACGAGGCGGACGACGACGACGACGACGACGACGACGACGACGACGAGATCGCGCACTGGCTGCGGTGTCCGACGTCGCTGTACGACCCTGAGTTCGTCGGCGCCGAGCGCGAGCTCGACGCGAAGCTCGCGTCGTGCGCGGCCGCGATCAAGACGTGGGCGAGCGATATCGAGCGCGGCGTCGCGACGACGGTGACGCGCGACGCGACCGACGCCGCGGAGTGGATGCGACAGGCGCTCACGCGACAGATCGACGACGGCGCGAAGAACCTCAGCGCGACGCAGTCCAAGATCCTCGCGAGCGACCCGGAGACGATCCAGAACTTGCGCCTCATGGCGGACCTGCGCAGCGTGCACGCGACGTACGCGCTCCAGGCGCTGTGCTATCGCAACGGCGCAATCTGCGGCAAGGCGGCGACGCACGGCGCGATCGACGCGGCGAGAAAACATTTCGACGACGACGATTGCCCGGAGGTCGTGAAGTGCGCGTGCGCGTTTCTGATCGGCGCGATCGCGGCGTTCAACGAGGATACGCACCGGTTGATCGCGAAGGGGCGGCTCGTGCCGTCGATCGTGAACCGGCTGCGGCGCTCGTGCGACGGCGTCGAGTGCGTGCTCAACGCGCGCGACTTTCGCGAGAAGGATTTTTGCGACCACGCGACGGCGTTGCTCCGCAACCTGTCGCACAACAGCGCGCAGCACACGCTGCTGAAGAGCGCCGGGTCCGTGGAGGTGCTCCTGAACCTCGTGTCGCAGCGTCGCGGCGCGGTGCGCATCAACAGCGCGTGCGCGATCGCAAATCTCGTCGGACGCGAGGAGAGCGACGACCGACTGACCAAAGACGCGACGATCATCGAGGAGACCGTCGACGTCTTAGGTGCGTTCTATACACTGGTCCCCATACGACCCCGTTCGCGTGGTGAACGCTGATCCTTAAGGACTTTTCCCGGCGTCTCTCTCCGCCCACCCCTCGCTTTCAATCCCCGCCATCGACGCCTTTCAACTCCAACTGACGCCTTTCAACTCCACCCCGACAATGCTTTGTATGGAACGACCCTTAGCCGCCGCGCTGGACGGGCGAAAGCTCGACGGGTTAAACTACACGGTGTGGAAGATGACGCAGGGGATCGCGAACTTAGCGACGATCGACGCGAACAAGGCGAGGATAGTAAACGCGGGCGCGGTGCCGATGCTCGTGCGGTGTCTCAACGAGCGGCAGCATCAGTGGGACAAGGCGAGGCGATGGGCGTGCACGGCGCTGTGGAACCTCGCGTTCGACGACGCCGCGCGCGCGGCGATCGCGAGCGAGCCCGGCGCGATCGACGCGCTCGAAGAGGCGCGGCGCCTCGGAAGCGACGCGACGAAGAAGAAGGCGCGCGGCGCGTTATGGATGATCCAAGGCTCGCACTTGGAGGGCGACGAGGCGATCGAGTACGAGCTCAGCGAGCGCGACGTCAAGGCGCTCGGCGGCGGCGTCACGGAGAACGCCACCGCGCAGGTCATGCTGTCGTACGAGTGGCGGACGCAGCAGCGCGCGCTCGCGCTTCGCGACGAGCTCATGGCGAGGGGCTTTACGGTGTGGATGGATGTCGATCGCATGATGGGGAGCACGCTGGAGGCGATGGCGGCGGCGGTGGAACAGAGCGACGCGGTGATCATGTGCGTGACGCACCGGTATAAAGAGTCGCAGGCGTGTCGGACGGAGGCGGAGTACGCGTATCAGGTGCGTTCTATCTCACACTGGTTCCCATACGACCGCGTCGGCGTGGTGAACGCCGATCCTTAAGGACTTT
>Ga0181557_1004142_pt1 | contig 13768 bp, 15 predicted proteins | sample 011ome_23_FD_148632 | JGI IMG/M metagenome (GOLD analysis project Ga0181557, IMG submission 148632) | Coastal salt marsh microbial communities from the Groves Creek Marsh, Skidaway Island, Georgia - 011506CT metaG (spades assembly) | ecosystem: Environmental > Aquatic > Marine > Intertidal zone... | reverse complement strand
AGTTTGGATTAAACACCTCAAGGAAATGACGTAAATTCAAATCTGCAGCCTCTTCGCGAAAGCGGCAGTATTTTTCCAACGTGTCGTGATCGCGGGCAAGATCATTGTAAAACGTAACGGAATACAGCCCCAAATCAGTGATCGGTGACACACGATCCAATCGCGCGGATCGAAATGGCAAGGCCTGACCTGGGTTATACGTCGCCCCACGGGGGTGCCAAATATCGGTCGTGTCATTGTATCGCACCGCAGCTGTAACGCTCGTGCCCGTAAACAGCGACTTTTCTGCCATGATTTCGCCAGTCGACATCGACATCAACATGATATCGACCAAACCAGACTGCGTCACCCGTTCGATATCATCACGATACGCTTGCAAAGGTCGAAAACGGTTCGTTGCCTGATCCCATCCCGCGGTTTGACAGCCAAAGGCCATATCGCCATCCTTGGCATCAGCAATGATGAAATCACGTGGATCATAGGTGCCAGACGTGATTTTCGCGAGTTTTTGATCAAGAGTTTTTGACATGATGTACCTGATTTCCAAGGATCTATGTGAACGCTAACAATCCCTGTCACGACTGTCAAAATCTATTGTGTTGGGGTTAGTAGAAAGGGTTTGCGATATCCGCTTGGGGTCGTTCCGGCATATTTGCGAAACACTTTGGTAAAATAGCTTGGATCGTCAAATCCCAACCGATAGGCGATTTCGGATGTGGATTCTTGGGTATAGGCCAATCTGCGCTTGGCCTCTTGGATTTTGATCTGCATCGCGACACGGTGGGCAGATTGTCCCGTGGCACTGCGACACGCGCGATGCAATCCCGTGCGTGACAGACCAAGATCGCGGGCAAAGACATCGATCTGTATGGGGCGTTCAGGATGGGCCATCAACATGCGTTCAAACCGGTGAAAGATGCCCACAGTGTCCAGCGGTGTCGTCGGTGGTCGTCGCCGTGCAAGGTGGCACAAAAGCACCAAAAGCTGGGCCCGCAACATCGCGGTGCGGGCCATGGTTTCATGTTGGAATTCGGTATAGATCGTATGAAACAGCGATTGAATATCCGCATCTGCGGCAAGCTCCAGCGCAGTACTGCGGATATGTTGGATGTCTCGATCACCCTGCGACAGTGCATCAATTTCACTGCTGGGGCAGGACAAAACGAACCCTTGCGTATTGGGCGAAAAATGGAACCCATGGACATGAAACGCAGGCACGCTCAGCAGTGTCGGTCGATCAAAGGTTATGCGTTTCTCATCAATGGAAAATGCGACCACCCCTTGGTGTATCATAAAAAATTGATGAAGTTTTGCATGCCTATGGGGAGCAATTGTCCAATCTAATCCTTTGGCGCGGTCATAGATCCGCTCAATATGCAGGACATCGGGAAAATCATGTGTTTCGCCATAAAGCGCGTATGATGGTATATGTGACATGAAACAAAATTACCATCAATTGCGTGGTTCTTCCATTCCAATGTTACCCTCGGCGGGTATTTTGTGAAAAACATCGGGGAACAGCATGCGCACACAAGTTTGTATTATCGGCGGCGGTCCATCGGGGCTTTTGCTTGGGCAATTGTTGCATACGGTCGGTGTGGATACGATCGTGTTAGAGCGTCAGTCCAAAGACCATGTTCTGTCGCGCATTCGGGCAGGGGTGTTAGAGCGGGGCTTTCAGAACCTCATGATCCAAGCGGGTGTCGGGGATCGAATGATCGCCGAAGGCATCATTCACGACGGCACGCTGTTATCAAATGGCGATGAAAAACTGCGCATCGATTTCAAAGCCCTGACAGGATCGCATGTGATGGTCTATGGCCAAACCGAAGTTACGCGCGACCTATATGCCGCCCGCGACAGTATCGGGGCGCCAACCCTGCACCAAGTTGAACATGTCGAAATTGACAACCTTGATCAACCGCAGGCCACAGTTCGGTTTCAACAAAATGGCGAACAGCACGAAATTACCTGTGATTACGTCGCGGGTTGCGATGGGTTCCATGGTGTGTCGCGCACCACAATTCCAGTCGAAAAGCGTCGTGAATTTGAAAAGGTTTACCCCTTTGGTTGGCTTGGTATCTTGTCAGAAACGCCACCCGTTGATCATGAACTGATTTACGCAAATTCAGAGCGCGGGTTTGCGCTTGCTTCAATGCGCAATCCCAACCTGAGCCGCTATTACATCCAATGTCCGCTGAGCGATGATGTCAACGACTGGTCCGATGACGCCTTTTGGTCAGAATTCAAATCACGCATTCCATCTGACGCGGCAGAGCGATTGGTCACGGGACCATCCATTGAAAAAAGCATCGCGCCGCTCAGGTCCTTTGTGTGCGAACCCATGTCTTGGGGGCGGCTGTTCTTGTGTGGTGATGCAGCACATATCGTGCCCCCGACTGGGGCGAAGGGGTTGAACACGGCCGCGTCAGACATCCATTATTTATTCGAAGCATTGGCCGAAAAATACGGTGAAAGATCAGACGCAGGACTAAACGCCTATTGTGAAAAAGCTCTGGCGCGCGTGTGGAAAACCCAAAGGTTTTCGTGGTGGATGACAAATCTTTTGCATCATTTCCCAGATCAGACCAGTTTTGATCGACGCGTTCAATCTGCCGAATTTGCATTTTTGCAATCAAACGAAGATGCGCAGCGCGCCTTGGCAACAAATTACGTTGGACTGCCGTATTAACTTGGGCTGTTCTTTTTGGTTTCGACTTTGCCTGCGTCAAAGTCGAATGCCTTCTGCGAGGATATTTAGACGACAGAAAATGAGGCGGAACTAGTTGCATTTTCTGTCTAAAAATATCCAAACACGACCGTTTTCGGGGACGGTAGGTTTGAAATAGTTTTTGGCGGTGAAAGTGGTGGGCGACCCTGCACTACCAGAAGGGGCATTTGGGTCATATTTCATTGACAAATGTGTCCCACGCAAAAATACCGTGGGACACCTACCAGTCTAAAACCGCTAAAGACTTCAGTCCGTCCGCTGCCAGACCGCGTCGTTCGACGCCCTTGGTGTAGACCTCTGACGTCCGCGCTTCTGTGTGGGACATTACGGACATGATCTGGTGTGGGTGAATTACAAAAACTGCTGAGTAAGGTCAGTGATATAATTTCCAACGGATAAAAACTTTGATGCTAAAGCCTCGAATGGTGAAAACGGCACCACTGATCGTATTTGGTCGTGATCGATATTCCACTTGGCCTTTTTTACTGAATAGCTAGGCCTTACTCGGACATTGAGCTTACAAACTAAAGCTGTGCTACACTGCAGGATTTAGAGATAGCAATGGGGTGAAAATGCAAAATACTGTTAAAGTGAGAAGGTCGCATACTGCACATTTCAAGGCCCAGATTGTCATCGCGGGAATGACCAAAAAGCTAAGTATTAGTCAACTTTGCAAGCGTAACGGAATATCCGAGAGTTTGTATTATATTTGGAAACAGCGATTCATTAGTGCGGGTACAATTGGACTTGAAAGGCAAAATCGTCGTGCACCTAAGCCAGCGCCCTCAAGTAATGCAGTCGAGCTTCAAGACATGGAACTTGCAAAGTTAGAGACAAACTTATTAAATTCCCGTAAGACGCTCATGGCATGTTCAAAACGAACTTCCGAAGAAGAAAAATTATTGATTCTTAAACTTGTGGGTTCGGCAAAAACTTCCAAACGGGCCGCCCTTAAACGTATCGGTATTCCCCGGTCAACTTATTATAGTTGGGTTAATACGCTACGAAAGACAGGGACACTTCAGTCCTGTGTTAGAAAGTCAGATTATTGCAGCATTACCGAGCGTGACGATATTAAAAAGACGGTTTTTCAAGTAATGCATGCTCCCCCGTCAGATTTTGGATTTAATCGAACCACATGGAAATTAGATGAGCTTCAGGAAGCAATTGCAAAATCAGGTATTCAGGTTGGAAGGCATTCAATACGGCGGATAGTAAAGGATGCAGGTTATAGATGGTTGAAGGCGCGAGAGGTCTTGACCAGTAACGATCCTGAATATCGGCAAAAACTTTCAGACATAAAAAAAATCCTAGGAAATTTGCAAGAGCGAGAGGGCTTCTTTTCAATTGACGAATACGGACCATTCTCTGTGAAAAAACGGCGTGGAAAGAAGCTTATTCCACCTGGGGAAACCTTTACAGTACCACAATTTCAGAAATCGAAAGGTGTACTGATAATGACGGCGGCTTTGGAACTTTCGACAAACCAAGTTACCCACTTTTACTCTAAGAAAAAGAACACTGACGAGATGATTAAGTTGCTTGATATTCTCAAAACGGAATATCGACACCTTGATCGAATTTTCCTGTCTTGGGATGCAGCTTCATGGCACGTTTCTAAAAAACTTCTCGAGCACATTGAGCTAGGAAATTCCTGTGTTGGAAAATCATCTGGACCAAAAGTGGAGCTAGCCCCACTACCTGCGGGTGCACAGTTCCTAAATGTAATCGAGGCAGTGTTCAGTGGAATGTCACGCGCTGTTATCCATAACAGCAATTATGCAAGCGTAGAGGATGCAAAAGCAGCAATTGACCGCTACTTTTTGGAAAGAAATGAAAATTTTAAAAGACACCCCAAAAGAGCTGGAAACAAAATATGGGGCAAAGAACCAGCAGTTACGAGCTTTTCTGAAAGCAACAATTGTAAAGATCCACGGTATCGTTAATCCCTTGGTAGATTTTTTGCCCTCAGCGTGGGACACTTTTATCCTAACCTATTGATATGTTTAGGGCCGGATTTTCCATGCGTGGGACACCCTGTCGTTGATTTAATTGACTTTTTTGGTAAAGTGGTGGGCGACCTAGGAATCGAACCTAGCGTGCGTCTCCGCGAGGGAGTTACAGTCCCCTGCCACACCTTGCGGCCTGTCGCCCACTTTCATCGTGCGTTACGATGTGTGAGGGTGATTACCTGTGTTAAAAAACATCGTCAACAGGAAAATCCCTTGAAATGACAACTGTTTTCAAGGCAGAAGGCCAAACAAAGGCAAAAGGCGCGAAAATCATGAAAAAACCGACGTGGGTTATTGAAAAAGAACAGGCGAAGAAAGCAGCAAAGGCAGAAACTGTTTGGCTTTTTGGGCTTCATGCGGTGCGCGATGCGTTGATGAACCCAAATCGGTCTATCATTCGGCTGATTTTGACAAGAAATGCGGCGGATAAATTGGCCGATGCGGTTGCTGCGTCGGGAATCACGCCCGAGATTTCAGATCCGCGCAGGTTCGCGGCACCTCTTGATTCTGGATCGGTTCACCAAGGGGCCGCCGCCGAGGTAAAACCATTAACATGGGGAACATTGGAAGACGTCGCATTGGCGTCTGGCGAAGGTGCACCCCGATTGGTTTTGTTGGATCAGGTCACAGATCCGCATAATGTTGGGGCGATTTTGCGCTCTGCCGAGGTCTTTGGTGCAAGCGCGGTTATTGGAACGCAACGACATAGCGCGCCGGAAACGGGGGCTCTGGCCAAAACCGCGAGCGGAGCGTTGGAGCGGCAACCCTATCTGCGTTTGCGCAACCTATCGGACACGATCGTCGAATTGCAGCGCATGGGGTATCTGGTGATTGGCCTTGACGGTGAGGCGGAAGAAACGATTGACGCTGTGGCCGCAGCAAACCGCGACCGCGCAATTGCCATTGTTTTGGGTGCCGAAGGACCAGGTTTGCGCCAGCGGACCAAGGAAACTGTGGATCAGTTGGTCAAGATTGCCTTTGCAGGTGAATTTGGATCGCTGAACGTGTCAAACGCCGCGGCGGTCGCGCTGCATACCTTGCGAACATATGGGTGAGTGATGCGCGTTGTGTTCGTGGCTGTTGTCCGCGGATGGGACGCACATTGGTGAGGTAACTTGGGGGCGATCCCTTCACATCTGTGGCTTGCCCCTTATATCTATCGATAAAGGGGGCACACCATGGCATATGAAAAAATCGCAACCTGTTGTTATTGCGGAACGAAAGCGGCTTTGGTGCTGCGCGGTCAAACGCAACATGAATTGGCGTGTTCGTCCTGTGGTGCGCCTTTGTCGGTGATGAAACATCTCAAATCGGCGCAAGCCCCCGAGATGCATCATTATTCCAAGATGCCCAAGGTGAAAAAAACAAAGAAAAAGAAATCCTCGCATAAAAAGCTTTTCAAGATGGCGTTTGATGTTTTGGACGATATATTCGACTAGTCTTTAACTTTTAGCCATTGGCAGTGTCATGACCGATCCGTTTTATTCCGTTGCAAGCCTACCAGACTTTGACAAACCTGTTCGGGTTTTGATCGCGGTGTCATGCCATGACCGGCATGTTGCCGGTGTGATGGTGCAGGCGGCGCAGGCGGTTTTGCATGCCCATCCAATTGATGTTGATGTGATCGAGGTTGAGCGCGTGGATGAATTGCCGTCCGCCTTGGCGTTGTCGGCGCGTATGTCACAATTTGATGGGTTTCTAGCGCTTTGCCCTGTGTCACTGGATTCGGTAGCCTTGGGGCAGGTGCGGGACGTCTTGGGGCTCTGGTCGATGCAGGGGAATTTGACAGGGGTGGCGATTCTGTCAGAAACGTCAAATGCCCCTGATGTTGAGGCGTCGAATGCTGCGAATGCGCTCTTGCATCTTATCGCCTTGGGGCGTAAGTGGGGCGCTCAGCGAAAGGGGATTGGATTCCGTCCTCATTCCGATGAACACAACTAGCCATTGGCGGCACGACGGTATGACCAAAACATCTGGCCTTTCAGGCAATCAAAAGCGCAAAATGAAAACAGCAAGCCGCCTTTATGCGGTTCAAGCCCTGTTTCAAATGGAACATTCAAGCCAAACGGTTGATGTCGTTTGTGCGGAATTCCTAAACCATCGCTTTGGTGCAGATATTGATGATGCCACGCTGCAAGAGGGTGACGTGGATCTGTTCCAAGATATCGTGCGTCACGCAGTGAATTACCAAGCCCCGATTGACCAAATGACGGATCGTGGATTGGTGGCAAAATGGCCTTTGGGGCGCATTGACCCCACCTTGCGATCCATGTTTCGTGCCGCAGGGGCGGAATTGATGAAGCTGGACACGCCGGCCAAGGTTGTGATTGCGGAATATGTCGATTTGACAGCCGCGTTTTATCCCGATGGCAAAGAATCAAAATTCGCGAATGCTGTGTTGGATCATATGGCGCGCGATGCGCGTCCTGACGATTTCCAAGCCTAAGACCCTTCGCAGCGTCGTTTTGCAAAGTTCCTGACGTTACGTTTTGGTTATCATATTCTAAAAATATGATATGATGTGTCATACGAAAAGGAATTTCGGATGCCACAGATCGTCAAAACATATATTCAACAGGTCCTTATTGGATTTTCAGTTTCGGCTGTTTTTACCGGCATACTCTTGTGGCAAAACGTGGCCAACCTTTGGCATTTGGTCACACATGATCCCATCGGTCCATTGGCGGTGTTTTTGCTGTGGATGTTTTCGGGAATTGTGTTCGCGGGTGTGCAATTTGGCATTCGTATCATGTCACTGTCTGATGATGATGACAGCGGACCAACACGTGGCTTGCCTGTCAGGGCGGCTTTGGTGCCGCAACCGGTCAAGATTGCAACACCAAAACGCGCGCGCAAGCTATAACGCAGTCGCTGCAATTTTGCGGCGCAATGCATCCATAAGCTTTTGAACATTCTCGGCATAGCGCGGATTTGACAAGGCGCCCGCGTCGTCAAATTCTTGGGCCGCAGTCGCGACGCAGATTGCGGGGGTTGCGATGATATCCGCACCCAGTGCGATCAGGCAGTGTCGTGTATGATATTGTGCTGTTTCACCACCTGTGCGCCCTGCGGCGGCGGTCATGATGGCGACGGGCTTGCCGGCGATGGGCGACCCTTGGACGCGGCTGACCCAGTCGAGGGCATTTTTCAACACGCCTGAGATGCCTTTGTTATATTCGGGTGTGGAAATGATGATCCCGTCTGCGGCGCGGATGGCCTCGGCCAGTTCTATGACCTTTTGCGGGATCCCTTCGGCCTCGACATCGCCGTTATAAAGCGGGAGGTCCAGATCACCCTCTCTATAGTGACACTCACCATAGGCTGTGACGGCGTGGTTGAGAAGTTTCCTGTTCAAAGAAGCGCGGCGCAATGATCCGCAAAGTCCGATAAGCTGTGTCATGATATCCCTTTGTCTTTGCCAAGAGACATATACATTTCACAGTCGGATTCAAGTGACGGGCCCGTAGCAACCGTGGGGTTTCACATTCCCGAGGACCTGCATGAACAGGTGGGCGCCAGGTAACTAAGCCAGGACTCAGACAGAGCCAGCTCCCTCGGAATAATTATAGGCCACCGGAATGATACCATGTCACGTGAGGAACAGAACCCGTCACTTCATGAAATAGGCTGTCTGCGATGAATTGACAAGGGGCAGGGCGCATGATGAGTATGATCTATGACCATTAATGACAGCCCCGATATCGTTTCCCTAGACCAACTTGCCCCTGGTCACGTGATTGCGCGTGGCGTGATGCGTATGTTGACCCATTTGGGATATGCGTCATTGGCAGAGTTCGTGCCAACATCAGGATTGCGGGTGGATGTGATTGCCTTGGGCCCAAAGGGTGAGATTTGGGTGATTGAATGCAAATCATCGCGCACCGATTTTATGACCGACACCAAATGGCAGGGATATCTAGAATGGTGTGATCGCTATTTTTGGGCGGTTGATACCGATTTTCCAACCGATATCTTGCCGGATGAAACAGGGTTGATCATCGCGGATGGGTATGATGGCGAAATCGTTCGCGATGCACCGCTTCACAGTTTGGCCGCGGCGCGGCGCAAAAAGATCACCCATAAATTTGCAACTAACGCAGCGCAGCGGTTGCAGCGCCTGTGTGATCCGACGTTTCGGGTTTAGCGTTTTTTTGATGCCACGATGCCTTGGGCTGCTTGGGCCGCGGCAAGGATCTCTTCGGCAATCTCTTGGGCTTCTTCGGGTTCAAAATCCATCGGGATTTCCAGTTTGCCTGCGAACACGAAAATCCGCACCATCCCCTGATCGGTTGGGCCGATTTGTAGGTTTGCTTCGATGTCTGATTCCGAATTTATACCCATTTTCATGCTCCTTCATGTACAATAATCAGGTACTTTGGCTTGGATCGATTTGCAAGATGCCGCGATCAGATAAAAAAATCATTCTTTTCAGTGTTTCACACAGAAAGAGGGTTGCATTCGCGCCGCGTCAAAGTTAAATCGCCCATCAGTGCCGCCTTAGCTCAGTTGGTTAGAGCGCTGGATTGTGGATCCAGAGGTCCCCTGTTCAAGCCAGGGAGGCGGTACCATTCCCCTAAAATCGAACACACGATCAAACCACACAGATGCATGGTTTTTGATCTATCGCAAAGACGCCGCCGCCCTGTCGTGACATACCCGCGTCAGACTGCGAGGTGTCTCATGCTACAAATGGCTGCAATTTTTCATATCTTTATCGGATCCACCTTGGCCGGTGTTGCCATTATCTTTGCTTTGGTGATGGGGGTTACGACGATGTCGTCGATTTTGATCGCGGCAGCAATCGGATTTGTCGTGTCATTCCCTGTCACGTGGATGATCGCAAAAATGGTGTATCGGAACGAGTGACGTGTTAACCGCCCGCGCCGGTGTGGGGGCGTTGGAGATCACCATAAAAAATGCCGCCTTGATCGAAGGCGGCATTTTTGTCTTTAGCTGTCCATCTTTAGGGCGCTGATAAAGGCTTCTTGCGGGATGTCGACTTTGCCGAACTGGCGCATCTTTTTCTTGCCCGCTTTTTGTTTGTCCAACAGCTTGCGTTTACGTGTCGCGTCGCCGCCGTAACATTTTGCGGTCACGTCTTTGCGCAGAGCCGCTAATGTTTCGCGTGCGATCACCTTGCCACCAATCGCCGCTTGGATCGGGATTTTGAACATATGGCGCGGAATCAGATCCTTGAGCTTTTCACACATCGACCGTCCGCGCGTTTCGGCGCGGTCACGATGCACCATGACCGATAGGGCATCCACAGGTTCGTCATTGACCAAAATTTGCATTTTGACCAAATTGTCCTCTTGATAGCCCGTCATTTGGTAATCGAAAGACGCATAGCCCTTGGTCACCGATTTCAGGCGGTCATAAAAGTCAAACACAACCTCGTTCAAAGGAAGGTCATAGACCACCATCGCACGGCTGCCTGCATAGGTAAGGTCCATTTGAATGCCGCGCCGATCTTGGCACAGTTTCAAAACGTCGCCCAAATACTCATCCGGCACCAAAATCGTGGCTTTGATACGGGGTTCTTCCAGATGGTCGACCTTGGATAGGTCGGGCATGTCGGCAGGGTTGTGTAATTCGATCTTTTCGCCCGAGCGCATATAGACGTGATAAATCACGCTTGGCGCGGTGGTGATCAGGTCGATATCATATTCCCGTTCCAACCGGTCACGGATCACCTCAAGGTGCAAGAGCCCCAAGAACCCGCAGCGGAACCCAAATCCCAATGCTGCAGAGGTTTCCATTTCGTAACTGAACGATGCGTCATTCAAGGCAAGCTTTTCGATGGCGTCACGCAGATCTTCGAATTCGGCGCTGTCCACGGGGAACAGACCACAAAAGACCACCGGTTGGCTTGGTTTGAACCCAGCAAGCGCTTTGTCCGCGCCTTTCTTTTCGTGGGTGATTGTATCACCGACGCGGGTGTCGCGCACTTGTTTGATTGATGCGGTAATAAACCCGATTTCGCCTGGTCCCAATTCATCCACATTTTGCATCGAAGGGCGGAATACCCCTATGCGGTCGACGTGGTGAATGGTCCCGTTGGACATCATCTTGACGCGGTCGTTTTTCTTGAGAACGCCATCCATGATGCGCACCAAAACAACAACACCAAGATATGAGTCATACCAACTGTCCACCAACATCGCCTTCAGTGGCGCGTCACGATCGCCCTTGGGCGCCGGAAGCTTGGTAACGATAGCTTCTAGGGTTTCTTTGATCCCGACGCCTGTTTTTGCGCTGACTTGGATCGCCTCGGATGCATCAATGCCGATCACGTCTTCGATTTGTTCCGCAACACGGGCACAATCGGACGCAGGCAGGTCGATTTTATTCAGAACAGGCACGATCTCGTGGTCGGCATCAATCGCTTGGTACACGTTGGCCAGTGTTTGTGCCTCGACCCCTTGGGTGCTGTCGACGACCAAGAGGGATCCTTCGACGGCGCGCATGGAGCGTGAGACCTCATAGGCAAAGTCAACGTGGCCGGGCGTGTCGATCAGGTTCAAGACATAGGTTTCCCCGTCCTGCGCAACATAATCGATGCGCACGGTGTTTGCCTTGATCGTGATACCACGTTCACGTTCAATATCCATGCTGTCAAGCAGCTGTTCTTTCATGTCACGATCTTGGACCGTGCCAGTGGATTGTATAAGCCGATCAGCCAAGGTAGATTTACCGTGGTCAATATGGGCAACAATGGAAAAATTGCGGATTTTGCTAAGCTCTGTCATGCGCGAGCATATGCTTGGAATTTGTGATTTGGTCAAGGTGTCAAACACGCAAACGCAATGATAGGCAGTAAAATAATCGTGGCTCTTGTCAAGGTCGTGTTGTGGAAAATCGCCGACGAGAGAAGTTTGATTTGCCCAGATCCGCGTCCAGAGATATTCTAATTCCAAAAGAATGAAAGAAGAGCAGATATGCCACGTATTTTAATAATCGTATTTGGGTTAAGTTTATTGTCAACCGCCGCACAGGCCGATGTTGTGCGCAAGGCGTGTCTGGTCAGCACGTCAAAGTCGGCGAATTCGAGAATGTGCAGTTGTATACAGGCCGCAGCCGATGCCACATTAAATCGCAGCGATCAAAATTTGGCGGCATCCATGATCCGTGATCCTGAAAAATCGCAAGATGTTAAAACATCAAATCGCAGATCGATGGAAAAGTTTTGGGAACGGTATGAAAACTTTGGCAAGCTGGCCGAAGCGTATTGTTCGTGACCGAAGTTTGGGGCTTTGCCCCCTTGGTCACACTTTAATTGTGACCAATTCCCCCAGAGTATTTTTGCAAAAGTGAAAGCAAATCAGTTGAAAAACATCCGCACGGTTTCTTCAAACGGGCGGGGGGCTTCGGCGTGAAGCCAATGGCCGACATTGGGGATTTTTGCAAATTTTGCGTTTGGAAATAAGTCTTTGATCCGCGGGCGATGTTCATGGGTTACATAGTGGGATTGTGCCCCCGTGAGAAATAGGGTCGGTTTTTCAAATGTGCTGCCCGAGATTTCGGGAAATCCGACGATGTGGTGCATGTCACGTTCCAATACGTCCAAGTTCAATCGCCAGCGTCTTGCCTGTAGATCAAGGGATTGGGTGAAAAAGCTTTGCAATGTGGGATCAGGCACAGTTTTTGATAATTCTGCGCTGGCCTCAGAGCGTTTTTCGATTTTTGTCAAATCCACTGCCTTCATCGCTTGGATATATTGCCGTTGATCATGGGCATAGGCCACGGGCGCAATGTCGGCGACAATGAGGCGATTTACCAATTCAGGGTGTTGAAGCGCCAAGATCATCGCCGCTTTTCCCCCCATAGAATGACCAACGACATCCATAGGGGCACCCTGTGCACGAATGACGTTTTCCAGATCATCGGCCATGTCGAAATATGTGTGGCTGTCGTACCATGGGCTTTCGCCATGGTTTCGTTGATCAACGGTGATCACGCGGCGGCTGTCTGACAAACGTTTTGCGATGACACCCCAATTGCGCGCGGACCCATAGAGCCCATGCACGATTAAAAGCGTGGGACGGTCGGATGGCGTGTCAAAAATAATGTGATTCAGCATAAGGCAGAAATACCGATAAAATTCTGCCTTGGCCAGTGGCTTCAAAAACGGCATTTGTGTCCGCTTTGATAAAAAATCTAAAATTTCGCGACTTGACCGCCTTGACGCTGCCAAGCCATTGATCTATCACCCTCGCAATCGAGCGGGTATGGTGAAATGGTATCATAAGAGCCTTCCAAGCTTAAGGCGCGGGTTCGATTCCCGCTACCCGCTCCAAATCACATCTCATGCCTAAACCATGCCACAACTGTTCCGCCCTGGGAATTGTAAGCGCCCGTGATGGTGTGAAAATTCACGGTGTCGCCGGCGAAAAAGGCGACGGCTGAGGATTGGAACGTCTCATAACCTTTTGTTGCATTCGTCGTCCTTACGCTTCGTCCGGTCGGTGTGCCATTTCGTGTGACTTGCACCTCGCAGCTTGTTGCATTCTCGAGCGAGAGGCCGACGGCAAAAAGTTCGCAATCAAAGGGCAAAACAACACCCATATGAGCTGGGGTTTCATTCCCGTTTCCAAAAGACCATTTTAACGAATTATTCTGTAAATGTCCGTTTTCTTCTGCCCAGATCGGGAAATAGCTATAGAGTTTTGGCTTGTCGGTGATACCAGACCAAGATGTGGTCCCTGCGGGACCTGTGGGCCCCTGCAATGAGGCAACCCAGTCAGAGATAGTTCCAATAAACCCTTGGGCGACCGCGATGTCATAGGCCGATTTCCCATCTGATCCTGCATTGCCTGTCGGAATGGTCCAATCCGCACCGTGAATTGGCCAGATATGGGCGGTTTCAACACCCATTTCTACCATATACGAAAACTGCTGCAAAAGGGCACTGGCAGCTTTTAACCCATGTTGGTCATAATTTAGACGGTTCACGTTCCATTCGGTCATATAGAAATCAAGCTGTTTTGATCCCGCCTGTGCCGACTCAATCTCTATGGATACATCG
>Ga0181557_1004138_pt1 | contig 13796 bp, 7 predicted proteins | sample 011ome_23_FD_148632 | JGI IMG/M metagenome (GOLD analysis project Ga0181557, IMG submission 148632) | Coastal salt marsh microbial communities from the Groves Creek Marsh, Skidaway Island, Georgia - 011506CT metaG (spades assembly) | ecosystem: Environmental > Aquatic > Marine > Intertidal zone >... | reverse complement strand
CCACCACGAGAAAACAAAAACGACGACGACGACCACTCACGAAAGCAAACGTCCCGCCACCAATCTTGGAAGATTTATCCCCGTTAGAAACGATCAAAGATTCGTTCGATATGATCGCGACGTCTTTCGCGACGACCGTGACTATTTGGTCGGCGAGGTTTAGGAACAAAAATCCAATGTCCAACATCGAAAGCGAAGGGTTGCAGTTGGAGCAAGCGACGACGACGAGTGGCGGAGGAAGAGGCAATGCTAACGGTGGCAACAACGGGAAAGGAGGAGGAGGAGGGGACGATGAAAGCGATTGGGGCGAAGAGAACGACGGGTTAAACGAAGACTCGCAGTTCGTTTGGATCCGAAACGGCCAAGACGGATTGAAATGGTTAGTTTCGTTCCTCGTGTTTAGTTGGTATTGTTTCTTCTTCGCGCACGAACCGTTTTGGGGGTGCGTTTGGTTGACGTGCGCGATCGGGACCGGGTGGGGTTTGTTTTTAGTCGGGAGCGCGGTTTCTGGGGCGTTGTTTGTGATTAATTTCTTTTATCGCGTGTATGATTCTACGACGGCGAATGTGTTGAGCGAATCGATGGAGACGACGGGCGGGGTGATCGATTACGGCATCGGGATTAAGAAAGAGGCGATTAGGATGATACAGGCGGAAAGGTTTCGGAAGACGATTCCTGAGCCGATTGAGAATTTGCAGAATTTACCCGTGGATAAGAATTTGAACCCGAATTTGCCGAAGCACGTGTCGTTGTTCGGGACGGACGCGCAGATTGTTCAGATGAAGTTGAAACCGGGCGAGTCAGTCAACGCCGAGCCGGGGGCGATGTGTTACATGAGCTCAAACGTCTTGTCGATTACGAGTTTAGGTCCCGGTGGATTGCCAAAAGCAATCGCGAGAGTCTTAGCCGGGGAGCCGTTTTTCATCAACACGTTTCGAAATTTAGGCTCCTCGGACGGTTACATCGCGTTGGGGAGTTTGCGACAGGGCGATAAAATCGCCGTCGTGAATTTGAAAGAGAGAGATGCGGATTTGCTCTGCGCGAGAGATTCCTATTTGTGTTCGATGGGAGACATCTCCGTTTCTGCAGCCGTATCGTTTTCGCAAGAGGCGAGAGGAGGGCGAACGTTGTCGCAGGTTTTAAAACAGCGTTTTCGAACCGGCGTGCGTTTGATTTTGAGTAAAGGAAACAATATTTTCAACGGCGAATGGTTAGTCGGCGACGGCACCGCGTGTATCACCGGTAAAGGTACCGTCATGCGCAGAAGCTTGAAAGAGGGCGAAGAGATGGTAGTCGATGCGAGAGCCGTGTTAGCGTTAGAGAGAACCATCGAGTATGATCTAGAGTTGGTCTCGTCGCCCGTGGCGGCGGTATTTGGCGGCGAAGGTTTGTTCCACGTGCGATTGAAAGGCCCGGGCGCGTTTTACTTGCAAAGTTTACCCATAGATAAAGCGAAGAGAAAGTTGCGGCTCGGAGGGCGTAGCATATAAACCGCAGTAGGCTCTTGCACGCGCGCGCGAAAGAAAGGCAAAAAAAGAGTGAAACGAAACAAAGGAAAACGGCTGCGATTTACAAATCCACAGTCTCGGATGTATCGTGTATCATCATCATTATTGAATAATACCAAACATTAGCGCTAAATACTTCTATCCTAAATCTCAACTTTTACCGCGTCACGAATTCCTCCGAAACATCTCCACGTTCCCATCTTGCACTCTCATCGGAAAGAACGTCCCGCTCTTCACCCTCCGACTCGGTTCTCTTCCCGCCGTCTCTTCGTCTTCCCGACGAAACTCGTGCGCGACGTCTCCGTCTCCGTTTTCTCTCAAGCTCTCGCAAAACCAAGACAAACCTTGGACGCCGCCGATGAATTCCCCGGTGATTGGACTCTGCGCGAATTGCAACACCGGGTAACGCACTTTTTGTTCCTCTTTTTTCTTCGAAGACGTCGAAGACGACGACTTGCTGCTTCGCCGCCGCGAGGAAGAACCGTCGTCGTAATCGCGATATCCATCATCTCCCTCGTCGTCTTCCCCGTCGTCGCCAAATCCCATCGCGCTTTTCACCGACGACGCCGCTCGCTTGAGCCAACCCATGGTGGTGGTGGTATTATCGACCCGTCGTCGTCTCTTCAAAACGTTCTCTCTCTCTTTGTCCGTGTTTCTTTTGATGTGGCTCTCGCGAGACCCCGCAATCGATCGATTGATTGTGTTGTATTTAAGAGAGAGAGAGGTGTAAAAATTGTCTCGATTTGACGCGAGAGTTTTTCCAATTCAATCCGCACAAAAACACGCGCACATAAACGAACATGCAAATCCCAAACAGTTACGGTTACGTCGTCCTGGCCGTAGGAGCGATGGCGATACCGAACGTCGTCGCCGTCGTGCAAGTCATCAAAGCCAGGAAAAAGTACGGCGTGAAGTACCCTGATTTATACGCTCCAGATGTACGCGTGTGTTCGTTACGAAGATGACGTGAAATTTTTCCAGGCGGCGGTTGAGAGTCTTCTGTCTTTTTCTCTCTCTCTCTGCGCGCTCTCTGTGCTCGCGCGCGTGTCTTTGTGTGACTTTTCTCTCGCGCATCTCTCGCATCTCTCTTTTCTTCTCACGCGTGCGTCTCTTTCTTTCTTCCTCCTTCTCTCTCTCTCGCGCGATTCGATTGAAAAAACAGGGACATAAGAACAAGAAAGAGTTCGATTGCGTTCAACGCGCGCATCAGAACACGCTCGAAGTCGCGCCGTCCGTCGCGTCGTGCACGATGATGGTTGGGTTAATGCACCCGATCACGTCCGCGGCGTTGTGCGGAATCTGGTCGCTTGGGAGAGTCGTGTACGTCTTGGGATACGGCACCGGTAATCCGGCGAATCGAAGAACCGGAGGTTTAATCGCGCACCTCGGCGACATACCGCTGTTCGTGATGACGTTCGTCGTCGGATACAAGATGTTACAGTAGTTACTGATGATAGTTTTAGTGCAATGGTTCTGACTACTACTTATATATACATATATAAACAATTTTGCTATTTAATACGTACGTAAATTTAAAAATTAAAGCGTGCTGCGCGTTTTTAACAGTCTCTTCAACGCCGTCAAGAAGCCGCTGCACTCGTCCCAGTGCTGGGTGGTCATTTCCACGTGAACGGAATTGGCAGTGGCCCAATCGCCTCGAGAAGCCGCTTCGCAAAGTTTCATCAATTTTTCTTCCACGGCTGCGGAGACTTGCTTTTCATTCAAGCGCCAACAGAGTTGGCCGAGTCGTTTGGAGCAGTCTTCGAGCTCTTTCTTTCGCACCGGATTGGAAGCGAGTTGTTGGAAGCACTCGTCGTGCATTTTTTTCACGCACTGAGAGATTTGCGCGCCAGAGGGAGAGCAATTGGAGGACTGGACGGTAGCAAGAGTGACATCCGCGGGAGGTCCGGCTGGACGACGCGGACTAGGCGGTTGTTGTTGAGGTGGCGGAGGCGCTTGGTGATGTTGCGGTGGCTGTTGTTGCTGTTGCTGTTGCATCGGTGGCGCTTGCTGTTGAAACTGTTGCTGAGGCGGCGGCGCGGCTTGTTGGAATGATTGCTGCGGCTGTTGCTGCTGCATCGGTGGTGGTGCAGCAGCAGGCGCCGGAGAATACGACGGCGGAGGCGCCGCGGCTGGCGAGTATGACGGCGGAGGCGGTGCAGCCACCGGTGGAGGTCCACCCGTCGGCGGAGGTCCACCCATCGGACCACCTCTACCTCTAGGCGATACTATCGGTGCCGGCGGCGCGTCGTTGACCGGAGAAGGATCGAAACTTGGCGGCGGGGCGGCCGGTGGCTGCGCAATCGGAGGAGGCACTTGCGTTTGTTGCTGCATCGGTGGCGGTTGCGACGCCATCGGCGGCGGCGGTGGCGCAAAGCTTTGCTGTTGTTGCTGCATAGGCGGTGGCGGACCAGCGGAGTAACTCGGCGGTGGGGTCACCTGCTTTGGTGGCGGTGGCATCATGGACTGTTGTCCCCCACCCGGTGCTGGAGGCGTCATTTGCTGAAAGCTTTGATTCATACCACCTTGCTGTGGCGCGCTCGATCCGGTTGAATATGCGCTTTGCACTGGGGCATCGTCGTATTCCATCTCACTCGGAGCGAAAGACGTCACCGGCGGCGGTTTCGGTACCTCAGACTCGCGTCGTCCACCTCCACCGTACGGATCGTACGAGTTCATGCTACCACCCGGCGCGCCCGGCACGGACGGTGGGGCGTAAAAACTCGTATTCGCCGAGCCTTGCGGCGGCAAGTGCCCAGACGCGGGGGCAGGCGGCGGTGCACTGTAAAAGCTCGCGTCGGGATTTGTGGGCAGCGGAGGCATCGCTGGAGCCGACATTTGCGCCGGGGCTGGTGGAGGCGTAAACTGTGTCGGCGGCGGAGGCGGTGCCGCGGAGTAGCTCGGCGGCGGTTGGAACGGCTGTTGTTGCTGAACCGGTGGAGGCGGAGGAGCAGCAAAGGACGTGTTCATCATCGGATTCATGGGCGGTGCCCCACCACCGACACCGTAGGAAGACGGTTGCATCGGTGCAGGTTGGCTCGAATACCCGTTCGAACGAGGCTGCTGGTGATAACCTCCAGCGCTACTGCTACTCGCCGCTTTCGACTCCGAGGACGCGCGATCGATTCTTTCTCGCAACAACGCAATGTCCGCGTCTTCTCTGCCGCTAATACCCGCACCTGGTGCCATATCTAAGAGCGCCAAAGCGGATTTCAACTTGCCCGAACTCGCGAGACTTTCCGCTCTGGCAGATAAGAGTCGCGCGAAACCCGGCGTCGCTTGACTCAAATTTGCCGCTCGCGACAACACGATGGCCTTCTCGAGCAACTGCCACTGCGCCTTCTTGCTCGTAAATTTAGACGACGTCGCGCTCCCTCGCGCGCGCATGGACCAGTGCTTGACGGCGTTATCCACATCTCCCGCACACACTCTGCACAAAGACGCCTCGTGCGCCATGTTTGAGGCTTGTAACTTATCGGCGAGTTTCAGACTCAAGTCATCCCACACCTTGGCGTCTGAATACGTACACAATATCGCCAAAGTCTCTCTCCAATTCGTAATCGGTTCCGATTCTACCAGCTTTTCTAAATTCGCCGAAGCAATGGACTCCGCAAACTGTAAATACCGTCGCGGTGATCTCTCTAGGTGACGCTTTTGTGCTCTTTGCCAAAGTTCTGGACCGGCGGAGGAGGCTAAAACTAACGCATCCGCGAATCGGCCCGCTTTTTCGCACGCTTCCACCGCACCATCGTAATCGCCGACGATTAAGCATCTCTCGATTTCTCTATCCGCTGGTTCACGTTTCAACACGGGTACTGGTCTTTCTTGTTTTGTCTTTTGACTCGGGGAGAGCGGCGCAGGCATGGTTGACTTTCGAGGCGACGCTAAACCGGATTGGTTCTTCCCGTCTTCACCTAATCCGTCAAAAAACGCGTTTTCGTCTTCAACAGGAGGTGGCGGCGCAACCATTTGCGATCGTTCGTCTAAACCCGACGAGGACGTCCCCGCGGCGTCATCATTTAAAGATGCATTTTCTAAAGCGGCTTCGGTCAAGCGCATTTGTTTCGAGCGTTCCAAATTTTTCAAAGCGTCTGAAAAATTCAAATGTTCCAACATGCGTCGTCGAGCGTCGTCGGAAAACAGAATCGACATGAACGCCCACGTTTCCTTATCTTCGCTAGAAATCGACGGGTCTTTACTTTGCGCCCGCGCATCGCACAACGCTTTCAATTGTTGTTCGTCGTTCGACTTAATAGCCGCTTGGAACTCGGCGTCAATGTCGTTTTCCTCCGCGCCGTCACCTCCTTCCGAACTTCCCGCGAGCGAATCGCCACCTCTCGCACCTCCACTTCTGCTCTCGTGCTCGTCCGAGACGTCCACGGTGGTAATTTTGACCACACCTGGAACATCGGCACCAAACGAGACGAGTTTACCGCCGAAACCAAACGAGGCACCCGCCGGGCGCTTCATCCATTTCGGTGCTTTGCGCATCGGTTCTCTCGGTTGTTGTTGCTGCTGATGCTGTTGCATTCCATTCTGTCCGTATTGCTGATATTGTTGTTGATGCGCGCTTTGCTTGCCGCAGTCGTTCAAATTGTGAATGCTAATGGTTCCATCAAAACTCGCCGCCGAAATTTCCCCGGCGGTTTTCTTCGACCACTGCGCGTCAAAGTTCCAGTTGGAACTCGCTGGAAATTCCGCTAAAACGCTTCCATCCTTCGCATCCCACACCAACGTCCTATTATCTTTACCGCTCGACAACAACAAATCGCCATCGTGCGGCGACCAGGCCAAAGACAAAACCCCTTTCGTATGCCCGACGAACTCGTTCGTCGGCGCTACGCTATTCCTCAAATCCCACACTTGCAACGAACACGACCTATCGTCGTCGCTCGCCACAATCAACTGCGTCGCCACGTCTGGATTCCAACTAATCGCCGAGCATCGTCTCTTCGACTGCGGATCTACGAACGAAATCACCGGTCTTTGCCTCTTCAAATCCCACACCACGGTTGTCCCGCTCGTCGTCCCGCAACTCGCCAAAATGTGCGACACTTTCGTATTCCACTGAATTTGCGCGATTTCTCCGGTGTGCGGTCCACTCGGTCCACTCACCAACGCCGGATATTTGCTCGGTTTCGTCGGGTCGTTGATATCCCAAATGCTCAACTCGCCGTCTCGCCCGCCGCTCGCTAACAAGTTCGAGCTAAACGGATTAAAGTCTAAACCTCTGACCGCTCCGGCGTGCGCGTTTTGCAACGTCGTCAACACGCATCCGGACACCGTCCCCGCCGCGGGTAAATCCTCGTGATGCGCGCCGAAGAAACTATCGCCGCCATCGTTGTTGTTGTTGTTGCTATTCCTTTTCGCTTTGCTGCTGCTACTACTGCTTCGAATCATGGCGTTCGGATCGTACAATTGCACCGTCCCGTCGGCTAACCCGCCGGCTAAAATCCCGTGCGGCAAACCCTCGGACCGCTGATTTCCCCAGCACAATCTGTGGAACCGTTCGGTCACCGAAACGCCCGTCCCGACCACCTCGCACTCGTCTCTCATCGACGACGAATCTCCTCCTCCTCCTCCCGACGATTCGCCGCTGCTGCTGAAATTACTTTTTGAATGATCGACGGAAAACACCTCTAAACTCGCCGTCGTGCTGAACGAATCGTCCATCGCTCCGGCCACCGTCCCGCACGCGATGAGCTGCGAGAGAGGCGAGAACGACGTCGTCGCGCATCGGTGGATTGTTTTGCCCATTTTTCTTCTTTTGTTTTTGTGATATGTGAACGAGCCCGCGCGGTACAAAAATTTAACGATTCAATTGCTTTCTCTGCGTGCAGGAGGAAAGGCAACTTTTGGTTAGGGTTTAGGGTTTAAGCAAAACCCTAAACACGCGAAAAGGTGTTTCTTCGAAACTCCAAAAACGAACAAAACAACACAAAGAAAGAGAAGAAGAAGAAGTCTAAAACGTTATTAATATAATGGGAACGAAAGAAGAAGACGAAGACGCGTTGCTCTACGGCGACGTCGGAGATTCCGACGACGAGGCCAAGGAGACGATGGCGAAGCACACGAACGTTGTCGTTGGTGGTGTTAGTGGTGGCGGAGAGGGCGTCGTCGGCGGCGACGGCGACGACGAGGAGAAAGAATTGGAGATGAAAAACGACGGCGACGATGATGGCATCGGCGCGAAAGAGAAGACCAGCACTGGTGATGGTGCTCAGACGAACTACAACAACAACAACAGTAACGCAGAAAAGAACGACGAGGGCGAGGACAAGGAGAAGAGTAAATCGGTGTACGTGGCGAACTTGACGTGGTGGACGACGGATGTGCAAGTGGAACAACTAGCGAGTGAATTTGGCGTCGTGAAATCGGTGCAATTCTTCACGGAGAAGAAAAACGGGAAATCGAAAGGGTGCGCGGTGGTGGAGTTTACGACGGCACAATCGGCGACGAGTTGCGCGGAGAATTTGAATAAGAGAGCGATAGATGGGAAAGCGTGCGTGGTGACGTTAGCACCGGCGGGTAGTAGTGGTAGTAACGCGATGATGGGTCCGAGAGCGCCGCTCGGGCCGCCGCCGGACACCGCGTGGAAAGGTCCGGTGCCGACGAAAGGAGGAGGAGGAGGGGGAATAGGAATGTCGACGACGCAGGCGCAGTTGAATGCGCTGCAGCAACAACAAAAGATGAAACTCTTGATGATGCAGCAGCAAATGAAAGCGAAATTGAACGCGGGCGCGGCCAAGCCGCCCGCATCCGCTCCTCCTCCAAATGCCGCGAGGAAGAACGCCGAAAGTACTCACAGCCCCGCGAACAATAATAATAATAATAATAATAATAACAGCAACAACAATAGTCCAACGACGACGACGACGACGACGAGAGAGCGACCGAATTCACCGCCGATGGCGAACGCCGCCCCGCACGTCGCCAGAGGACGAGGAGGCGGCAGAGGCGGACGAGGTCCGAGAAACAGAGCCGAGTCGCCTCCCGCGGGCAGAGGTCGCAAGCGCGCTCGCCGATGATTACTTCTAGCGTAGACGAGACGGTATTCTTTTTTAGTAGAACAGCTTCACACACATAGTAGAAACTCCGATTTGTCGCTTTCTTCACGCGCCCAAAAAACGCCTTCTTCTTCACCCAGGAACAAACTCCAAATTCGCCAAATAAGTACACCACAAGCCACAACAACAACAACACGCGCGCCTTTTTAATTCGCCCGAAAAAGTCACACAGAACGACAACGACTACAAAAACAACTCGATGGGTTTAGACGGCTACGTCGGCGGTTTCGAGACGCAGCAAAGAGCGAGACGGTTGCAAGAAGAGCGCGACGAACGCGCGAGAGATTTGGAAGTTCGAGCGAATAATCGCAAAGTCGCCGGCGGCTTCAACAATCAATCCTCTCTCGTGGGATTCCGAGGCTCGTCCACCGGGGAAGAGGAGAAGGCGTTCGCGAACCAATCCGTCGGGTTGTTGACGAGAGAGGAGTACGCGAAAAAGCAGGAGAAAGTGCGCGAGGAGTTGGAAAGAGAGAGAGAGAGGAAAGAGAAATTGAAACGAGAAAAGAGGGAGAGGAGAAAAGCGAAAGAGAACGAGAGGAAGAAGAAGGAGAAAAATCTGTTGAGCTTTAACGACGACGACGACGACGACGACGACGACGAGAAAGAAGAAGAAGAAGAAGAAGAAGAAGAGAAAGAAGCGAGAGAAAAGAAGAAATTAAAGAAGAGCGTGGGGATGAATCCAGACGCGGATACGTCCTACGTCCCAAACGCGCAAAACGAGCGGATGAAAGAGGAACGGGCGTTGCGCGAACAACTCGCGAAGGAGTTTTTAGAGAAGAAAGAGAAGCAAATGGAGGAGAATTTGACGGTTACGTTTAGCTACTGGTCTGGAGGTGGTGGTAGGAGGTCGGTGACGGTGAAACAGAAAGACACGGTGAGGACTTTTCTGAAGGTGGCGATGAAGGATTTGGAGGATGAGTTTAGAGAGTTGAATAAATTAAGCCCGGAAAGCATGATGTACGTGAAGGAAGATTGCATCATTCCGCACGAGTTGACGTTTTACGAACTCATTTCGAGAAAGGCGAGAGGTAAATCTGGTCCTTTGTTTCGGTTCGACGACAAGGAAGACGTGAGGTTAGTCGCAGACGCCACCGTTGAGAAGGAGGATTCGCACCCGGGGAAGATTTTCCACCGATCGTGGTACGATAAGAACAAGCACATCTTTCCAGCGTCGAGATGGGAGGTATTTGATTTCTCGAAAGATTTTGGCGCGTTTACCATTCATGGAATGGGCGAGAAAAAAGCCTGGGAGCGATAGATAGATAGACAGACAGAGATAGATAGAGAATGATAGAGAGATGATATTAATGCTATCGTTAATATATACATTGTACCATATGGTAAAAACCACTGCGGTTACCGATGAAGATGCGTTGTTCAGCGTAAACTATCGTACATCGCGTCGATGACGGACAAAAACGCCTCCTTGGCTTGCGGCCGTTTCAATTTAAACGTTGGCGTCATTAATCCGTTCTCCACGGAAAACAACTCGCCGTGTAAATGAATCCGTTTCGCGCGTTCGAATCCTTTCAGCTTTGCTTCGTTCGCGGCTTTATTCATAGAATTGAACACGGCTCTTTTAATCGTTTCGTTTTCGCACATGTCTCTCAGCGTCGGCGCGCCGCCTTTCATTAATCCATTCGCTTTCGCGTATTGCGCGAGAACTTCTTCATCTGGCACAACAATTGCAACTAAGCTCGCTTGTAACGAATCGCCGTACACGAACGATTGCGCGACTAACGGCGACCGACCGTACGCGGCTTCAATCTTTTCCGGCGCCACGTATTCTCCTTGCGCCAGTTTGAAAATATTCTTCTTGCGATCGATGATTTTTAATCTACCGCCCGGTAACATCATCCCAATGTCACCGGTTCTCAACCACCCGTTGACTTCGTCCAAACACTCTCGCGTTTGCTCGTGCGATTTGAAGTAACCGGCAAAAACCGATGGACCTCTCACGCACACCTCGCCTCGCGGATACGGTTTATCGCTTTTCCTATAATTCATCTCGGGAACGTCGTCGAGTTTGATTTCGCAGCACGGCGCCGGCGCGCCGACGTGGCCTGTGGAGAAATCGCGTTCGTTCGTTTTGGAGATGACGCACGCGGATTCCGTCATCCCGTAACCTTCAAAGACAACCGCACCGAAACAAATCCTCAAGAACTCGATGACGTGACCACCGATGGGCGCCGATCCCGAGGACATGTACCGGACGCGGCCTCCTAATTTCGCTTTCAGTTTCGAAAACACGAGCTTCTCCCAAAACGGATTCGGAGGTTTGCCGTTTTCAAACGCGTATTTCTTACTCGCGTAAGCCTTTGCGAACAACATTCGTGCGATTGGCGACCCTTCCGCGACGCCGGCGTTCACTTTATCGTAAATTCTATTCCACAGTCTTGGGACCGAACAAAAAATAGTCGGTTTCAGCGCTTGCACGTCGTCCAATAACCCGAGAACGTCGCCGCGATAAAAACCGACCGCAGCGCCACCCATAACGCACACCATAAACGTTACTCGTTCGTATATATGTGCGAGAGGTAAATACGACACGTGAACATCCCCGATGCCGATATTCAAATCGTAAGAGTACCCGGCTGCGTTGGAGCATAAATTCAAGTGCGTCAACACGACGCCTTTCGGGTTTCCGGTGGTACCGCTCGTATAGCAAATCGTCGCCACATCGTTTTCGTGCGCTCGTACTGGCGCGACTGGTTTCGCGCTACCTAAAATCAACACCTCTTCGAAAGTTTTAATAGTCACTCTCCCGTTGGCTGTTTTTGCCGGTATCGCTCCCGGCGGTCCGTTTTCGTTCCCGTACACGATGACGAATTTTACCGTCTCGCACCTGTGAATGACATTCAAAAGCGTGTGCAAAACCACTTTCGAACACGCCACTCCAACGCACTCCGCGTGGTTTAAAATATATTCCACCGCGTCCGGTCCTAGCGTATCGTACAAAGGCACGGAAACGATGTTCTGCCTCGTGCACGCCGCCTCGCACGCCACCCACTCCGGTTGGTTAATCGAATACAAACCAAACGTTTGTCCGGTAGCGCATCCCAACGCGCTTATCCCAGACGCTATTTTCTTCCTCGTAGTTTCAAAATCGCTGTACGTGTTGAACGTGTAGTTTCCCGGGGCGCCGGACTGTTTATCGATCGAGCGCGTTCTGTTTTTTTTGAGTTCATCGAGGGAAAAAAGAAGGAAAGACAGTTAGTTACAAAAATCGAAGCGACATCCACGCACAAACGTACCCTAAAAGAGGTCTATTCGGATACTTCTTAAACGCGGATTCCCAGATATCCCCGAGCGTTTTGCAATCGTCGTTTGGAAACGGAAATCCTCTCAAAAGTTGGTCTTTATGCGCCGCGTTTCGGTAGACGGTTTCCGTCGCGGAAGTCACGCCTCCTCCTCCTTTCGTCGTCGTCACCGCCACCGGGACCGCGTACGTCTCGATTGCACCCGAATACGGACCCGAAGAAGCCTGCGTATATATTTTTTCGCATCATCGCGCGGGAAAGCAAAAACCCCGAAGAAAGAACAGAGAACACGAATCGTCAGACAGAGAGACGGAGAGAGAAGACGTCGTTGCGGAAAGAAAGAAGACACGAAAGAGAGGAACACGAGGAGAGAAAGAATTCCCCAATCCGAGTCACGCCAAAGTGCAAAAGAGTAAAAAAAAAAGTAGTTACCGCTCACCATGACAAAATCGTTGTTCGCTCTCGAGTCGTTCTCTTCCACCAGAGCTCGGAATCGTTCCTCTCGCCGCTCTTCTACTTCTTCTTCTTCTTCTTTAGAGGTGCCGATGATTGATGATTTATGTGTGTGCGTTTTAACGATGAATTGGAATTGAGAAAAAATATCGTCGCTTTTTGGTGCTTTTTGTCGTCGCGTCAAAAAAAAAGAGAAGAGCGTCTGCTCGTCTTCTTCTCTCGAAAGAAAAGTCACGTCACGCGAGCGTTGAGAGTGACACAAAAGAAGAAAAGAAACGCGTTTGAGGCATGTCTTTTGTTGGAGCGACGACGCGTCTGAAACGAAGCATCGGCCAGAGAGATTTGTGGGACGTGATCGTGAACAACGACGATATTTGTTTTAAATACATTTTGCCGAAATTGGAACGCATCGATGTGAAATTCTTGCACGTCGTGAATACGGAAACGAGAGCTTTGATTAAACGATCGTCTCGCAAGAGAGAGTTGAAAAAAAGGTTCAGAGTGAGCGAGTTGTCGTCGATATCTACGCTGGAAATCGCGTGGGAGAATCGATCGTCGTGGGCGGGGACCTTGGATTGCGAGACAGAGTTCTGCAAGGAAGTTGCGAAAACGAACAGACTCGAGTTGCTCAGGTGGATACGAGGGGAGAAAAAGTGCGAGTGGAGTGCCATTACGATTAATGAGGCCTCAAGACAACGTAATCTAGAAATGGTGAAGTATTGTGTGGCGAATAAGTGTCCTATCGATAAATGGGCGTGTGCAATTGCTGCCTTATACGGTCAACTTGAGATGCTCAAATACTTACACGAAGAAGCCGAAGCGCCGTGGGACTGCCATACCGGCTCAAGGGCAGCTGAACGCGGTTATCTTCACATACTCGAATACCTTGTTGAGCGTAAATACGATCAATTTGACGATTATGTTTGTCGGCGTGCGGCTGAGAAAGGTCACTTGGACTGTTTAAAGTTCTTACACGAAACTACCAAAGCGCCTTTGGACTGGTACGTCATAAAGTTGGCACACAAGAACAACCACCAGGAATGTGTACAATACCTCCTCGACAACGACTGCCCGTTACCATCTGGTTGGCATTACCAAGACGGAACGTTACACACGCATTGGAATCATCATCATCATCTGCATTATCATGCAGTAGTGGTGGTTGAAGAATCATCATCATCATTATCATCATCATTGTCATCATCATCGTTGTCATCATTGAATTAAAAAATACATGTGATTGAATGCACGCGCCGTTCTCTCTCGCACCAACAAAAAAGCAAAAAAGAAAATACCTGTCATCACGCCGACTTCTCACGTTATTACTAACCGCAATACTATTGGCGCCCAATGAGGCTTAATTTCGCTGTGCTGATGGGAAGCGATGGATTTCTCATGGTATGAACGACAGATGGAATCGAGTGCACATTTAAGAAATAATAATTAGTTATTTTTTATGAAACCCTAAAAATACGTGTACAGCAAAAAAAAAAGGTCCCAAAAGGCCC
>Ga0181557_1004133_pt1 | contig 13809 bp, 14 predicted proteins | sample 011ome_23_FD_148632 | JGI IMG/M metagenome (GOLD analysis project Ga0181557, IMG submission 148632) | Coastal salt marsh microbial communities from the Groves Creek Marsh, Skidaway Island, Georgia - 011506CT metaG (spades assembly) | ecosystem: Environmental > Aquatic > Marine > Intertidal zone... | reverse complement strand
GGGATTCTCTGCATCTTTCGCCATATTTTTGTTCATTATCAATAGTTTAACTACGTTTTACTAATTTTTAGTCTACTAAAGCGCGACCCTCTAAGTCATTGTTTGTACTCGTTATTACGTTTTAGATCTAGATGGCGGGTGCCAATGGCACCCTAGAAAATAGTACAGCTAAGCAAAGCGATAAGTACCCCGATTCTTCTTGCGGCTTACCACACTTACGTTACTGCTCTTATTATTCGTTGGGTTGCCATCTTTGTGATGGACATCTTTTTTGTCGCCTTTTGTCGCCTTGCCTGAAGCCAAAGCTGCACGACGGGCTTTGTTACGTCCAGCGCGTCGTGCCTTCTGCTCAGCAGTTTTATGGTACTTGTATTCTTCTTTGTAATCGCGCTCAGTAGCCATTGCTCTTTTTACCTTTAGTCTTAGTGGCTTTCTTTTTTGCCTTCTTCTTGCTGGGTGCTGCATTTATACAAGGTACGCCTTTGTGCATGGTACTACTCCGGTTTAGGATGGTGGGGTCGGCCATGACACTTCGTCTAATGAAGTGACTATGGTGTTATTTGCAGGGACATCGCGCAGGGCCTGACGGTAAGCCGCCCATTCTATTTTGGCGGCATCGGACAGGGGGCTATCTAAAGACTGTGTCCAGTCGGTGCGGAAGAGTTTACTGTCGCGCAGCCCCCGAATTTCAGCTGCAAGATCTACTGTATCCAGAGCCCACTGAAAGTTTTCCCACCTATGAAAAATAGATGGCCGCTCAGGCTTGGTTTTTACCCAGCCATCTTGCCAATACCACCCGTCCATCACTGCCATATCCGGTTCGGAATAGTCAAACGCGCGTAAGGTGTCGTCGCCAACTACTTGGCCCTCCTGAAAAAGGGCGTCATCTGAAGGATGCACAATCGAGCGCACCTCACCGTTTGTTGCAACAAAAGCAAATTTTATCATACGACAAATCCTACCATTTCAGTTCTGTGGCCCTCCCAAACTTTCTCTACAGGTTGAACGTACCAAGCAGACTGGCCACCAGAGGAAAGTACACTTGTACCGAACTGCCCTGTCGGATAGTTCCAAAAAGCAACGCGAGAGTCCGAGCTGTATTGCCGGTCAGCCTCTGGACCGAAGACCCTGTATTTGTAAACACTGTAGTTCATCGCCAGCGCGTATAAATCTAACAAATCAGCGGGTGATTCAGGAACGTACCAATACCCTGCGCCAGAACTTGTCGCTGTAATTTCGTGGTGCCGTGCAGCGCGTACGCGGAACGTGGGTTTCTCGGTTGTAAAACTTAGCGTGCCATCAGATCTATAGACATTGAACCCATAGTTCGCTGGTGTCTGCCCGCTGATCACAGAGTCGTCGAACAAACTACAGCGTTGAATAATTGCGTAATCACAAGCACCTGTTGCGTACGCAGCGCCCCCAAGAAGATAATTCATGTACGCGCGCCGAGTTCTAGTACCATTACCTGCTACTACATCATAGAAGTAGGCTATTAATTGAGCAGAGTATAACGGGTTTGGGTCGTGGGGCTTTGCAACCACCATAACGTCATCGGGAAAACTTGCTGGTATATCAACATACCCTAGCGTAGACGCGTTAGTCGCTCCCACGATACCTGTCGCTAGAACCTGATACCCCTGGGTAGTCTCGTCAACCTGGGTAAAACCGGAGTTGTTATAAGCCCGAAAACCGTAAGCCATTATTGGTTCAACTTAAATACGTTGACGCGAAATTGAATGCTTCCAGCAGTAGCGCTGATCGTAAGCGTATTGCTCGTAGAAACGACTTTTAAGTCTTCGTCAACGGGAGTGACATCTACCCCCCAGTCTCCACTGGTGATGTTGTACCCCCCACCAACAGTAATAACGATTGGACTAGCGCCAACAGTGCCTGCGTATTGCGCGTAGTGCATAACTTGCCGATCCCCTACGTCTAGTCGCAGTCTTGGGGGGGATTCATTTGTCCAAACGCGTAAACCATGAGCCATTAAAGAGCCCCCAGCTTCACGCGCAGAGCGCCTGTTGAATCATAGACTACGATGCTGTTACCAAGGATCTCCATTCGCCCACCTGTAGCAGAGCTTTTCAAGTCGATTAATGTGCCGACGCCAACGAGGGTAATCTTGCTCGCATCAATTGAGCCCGCCTCAATACGGTCAGAGCGTATAAACCCTGTCGTAATCTTGTCAGCATCGATAGTACCTATTTTGGCATTTGTAATAGTCCCGTCTTCAATTGCTGCCGACTTTATGTAGACAACACCGTTTGTAACGCCGAAGGGTATGACATCTGCAGAGGGGGTATTTGTGCTGCCGTTAGCCGTGGACGCTGGATCTACAATCGCGAACTTATCAGCGCGGATCACGAACGCCGATTCGGGAACCCCGTTCACGGCCACAGAGTTAAGCCCGAAGCCCGATACGTGGCCTTTGTTGTCTATCTTGACCGAGTACTGTGATTTCAGAGCACCATTAACATCGGCCTGGGTCGTCATCGCAGTCTGTAACGAAACAGTGCCAGCAGAGCCGTCAGGATTTTCATAGCCACTCGACAAAGTGTTAACCGCGCTAGCAATAGCACCATCGGCATTAGTCTTTGTGTAGTAGTTTTCTACTAACCCCGCCGTAGTGGTGTAATTAGCTAAAGTCGTATTGGAAACTAAACCCGTAACCGCGCTAGCAATAGCACCATCAGCATCAGTCTTTGTGTAATAGGTTTCTAATAACCCCGCCGTAGTGGTGTAATTAGCTAAAGTCGTATTGGAAACTAAACCCGTAACCGCGCTAGTAATAGCACCATCAGCATCAGTCTTTGTGTAATAGTTTTCTTCTAACCCCGCCGTAGTGGTGTAATCAGCTAAAGTCGTATTGGAAACTAAACCCGTAACCGCGCTAGTAATAGCGCTGTCAGCATCTGTCTTTGTGTAGTAGTCATTTACAAGCGTTGACCTTGTTACCGCAAGCCCTGTATCTGGATCATTAACCGTGACCTGTAATCCAGATAATGCTCTAGCAGCAGCGGAGTCCGAGTCAGCTGTAACCGTGTTTAGTTCTATAATATTTGCTACAGCAGAACCTACCGCTGCGCCGAGGCTTGTAAATTCCCCCACAAAAATCCAGTACGTAGTATTGGTAGGCAAGTTACCCGTTGTGGACTGCGATGCCTTATAAAGATTACCACTATAGCTAACTTGATCGTTTGTACTGTAGGTCACCGAACTGTCATAGGCGATACCAACGAGACCATCGATCTCCGTCTGCAAAGCATCCGCAGACGCCGTAATTGCAGTGCTACGAGCAAGCGCTTCATCTAAAAGCGCTTGCTCAGTGTTCTGGGGCAAGTTAGAAATTGGTGCCGCTAAGCTGTCAGCTAACTCAGTTACAGAAATAGCACCCTCCAGTTCAGCCAAGATCGCTTGCGGATTAGTCGCTGTAACTGCAAGCGTTCCGCTAGAACTATTAAACGGGCCTTTCACATCGCTGTTTGAAACATGCCGCGCCCAATAGTATCGCGTCTCGCCACCACCGATTGGGTCAACAACAGAACGGCCTGTTGAGACAGCAGCTAATGTGGCATCGCCAAGTGAATCAGTAGTATGCGACCAGATCTCCGTTTGGTTATGGTTTGCGTAATACGGGTAAGTCCAAAATATATTAACTTGGCTGTATGCCCCTGCAGCGTCAAAACCTATTACGGGTGGTGGGACATCTAGGTTTACATAGCCTGGGCCTAAACCTATATTGCCGCTATTTATAAGATTTGGGTTGAATGGGGTAGCCGCCAACTCACTAGCTAACCCTGAACTGATTAACTCACGAAGCGTAATAGCCCGATCAACAGGGTCACCACGTCTACCTAACCTAATCTCAAGCGCCTCAGTAATGGACTCGAGGTAACGCCGTAATTCAGGAGACAGCGTAGCCGGTGGCTTAGGTATAGCAGGGACATGTGTCGGAGTTATTTTCATACAGCATTTAGCTCATCAGTTGACTGCGCCAAGCAGAATTCATTAATGTCTGTGCCCTGTACTTGGACCTCCCATTCTTGAGCAACTACTGCAGGCAACCGCATCACTGGTTGGTGCAACGTGCCCGCGCTAACCCCTGTTGGCAACGTCGTAGTCTGCGTATATGTTTCATATGTTTTACTTAGTACATAATGAGCAACAAGTACACCATCCCCCCAAACTTTGACTGTTACGGGGTATTCGTTTGCGTGAACTGAAACCCAGCCCATAGACAATGGTTTAGGCGTGACGAACTTTTTACTTTTAAAGGTGAGTGTCCGCTTCGCTGATGAGCCACGATACTTTTTGATCTTGTCGCCTACGATAATATACAGCTCACCATCCTTTGGATTCATGTAACCACCACGGACATCTGCTGCTAATGACAACGTAGATAGCGAGTTTTCCTCGGCCCGTGGATCGTAGACAAAGCCCCCCGATGCATGGAACGCGACATACGTTCCTTCGTGCCTGAATGCGCGCAAGGTGGTGGGGTTGAAGTCAGCGTTCCATTGGCTTGGAGATACTAGACCTTGCGTTACGACTCTGCCCTCAGCACTTTGTAACGCGCATAAACCATCAGGGCCTGCGTACAAAACATAGTCCCCCATGTCGACGACGCTATTAATATTGACACACGCTTGCGCTAGGTCTACACGGATCGCGGTCATTGCTGACGGGTCGGTGCCCGTGATGAAGTAGGGGCGGCCATCGGTCAGCGCAGCTACACCATTAGCGGTACTAGCAATCGCGACGATGTCTTCTTCTGTTGTGATTCGATAGCTTATCGGCCAAGCGTGCGGCAGATAAGGTTCAGATAAGCAAAACCGCTTACCTGTAAAGCCTGCCATTACCCCACTAGCAAGGGACAGTAACCCGCGCAGTGGCCCATCTGGATAAAGGCTACTATCATCATTAGGTGGCCCAATCCAAGTACTGGACGGGAGTACTTCGCCAAGTTGTGCGGAGGTTAAGGTATCGACAAATTCAATGGAGGTGTACGCAGTCTCACCAGCAAACTGAAAGGCCGCGCTATTACTGCCAGAGTTTGATCTGTAGATCCGTTTAAGTGCCCCATCGCCAAAGTTATAATTACCAGTAGGCTGTTGGCTTGCAGGCAGCGCAATAGTAACTGACTCAGTATCTGTTAACTCAATGACCGCGCTCGGGTAGCAAGGCGGGCCTTCCTCTCCGGTCGCAGTGACGAGAGTGTATACGTAGCTAACATCATTCGGCGTCTGCGTTGTGTCAGCATCACCAGTTTTGGCTACAGTGCAAGTCCCGCTTGGCGCTGGCACCCCGAGTCGATAAGAGTTAACAGGGAAACCTGACGACCCTTGGATCAACGTTTGTACCGTGCCTATTCGCGGGTAGTCATCGCCCGAGAAATAGAGGCGGTCGAGCGTGTCCCCAGGGATAGGGCCTTCTACAGCGACTACACCTTCAGCGTCCCACTCTAACCAGCTTGTATCCCTATAAAAATAGATCGAACGGCGTAGCGCGCTTTGCAGTGTGTAAACGTCAGAGTCTTCGCTAAGTGATACAAGACGACCAGACTCAAAGTCTATATTCTCAGCTATCTGGCCAAACTGCTCAGCAAGCAGCCTGGGGGAAACCCCAGGGGCGATACCAGAAAATCTATCGCGCTTAAAGTACGCCATCTGTCCCTCTCTTATAATATGGCTTTGTAAAAAGCAACAATCAACGCTATCGAGACCATTGCGCCTGTACCTATGATTGCTGCATCCATGATGTTCTGCTTGAGCCTCATAGTGGCGTACAGCTCTTGCTCTCTAGCCGCCCTGATATCTCTGCGCATCTGAATCATTTCTTTGTAAGCCTCAACGCCAAATCGCAGCACGATCATGGATCGCAGTTCACGCTCATGCTCTAATAATTTCTTCTTGGCAATAATTTGATTGAGCGCCTCGGTCTCAACAGATTGCGCGTTGACCAGCCGCCTGAATACGCTTGGCTTTTGAAGCTCACCCGCAGCCCTGATATCAGAAGCTGCCGTGAACCATGTGCCAAGCTGCCCGACCATTTGCTCAAGCTCTGCCCCACGCCCAATTAAAGTTTGGACGCCTTTGAAAGCAGAATTAGCAACGGCCAGGGCAGCCATGACCTCAATCATTTCGCATCACTCTGAAGGGTCGGATATTTCCTTCTGGATAAAGGAGACAATGTTCGCTACGGCCATGTCATGTATAACTGCTTGGCGCTTAGCCCCAACTGCCATTTGCACAGCCTGTTCGTGTAATGAGAGAAGCTCCCTAACCTTGTCAGATAACTCTGAAATTAAGTAGGTCGTATCACCGATGGTGATCGAGGGCTCTTCTTCTACGGGGGCTACTAGTTTTTCTACTTTGCTCATTTGGTGATTCCTTCAGTTTATCGGGCTATTATGCTATTAGCCTGGCTAATATTACAACAGAAAGGATTTAACCTCAAACTATAGGTACGCATAGCGAAGCACCGCAATCTTGCCATCGGCCGATATCTCTTCTGTAACTTCATAAAAAGTAGGTGCACTAGGCTTATTCATGTGATAATTGTAAAGCGTGCCGTCTTTAACACATTCTATTTTTTGACCAATAATACCAAATAACTCTTTTAGATGTTCTTTTGTTTGAGCGAGATAATTTACATCATAAAGCCAACTTTTTGAGTTGTTAGCATCTGGTCCAAGCAATGCCCAAGACCATCCGATATAGGAAGAGTCATAGGGATCTATGTTTCCTGCTGCGATCTGAATAGGAGTATCATCTTTACTCCATAAAATTACTTTTGTAGTAGGCCACGTACAAAAAGTAGCAAAACGCTCTTTAAGTACTTCTTTTTTCTCTTCTAAAGTACTTGGGTTATTTAAAGAACCCCAGGGCATTGTTCCTTGTTCCATTTTTTCATAGGAAGCATTGAATAATGTCTCAAAAATATCTACATCGATTGTTAAAACCTCTGTGATTGTATAACTCATGTCTTACGTCCGCCATAAAATTGGCTCATACTTATCTGCCCCGACGCGGGAATTGATGTATTTACAGTGATGCTAGTCGCCGAAATTCTTCTCCTTACCTGATAATAGTATACAACACCACCACCTTTACCACCACCACTACTAGACCACAGAGGGCCCGGCTCGTAGTCATAACCACCACTACTGTAGTTAAACTGTGGGCCTCCTTGAAAACGTATTTGAACTCCTGCCCAATATAACACCGTTGTATACTGAGTAGTATTGTACGAATAACCATAATGGGTATTCCCTATAAAACTTGACCAGCCGCCTGCAGCGCCCCCTACACTAGTAGGCACATAAGAACCACCTCTGTAGTATTCGGACATGCTTATAGGATTCGCGCCTGTAAATTCCGTTTGAATTTGAGAAAGGCTTATGGTTCCTGAGCCTTGAAGTGCCATTTAGCTAATCACTCCACAGGAAATCTTATGGGCAACACCCATACCGACTTCGCCCACACGAACTAGAGTAGCTTCGTGATCGTAAGCACCCTCCACATCAAAACAGACGTTGACTGAACGCTCATGAATACAGCCTGAGTCATCGCAAGTAAACTTCACCTTGATGTCTCGGCAGGCAGATTCTGTAGCTATAGTCTGCCCTTCGTTTTCTGGGTCAGGCATTTCGTTAGAACGAGTGCCGGTGTATTCTTCTAACAGTTCGTATGTTACTGTCATTTTATTTCTCCGTTAATTGTCTTTTAAGTTGGTCGATTTCAGAAGATAAGTCCTGAATTGACTGAACTAGGAAGGGTATTAATTTATCGTAATTAATAGTTTTATAGTTAGGTACTTCTGGTACAGGTAAGCCTTCTTTTTCTGCCTGTACTATTTGTGCGCTGCTTGGATTACTTGCTTCGTTGATAACAACTGCATTAGGAATAAGGTGTTCTACTTCTTGGGCAATCAGACCAATTTCAGTAGTACCTGTTTCAATAGAGGGGTTGTCTTCTGTTAGATTGTTCCAAACAAAACTCTTAACTTTTAATTGGTTAATTAAAGCTAGTCCAGAACCAGATGTGAGCTGGGTTTGGTTATCCTTTAGGCGAGTGTCTGAATAATACGCTGTGATATTACCGTAGCAATAAAAGTTATTACTGTTGTCAGCAAAGAACTTCCAACCATCAGCAGTATTTAGAAAGCCATGTTGATAAGAGGTGTTAGCGTACATAGTTCCTATAACAGTGCTGTTGTGGTTTGTTCTCATGCGGAGATATTGGTGAGTATTACCCCCGCCCATATTCCATTGACCTGACGCACTGGCGTACCAGTGAGCGCCGAGAGCTTGATTATATATTCCCGTATTAGCCGCATTATTTCTCAACCACGAGTTTACGTATAAGTCTGTGAATGTTGGAGAGCCTCCTCCGCCAGACGACATGAAAGCAGAGGCTTGTTGCCCATCCAACAGATCAGCATCTAATCCAGAGCCAGAGCCATCGTTTGCTGTATTCCATATCCTTGCCCATGCACTGAAACTAGTGTTACTATTGTTTCTGTTATACAAATCTCCCGCAGAGTAGAACGAACCAGCAATTTGATGTCCATGATTGCCACCATAATGCTCCATGTTTACCATGGAATACCAAGTGGCTGTAGGAGTACCATTGTTATGTACATCATAGAACCCAGAGTCACTGTTTGCACTGCTGCCAAATGCAATGTGGGTGGTGCCTTTTCCACTGCTACCTTTGACGATACTACCAGCGTGCCATCCATCCAAAAGATCAGCATCTAAGCCAGAACCTGAGCCGTCGTTACCTGCATCCCAAACGGTATTACCACCTCTATATAAGTTATAAATTACACGGACATTATTGTCTCCATTACCTACACTAAATAGCTCTGTTACCCAATCTGAGTTATTATAAAAACGAGTGCCGTTGTAGTTAAAATGAGCCCCAATTTTTATACCGGTATGATACGCAATACACAAATCTGGGAAAGGGGGTGACCATGATCCTCCTTGCTGATAAATACCGTAGCCTGTTGCTTGTGCGCCATTACCAGAGTCTCCACCTACCCCAGTAAAATTTACAACCTTGAAGGTTGGAGAAGTGTTTGCTGCGAGGGCACCGGCAGAGTTTGCGTAACTAACAGACAACTGAGAAGGCTGTAATCCATCCAACAGATCAGCATCTAAGCCTGAGCCAGAGCCGTCATTAAGGTTATCCCACATGAATCGATGAGCTTGCCAAGTCCCGCTGTTTTTGCCTCTTGATGATAATTTACCAGTTCTAAAGTCTACGAATAATTGCCCAACCCAGGCACTACTATATGCTGCTGAAAATCCAGCTCCGTCAGCGTAGCCTGCGGCTGTTGATGTATTAACATAGCCGACCATGTTATCAACAACATTATCAATGGCGATTGGATTTCCAGAATTACGAGAATAGAAAGTTGAGCCACTAAAGTTAGCTGCATTTGTAGCACCAGTAGCACCAGTAGCACCCGTAGCACCTGTTGGTCCCTGTGGTCCGGTAGGACCTGCCACAGTACTTGCAGCACCCGTAGCACCTTGAGAACCTGTAAGACCAGTAGCACCCGTAGCACCTGTTGGTCCCTGTGGTCCCTGAGGACCAGTAGGACCTGCTACAGTACTTGCAGCACCCGTAGCACCCGTAGCACCTGTTGGTCCCTGTGGTCCGGTAGGACCAGTAAGACCAGTAAGACCTTGAGGACCAGTAGGACCTGCTACAGTACTTGCAGCACCAGCAACGCCATCAGCACCTTGGGGACCTGTAAGACCAACAGGGCCTTGAGGGCCAGTAAGACCAGTAAGACCTTGAGGACCAGTAGGGCCTTGAGGACCAGTAAGACCTGGAACACCTTTAAAGGTGTCAATTATAGACTGAGGTATACTTGATACATTACTTAAATCATTCGCAGCTAATCCTGCATTTGCAATTCGAGCATCTGCACGAGCATTCGTAAAATATAAATAGTCAGTATGCTCACCAATATCTCCAGTATTTAAAGTTAGAGTACTTCCTAAGTCTACCTCTTTTCCTGCGATAGTTAGTGTCTTTTCCTCAAACCGGTCAGAGGCTACCGTTCCACTAGAACTTATAAGGTCTGCTAAGTGTCTACCTTTGGATTTTGCCATAATTTTCTCGTATTAAACGCCTGCATCATATAAGTATGTTGCTATATTTTTACCTATTATAACAATAGATATCTCTACTGTCAAATATTATTTTTTAAGAGGCTGTGTAGCCATTACCTGCGCTGATAGCTGCTTCAACTGCGGTCATGTCTTCGTCGCCCCAATCTTCTTTAGCTACCATAAGCTCAAGGTGCTGTACGTTTCTATTTACACACCCCTGACGATCTTCAGCAGATTCATCAGTCATGCAGTCTCCTGCGATTACATCTGTAATAAGAGCTACGGAGTCACCCATCGCTGAGTAGTCTTGCGCTAGTTGTTCTGTAGTACGGTTTTCCATTTTATTTTCCTTCTAAGGTTTCGAGTCGGGCTGTTAATGATTCAATTAAAGTTTGTTGCTCTTGGATTGCTTTGATGCAAAGAGATACCATGTTGCCGTAAGCTAGTGAATCTGGTCTTTCTTCATCATCATATTGCACAAACTCAGTTAAACCAGCGTCATGCACTTCTTCAGCAATTAAACCGCCAAAGACAGTGTCGCCATCATTATTGCCCTTATAAGTTACAGAGCGAAGCGTAAGCAATTCAGTCAGGCCGTGAGCGGCATCGTTGACTGTGTTTTTATAACGTGCAGAAGACGTTGATCGATAAAATTTGTTGTTAGATGCAATGTATATATTTGCACCAGCCGCTGTTGTGTTGTTAAACGTGGGGGCGCTGACAATTTCCCCAGAAGCATTTAAAATTAGTCGCGGATTACCATCACCATCTGATAAGACAATGTGGTTGTTTGTGGTGCGGAGATCTACGCCGCCTTGATTGCCATTGTAAGAACCAATAATCGTGTTTCTCTGACCACTAGTCATTGCGCTACCAGAGGAACGCCCGAAAAAAGCATTGTAATCGCCGTTCATTGCACCGCCAGCATTGTGACCAACTAACGTGTTGAAGCTGCCAGACGTTATCGAATCACCCGCAATGGAACCGACGAGAGTGTTTTGAGTACCTGTGCTTACGTTTGTACCTGCATCATAGCCAATAGCGATATTGTAAGAATCTGTAGTACTTGTGAAGTTTTGATCTTCTAGCGCCCCAACACCAATCGCAACATTCCTATCGCCTGCTGTATTATATCTAAGAGCGTTATAACCTACAGCAACATTGGAATTTCCTATAGTAAGATTAACGCCTGCTTGACTACCGATAAGAGTATTTATGGTTCCCGTGGTTACTAATAGTCCTGCGTTGTAGCCCACTGCGGTATTGTTACTGTCTGCAGTGGAGGTGAAGTTTTGATTAGCTAGTGCTGCATGACCAAAAGCAGTTGAGTGGTGACCATTTGTGTCGCTAGATAAGGCTTGCTCCCCAAACGCTGCATTATTACTTCCAGTTATTAAGCTACCTCCTGCGGTATATCCCATCAAGACGTTGCGAATACCTGTCGTAATTGCATCACCTGCGGTGGCACCCACGGCTACGTTTCTTTCGCCTGTGGTGTTTGCGCCTAAAGCGCTGTAACCCACGGCTGTGTTGGCACTTGCTGTGGTATTAGCGTCTAGTGCATTTGTACCTATTGCAACATTATTATTACCCGTTGTATTTAGTCCTAAAGCGTCTGCACCTAAAGCTACATTTTCTGCCCCTGTCGTGTTAGCGTCTAAAGAAGCCCAACCCACTGCTGTGTTGTATGGGCCTGTGGTGTTTGCGAATAAAGCATCGTAACCAACGGCTGTGTTATTAGATGCCGTTGTGTTAGTTTTTAAAGCTCCTGCACCTACAGCAACATTGCTTGCACCTGTGGTATTATCGCTTAAAGTCCTAAATCCTAATCCTGTGTTGTAATTTGCAGTTGTGTTTGCATCTAATGCCTCAAACCCCAATGCTACGTTTGACGCGCCTGTGGTGTTTGATAATAAAGCGTGATACCCCAAAGCCGTGTTGTTAGATGCTGTTGTATTAGATTCTAAAGCAGCCCTGCCAATAGCCACGTTTTGACCGCCTGTGGTATTATCAGTTAAAGCATAAGTACCTACAGCTACGTTGGATATGCCAGTAGTAATTGCATCACCCGCAAGACCACCGATGAGGGTGTTGTTTGTGCCGGTGGTTACTGACAATCCTGCGCTATGTCCAACGGCAACATTGTAGGCATTAGCTCCTGCATTTTGATTTGTTAAAGCACTGTTTCCAATTGCAACATTTCTTCCGTGTCCGTCTTCTGTGCTTAACGCTGCATAACCTACAGCAACATTACCGTCACCAGTATCAAGCGCAGCACCAGCTTGATCGCCTACGAGAACATTATAATTACCACCCGCTATAATGCTGTTACCTGCGTTGACACCTGCGCGGAAGTTGCTTGTGCCTAATGTTGCAGTGATTACGTCGCCACTAAACGTCGCCGCTCCTGCACTATCAATTGTAATTGCTGTAGTGCTAGAATTATCTACAATCCCTGGAGTGCTCGAAAATTCTACTGGTATTTTTGTTCTTGCCATTTATAAGTCTCCTTCTAAGGCTTCGATTCGTGCGGTGAGTGCTGCGGTTAGTGCTTGTTGCTCTTGGATGATCTCTTGTTGCTCTTGAAGGGCTTTAATGCAGAGAGATACCATGTTGCCATAGCTAAGCCCATCCGGCTCACCATCCTGTCCGTATTGCACAAACTCCGGCAATCCAGCAGCATGTACTTCTTCTGCAATTAATCCACCATATATGATGTCACCCTCACTGTTGCTTTTGTAAGTAACAGGGCGAAGTGTAAGCAATTCTGCTAGGCCGTGAGTAGCATCATTAACTGTATTTTTATAACGTAATGAAGATCCTGCGCGCATCAGAAGACCATCGAATCTGACATACATATTTGGTGATCCACCAACAACAGTATAAATTGTTGGGGCAGTAACGTTACCAGTGATACTCAAATTGCCGCTGGCATCGATGCGCATGCGTTCTACGCTAGTAGTGCGAAAAGCCATTGAATCTGAGGAATGGTCGTAAGCAATCATCCCTGCATATCTAGCTGTGCCTGAGTTAGAGTCAGCAAAGTTAAGATAGTTTGTGTTGCTTGTTGCGGTAGAGGCTATTGTTATACCACCCTCAGCCGCCGCACCAACCACAAGGTCATTGGCGTAATAATCACTAGGATTTGTCACACCAACACCCAAATTGCCGTTGGCGTCGATCACCATACGCGCACTCGTAGCATCATTATCGTAAAAATCTAAATTACCTGTATTCCCTGAGCGGATAGAATAAGAACGCCCTGTCGAAGCAGTAATGTTGTCCAAAGTGATGTTAGTCGCATTGCCTACACCTTCAAGCTCAAGGCCGCTTGCTGGCGAGCTAGTGCCAATACCCAAATTGCCGCTGGAATCGATGCGCATGCGTTCTATGTTTCCACCAGTAGAAAACAATATATTTGCTTGCGAGCGTATAGCTAAATCATCTACTGCGGAAGTTGCTATCATGTCGGCCGCGGTTGTTGCTACTTGAATGCCGCCTTTAAAAGTAACGCCGTTTAAAAATCTAAGTCGCAAATCATCCGCAGCAGAGATTTCTAGTTCTTCAGTATAAACGGTTCCACTAAACGTCGCCGCTCCAGTAAAACTAGGAGAAGCCAAAGGAGCTTTCAAACCAATTGCTGTTGCTGTAGTAGTAGCAAAGTTTGGATCATCTCC
>Ga0181557_1004118_pt1 | contig 13825 bp, 12 predicted proteins | sample 011ome_23_FD_148632 | JGI IMG/M metagenome (GOLD analysis project Ga0181557, IMG submission 148632) | Coastal salt marsh microbial communities from the Groves Creek Marsh, Skidaway Island, Georgia - 011506CT metaG (spades assembly) | ecosystem: Environmental > Aquatic > Marine > Intertidal zone... | reverse complement strand
CATATTATACCCAGATTTCACCTTAGTAAAATTTGTCATTAAACTGTCATAATTAATGCCTAAGATTGTGTAACTTATTTACTAAACTACCTAGGAGTTCATTAATGAAGCATTCTAAATTTTCGGCTTTGGGTGTAAGTGCGGCAGTTGCGGCTACTTTTACATTCATTGCTCCAGCACAAGCAGCGGTAGACATCATTCAAATTGATGGTTCTTCAACTGTATATCCAATTTCAGAAGCAGTTGCAGAAGAATTTCAAAAAGAGACAGGCATTAAAGTGACAGTCGGTGTATCAGGCACAGGCGGTGGTTTTAAAAAATTCTGTCGTGGTGATACAGTTATCTCAAACGCATCACGCCCTATTAAAGCTAAAGAAGTTAAAAAATGTAAAGAAGCAGGCATTAACTTCATTGAGATCCCAGTTGCTTTTGACGCATTAACAGTGGTTATCAACCCTGCGAATGACTGGGCTAACGAAATGACTCCTGAAGAGCTTAAAATGATGTGGGAACCAGAAGCGCAAGGTAAAATTACTAACTGGAAGCAAGTTCGCTCAGGTTTTCCTGATGTTCCTCTAAAACTTTATGGCCCAGGCGCTGACTCAGGTACATTTGACTACTTCACTGAAGCTATTATCAAAAAATCTAAAGCGATTCGTGGTGACTTTACTGCATCTGAAGACGACAACATCCTAGTTCAAGGCGTTGCTGGCGACAAAGGTGGTATCGGTTACTTCGGCCTTGCATACTATGAAGAAAACAAAGATAAATTAGGTGCAGTTAAAGTTAAAAACGCGCAAGGTGAATTTGTTGCACCTTCAGTACCCAACGCAGCGAGTGGTAAATATAACCCACTCTCACGTCCTTTGTTCATGTACCTCAATGCTACAAAGGCTGCATTTGATCCTAAAGTAAAGAAATTTGTTGAGTTTTACCTCAAGCACGCTGGTAAAATGTCTGCTGAAGTGGGTTACATTCCTTTCTCAGACGCTGAATACACAGCGATTTTAAATCACTACAAAGGCCTTAAAACAGGAACAGCGTTTGAAAAGCCTGCGATTGGTCTATCAGTTAACGAGATTTTAACGCTCTCAGCTGGTAACTAATTTTTACTCATTAAAGGGCAACATTAAGTTGCCCTTTTTTTTACCTAGAATGTCTTTTTTTGTTATGATTGAGGTCTTATCGTAATGGCAACCAACGTAATGCAAGATACAGTTATAAGCCCTAAACTCTCCAAAAGTTTTAGACGAAATTTCATTGAAAGAATTATTGAGTTTGGCTTACTTATTTCTGCCGCCTTTGCTGTGTTTATTACCACCGCAATTGTTTATGTCCTAGTTTCAGAGGCGATACCCTTCTTTGAGTATGTTTCAGTCTATGAATTTTTAACTGATACGGTGTGGACACCGAACTACTCCATCAAGCGTTACGGTATTTTGGCACTGATATCAGGTACATTAACCACAACATTTATAGCACTCCTAGTGGCCGTGCCACTTGGTACCATAACCGCTATTTATTTATCTGAATTTGCTTCCCACAAGGTAAGAGAGACGATTAAACCGATTTTAGAGTTATTAGTCGGAGTTCCTACCGTGGTTTTTGGGTATTTTGCCCTAATGTTGGTCACCCCTTTCTTACAAACTATTTATCCAGATCTGACGACATTTAATATGTTAGGGCCTGGTATTGTCATGGGAATAATGATCGTTCCCTATATTGCCTCCGTCTCGGAGGACGCGATGCGCGCAGTTCCAATGTCTATGCGCGAAGGGGCCTATGCAATGGGGGCAACACGTTTCCAGACAGCAATCAGAGTAATCGCCCCAGCGGCAACGTCCGGAATTGTGGCCTCCTACATTCTTGCTATCAGCCGCGCCGTAGGTGAAACAATGATTGTTGCTATCGCTGCTGGGCAGCAGCCTACCTTTACCTTTAACCCAGTGGATTCGGCGGCAACTATTACCGCCTACATCGTGTCTGTTGCGCTTGGCGATTTGGAGCATGGGGGAATTGGCTATCAAAGTATTTTTGCAGCCGGTCTAACACTATTGGTTATGACGCTCGTCCTAAATATTTTAGGTCATTGGGTCAGAAAAAAATATACTGAGAGATATTAAAAAATGGCAGAAAATAACGCAAAACAATTAAAAGATTTAGATCAAATTCGTGCCCTCATCCAGAAGCATAAGAAAAACGACTTTATATTTGCATTTATCGGCATGTTCATCATTGCATCACTGACGATCACACTATTAATTCTTTTTTTAGATTTATTTTTTGATGGTTATCCAAGATTAGGGCTAGAGTTCTTCTCTAATTACCCTTCAAGAAAAGCAATACAAGCAGGAATTTTATCTGCATGGATTGGATCCTCCCTTGTATTAATTGTGACCTTTTTAGTAGCCGTCCCCATGGGTATTGCTGCAGGCGTTTACCTAGAGGAGTACGCGAAAAAAAATTGGTTATCAGATCTTATTGAAATTAATGTTTCTAACCTCGCTGGGGTACCATCAATTATTTATGGCTTACTAGCCTTAGGGTTATTCGTCTATTCCTTTGGTCTCGGTCAAAGTATTTTAACTGCAGGGCTTACTCTGGCACTTTTAATGCTTCCTGTCGTCATCGTGGCGACAAGAGAATCTATTAGAGCCATTCCGGTTCACATCCGGGAAGCCGCTTTTGCTGTGGGGGCAACAAAGTGGCAGGTGGTACTTAATCATGTAATTCCTTATTCCTACGGTGGAATATTGACGGGTGTAATCATTGGTATGGCCCGTGCAATTGGTGAAACAGCCCCAGTTATTACAATTGGTGCGTTGACTTTTATTGCCTTTTTGCCACCATCACCAATCGGAGCAGAAGCGCCTTTCCTGAACTTTGATTGGTTGCAATCAGGTTTTACAGTACTGCCTATTCAGATGTTTAACTGGATTTCCAGACCGCAATACGAGTTCCATGTTAATGCCGCTGCCACAGGGGCAGTAATCATCGTTCTGACCGCATTAATGAATGGTTTTGCAATTAAATTAAGATATGACGTGAGGAAAAAAATTAAATGGTAGCGACACAAAGAAAAACGACACAGAAAAAAAGGTTTAATGACGTTGTTAAAGCAGAGTCTAGAAATTTAGACTTCTACTATGCAGACGGCACACAAGCCCTTAAAAATGTAAACTTAGATGTTTATGAAAATAAGATAACAGCCCTGATTGGCCCATCTGGATGCGGGAAATCTACCTTCCTCAGGTCATTTAACCGCATGCATGATCTTTACACCGGCAATCGCTACGACGGTCAAATTGTTCTTCATCCTGATAACACCAATATACTTGACAAAAAGGTTGACCCGATTGAAGTGAGAATGAGAATAAGTATGGTTTTCCAAAAACCTAACCCATTCCCAAAATCAATTTATGAGAATGTCGCCTACGGCCTGAGGGTCAGGGGTGAAGCTAACACTCATGTCCTTGATGAAAAGGTTGAAGAAGCCCTCAAAGGTGCCTCGCTTTGGGAAGAAGTGAAAGACCGGTTACATGATTTGGCCTTTAATTTATCTGGCGGTCAACAACAACGACTTTGTATTGCTCGAGCCTTGGCCACTGAACCTGAAATCATGCTTTTTGATGAACCAACTTCAGCTTTGGATCCGATTGCGACAGTGAATATTGAAGAGCTTATGTCAGAACTTAAAAAAAAGTTGTCTATTTTAATTGTTACCCATAATATGCAACAGGCAGCTCGTATTTCTGACTACTGTGCTTATATGTATCTTGGTGAGCTCGTAGAGCATGACCTGACGGATAAGATTTTTACTAATCCATCAAAAAAAGAAACCGAAGATTATATTACTGGAAAATTTGGCTAAATTAACTTATCCGATCTGCTAAAAATTCTACTGCCTTAACTACAAGTTCCTCGTCCGGACCTTCTGTCATAATTCTAAGAAGAGGTTGTGTGCCTGAGGGTCGAATTAGAACCCTTCCCTTGCCCCGCATAATTAGCTCTGCTTCTCTGGTAAGCCCCTTAATGGTCTTTGTCTCAGGATCAATAGCGTCTTTAATTGGCAGATTAATAAGTTTTTGTGGGTATAAAATGAATTCTGACAAAGCTTCATTTAATGATAGCTGACTTGCCTCTAGTGCGCTCAATAATTGCAAGGCTGAAATAATTCCGTCACCCGTTGAGTGATGATTCAAAAGTACAATGTGTCCCGAGTTTTCTCCACCTAGCATCCATTGCTTCTCTCTGAGAGCCTGAGCCACATATCGGTCACCCACTTTAGAGCGATAAAAAGGAATGGTCATGGCAAGACATTTTTCCTCTAATGCTAAATTTGTCATCTGTGTTCCGACAAGCCCACCTTTAAGCCAGTTTTGTTGTTGATAATAATTCAAAAGGATATATAAAATTTGATCACCATCAATAATCTCGCCATCCTGATTAACAACCAAAATCCGGTCTCCGTCTCCATCAAAAGCTATTCCGAGATCTGCTTGGTTTTGCTTAACAGCGTTTACCAAAGAAGAAGGATGATTAGATCCTGCCTCTTTATTAATGTTTAATCCATCAGGCTCAACGTTTATAGCAATAATATTTGCACCTAAACTTCGAAAAAGTTTTGGAGCGACTTGATAAGTTGCGCCGTGAGCACAATCAATAACAACTTTATAACGCTTAAAATCAAGCTCTTTAGGAACAGTGTTTAAGCAAAAACGTATATATCTTTCATATGCATCATCAAGTCGCCTGGCTTTTCCAAGGTTTTCTGGTGCAACAAGCACGAGATCTTTATCTAATAATTCTTCAATTTCAACTTCAGTTTCTTCAGCTAATTTTGTTCCAAGCCTTGTAAAAATTTTAATTCCGTTATCATCGAAAGGATTGTGTGAAGCCGTAATTGCCACCCCAATTTCTGCGTCAAGTTTCTGCGTCAAGTAAGCAATAGCTGGAGTAGGAATTGGTCCAGTTAAATAAGTATCAACTCCAGCAGCAGAAAAACCTGCCTCCAAGGCTGACTCAAACATGTAGCCTGAGATACGTGTATCTTTTCCAATTACAACAGTCGGGTTATTTTTTGATTTGTGGTGCTTTGTTAAAATAAGGCCAGTAGCATAAGCTAGCCTAACAAAAAAATCAGGAGTAATTGGATATACCCCCGTTTTACCTCGAATACCATCAGTTCCAAAAAAACGTTTTTTCATAAGCTTAACTCAAAAATTCAACTGCTTTTTTAGTCTCATTCACGTCATGCACGCGAAGAATACTTGCGCCATTTTTAGCAGCCACTGCAGCAAGAATGGCACTTGCCTGAATGATATCATTCTCATTAGGGCCGAAGATATTTTTTATTAAAGATTTTCTTGAAATGCCTACCAAAAGATTGTGATGTATTTTTGATATTCTTTTTATATTTTGGAACAATAATAAATTATCCTCATGGCTTTTTCCGAAGCCAAAGCCAGGGTCAACGACAATCCTATCAGGCGAAACTTTATTATTAATTAGCAATTGTTTACGTTGATTTAAAAACTCAAGCACCTCTTCCACGACATCTTCATAATAAGGGTTATCCTGCATAGTCTCTGGTGAACCCTGCATATGCATTAAGCAAATATCACATTGAGAATTTAAAAAAGTCTTTAGAGAATTATTATTCTGCAAAGCTCTAACATCATTAATCATATTAATACCTAAATCTATACCGACTTGCATAACCTCGGTCTTACTTGTGTCCAGTGATAAATAAACATCCTGGTTTTGTTTCAGCGCTTTGATTACTGGAGCTACTCGCCTTATTTCCTCCTCGACAGATACTTTTGATGCCCCAGGCCTTGTGGATTCACCGCCAATATCAATAATATCAGCGCCTGCATCAATCATTTTATAAGCAGATTGAACGGCATCATCCACATTCAAATACAGACCACCATCCGAAAATGAATCTGGAGTGACATTTAGAATACCCATAATTAATGGGCCTTTTTTAACTGATATGAGATGCTTGAGGGTCAATGCAAAAAAGGAGCTTACAGCCCCTTTTTCTCCATCTTAATTTTTAGCGGTTGGTTGTGGACTCACGGTTCCGCTGGCACCCGCTGATCCGCCGCCACCCTTAGAAGGCTTGCTATCATAACCCTTAGAAGGTTTTGGTGGTCGTACTTTTTTACCCGCCATGATGTCATTAATTTGGTCACTGTCAATAGTTTCAAAATCTAGCAACGCCTTCGCCATAGCTTCGATTTTCTTTTTGTTCTTTTCGATAAGCTTTCTGGCAACTGAATATTGCTCATCTAAGATGCGCTTGATTTCAGCGTCCACTTTTTGCTGCGTTGCCTCTGATATTGATTTTGAAGACATTGACATGAAAGCATCGTTCTCAGAATCAGCGTAAACCATTGTGCCTAACTTATCCGACATACCATATTTCGTTACCATATCTCTGGCAAGTTTTGTTGCCCGTTCAAAGTCATTTGCAGCACCCGTCGACATTTGTTTCATAAAGACCTCCTCAGCAATTCGCCCTCCAAAGAGTATTGCGATCTCTTCAAGCATTTTTTCCTTAAAATTACTAAATCGATCAAATTCTGGAAGCTGCCAAGTTAAACCTAAGGCCCAACCACGAGGCATGATGGTAACTTTATGAACAGGATCAGCATTAGGTAATAATTTTGCAACAACAGCATGGCCGGATTCATGGTACGCAGTATTTCGTCTTTCTTCCTCGCGCATAACCATAGACTTTCTTTCAGGGCCCATATAAATTTTATCTTTTGCTTGTTCAAAATCTTCCATATCAACACTGCGTTTATTGCGACGGGCAGCAAAGAGTGCTGCTTCGTTAACTAGGTTAGCAAGATCCGCACCCGAAAACCCTGGGGTTCCGCGCGCTAAAATATCTGCTTTTACATCTGAATCCATAGGAATTTTGCGCATGTGTACATGCAGGATTTCCTCTCTCCCTTTAATATCTGGAAGCGAAACAGCAACCTGCCTATCAAAACGTCCTGGTCTAAGTAGCGCCTTGTCCAAAACATCTGCGCGGTTAGTTGCAGCGATAACAATAACTCCTGAATTTGCCTCAAAACCATCTAATTCAACAAGAAGTTGATTCAAGGTTTGCTCACGCTCATCATTGCCACCACCCATACCAGCACCTCGATGACGTCCAACTGCATCAATTTCATCAATAAAAATAATGCAAGGTGAATTTTTCTTTGCTTGCTCAAACATATCTCTAACTCTCGCCGCACCAACACCGACAAACATCTCAACAAAGTCTGAACCAGAAATCGTAAAGAAAGGAACCTTCGCTTCGCCCGCAATTGCTCTTGCAAGAAGTGTTTTACCTGTTCCAGGAGGACCAACCATTAGAACGCCTCGTGGAATCCGGCCACCTAATTTGTGAAATTTTGAAGGATCTTTTAAAAAATCAACAAGCTCATGAACCTCTTCCTTAGCTTCGTCGCAACCGGCAACATCAGCAAATGTGGTTTTATTATTGGTTTGGTCGAGTTGTCGCGCTTTGCTTTTACCAAATGAAAATGGGCCTCCACCTTTACCACCGCCCTGCATTTGCTTCATGAAAAATATCCATACCCCAACTAATAGAATCATCGGAAACCAAGATATAAATATACTCATCAGCAAAGATTGTTGCTCTTTTGGTTTTGCATCAACCACAACATTGTTTTTCAGAAGGTCAGACACTAACCATGGGTCAGATGGAGCGTTTGTTGTAAATCGCTTGCCGTCAACAGTCACGCCAGTTATGGTATTTTGCTCATCATTAATTTGTACATTAGCAATGTTTCCAGCTTTTACTTCAGCCATAAACTGAGAATAGACAAGTTTATTTTCAAATCTGGATGAGCCAGAAAATTGATTAAATATTGTCATCATAATAAGGCCTATGACAATCCATAATGCAATACTCTTGAGTGTATTATTATTCAATTCGAATGCCTTTGTTAATTAGTTATATATATTTTAAACCAGTTTTAAAATAAAATCAGTTTGATAGAAACTCACTACCATAGATAAAAATTTCAGAACTACGATCCCGTGAGGCCTTAGGTTTAAAAGTAGTGACTATTTTAAATTGCCGCTTCACTTCGCCAAGAAATTTTTCAAAATCAGCTCCTACAAAAGACTTGACCAAAAAATGTCCATTCGGTTTCAACCATTTTAGCGAAAAATCCAATGCCAGCTCATTCAGATAGATTATACCCAGCTGATCTTTAACCTTTATACCACTTATATTGGGGGCCATATCTGAAATAACAAGGTCTAGTTTATCATTTTCAAGTACTTTTTCTATTTTCTGTAACACTAACTGTTCTCTGAAGTCGCCTTGAATAAACTCGACATTTTTAATGTTTTGCATCTCAAGAATATCTAAAGCAACTATTCGTCCCGATTTTCCGATTAAACGTGATAAAACTTCAGACCAACTGCCAGGGGCTGCACCTAAATCAACTGCGCGTGAATCGTGTTTAATAAATTTGAATTTTTCATTTGCTTGAATCAATTTAAATGCGGCCCTAGATCTATAACCTTGCTTTTGTGCCTCTTGAACATAAAAATCATCTACATGCTCATGCATCCAATTTTTGCTAGTTTTCGTTCGTTTCATCTGTTATGATTCGCTAAAATATGCTTACTTCGAAAAAAATCGCTTATCTTAAAGCCCTATCACATCATAAAAAACCCATTGTTACAATTGGCAATAAAGGTTTAACCGAAAGCGTTTTAAATGAGATTCATGTTGGGCTAAAAGCTCATGAGCTTATTAAAATTCAAGTATCAGGTGATGATCGCCAAACTAGGATTAAATTATTGCAAGAAATCTGTAAGGCTTCTGGCGCTGAACCGATCAATCACATTGGTAAATTACTGGTAATTTACCAACAAAGTGATAAGAAATTAATTGATTTGCCAGACTGAATTAGCGTATTTTTAAAATTAAAAGTATCCCTAAAATACATTCAATTAAATAGCTAATGCTTGCTATGCCATGCCATGTACTGAATCGATCAGCAAAAACACTCTCCATTACTTCTTTGGATAGGGCATCCACTTTAAATGAATCTAATAAGGGCTGAATGCCAAAGTAATTTAAAAGAATTAAACTCGTAATTAATAAGAGAAGCCAAAAAACAGACTCCTTTAAAAACTTAAATCTATTAAGTTTAAAATTTGTCAGAATAATGAAAATTGCACTAGCAAATCCAAAATAATTCATGAATTGGAACATATCTGCAGCAAGATTTCCTGCGATATATGAGCTTGGAATTTTTTCAAATAAGATGATCGTTACCATTAGCATGGTCCAAAGCCCACCAATCCAAAGTGTAGCGATAATGATATTAAGATTTTTTAAGAAACTAGACATAAGAGACTTTTAAAACTTCATAATTTTTTAGACCACCGGGTGTTTCAAACTCAATAATTTCACCCTCTTCTTTACCAATTAATGCTTTAGCTAGGGGAGAATTAATTGAAATCTTGTTGTCCTTAATACTAGACTCATCATCACCGACAATTTGATAGGTTGATTTCACTTCATCGTCTAGATCCTCAATCTCAACAGTCGCACCAAATACGCAGCGTCCATCAGCATTAATAGAAGAGGGATCAATTACTTCTGCTTGTGATATTTTTGCTTCAATTTCGGCTATTCGACCCTCAATGAATCCTTGTCTTTCTTTTGCAGATTCATACTCAGCATTCTCAGATAAGTCACCCTGAGCTCTTGCCTCAGCAATTGCTTCGATAATTTTAGGTCGATCACTACTTTTTAATTGCTGTAATTCTTTTTTTAGAGCTTCAAGACCATTTCGGGTCATTGGGATTTGAGCCATTTAGAGTTCCAAATTTTAATAAATTTTGAGTTTACGTGCGAAGTTTATTTTATGCCTATGAATTATGCAAGCTTTGCAGGGGCATAACATGAAACTCATCGGCGTAACTCATACCAATACAGGCAGCTCGAGCACCAGCTAGAGTTGTGTAGTAAGTTACTTTATTTTGTAGTGCATTTCGTCTGATCTCATAGGAATCCGCAATTGCTTTTTTATCCTCTGTGATGTTTACAATAAAATCAATCTCATCATTTTTAATCATATCTACAATATGTGGCCTACCCTCTGCAACTTTGTTTACTGACTCAACCTTTAGGCCATGCTCTTTTATCGCTCTTGCCGTACCTTTGGTTGCAACAAGCTCAAAACCTAATGCCGACAGTGATTTTGCAATATCAATACACTCATAATGATCTTCACGTCTAACACTTAAAAATGCTTTACCACTTTTTGGTAAATTCATAGAGGCAGCAAGTTGAGATTTAATAAATGCTTCAGCAAATGTGGGGCCAACGCCCATCACCTCTCCAGTTGATTTCATTTCTGGCCCCAAAATGGTATCAACACCTGGAAATTTAATAAATGGAAACACTGCCTCTTTTACCGAAAAGAAACTTGGCTTAATTTCATGGGTAAACTTTTGACTTGCAAGAGAGATGCCAGCCATACAATTGGCAGCAATTTTGGCTAATGGTTTACCAATAGCTTTTGATACAAAAGGCACTGTTCTTGAGGCCCTAGGGTTTACTTCAAGCACATAAATCGTTTTATCTTGTATAGCAAACTGAATATTCATCAAGCCAACAACATTTAAGGCTTTAGCCAATTTCTTTGTTTGTTCAATAATGCGATCTTGTATTTTATTATCTAAACTAAAGGGTGGGAGAGAACAAGCAGAATCACCAGAGTGAACCCCTGCTTGCTCAATATGCTCCATTATTCCTCCAATCACGATATCTTTACCGTCGGACAAAGCATCTACATCAACCTCAATTGCATCATTCAAAAAACGATCCAAAAGAACTGGTGAATCATTTGATACTTTCACGGCCTCTCGCATGTATCTCTCTAAATCAGATCTCTCGTGAACAATTTCCATAGCCCTGCCACCCAATACGTAACTTGGCCTGACAACAAGTGGGTATCCAATTTCTTCGGCTAATTTTATAGCCTGCTCTGATGTTTTAGCTGTGCGATTTGGTGGCTGTTTCAAATTTAATTTAGTTAAAATTGCCTGGAATCTTTCTCTATCCTCAGCAGCATCAATGTCATCGGGTAATGTTCCGATGATAGGAACGCCCTCAGCAAATAAAGCTTTTGCGAGTTTTAGTGGGGTTTGTCCTCCATACTGGACAATCACACCTAGTGGATTTTCTTTGGCTACAATCTCCAGCACATCTTCAAGCGTAACAGGCTCAAAATATAAGCGATTTGATATGTCGTAATCTGTCGAAACAGTCTCAGGATTGCAGTTTATCATTATCGTTTCAAAACCATTTTCCCTCAGCGCAAGGGAGGCATGAACACAACAATAATCAAACTCAATGCCCTGCCCAATTCGATTGGGTCCGCCGCCAATAATGATAATTTTTTTATTTTGTGTTGGCTCCGCCTCGCAAAATGGCTCATAAGTTGAATAAAGGTAGGCTGTATTTGTCTTAAACTCTGCAGCACAAGTATCAACCCTTTTATAAACAGGGTGTACTTTTTTTGATTGTCTCATTTGCCTGATCTTTGATTCAGGCAAGTTCACTAAATGCGCGATTCGGGAATCGGAAAAACCTAACCTTTTGATTTCAAGGAAATCATCTTTGCCTAATTTAGAGAAATTTAATTGTTTAATGATTACCTCATTATCCACAATATTTTTTATTTGCTTCAAAAACCAAGGATCAATACTTGAGTTCTGAAAAATGGACTCTAGATCTAACCCTACTCGCATTGCATCAGCAACATACCAAATTCTATTTGGACCTGGTTGCCTTAACTCTCTGATAATTTCATCTTTATCACTTGATAACGACACCAAACCATCTACACCAATTTCTAGGCCTCTTAATGCTTTTTGTAATGACTCTTGAAATGTTCTGCCAATTGCCATTACCTCACCTACCGATTTCATTTGTGTGGTTAAACGTGAATCAGCTTTGGGAAATTTTTCGAATGCAAATCTTGGTATTTTTGTAACAACATAATCGATCGTGGGTTCAAACGATGCCGGAGTCAAGCCACCTGTAATATCATTTCTTAATTCATCCAAGGTATACCCAACAGCAAGTTTTGCAGCAATTTTTGCGATAGGAAATCCAGTTGCTTTTGAGGCCAATGCCGATGACCTGGATACCCGAGGATTCATCTCAATTACTACCATTCTTCCATCCTTGGGATTGATGGCAAACTGAACATTAGATCCTCCAGTATCTACCCCTATCTCTCTTAATACATTTATGGAGGCAGACCGCATGATCTGATACTCTTTATCGGTTAGAGTTTGCGAAGGTGCAACAGTAATAGAGTCTCCCGTATGAACACCCATAGGATCTAAATTTTCAATAGAGCAGATAATAATACAATTATCGTTAGAGTCACGAACTACCTCCATCTCGTATTCTTTCCAGCCCAGTAAAGACTCCTCAATCAATAACTCGTTAGTCGGTGACGCATCAAGGCCACGCTCACAAATTTCCATAAATTCATTTTTATTGTAAGCAATACCCCCACCACTTCCCCCCATTGTAAAAGAGGGTCTAATAATAACTGGAAAACCAATACTTGCTTGAACCTGAAATGCTTCTTCCATACTGTGTGCCACCGCAGATCTTGCTGAAGCAAGGCCAATTTTTGTCATAGCCTCTTTGAATTGCTGTCTATCTTCAGCTTTATCGATCGCTTCTTTTTTTGCGCCAATTAACTCAACATTGAATTTTTTTAAAACACCCTCGCGATCGAGATCTAGAGCACAATTTAGAGCAGTCTGCCCTCCCATAGTGGGCAGCAAAGCATCTGGTTTTTCTTTTTCAATAATCTTGCTTACTATTTGCCACTGAATTGGCTCAATATAGGTTGCATCAGCCATATTGGGGTCTGTCATAATTGTTGCGGGGTTCGAATTGACGAGAATAACTCGATAGCCCTCTTCTTTGAGAGCTTTACAGGCCTGAGCCCCTGAGTAATCAAATTCGCATGCTTGCCCAATAACAATTGGGCCTGCACCGATAATCATAATTGATTTTATATCTGTACGCTTAGTCATACCTGATCTTTATTAGCTGACATTGTTTTTATAAATCTATCAAAGAGATAACTCATTTCATGAGGCCCGGGACTTGCTTCGGGATGTCCTTGAAAACTAAAAGCAGGTTTGTCAACAATTTCAATACCCTGAATTGTGCCATCGAACAAAGATCTATGAGTTACCTTTATTTGTTTTGGTAACTCTTCATCGACAGTGAATCCATGATTTTGACTTGTAATAAATACTTTTTGATTCACTAAGTCCTGCACAGGGTGATTTGCTCCATGATGCCCAAATTTCATTTTTTTTGTTGAAGCACCTGCTGCCAATGCAAGTAATTGATGGCCAAGACATATACCAAAGATAGGTATGCCAATTTCAAGAAAGTCTTGAATATTTTTGATCGCATAGTCACATGGCTCTGGATCACCCGGTCCATTTGATAGAAAAATACCGTCTGGATTTAATTTCATTATTTCTTTTGAATCAGTATTTGCAGGAACAACTGTGACACGACAACCTCTTGAAACCAACATTCTTAGAATATTTTTTTTAACCCCATAATCGTAAGCAACAACATGAAAGAATGCTTTATCACTGTTGGTAAAACCATGCCCTAACGACCATTCCCCTTCATCAAATAAATATTTTTTGTTTGTTGAAACGATTTTAGCTAAATCCATCCCCGTTAAACCAGGAAAACTTTTGGCGTTTTTTAATGCAT
>Ga0181557_1004085_pt1 | contig 13879 bp, 10 predicted proteins | sample 011ome_23_FD_148632 | JGI IMG/M metagenome (GOLD analysis project Ga0181557, IMG submission 148632) | Coastal salt marsh microbial communities from the Groves Creek Marsh, Skidaway Island, Georgia - 011506CT metaG (spades assembly) | ecosystem: Environmental > Aquatic > Marine > Intertidal zone... | reverse complement strand
TGTAGATTTGAAACTTGGAATGACCGGTTCCTTGATGAGACCGGAGGTTGCGTTTGATATTGCGGTACCCAACGCGGACTCCCGTGTTCAAGCGCTCTTGGAAGACGCATTGATCAACGAGGAAGAAAAACAACGGCAAGCCCTCAGTTTGCTGGTCATGAATCAATTTTTCAGCATGGACCCCATGGCCGCATCGATTGGTGGATTTCTCAACACCGGACAAAGCACACAGCTCATCGCCAATCAGTTGGGGCATTGGATATCCCAAATCTCTCCCGGTGTCGATGTTGGATTGGATTATGAGCAAAATGCGCTAAGCGGTGAGCAAGCACTCGGTCTGGCCCTGAGCACGCAGCTGTGGAACGATCGGCTTCACATTGAAGGCGCTGTGGGCATGCAATCAGTGGGACAGATAGAACCGTCCGATATGCAATTGCAAGATTTGACCATCAGTTTTGATCTCATCCCGGATGGCACCTTGCAACTGACTGGACATTCACGCCAAAATCAAGCACTGAGCAATTCTTTGGAAGGAAATCAAACACAAGGAGTTGGCATCCGATTCAAGCGTGATTTTGATGACTGGAGAGATTGGAAATCGAAATCCAACTAATCGCTACATTTACGGATAAACCATTTGGTTATGCTTCATTTCAATTTCATCAGATTCACCCTGATGACTTGCCTTTTATCGGGAGTCTCGGTGCTTCACGCCCAAATCACCCTGACATCTGCAGACATGCCGCAGCCGGGAATCACCTACCCGTTGGTCAATGCAGCCATTCTGGACCTCTCTTTAGGGGAACAATCCGGTGAAGGTGTCACCTGGGATGCCAGTGATTTGGTTCCCATCGCCGATGCCCCTCTGACACCAGTGAGCATGAGTGAGGCAAGTGTTACGGCAGCTTTGGTTTTCAATAGCCCGTTCAATTCGGCTTACCAATGCGACTTTTTTCTCCCAACAGAATTTCCAGACCTCGGGGTTGATTTGGGAATCCCTTTGGACGGGTTCAATAATTTTTACCAAACCGACGGAAATGCCTATGCCATTGCGGGTATTGGGCTCAGCGCATCAGGATTTGACCTGCCTGTCACCTATGACGACAAGGACGAAATCATTCCGCTTCCCTTGGAGTACGGCAGCGAAATGACGAGCACTGCGGCTTTCAGCCTTGACTTGACTGGGATTCTTTCATACGGGTTGGTCCAGGAACGCCAAGTTGTGGTTGACGGTTGGGGTACCCTAATTTTACCTTCCGGTTCTTACGAAGTTTTGCGAACGCGAACGGATCTTGCGGCAACTGATGACGTGTTCATCGAACAGCTTGGTGATCCTTTTACCATCGACCGCGAACAAACCACCTACCAATGGTGGGGAGTCGGCACTGGATTCCCCTTGTTGGAAATTACCGAAATCGTTGGGCTTTCTGTCATTGGTTCCTACCAGGACTTCACTCAAAACAACGGCATCACAGCGGCAGATCTCCACACCCAACACCCCGCCATTTATCCCAATCCTGCTTATTCTGGTGAGGAAATTCAATTCGGACAAACCGTCTCTTGGAGCCTTTTTGACTCGAAAGGGAGCGAGATCATCGCAGGTCGAGGATCCTCGCTATCGCTTCCAGGCTGGATCACTTCCGGCATGTACATCGTGCGCTTGGGCGATCAAACTCAACCGTTGATCATCCGCTGAGCTGGGATTAAATGAGCCCGGTCGATTCGAATGAGTCAATCTCGGCGCCTACCTGATTATCGTACCATTGGTCGAGCACCCATCCCTTGGCAACTTGCGGGTTCCGAAAAACGCGAAACGCCACAGAGGGCTTGAATAGCGCCCATCGGATCCGATCCCTCAGCACATGAATCGATGAAGGAACCACCGCTGCCCGCGCAGGCACATCGAGCATGGCCTCTTCTGAACCCAACCAGGCCAACGCTTCTTGTTCCACCAGCGCCGCGTTTCGGGGGATCAAAACCAAAACAGGTCCCATTCCACCGGGCATCAATTCTCGGCGCGCTTGTTCCACCCGTTTCATTTGGTTCAAATCCAGCACGGCCTCATCTGCAAACCGAATGGTATAAAGCCCCATGGACAATTCAATGGTGGCATCGTGCACTTGAGTAGATAGGGTATGTTCCATCAGTCGCAGTAAAAATCGGAAAACGGATTGGGAGAACAGAAATTCAAGGCTGCGGTACCGTCTCCTTCAATGAGGTATTCAATGGAAGGCGTCGTATAGCCAATGCCATAAACCCCTTGAGTCGAGCGCGACGCAAACAGCCCCAAACCGCCATTGATGTTGGTATACTCCGGTCGTTCTTGAATCACACCGGTGACCGGAGCGTTCACTTCGAGGTAGGTGGACAACTCTTCGTTCGCAATGGTCAACACAAAGTCCACGGCTCGGGCGATTTGTACGTCTTCATCCCAAGACCCGAGTACACGTGTGATGTATGGATCAACCTCTAATTTCGTCGCGAGCGTCGTGTAAAACCGCTCTCCACTCACTTCCTTTTGAAGCACTTGCCCACCTTCATCGTCGTCGGTGTTCAGCGTTCCAATGTTCCACTCCACCAAGCGTTCTCGCTCTTCCAACAGAATGGTGTGCTCCAAGTCTTGCCACACACGTTCAAACACATGAATAAAAACTGTGATATCGTAACGGCTCGCTCCCGCTGTTGAAGACCACTTGAACGTGATGTCTGGAAACGTCGTCTGAAAACCAACACTGGCAAAGCCGATTTTGAAGTTGTTCACACCGGGCGGAGGCTGGGTAATGTTTCCCACCTGTTCGGCAATCATGTTGGTCGTTGCTGAGACAGGCGTTTCCTCCGATTCGATGGAGATGTTCAAATCATATTCGCCATCGGTGTCCAATCCCCCTTCGGGCACAAAAAACCACATTTGCTGCTCCGGCGCGTAAAAAATGCCGTCCGTGGATTTGTTTTCGATGACGGTGTCTTGCAAAATCCAATTTCGCGTTACCGTTTCGCCCAACCGCTCAGAAATTTCGACGGCCAATTCGTCCGCGGGGTACTCACTGCTATCCGCAATCAAGGCCGCATCGTATTGGTTCCCTTCTCCCAGCCATGTCCGGTTGACTCGAACCCATTGGGTGTCTTGCTGAGCATCCAACAAGCTGAAAACCACAGGGGTCCGTTGATACGGTGCATTCAATTCTATATCCGTTGAACAGCCCAACGCAAAAATGACCATTCCGATTAAGACGAACCGCTGCATAGTGACATGTTTTGATGACGATGCGAAACTCATTGCGCAATCGGAGACGAAGATAGTTCCAATAAGAAGGACATGGTATCCACCCCATCCGCATAATCCCATGGAGCCGGACATTGGGTTTCACCAAAATTCACCACCGACACGCTATCAATGCCCAATCCCTCGGAATCTCCAGTCACCACGCATTGCAATTCGCTTGCTGCGGCATGGATGCGTTCTCGCACGGATTCGGCGGAATCGTAAAACTCATAAAACAATGTTCCAACGGGGCTGACCCACTGCAAGTCCTCCTTCAATAGGATAAATCCATTCTCGATCAAGGCGTGTTGATTCAATAGCCAGACTGCTTTGTGGTAGTCGTAATTGTTGGCGTATTTATTATTCAGCGCCACATGCCCCCATTCTACCCAAACTCCGAACAATCGATCCAAATCGAATGAACGAGGCAAAAACAATTTGGTCACGTTCCTACAACCAAGTCCATAATACTGGAAAATATCATTGCCCAATCGCCTCAAATCCTCCTCGCTTTCTCCGCCAGTTAGAAAAGCCACACTGGTACGCTGACTCCTGAGTACCTTCGGAATATCCCGGAAATAATAGTCAAAATAGCGATTGGAGTTTCCGCTTCCTGTTGCGATCACCGCATCTACATCTTGCATGGTTCCCGTCACAAAACTCACCCTGTCTGAAAGCGAAGTGCCACAAAAGTTTTCCAAGGCTCGAATGGCAGCTGGGATTAAGAGCTGATCGTTTGAGCTGCATTTGATGACCGCGTGGTGTCCGCTGATCAATACACAAAGCACATCGTGCCATCCAACCATCGGCAGATTGCCCGCCAATATCAATCCCACCCGTTTCGTTTCACGCGTCTCCTCCAGTTCAGGATATGCGCTCAACCAACGGTTCAGCAACTTTTCCTGTAGCATCTCGCCGTTGGCGGTCATCGCGAGTGCCACAAACTCTCTCACGAACCAACGATTTTGGGCCTCAGCTGCCGACAACAATTCAGCATCATTCGTTCCTTCTCCAGAAATTTCTCCTCGCAGCCATGCACCGAGTTGAACAAGGCCTGATTTGAATGTGTTGGTCATTTGCGTGCGTATCTTCGCCACAAATTTAACGTTGCAAATAGAGACCCAACTGCTCCATGGCCATTATGATTACCGATGAATGCATCAATTGCGGTGCATGCGAACCCGAATGTCCAAATAATGCCATCTACGAAGGTGGCGCCGGGTGGCAATTTTCTGACGGAACCGGATTCAGCGGCAAGGGAGAACATCCTACCGTCGGGACGGTCGATGCGGATTCCGAGAACAGCCCCCGCAACATGGATGTTTATTACATCGCTCATGAAAAATGCACGGAGTGTGTCGGGTTTCACGATGAACCCCAATGCGCAGCGGTTTGCCCTGTGGATTGTTGTGTAGACGACCCCGAGCACCGGGAATCCGAAGATTTGTTGCTCGCCAAAAAGGCCTTCATGCACTTGTGACAGGCATCTGAGCAATGTCGAATTCTTTTTCGCGTTTCTTTTTCATGCGTACGTTGAACTTTCCTGTGGTGGCCATGATCGGCTTATTCCTTGCATCCCAAGGAACGGCAAATGGTCAATCCGACGCACAAACAGCCCTGAGCGATTTCGTTGGACAGTACCGAAACCTGCAAGGACTGTCGGACGATGCAGCACGGATTGCAGCGAGTGAGGCTTTGCAGGCATCAATGGTTGCTTATTGGACAGCCGAACCCATGAATCTCGAAGCCTTCATTTCTTTGGGCGAAACCATGGGCTTCGCGCATGCGGGTTCGGGAGACGAACGATTTACGGTGATCACCTGGAATGTGGAATTGCGAAACCAAAGTCAATCATATGGAGGCCTGATGGTGTATGCAGGCCGGAAAGGGGAACAACATGTTGAACCGCTGCAATTCAAAAAACCCAACACCCTCCGCACGACTTTGGATGAGAAGGCGCGTTTCACTGCCAAAGATTGGCCCGGAGCAGTTTACTATGAGGCATTGTTGAGGTATCAGGGTAGCAAACCCGTGTATACACTCCTTGGCTGGGACGGAGCTGACAATATTCGCACACGGAAAATAGTTGAAACGGTGTCTGTGTCAGGTTCAAAGGTGAAATTCGGCATTCCCATCCTGTCGGTTGATCGCGGCACGAACAAGCGACACATTCTCGAATATTCCGACCAAGTTTCCGCCATGTTGAAGTGGCGACCGGACATGGAAATGATTGTCATGGACCACCTGAGTCCGCCTCGACCGGAATTAGCCGGCCAAACAGCCTATTACGGCCCTGACATGTCGTACGATGGATTTGCTTGGAAGAAAAATCAATGGGTCCTTGAACAAGACATTGATGTTCGAGATCCGGAAGTTTCCGGACCGTGGAATAACCCGAAAAAACTGCGACGCCAGCGTCGAAATTGATTCCAAGACGTACCTTCGGGCTATGAGAATGATGTTCGCCCTGTGGGCCCTTTGCATACCTTTTGTCACTGTTTTAGCGCAGGCCACCGACACGGAATCCAACGCAACCGATTCATTGAGTGCAGCGCCCCAACCGGAATTAACTGCAGAGGATTCCGCAAGAATTGAGCGCGCACAAACTCAAGCCAGACTTTCCCAAGAAGTTTCCGCTCTTTCGCAAAGTGAACTGGGTGATGGCGCATTTGCTTGGACGCACCGGGCACAGATGACCATCGAACGAGCAGGGCAATCCCAAGCCCAATACTTTTGGTCAAATCCAAAGAACCTCGAAACGCCGAAGCTTTGGTCCACACAGATTTCAAATGCGGACGAAGTGTTTTACCTCGATCCGGCAACCGGGCGTGCAGCTACGCTCAACCTCAGCCGTCTTTCCGGTTCCTTCATTCCAGCGCGCATCGCGGAACAAGCCGGTTTTACAGGCAATGGGTCAAACTTTCTTCCTAAAAAATCCACTGAATGGCAGGCCGGTGAGCGCAGTGACAGCACCCAAACTTGGTCTATTGAAAGAACAGGAGAAACGCTTCAGTTGGTCCTTTCCAACGACAAGGATGCCGGGCGAGCTCGAGCCATGTTGGATTGGTTGAAATTGCAGCCCATGGAAGGTATCTCATTGCCCAGTGCCGCCGAAAAATTTCCGGTCGTGGGCATGCGCATCGTCGACCGTTCAGGCAGCGTCGCTTACGCCTTCACGTGCAGCGATTGGCTGGTGCTCGAATCTCCACTTGAAATTGATGCAGCTGCATTGACCATCAGCGATCCCGAACGGGATTTGAAGACCATTGCTCGGGAATGGGCTGCACAGCAAGAGGCATCGAAAAAAAGCGGAACCAACGAATAAGCTTGCTTCACCCGCGAAAAGCCGACTCGCCCACCCACACTTCCGTTGCACCGCTCCCATATTTCCGGGGATCGGCCGAGCGACAAGAACAATCGGGATAAAATTGCTCCACCCGACTCCAGATTTGGTGGCGGAGTACACCTTGACCGATTCCGTGTATGAACACCAACTTTTTCGTCCGTTGCCGAATACCAATCTGCAGCATGCGTTCAAAGTGCGCGATTTGGAGCTCGAGCATGACGCCCGGACTCAGTCCTGCTTGTGAATCAACAATCGCATGCAAGTGCAAATCCACTTCCATTTCATGTCCCGAGTGGTGATGCGCCGAAGCCTCTGCATATTTCGTTTTGAATTCCTTTTCCATTCGTTTTTGTCGCTCAGGAGTAAGTTCCTGTTGGAGAATTTCTAAAACAGATGGAATGGCACGCTCGTAGGCTTGGGCCTCGGTTTTCGCATCGTTTATGACGATCAAATCACCCGCGAAATGTGGATACTCAAATCCACTTTCATCCTCCACCATCACCCGACCATCGGGTAAGAGTTGCGTGATAACTCCCCCTCCTACCTCATTCAGGAATCGCACTTTTAAGCCTGTTTTGAACGCATTCGATGCCATGTTTCCGAAATTAGCTGCAATGATTAGCCAAATTTCATCCAATCAGGAGCAACTCCGGTCAATCCTTTTGGTATTCTTTTCCGTTCTCTGCACGGTCGCCACGGTGATTCCTCCGGCACATGCCCAATCCGAGTTGAATTTTAGCAAGCAACAATGGAGTCGATTGGACGCTGCCATGACCGAAGCAGTGGAAAGCTTGAACCTTCCTTCACTATCCATGGCTGTTGTCCACCAGGGGAAATTGGTTTGGTCAAATACCCATGGAACACTCAACACCGAGACAGGCGCGCTGGCGGATTCACAATCCATCTATGCCGTCGCCTCCAATACCAAAGCTTTTACAAGTGCCGCTATCGCACAATTGGTGGATGCCGGGTTGATCGATTGGGATGATCGCGTGCAAGACTACCTTCCCGATTTTGAATTGTATGATGCTTACGTCTCCTCTGAGCTTCGGATCGCCGACTTGCTATGCCACCGAAGCGGATTGGCTACGTTTTCAGGTGATTTATTGTGGTACGGATCCACATTGAGTTCGGATGAAGTGCTCGAGAGAGCGAAACACCTCGAACCCACGAGCGCCTTCCGCACAGAATTCGGCTATCAAAATATCCTGTTCATCGCTGCAGGGAAAGTGATTGAAACCGTGAGCGGGCAGCGTTGGATCGATTACATCCAAGACTCACTGCTCTTACCCCTCGGCATGGAGCGCGCCTTCCTTTCGACGCGTGATATCGAGGATGTCGCTAATGTCGCTCAACCTCATAACGAGCTCAAGGACGGTTCATTGACTCCCATTGACTGGGTGAATTGGGACAATATGGCGCCAGCGGGAGCATTGCTTACAAGTGTAGATGAAATGGCCAAATGGATGATCGCGCAACTCGATAGTGGCCGTTACCAGGGTGATCATAGGCTTTGGGAGGCAGAGCAGACAGACCGAATGTGGACCATGTACACCCCCATCCCGGTGTCCCGGTTTTACCAAACCCATCACCCGACCATGCATTTCAGAGGGTATGGACTGGGCTGGGAACTCGCCACATTGCACGGACGAAAAATCGTCGGGCATTCTGGTGGCTATGACGGTATGATTTCTCGACAAATGCTGGTTCCTCAGGAAAAATTGGGAATCTTCATCGCAACCAACACGAACAGTTCCGTTCCGTGGGCCATGGGATTTGACGTCTTGGGCATCTTACTTGAAGGTGCCAAGTCCACCCCCATGCTGGATTATTTGAAGGAGCGGAAATCCCATGAACCGGAAGAGGCAATTCAAGCCCAAGCCGAATTGGATTCCAGCCGTGTGCTCGGCACGAAGCCCTCCCATAACCTTGAAGACTACACGGGGACATACTCCGATATCATGTACGGTAACATCGTTGTGGGGCTTCGCGATGGAAATCTTTATTTTGAGTTTGAGCCGACCCCCCTGTTCGTGGGGCATTTTGAACATTGGCATTATGACACGTTTCGGCTGCATTGGGATCACCAAATGATGTTGCCAAGCGGCATGGCCCATTTCTCCACCAATCCAGCTGGAGAGGTTTATACTTTGGATATTGATGTGCCCAATCCCGACTTCGATTTCACTGAATTACAATTTGTAAAACAGTAATTTAAACTCATTTATATGAAGTATATTTTAGCTACAGCATCCAGCTGTTTAGCCCTGATTCTCGCCACAGCTCCTGCGCTCGCTCAGCCAGCTGATCCCGGAAATCTAAACTCTGAGGCGCTGCGTAATTGGATCAAAACTTCATGGTACGACCCTTATTTCGACGACCTCGGATACAACGGTGCGCGTACCCAAATGTTTGGGTATACCGATGAAGAGAATGGGGAAATCGAGGGAATCTACACAGGATATACCCAACCCTCGAGCTTTACAACTTACCTGAACCCGATCAACACCGAACACATCGTTCCTCAGAGCTTTTTTGGCAGCATTTCTCCCATGAAGTCGGACTTGTTCAACATTCGCCCAACCCACGGAAGTGCCAATTCAGCCAGAGGCAACACACCTTACGGCGAGGTGATTGACGAAAATGCCCAATGGTATGGCATCGATGCATCGGGCAATTACGTTACCACAGGGAACATCCCAGCAGATCCAGAAAATTGGTCAGAACGATCTGGAGATGATTGGGAACCGCGAGAAGAGGAAAAGGGAGACATCGCTCGCATGGTCTTCTACTTCTACACCATGTACCCAAATCAAGCGGGCGCCATGTCTGAATTGGGAGAGCCCAGCATGTTTTATGATTGGCATTTGGCCGATCCCATCGACACCTTTGAATCAACGCGAAATACACGCATTCAAGAAGTGCAAGGGAATGCCAATCCGTATGTGAGTCATCCGGAATGGATTGAACTTGCCTGGTTCTGGACAGGAGAAACGGTCATGGGATGTACCGATAACATGGCCTGCAATTATGCTTCAGATGCAAATTCGGACGACGGTTCATGCACCTACCCGGAGAGCGGCCTCGATTGCAATGGAAATCCATTGAGCAGTTGTTCGCTGTTTTTCTCTGAGTATGCCGAAGGCAGCTCAAACAACAAGTATCTCGAAATCTACAATCCGGGGCTAGAGTCTTTTTCGTTAGAAGGCATCGCTTTGGCACATACGGTCAACGAACCGGCAACCCCCGGCACCTACGAGACATGGGTCGAACTTCCTGCGAGCGCTGAGATCGGAGCCGGCGATGTATTTACCATCGTGCACACCTCGGCGACCACGTCATTGGTGAATACCGCCGATTTCCTTTACGGCAATTTATCCAATGGAGACGACGGATTCGCTCTGGTCCAAGGCACTCCAACTGATTTTGTGATCCTCGACATCATCGGCACATGGGATGCCGACCCCGGGGCGGGATGGGATGTTGCCGGCGTCTCTGAAGCAACAGCAAATCACACCTTGATCCGGAAGCCCGAGATCATCACGGGAAACAGTGGCGACTGGGCAGTCTCGGCGGGGACGACCACAGAGGACAGCGAGTGGATTGTGCTGGAGCAAGACGATTGGAGCAATTTAGGTGTACATATTGCCAATGAATCGTGCGACCCAAACGGAGGCGGAGATTCCTCTGATGTTTATGGCTGCACTTATCCAGCAGCCTGCAATCACAACAATTTGGCAACCGTCGATGATGGAAGTTGCGATTTCTCTTCGTGCATAGTTTCAGGCTGCACCTACGAAAATGCTCTGAATTTCAATTTGTTAGCAACGAATGATGATGGCACCTGCTTGTTCAACGCTGGAGACAATACATGTGCAACCGATATCAACGGTGACAGCGTTATTACCGTTGCGGATTTGTTGCTCTTGTTGACTGATTTTGGCGCGACTTGCGTTAATTAATCTAAGTTATTTACTATTTCATAGAGTTCTTGAAACCTTGATCAACTGAACTATAAGAGCTCTAAATTCGATAATTCACGATTTTTACCCATGGTATAAAGATTTTATCTCGACGAAGGGTATAATATAAGGCTCTAGTACTTATATTAGAAGTCCCAAATTGTCTGACATGAGCCTAAATTGCCTAACACGGTTTTTCTGTGTGGCTACACTGTGGTGCGTTTCAATGCCATGGCTGTTCGCCCAGAACTATACAATGTCCATCGAAATTTCTGCGGAGCACGCCGGAATGGTAGGTGAAGTAGACCTGACAGGTCACACGACTTACCAGTTCTTTATTGAAACCGCAGATCCTGGAGACAAAGTGATTTCAGTCTTTGGAAACACGAACAATCCAACCAACATCTTCGCCCCTGCAGGCTATTTCAATAGCATCTACGCTTCAGGACCGACAGCGGCAGGCATATCATTGGAAGGACTTGCGGTCTACCCATCTCTTTACTTCGACAGCTACGTCACCATCGGAATTGAAAACGAACCGAATTTGGGCTCGGGTGAAACTTTCATTTCCATTGAAGAAGATCTCAGTCAACAATGGGCAAGTAACTTGTTTTTTCCATCTGCCACATCAGGCGAAAGCATCATCATCAACTCAGACAACGGTGGCTCATGGTCTGTTGAATCCGATGCAGCTAATGCCGTGTCTGGAGAAAATCAGAAAGTCCTCATTGCGCAATTTACGAGTGCTGACTGCCTGAACGGAACGCTCCATGCCTTGATTGAGCCTGCAGATGGTTCTGGAACGTTTGTTCTTTCCCAACAATTCAATTGCACAGATTGCGGACCTATAGGCTGCAGCGATTCAGCTGCGTGCAACTACAATCCCAACGCTCCTTCATATCCCGGATCGGATACCGATTGTGAATACCCAGACAACGGCTATGACTGCGACGGAAATTGTTTGTCCGATGCAGATGGGGACGGAATCTGCGACCTTTTCGAAATTTCAGGATGCACCGACAGTGCAGCGTTGAATTATGACCCTTCGGCAACGGATGACAATGGTTTTTGTGCTTACGTGGAAGATTTAAACTGCGCAGATGAAGCTGCTTGTAATTACCAACCATTCGCCGGTCCAGCATACTGCCTCCAAATCGAATCCATTGCAGAACATTCCGGTATCGTAGGAACAGACGACCTGACCGGATACACAACCTACCGGATCTACGCCCTGTGCGCCAATTCAGATGACTTCATCTCAAGCATATCAGGAGACTCCGACTTTCCAACCCGCATCATGTCCACCGGTGATTTCTACCAAAGTGGTTTTGGGGGCCTTACAGGAGACGATCAAAACCCCGCGCTTTTTGGATTCTTTCCATCAGCAGCGTTTGATAGCTATGTGACGATTGGATTGACCGAATCCCCGACTGGAAGCGAAGGCGGCATCAACATTTTGGATTCGCCCGCCAACCCGTGGGGTGCTAATTTCGAAAACGGAACGGACTTGCTTATCGACGATGAAATCGGCGGTAGTTGGTTCATTTTCAATGGAAATAGCAACGGTGTTGCGGGCGACGACTTCCGCGTGTTGCTCGCTCAAGTGACCACGAACGGAGAGCTCTCCGGTTCGATGTACGTGCAATTCTTTACCAACGGAGATCCCGCCGCCGAATTCCGTGAATGGATCGATTTCGAGCAGGCATGTTACGGCCCGGAAGAAACTGCGGCGTGCGTGTATCCGGATGAATTAATCGATTGCAATGGAGACTGCGTGAATGATGCTGACGGAGACGGTGTTTGCGACGAACTTGAAATTGGTGGATGCGATGATTTGGAAGCCTGCAATTATTCTTCCGATGCCACAGATAACGACGGTTCGTGCAGCTATTCCGCAGAGGGCTACGATTGTGATGGCAACTGCCTGAACGATGGCGATGGCGACGGCGTTTGTGATGAATTTGAAGTCAATGGATGCGTGGACAGCGCTGCCTGTAACTATGATATGAGTGCCACCGACGACGATGGCACATGCACATACCCCGTTACAGGTTATGACTGCAATGGAGATTGCCTCCAGGATGGGGACGGCGATGGAGTCTGCGACCCGTTTGAGATCCCGGGTTGCATGGATTCAACCGCCTGCAATTACGCAACTGAAGCCACGGATGATGATGGTTCGTGTACGTTTGCTGAATCCGGATACGATTGTGACGGGGTTTGCCTTATGGATGCCGACGGAGATGGCGTTTGCGATGAATTTGAAGTCAGCGGCTGCACGGATGTGGCTGCTTGCAACTTCGATGCGTCATCGACAGAAGACAATGGAACATGTGATTTTTGCTCATGCGTGACGGGAGGTCTTCCGGTGAATGAAACCTACACCATGTCGGTTGAAGTTCATGCGGAAAATATTGTACCTGGCCATACGACGTATCGATTCTATTTAAATGTGCTCAACAACGATGATTTCTTGAGTTCGATTTATGGGAATAACGACGACGTTTTTGAGTTATCCACCCCCAATGGTTTTTGGAATTCCCCCTTCGGTGGTGTTGTAGCAACCGAAATTAATCCTGCATTTTTCCCGTTTTTCCCTGATCTCAGTGCAGACAGCTGGGTCACGGTGGGAATAGACAGCCAAAACGTAGGCGACGAAACAGCAGTATCCACCGTAGAAAGCACTGAACAACCTTGGACCGGGTCATTCGCTGCTGGGCCAGCTAGTGGCAACAACATCGTCATGGACGATTTCGCCGGTGGCGCATGGTACGTTTTGAATGGGACGCCAAACGGTTTACCGGATGAAAATGGTCGAGTGTTGTTTTTGCAATTGACATCTGACGCTGCCCCATCCGGCCGAATCAACGCACAAGTTTTCGAAAACGGATTGGGCGTCAATGACCTGCGTTTTACTTACATCTTCGACGGTACAGGCGATTTCAATCCAGAAGGCTATAATCCTGTATCGCCCTCAAATTCCTGTGGCTGCACCGATCCTTCGGCCTTCAATTACGACGAAGCAGCAGCATATGATGACGGTTCATGCATCGCTGTAGTAGATGGCTGCACCGATGAAACCGCTTGCGATTATGAACCAGCAGCGAACACCGACGATGGTTCATGCACCTACGCCGATGCCGGATACGACTGTGACGGAGTCTGCTTGAGCGACATTGACGGCGACGGCATCTGCGACGAATTTGAAGTCGCAGGATGTACCGATGCAGCAGCGTGCAACTACGATGCCAGCGCCACAGACGAGGACGGATCATGTACTTACGCTGATGCCGGCTACGACTGCGATGG
>Ga0181557_1004074_pt1 | contig 13913 bp, 9 predicted proteins | sample 011ome_23_FD_148632 | JGI IMG/M metagenome (GOLD analysis project Ga0181557, IMG submission 148632) | Coastal salt marsh microbial communities from the Groves Creek Marsh, Skidaway Island, Georgia - 011506CT metaG (spades assembly) | ecosystem: Environmental > Aquatic > Marine > Intertidal zone >... | reverse complement strand
ACATGGACGGGAGCCTGGTCGAGGCGAACGCCTCGAAGGACTCGGTCCTGAAGACCGATCCGGAGATGGTCGAGCGCCTTCGCGAGGTCTACGGCGCGCAGGAGGCCAAGCTGGAGGGCTGCAAGTCCGACTCCGGGCGAAAGGCCCTGGTCAACTCCACCCTGATAAACCCGACCGACCCCGACGCCCCCTGCGTTCGCAAGAAGACCGGAGGGGAGTCCAAGCCCAGGTACAAGGCCCACCGGGCCGTCGACGACGCCCATGGCGTGGTCACAGCCACTCTTACCTCTCCGGGCGACGGCGAGGAGAACGCGAAGATGCTGGGACTGGTCCGCCAGCATGCCTCCAATGTCGGGGGACTGCCCCGGAGCGCGGTCGCCGACTCCCAGTACGGGACCTGCGCCAACTACCGCGACCTGACCGCCCTTGGGATAGAGACGCATATGGATCCGCACGCGGGCAGGAAGAGGAATACGGGCGTTTTCGGCGCCGAGCGCTTCGAATACGACGCGGTGGAGGACCGGTACCTGTGCCCGGCAGGCGAATACCTGTATCCGAGGAGTTCCGACAAGATAAGGATGAGCGTCGAGTACGCCGTCCGCAAGGGGACCTGCGACCAATGCCCTTTGCGTCCCGAATGCACAAGCGCGAAGCTAGGCCGGACGGTCCAAAGGCGATGGGGGCAGGAGCTGATAGACGATGGCCTCGCGGCAAGCTCCACCAGGGAGGCGAAGCGAAGCCGCGACAGGCGGAAGTGGCGGATGGAGGGCAGCTTCGCCCAGTCCGCGAACCTGCACGGCTTCAAGAGGCCGAGATGGAGGCGGCTGTGGCGCCAGCGTATCCAGGATCACATCATATGCGCCATCGAAAACGTAAAGATACTGATCTCGAACGCGCCGAAACGGACGATAGGGATCGCCGCGGCGCAATCCCGCAGCCTGGCATCCCTTTCGCCCAGATGGGACGGCTTGAAACGCTCAAGGCCGAGGCAATGGAAGCGATGCTTAAGACTGCGCCTATCCAGCGACGATCAATCGAAACGCGTCGCTAAATCTACAAATCTACTGTTTGGGCAACGGCCCCTTGATTCTTAACCTTTTTTAGGGTGGTCCGCCGCCGATTGAAATTCTGTGGCGAGACAGGAGTTCCGCCGCTAATCGAAGATCTGTGACGGGATCGGATCGAAGAGAGAGACGCGATCGGCCATCGAGGCAGTAGCTGCGGTGCCCGGTTTTGACGAAATTACGGCGGGTTACAAACATGGCTCAAGAGGTTATAAAGCCATTGATGGGATAACCTCATTAAAAGGGCTTTTCAGAGCCGAGCAAATTGGCAAGCTTTTGAACAAATTTTGAATCATTTTCAAGTAGCAATGGGAAGTAAATAAAACCTTGTCCGAATAATCGGGGTCACCATAGCTTTCTCCATGTATGTTGCCCCTTTACCAGATGATGAAGGCCTGAGACTAGAGTCGCTATATCGGTATGGAATCATCGATACTGAAGCGGAGGAGATGTTCGATGAGTTGACTCAATTGGCGTCCGCGATATGCGGAACACCAATATCACTGGTGTCTTTAATTGATAAGGAAAGACAATGGTTCAAGTCGAACCTTGGCCTTCCTGTAAATGAAACTTCAAGGGATGTCGCTTTTTGTTCTCACGCAATCCTAGAGAGCGGTGTATTTACTGTTAGGGATGCCTCAGAGGATTCGAGATTTTCGGATAACCCTTTAGTGGTAGGCGATCCATTGATACGATTCTACGCGGGGGCTCCGATTGTAACTGGCGATGGCTTTGCTCTAGGAACGTTATGCGTGATTGATCGTGAACCTCGTGAATTGCGTCCGGACCAAGAGGAGGCGTTGAAGCACCTTGCTAAACAGGTCGTGCGGAATTTGAATCTGCGCTTACAATTGACGAAGACGAGAAATCTGAATGAGAGCAATAATCTCTTACTTTCAGTTATTTCCCATGATGTGCGAGCCCCGCTATGCTCGATGGTGTCAATCCACGATATGCTGCAGCAAGAAAGTCTTTGCAATTCACGACGGCGCGACGAACTGATCAAAACTCTCGAAGAGACTACTGAAAAGGCTTTGGCCCACGCAGACGCGTTGCTCGAACGTATACAGCTAGGTTCGGAGCTGGAGCCTCTAGCGAGCCAGGAAGTCGATTTGATAAAGGTGTTAAAGGATATAGAAACGCTGTTTAAAGCAAACTGCGAAGGAAAAAATATCAGCTATAAGACTGTTCATTCAAACGGGACCTTTCGAGTTATCGCGGATATCAACTACCTTTATTCAATTCTCAGGAATCTAATATCGAACGCTTTGAAATTCACCAATCCAGGTGGAAGCGTTGTGGTGGAACTTTACGAGCTAAGAAATCGGTTAATCATTTCAGTGAAGGACAATGGACGAGGCATAAATCCGTCTCACATTGAGGCCATTCTTTCTGAGAAAGAGTCAATATCGAACTTAGGAACGGAGGGTGAGAAGGGGACGGGTATGGGTTTGAGCCTAGCATCCCAACTAGCGAAGCAAATGGGTTGGAAACTTTCGATCGATTCGAATTTAAAGGACGGAACGAAAGCCTACCTTACGATTCCGATCTAGTTGATTAGGGAAAATCGGATTTCAGCTATTTTGATTATCGACCCATTAATATTCGGAATGCTCTGCCGATTGACTCACTGTTAATTCACGAGCAAGTAGCCAGCTGAGCGCATTAGTTTTGAGTGTTTGATCATTGGGTCAGATCGAGTCCTCGCAGTCTGTGTGGGATCGATTTTTTGGTTGGGTGGCATATCGTCAGTAACATCAGCGGAAATCGCCCGCACCATTCCTCACGATCCCAAGATTCCGGAATTATCGCTTGGAAAAAAGCTACAAGCCGAAAACTCGAAGCTGCCCGAGTGGAAACGTAAATTTTACTCGGCCAACGACGCCTATGAAGCCTTGTGGTCCAACTAATCCACGGATTTTCTAATTCAATGCGGCAGCATCCTCCTGCTAGAATCAAGCACCCCAAATTGAATTTCCTATCAGTCAGGTTCCTAGTTGCCTTTCGTCCTCTTAAAACTTTAGCGACTTCGCGTAACCCCCTCATCAAAAAACAACGAAGGGAAGCTCAAGAGGGTCAGTGCATGGTTCTTGAACTTTTTAGGGGTGGGTCCGCCTCCGATTGAAAATCTGTGGCGAGATAGGAATTCCGCCGCTGATCAGAGATCTGTGGTGAGATCGGGACTTCTGGTTGCCGCGTTCGGGCGCGGCGTTCCCCGGGGAAAGATCATAAGGAGGAGGCCTGGTTTTTACGGTTTGAGTTCAGATCGCATTGCGGCTAAACGTCTTGGAATCCACTAGAACCCTTTCTCTAAAAGATTGAGCTAGTGGGTTTGTTCAAGCCGACCTGCATCATGAAAAAACTGCTTTTCTCCACCTGTCTCCTTTGTTTCGCGGCATCAGCGGCTGCACAGAACGTTTCTGACGTAGATATCCAAAATGCTATAGGGAGGGGCTATCTGCGCTACAGCGACTTGGGAGCGCGAGGGGATGGCGAAACCGACGACATGGAGGCCATTGTCGCCACCCATCAAATCGCCAATCAGCATGGACTTCCCGTCAAAGCGGATGAGGGCTACGTTTACTACATTGGAGGACGGGACCTTACAGCGGTCATTCGCACGGATACGGATTTCGGAGAGTCCGTGTTCGTTATCGACGATACCAGCGTTGAAAATCGCGATGCCTCTGTGTTCCTGGCAGACTCGCCCCTTCAGCCGCTCAAGCCGAAGGGCATAACCCAACTGAGCAAGGGCCAAAGGAAAGTCGACCTCTCCCTACCCTATCCCTGCCTGGTAACGGTCACCAACACGAATCGGAGTCACTATATCCGGTATGGCCGAAACCAGAACAACGGCTCTCCCCAAACTGACATTTTCATCTTAAGCGAGAACGGTACCGTTGATCCGGATACACCGATTGCTTGGGACTTCGACCTAATCACCGAAATCGTTGCCCAGCCGATGGACCAGGAAACCCTCACCCTCACCGGAGGACGGTTCACGACCATCGCCAATCGGGAGGAGCCGGTGTATGACTACTTCAAACGTGGTTTCGGGATCCGGCGCTCGAACGTCATCGTGGACGGGCTGGAACACCACGTAAAAGGAGAAGGCGAACACGGAGCTCCCTACAGCGGATTCATCCACGTGAGCGATTGCGCCAACGTGACGGTCAAGAACGCCACCCTGACGGGGCGCAAAACCTACGAGACGATCGGCGCGGCCGGGCTCCCGGTTTCCATGGGCTCCTACGACATTTCCCTGAGCCGGGCCCTCAACGTGTCATTCATCCATTGCAGGCAGAGCAACGATATCACTGACAACACGTACTGGGGCATCATGGGGTCCAACTATTGCAAGAACCTAGTCTTGGACAACTGCGTCTTTTCCCGGTTCGACGCCCACCGAGGCGTCGCCAATGCGACGATCCGGAACTCGACCCTCGGCCACATGGGAATCAATGCCATCGGCACCGGCACCTTTCTAGTGGAAAGGACCACTGTGCATAGCCGGCGATTCGTTAACCTGCGCTCCGACTATGGCAGCACTTGGCAAGGGGAACTGGTCATTCGGGACTGTGTTTTCGTTCCTTCTTTCAGCGTTGGCGGCAACATCGCGCTCATAACTGGAGCTAATTCCGGCCAACATGATTTTGGATACGTCTGCTACATGCCAGAACGCATCCGTTTCGAAAACTTTAATATCGACGACTCACACCAACCAAGCGCTTACGCAGGTCCCGCAATCTTCGCGAATTTCAATCCGAAAATGACGGATGAGACTTACACCGAAAAGTACCCATACGTGAAGACCGAGGAAGTCGTGCTCAGAAACGTCACAACCGCGAGCGGAAAACCGCTCAGAATAAGCGACAACCCTTTCATGTTCCGTAACGTGACGATCGATTCCGACAGCTAAACGCATACCGCTCTTATTTCGCAGCATGAAACTTACCTCGAAATTGCCATTGCACTCCTTTTACTGAACACCGGCACTACGATGGCTCTTCTGGTTGCCATGCTGGGCCCCGGCGTTCCCAGGGTTACAGGCTTTCGGACGATTTGGTTGTCGGTCATCCTCTTAAAACCTTAGCGGCTTCGCGTAATCCCCTCATCAAAAAACGACGAATAGAAAAAGTTTTTACGGCTCACGCGGAGCCGCTGAGACGCGATAACAAACTGGGCGGACTTCACCCTTGTGCCCACCCGCCATTCCAAGCTAGGGTTAAGGCCTACTAAGGGAAGTAGTTACAGAAATGAAATTCAGCGTAGTCAGAACACTTGGGTATTACTTTGGAGGCATTTGGACGGCTTGGGGAGGCCGCAAAAGAATTGAAGCCAAGCAGCTTAAAAGGCTGCGCCATTTGATAGAAGTGGCCCGTGAAAAATCCCCGTATTTCAAGGAGCTCTACCGTCATTTGCCTGATACCAAAGCCATTAAGCTGAGTCATCTTCCCGTGACGTCAAAGATTGAGCTCATGGCTGACTTTGACCGTTGGCTGACTGACCGGTCATTGACCCTCGCCCAGGCAAGGCAACATATGGAAAGCATGGAGAATCTTGGGGTGCCGATTGGTGAGTACGCGGTGTTTCGAACCTCCGGGACCTCGGGAGAACCTGCAGTGATCGTCACTTCGGCCTCCATGATCGAGTATATCTTCGGACTGACTCTGGCCCGGATGTCGCGGAGACAGTTTCGATTGGCAAAAGAAATCGAGAGGTCGGGGATAAACGTCGTCCTCACCGGTGGCAACGGGCACTTCGTCGGCGCTGGTTTTGACCTGCTCAGAAAAAATCTGAAGATCCCCCTGAAGCGAACGTCTGCATTCATTCCAGCGGAACAGGCGATCGATCAAACGATCAAGCAGCTCAATGAGATCACACCTATGGCGTCCATCGTCACTTATCCCAGCATGCTGGCGATTTTGACCCAGGAGCAAGAGCGGGGTCGTTTGCATATCGAACCGGACGTCATCAAAGTCGCCGGGGAAACATTCACTCCGGAGCTTCGCAAACGCGCCCAAAAAGCGTTCCCGTCCCTTAAGTTCGACATCCTTAACGGCTACGGCTGTACGGAATGCCTGTTCATGGCCTTTGAGTGTGATTACGGCCGCCAGCATGTTCCTGAAGACTGGGTCATCCTGGAAGCGGTGGATGAAAACCACCAACCCGTCGCCGACGGGACGCTATCGGCAACGGCCCTGCTCACGGTCCTTGCCAATGAGGCCCAGCCTTTGATCCGCTATGAACTCGGTGATCGCCTGCGGTTTTATACTGATCCCTGCCCCTGCGGCTCCCCATTCAGAAGTTTTGAAGTTGAGGGGAGGCAAGCAACCGTCGTCCGAGTGGGAGAGGTCACGCTGTCACCTTTGGCTTTCGACTTGGAACATGAACGCGCCCAGAGAGTGCAAATGATTCAAACTTCAGAATACGTGTTTGAAGTCTGAGCTGAGCTTCTGACTGATGAGAACCGGGATCAGGTGTTTGAGCAGATCATCCAGTCAGTAAGTGAGGTGTTTGCAAAAAACGGCCTTACGGGTGTGATGGTTAACAAAAGCGATGCGCCCCCTCAACTGACGGCAAGTGGCAAGTTCCATGAGGTAATCTCCCGTCCCTAGATCCCTGCAGGAGAGCGCGGACTCGTTGCCGGAAATAACCCAGAGTAGAGGCGAAATCAAAAACGGTCTGTGCTTGATTCTTGAAACAGCTAGTCATGCTCAATCAACCTGCCCTTCCTCGACTGGGCAGCCGATAGGCCCAAGAGCTACTAGAATATCGTCCTGAATAGCCGTTCAGCCAGATGGCTGAAGATACGGCAGGACGGCCTATTTCGTAGTCGGGTTTGCAAGGCGCGGACCTGCCTGCAATGTTGCTCGCAATCTCGTACGGCTACGCTCACAGTCGCTTTCAACACCATGTCTGAATCTTCACCTTCCCCTCCATCCTCTCCACGCAAGCTCACCGCCGATCAGTGGCGACTCGTCGGCGCGGCCCTCGCCGTCCTGAGCGTCACCATCATTGCGTTCTTCCTGCTCGGCATATTCATGCTGCTGCGCGATTTCATCGCGACTTTTTCCGACGTGCTCTGGCCGCTCGCCGCCGCCGGCATCCTGGCGATGATCTTTCGTCCCTTCGTCGTATTTCTACAGGAGCGGGCCAAGTTTTCGTGGACCTGGGCGATCATCACCCTTTTTCTCCTCGCGACACTCGCGCTGGCCGGCCTTTTGCTGCTCGTGGTTCCGACTCTTGTAGACCAAACCGTGCGCTTCATCGAATACTTGCCCGATCTCTTCCAGAGCCTTCGCGCCACCACTGTCGAGAACTACCCTAAGGTGGTTGAACTCGTGAACGAGAAACTGGGGCAAGAAAACCTGGAACGGGTTCAAACCTTCGCTTCGGAAGCGGTATCCGCTCTACTGGGCAAGTCCGAGGCGGCGATTGCGAATTTTGGGTCTTTCATCTCCCGCGTGATCGCTATCGGTACTGGGCTCGCCATTATACCCATCTATCTCTTTTTCATGCTGGAGAGCCGGCGTAGCCTCGTTCTCGACATCAGAGAGCAGCTCTCCTTCATTCGCGAGGACTGGCGAGAAGATATTATTTTTCTAGCCAAAGAGTTCGTTGACAGCGTTGTATCCTTTTTCAGAGGACAAATCATTATCGCCTTCATAATGGGGGTATTGCTTGCGATCGGGTTCGTGCTGATCGGCCTCAACTTCGCCATTCTCCTCGGACTAGCCATCGGCTTCCTCAACATCATCCCTTACCTGGGCAGCATTATCGGGCTCAGCGTAGCGCTTCCGCTGGCCTATTTTCAAAAGGACGGAGGCGGGATCGATCTATTGCTCTTCGCGGTCGGCGTCTTCGTGGCCGTGCAGATGATCGAAGGCTATCTGCTCACGCCGCGCATCATGGGCAAGACGACCGGCCTGCATCCGATGGTCATCATCATCGCGATCTTCTTCTGGGGCACGGCTCTCAACGGCCTTCTGGGCATGATCCTCGCCATCCCGCTTACGGCCTTCTTCGTGGTCGCTTGGCGCCTAGCCAAACGCAAGTACCTCGACCGGCTCCGCACCCTTGCATAACAACAAACGCTAAGGAGTAGGAAAACAAAAGAGTCAGTGCTTGATTCTTGAGGCGGTTCTGTTTGCCGCGCTGGGGCACGGCGTTCCCGGGAATGTCCAAAGGGAGGAGACTTGTAGGCGAGCGATTGGCGGCGAATAGGAAATGCGATCATCGATTACATCCAGTGCCGCTTGACGCTCAAAGCCAGCGGCGGCTATAGTTTGGCTATGACTGCCACTTTCACCAACAGCAAAGAGAGCCTGGCCGAAGCCCGGCACGACACGACGGACTGGAAAGCCCTAACCCGCCAAGAGCAGATCCGCTCCATGGAGTTGGATGGATTCGTGGTCCTGCCCGATCTATTATATCCCGAAACTTTGGATACAATTAGAGAAGAGCTAGAACGGCTTCCGGCAAAGGCAGTTGACTACAGCCCGCATCAAAGGACGTTCTCCAATGTTCAGTGGACCGACTCGCCCGCGGCCATCGAGACCATCGCTCATCCGAGGATGATCGAATTTCTGAGCGACCTATTCGGCGACGCACTCATCTGCACCTCCTGCAGCTACACTTGCTCTCATCCGGGGCATCCGGGAATCGTGATCCATACCGATTCCCACCCCTACGGCTCCAAAATCTTCGGCGTTCAAGCCAGCTCTCCCGTATTGGCTCGGGTCCTTTACTATCTGGACGATCTGACCCCGGAATGCTCGCCCTTCAAAGTGGTCCCCCGGTCCCACCTGTCCCTGCACCGCGACGGCAATCCCTACACCCGCTACCTGAACCATCCGGAAGAACGCATGGTAACCTGCCAGGCAGGATCCGCGGTGGTGATCAACCAGAAGGTGTTTCACGGCAACTACCCCAACCACAGCGACCGCTTGCGACGTATGCTGGCCATCGCCTACCGCCCCGCCTGGGCCGGACCCATTGGCGAGGTGGAAGAACGCGATCCAGACCAGGTGGCGAAGCTCCCCGATCCCATACGGCCCTTCTTCCGCAGCCTCAACACCCGGGCTATCGACTTCGACGTCCCCAACCGCCCCGACCACATGCTCCCTAATGCCAAAGGCATCGCCCCCAGTAGGTGGACTACGGGCTAAGGAAACGAGCAGGCGCGATTGGAGATCTTGGTTTCTCGGTTGACGCCTCCGGCTCACTGTCGATAGGTTTCGGTTATGCTACGCGCTCTTTCAGCGGCTCTTCTTCTACCTCTGTTGCTTAGGGCAGATCCGCTATATGAAATCGATCTGACCGTGGCCCGTGAAGGCTTCGATGGAAAAATGTGCTGGGTTCATGCACGAGCCGGAGCACTGCCACCTGTGCAAGGAGAAGAGCCCCTGGTTGTGATGACCTTGCAGAAACTCGATATTTCCGGATCGGATATCTTTTACGCGCTCAATGAAATGCGGACCGTCGACGGGGGAATGACCTGGACGGCTCCCCAAGAGCTCGAGTCATTTTCTCGAGTACCCTTTACTTGGAGAGATGAAAAAGATCTGGAAATTACAGTCAGTGACTTCTGGCCGCGTTGGCATACTCAGTCGAATACGTTGATCGGCATTGGTCACACGGTGGTGTATCAGAACAACCGGGTGAAACCGGTCCGACCTCGAGGGATTACCTATGCGATTTACAATCCGAATCAGCACAACTGGTCAGATTGGCGGACCGTTGAACTGCCCGATGAGTCCCGATTTGAAAACGCAGGGGCGGGATGCGCTCAAAGGTACGATCTTCCGAATGGAGATTTGCTCGTGCCCTTCTATTTCAAAGAACCGGAGAGTAGCCAGTATTCTACTACAGTGATGCGAGCCCGTTTTGAGAATGGAGCAATTCGCTACCTCGAACATGGATCCGAACTGACGGTACCGGTCAAGCGTGGGCTTTACGAACCATCGATTGCAAAATTTGGCGACCGGTTCTATCTCACCATGCGTAACGATGACCACGGCTACGTGGCGGTTAGTGACGATGGCCTCACATTCAGCACACCGAAACGATGGACGTTTGACGATGGAACCGACCTCGGTAACTACAATACCCAGCAGCATTGGGTTGCGCACAGTGATGCGATCTTCCTCGTCTACACGCGGCGCGGCGCCAACAACGATCATGTCACGAGACACCGCGCACCGCTATTCATTGCCCGCATTGATCCTGAGACGCTACAGGTCATTCGTTCGTCCGAACAGATCCTCGTTCCCGAGTACGGCGCCCGGCTGGGAAACTTTGGCGTGGCTGAGATCAGTGAGTCCGAAACCTGGGTCACGGTGACCGAATGGATGCAGTCCAGTTCCAAAGAGGCCCGTACACGAGACCGTGTGGATCGCGATACCGTCCGCTTGAAAGAACGAGGAGCGAACAACCGCGTTTGGGTGGCAAAGATCAAATGGAACCAGCCCAATCGTTCCAGTCTTATTCAGTAAGCTGGGGTGGGCCCTTCCCTTTTAAATCAGTGGCTCTAGCTGTCGCGCTGGGATGCGGCGCTTCTAAGAAATGATTGGTGAATCCGAGCCAGATATAAGAGTTCAACATTCTAAACGTCTGATTCTAGCCAAATCACTTCAACCTTAAGAAAAGCTATTTTGATCAACGGCTAGGGAAGAAGCTAGTCGAGCAGTTTCTTCGGGTTCATCCGGCAGTTTTGGATTCTAGCGAGCACCAGAACGTCGGACTCCTTAGAGTAGCGATAGTAGATTCCCGCCTGAAACGCTTCTCCACAAAACGGCGAAGGCCGTGAGGTTTTTCGACGATGGCGTAACCTTCGGGAGTTCTCCTTATAGTCCCAATCGACCTTTCTATCTCGACGAGGAATTCATCCTTCAGCATTGGACTTCGTTCTTCCCAGAAGGCCGCTTCTCGACGCTCGTCAGCAATCGCTCGACGAAGGTATATAACCTCCATCAGTCCTTTTCCTCGATTAGCTTTCTTGCTTCCTCGTAAGGGACGCCTTCCTCTTGACCCTTGTCGAAGTCTTCGAGGCGCTGGCCTGCTATCCGGATTTGCTCTGCCTCGAACTTCTCTTGAGCGATATTCTGAACGAAGTCGATCACCTTGTCTTTTTCGTCTTCGGGCATCGCTTCGATCTCGTGAATTATTTCAGCAGCTTTCATTTGCGAGCCAATCTGCAGGATTCTATCGGTTTATTCAAGCCTATGATTTAAGCTGAGCTTGAGTAATATATCTATAAAGGGTTGAGCATGGATTGAAGCGGCTGGCGATGACTGCCTACGCGGGAAGTCAGGCGGTTCGAGCACAGCAATACCGTCTATGGATCGCGTTCTGGAAAAATCACCTCAACCCATCTGGGGCGAGCTCGCCGATTGATGAGGCCAGTTCGTCTGTATCAAAGGCTTGGGGACGCGAATCGCTTTGAGGAACCGGGGTATCGAAGGCGTAACCAGGATCGGTTTGCTGCCGTTTCCATATCGCTCGCATTTCCCGCCACGCGCCGATGAGCGAGCGTGGCTCCGGCATGTCGTCAGCGATTTCCGTCGCCAGTTTCTTTAGGTTGTAGCAGGGCACTGCCGCGTACATGTGGTGCTCAGCATGCCAGTTCATGTGCCAGTAGAGAAAAGCCACGATGGGATTCAATTTGATAGAGCGAGCGTTCTTGCGGAAGTCGGGGACATTGTCTAGCAGGCCGCAATGCTGGGTCATGCCGGTGAAGTACCGAAGCCAGTTGGCGGTAAAGGCGAAACAGGATACGATTAAGGGTATGATCCAGAGACCGGTGGCGATCGAAACCGCAAGCACGGATCCGTGGAAGAGCAGTTGCAAGCGCGACCACCACATGGACTTCCGACATTCCGCAGGCTGATCCTCGTGCAAGGCTTGTAGCCACTCCCTGCTGGGCGCATGGGTCGATCCGATGACGCCGAACGCCGATTTAAGCGTGACCCAAATCGTGGAAAGAAGCCCGCCCTTGGAGAAACTGCGTCCTGGCTGAGTAAATACATTCATCGTGAAGAGCTGCACGAGCAAGGTCCATCGCAGCGAGGGAACGAGTGGGCTCACGTTTTCCCGATCCGCCTCGGGATACTGGGTGTAGCGGTGGTGATAAGTATGGCTCAGCCCATAGTCGAAAGGATCCCACCAGCTAAAGAGACTGATGAAGTAGAGAAAGAGCTTATTCAGCCACGGGGTCCGAAACACAGTGCCGTGACCAAGCTCGTGGGCCGCGATACCGGTAAAAAAGCTGCCGATCGTTCCGTGCAGGAATAGAGCCGCCACACAGGCCAGCCACATTTCCTGCTGCCAAAAGGAGAACGTTAGCGTTCCCGTACCCACGAGCAGAAGCAGATGGCCCCCGCTTGAATCCAGCCCTTCAGGTCGCTTCGCTGGGAGAGCTCACGCAGCCTCGTACGCTCGATGGGACAGCGGTACCAGGACACTCGAAGCTCTTTTCGGACTTCTTTTAGCGGTCTGTGGGTGGGGTTCATATCGATACGGTACAGTATCTAGAAGACCCAAAGCCCAGTCGAGAACTTTGGATCTGGGGTTGTGGCGAATTGTTTTAAACCACGGATGACACCGATAATCACAGATGGGGCGCGGCAAAGCACCACTGGAACCGCGTGAAAAGCACTCTAGCCAACAGGTGAGCAGCCCTCCATACTGGGGCGCGGCGTTGCCAGCGGGACGATTCTTACTGGGATTGATTGGAACTCGGAGGCGATTCCCTGTCTTCCTCCACGGGGATTATGCCGAATTCGCGGGCGCGATGTTCCCAACGCTGGCGGGCGAGTTCTCGCATGTCGACTTCCGAGTCAGACTCGTCAACGATTTCCAGTCCGATGAGGGTTTCAATCACGTCCTCCAAGGTCACCAATCCACTCGTGCCGCCAAACTCGTCGACAACGATGGCGATATGCTCGTCGTGGGTCAGCAGCTCGTCGAACAGCTTCGAAAGGGAGTCGTGCTCCAAGACGTTTCGGACCGGGCGACGTATCTCGCTCAAGGCGGTTTCAGATTTCCCGTTAACGATCGCTTGCAGCAGATCGGTTTTCAGAACGTAGCCCGTGATGTCATCTTTGCTTTTTGAATACAACGGGATTCGAGTGAATCGATTCGCTTGCGAATGCTCAATCGCTTCGCCGCAGGAAATGTTTTCCGGGAGACTCCCTAAGACCGTTCGAGGTGTCATGACGTTTTCCACCCTAAGGTCGCGAAAACGAATGAGGCTACGAATCATGCGAGACTCACTTTCCGCAAGTACGCCCTCGCTTTTCCCCAAATGGGCAAGGGCAATGAACTCGTCGCGGCTTACACTGGCGACCGCGTTGTCTTTCGACTGAAGCAGCGCAGTGATGCGCTTGGAAACGACGACCAAAGGGTAAGTGGCGATAACAATCCAGTGGCAAGCGTAAGTGGTGAACCGGGCCAGCCCCCGCCAGTGCTGGGCGCCCAAGGTCTTGGGGATGATCTCGGAAAGGAACAGAATGAGCAATGTGAGGATGGCGGAGATAATGCCAAAGTAGGCCTCGCCAAAAACGGCGACTGCCTGTGACCCCACCCCAGCGGCCCCCACCGTGTGCGCGATAGTATTGAGTGTGAGAATGGCGGCCAGCGACTGGTCGATGTTGCGCTTCAGCAAACCGAGCCGGCGACCGAACCGGCCCCCGCGACCTTCCATCTGCCGTACGAAAGATGGAGGCATCGACAGCAGCGCCGCCTCGAGTATCGAGCACAAAAAGGACACCCCGAGGGCAAGCGCTAGGTAGCCAATCAGCAAAATCATGATCGCGGGTTAGACAGAAATCCCTCGCCGCTGCAATG
>Ga0181557_1004072_pt1 | contig 13916 bp, 17 predicted proteins | sample 011ome_23_FD_148632 | JGI IMG/M metagenome (GOLD analysis project Ga0181557, IMG submission 148632) | Coastal salt marsh microbial communities from the Groves Creek Marsh, Skidaway Island, Georgia - 011506CT metaG (spades assembly) | ecosystem: Environmental > Aquatic > Marine > Intertidal zone... | reverse complement strand
CCGCAGAGGTCATTCTCACCCACAGCGGGTTTCTCGCGAAGCTCAGTCGAGACCGATTCACCGCTTCAGGTGTGGTTCTGAGCGTGGATGGAATCGCGCAGTCGCAGGTGAATCCAGACGACCCCACCGACCTGCAATTTGAATACATTCGGCGCATTGGCCACATCGTGGATCTCTTTCGACCAACCACCGCACCCATCACCGCGGTGCACCTCGGCGCTGGTGCGCTAAGTGTCCCCCGCTACATCGCACACACCAGGCCCGGCTCACGCTCCCAAGTCATTGAATGGGAGCAGGAACTCGTCAATCTTGTCCGAGAGCACATTCCCTGGGACCCGTCGTGGAGCATCCGCGTGCGCTACGGCGACGCCCGGGAGGGCCTGGGCTCGCTACCCACTGGGCTTGTGGGATCAGTCGACCTCGTCGTGGTCGATCTCTTTTCAGGCAGCAGCACCCCGAGCCACCTCACCACCTTGGAGTTTTACCAACATATTCGCCCGCTACTGCGCCCCGATGGCCTCGTGGTCATCAACGTGGTCGATGGCAAGCCTCAAGACTTCACTCGTGCCCAGTGCCGCACTTTGCGGGAAGCCTTCGGCTTTGTGGGCCTGTCGGGGGAATCCGGGGTAGTTCGCGGGCGTCGATTCGGCAACGTCGTGCTCGTGGCCACGCGTGAAGACGACGAACCCGAATGGTGGGGCAGCCTGCAACGTCTGGGTCCCCACCCCACCAGTGTGCTCTCGGGGGCATCACTCGATCGCTTCATTGCGCACGCTCCACTTCAAACGGATTTAGAGCGTCTACCGTCCCCTCGGCTCGGCCAGGGCTTCTTCGGCTCAGAGAGTTAATCGCAACGCTGTGGAGTGTTTCGCACTCCATTGGTTCAGACCTTCTAACCTGTGGCCATGGCCGACCTCGACCGCGTCACCGTGTGGGCACACGCACTCTTGCGTCTGCATCTCGACGGTGAGGGCTGGTCGTTTGGATTCGACCACGCAAAAACGCGCTTTGGTCAGTGCGATCATTCGCAGCGACGCATCACCCTGTCGCGATACCTTGCGCAGCGTGAAAGCGACGATGACGTCCACCAGGTGTTGTTGCACGAAGTCGCCCACGCCCTAGCCGGACCCCGCGCGGGACACGGGCCGCAGTGGCGCCAAGTCGCGACAGAGCTGGGCTACGACGGAGGTCGCACACACGACTCCCCCGCAGCCACCGACAAAGCACGCTGGATGGGAATATGCCCCTCAGGTCACGAAATTATTCGTTTTCGCCGGCCAGGCAAGACCACCTCATGCGCGCAGTGCTCCCCGCGGTTCAACCCCGCCTATGTGATTTCCTGGCACGACCGCACAGCAGCTAGCTGACAGACACCTTCGGCCCAAAAGCCACCCAGCCGGAAAAATCGCGCCCCACTCGTTCAGCAGCTCCCGCGATCAAATTGGGGTATGCCCACGCGCCATCGCTGACGTCGGCTCCGCCGGCACTCAAGTGGTAGTACTGGCACTCCCCTTTCCAGGAGCAGGTGTAGGGGGTGGGGCTTTCAGTGAGGTGATCAAACGCCACCGAGTGGGGGGCGAAGTACCAGTTGCCCTCAATGCGGACCATATCATCTTCTGAGGCGTCAGCGAGAGTGACACCGCCTAGTTCAGCTTTCATGTCCGCGAGTGTAGGTGGCTGAACTGGGGACACAGTGAACCCCAGCACAATGAAGACATGAAGGTTTCGGTTCGCACGACACTTGCCTGCTCGATTGACGCGGCCTGGGAGGCACTTCACACCCCCGATGTCTTTAGAGAGGTGTCTGCTCCCTTCACGAAATTCCGAACTGATGCCGGAAGCAGCCTGCCCCCGCGTTTCTCGACTGAGACTGACTACCCGGTCACCGTGATGGCAATGGGACTGATTCCGATTGGGCGGCAAACGATTTATCTCACTGACCACATTTCCGACTGGGCGCACCGGAGCGTTGTCGATTCGTGGAGGGGTGAGACTGGCGCCCTATCGGCGCTCCGCAATTGGCGGCACGAGATGTCGCTCACTTCTCGAGAAGACGGACGCGTCGACTTCGCCGATCAGCTCACCGCCTCCGCAGGGCTCCTCACGGCTTTTGCGTGGTTGGGGCTTCAGCTTTTTTGGTGGTGGCGCAAATACAAACTGCTTGCCATCACTCGAAGCCTCGACCGGCCGATTACTCGGACCTGGAACCAGCGCTACCGAGCAAAGTCAGCGATGTGGAGCGGCAAGGTCAACCCGGTACTGGCTGAGGTCGCCTCGACACTCACTCCGGGAAAGGCTTTGGATGTCGGATGTGGCGAGGGCGCCGACGCTATCCACCTCGCCGAATTGGGCTGGGACACTCTCGGGGTAGAAGCGTCATCGGTGGCGCTGTGGCGAGCACACCGAGAAGCCACAGCTCGCAAGAAAGCCTCCACGCCCCTTTCGGTCACCTGGCGAGTAGCCGACACCTCACAACCCTGGTCGTGGCGAAGTGAACAGTTCGATTTTGTGAGCCTCCAATTCATCCACACTGACTCGGAAACTCGCGCCCGCATCTGGTCGCAAGCGTTCGCCTCGGTAGCCCCCGGTGGAACGCTACTGATTGTGGGGCACGACGTATCCGATGCTGAAAAAGGCGTCCGTCGACCCCCCGCCGAGATGTGTTTCGACGTGAATGAACTCACCCGCGCCGTTCCAAGCGATTGGTCACGCGTGGACGCACGCGTCCGCGAGCGCACTCAGCTGATTGACGGGGCAGAGACGACAGTGGGTGACGTCGTCCTCATCGCACAGCGTTAGGGCAACGCTCCAACGGACGCGAGCGCGGAGCGCAGAAGAGATCCGCGGCCTCCCTCAAGCTCAGACACCACGTCGTCGCTCGCCGCCTCAGCCGGGGTCATCCACGTAATCTCCAGGGCGTCTTGCCGCGGCTCGCAGGTGCCCGTGACCGGCACCACGTACACCAGGGAGACCGCGTGCTGGCGCATGTCGGTGTATTTCGAGTCGGGAAAGGGGAAGTATTCAGCGATGTGCGCGGGCTGTGGCGAAAGGGGAAGTTGCGGAAACGCCATCGGCCCCAAGTCCTTCTCGAGGTGGCGAAACAATGCGTCACGAAGTGTTTCACCAAAAAGCACTCGGCCTGACACCAGTGTTCGGGTCATCGATCCCGCAGTTCCCACTCGAAGGAGGAGGCCCACCTCTGTGACCACCCCCAGCGGGTCGATTCGGACCGGGAGTGCTTCCACATAAATCAGGGGAAGGCGTTGGCGAATCTCTTGAAGCTCATCGTCGGAGAACCAACCGGAGTTGGGGTCGGGTGTTCTCGTTGACGCCATGGTTCCTTTTTACTCTCTTCGACAGGCTCAGCGCGCGCTCTAATCGATTTCAGCGGTGAGCCGCTTGGTGATGGCCTTCTCGAGGACGTCGGGCTCAATCTGCCAGTGCGCCACTTCAACACCGTCGACCAAAATCACCGGAATGAGATCGCCATAAAGCTCTGCCCACAATGGATTGTCATTGAGTGACACTTCTTCGGTGAGGACATCCACCATGGGTTCGGTGACGCGGTCGACAACTTCTTTCGCATCGTCACACAGATGGCAACCGGGTTTGCCAATCAGCGTCACCGTCACAGACATGTCCCCCACCTTATGCTGAGACGAATGGGTCGTGACAAGTCAAAGAAGTCTGAAGGCGAATCTTCGCCCACTTTGGTCTTTGTCGATATCGACAACACCCTCCTCCCCGGCGCGGTCGTTTTTCTGTTTGCTATTGAGGCATGGCGCAACGGGCTCATCACTTTTTCCGACGTGGTTCCCGCCATATTCGAACAACGCCATTTCAAACGTCGTGGGGAATCTGACCATCGGGTGGCCTCCATTCAGGAGCGCGCGTTGAGTCTCATTCGGGGGCATCGGGTTGAGGAATTTGACCGGGTTGCCCAGCTCACCTTCGATAAGCGAATCAGTAGAAGGCTTTTTCCCGAGGTCGTTGAAGTCTTGGGTAAACACATGGCCGCAGGCCACAGAGTCTTTTTGGTGTCTGCCAGCCCGCAGGGCCTCGTCGACGTCATCGCCCAAAAGCTCGGACTCACCGGAGGGGTGGGCACGGGACTGGGGGTGCACGACGGGGTATTCACTGGTGAGCTCACCGACGGCCTGCTGCGCGGAGACGGTAAGCGACTTGCCGCCCAGGAGCTCGCCAAAGCACACGGCACACGCCTCGAGGACTGCTACGCTCTAGCCGATTCGATGGCGGACCTCTCCCTGCTCCAAAGCGTGGGACACCCGATGGCGATCAACCCCGACCAGGCACTTCACCAGGAAGCGGCCTCGCGAGGCTGGCCGATTATCTGGCCACAGGGAACGCACCGGTATCGCCGGTTGCGAACCTAACTACTTCTTGTTGCGACGTTGGTGACGGGTCTTACGCAGAAGCTTGCGGTGCTTTTTCTTCGCCATCCGCTTGCGACGCTTCTTGATAACAGAACCCATTACTCACCTCTGATGTAACGCGCGTTAGGCGCGTGGACGATTGCAACCTGTCGAGTGTAGCGCAGGCGCGGTACTAGCCCGCTCTCTCGATTCGGTCCGCCCCCACTTGAGCAAGCAGGTGGCTCACCGCGTTCTCCGGAATCCGAAAGGAGCGTCCGAAGCGAATGGCGGGCATCTCACCGGAGTGAACCATGCGATAGACCGTCATGCTCGAAACACGCATGACGTCAGCAACTTCCTGAACAGTCAAAAAGCGCATCTGGGGCACGGAGTCGGCCATTCCGCTGTGTCTCCTGTGACGAGAGTGACGAGTGTTACCTGAGAAACCTTAGACCTGCCGACTGGCGGTGTAAAGGTCGAATTTTTTAGAAGCGGCCCAACAGACCATCGAGTTGCCGACGCAACTGACCAACGGTGGTGCCAATCTGATAACCCGCCGGCCACAAGTCCACATAGGGCATGTCGGGCCGGAAGCTGGGAAGAGTGCCAGGGTGCCCGGGGGCGATGTGGTCAAGCCACGCCTCCACGTCGCGCAACGGCTCGGGCACGAGAGAGTAGTAGCGGTGCTGTCCGTCCTCTCGGACGTGGACCAAGCCGTGCTCGCGCAAGACCTTCAGATGCTTCGACACCGTCGGCTGGGTAATGCCCAGGCGGTCGACCATCTCTCCCACACTCATTTCGTTGGCGTGAGTGTCGGCATCAGTGCCCGGAACGTGTCCATCAGCGCGCTCGCGCAACAGTTGCAGCAGGTCGCGACGGGTCGGCTCCGCGAGCACATCAAACAGGTCAGCCACGAGAAAAACCCTACCGGGCACTTTCGCGGAGTACCATGTCGATTTGTCGTTGACTCTCTTCAACAGAAAGCAGGCAGCGTCATGGCCCAGTGGTTCGGCCGACTTCGTCGCCGCCGCGGGCGGGGGATTACCCCCCGGTCCCACACTTCGTTGCCCTCCGCTATGCACAGCGGCCGGGGCTCGACTGGCGCGTGGGGACGTATTCGGATGTTCTTGGGCAACTCTGCCGCTACCGTCAGCATCCTGGTCTTCCTCGGTCTCACACTGGCGACAACAAGCCTGCTGATGCTCCCCCAAGCCGCTGCTGATTCGCAGCCCACTCCAATGGCCGATGCGTTCTTTACTGCGGTATCGGCCATTGCCGTCACCGGCCTCACCACAGTGGACATGGCGACCCACTGGTCTCCTTTTGGCAACACCGTCATTTTCCTGGCACTGCAAATTGGTGGCATTGGTGTGCTCACCATGGCGACGCTTCTCGCTGTGCTCGCGTCCAAGCGTCTTGGTCTCGGCGCCAGAAAGATGCTGGCGGGCGATGTGGACCCCTCTCGAATGCACGAGCGTCGCGATCTCAACGCTCATGGAATGCAGCTCGGCGATGTGAAGGGCCTGCTGCGCACAGTGTTCATCAGCGTGATCGTGATTGAGCTTGCCCTCTCGGCGATTATCGTGCCGCGATTGTGGCTAAGTGGCTTGGACTGGTTGACCTCACTGTGGCAAGGCATTTACCTCGCCGCTTCTGCGTTTACCAACACCGGGTTCGTGCCCCTGGTGTCCGGCCTTGCCCCCTATGGCAACGACCCCATCATGGTGGGCGCAATCGGCGTCGGGGTGTTCCTGGGAAGTATCGGTTTCCCGGTCATCTTTGCTCTCTACCGAGCATTCAGCGTCGCCCGCAAACGTCGACGCAAGAACACGTTGGAACACGCTCGAATTGGCCTCCACGCCAAGTTGACGCTCAGCACCACGCTGATTCTCTTGGCGGCGGGTGCTCTTCTGATCGGCTTGTTGGAATGGGGCAACGAGAAGACCCTGGGTGGCCAGGATCTGTGGGTGCGGCCTATGACGGCGCTGTTCACGTCGATGATGGCCCGCTCGGGGGGGTTCAACACCGTTCCCACCGAAGACATGGGTGGGGCGACGCATTTGGTGTTGGACATGCTGATGTTTGTGGGTGGCGGTTCGGCGTCGACTGCGGGTGGCATCAAGGTGACCACATTGGCCATTTTGTTTTTGGCGGCCTTTGCCGAAGCGCGTGGCAGCCAAGACCTCGGAGCCTATGAACGGCGTATTCCCTCTGACACCGTCCGCCTCGCGGTGAGTGTGGTGTTGTGGGGAGCCACCATTGTCGCCGTGTCCACCATCCTGATTCTTCAGGTCACCGACGAAAGTTTGGACGTCGTATTGTTCGACGTCATTTCCGCCTTCGCTACCTGTGGTCTCAGTGCCGGCTTGTCGGGTCCTGACTTGGCCCCGGAGGCGAAGTACATCCTCGCGGTCACCATGCTGCTCGGTCGAGTTGGTACAGTGACCCTCGCAACGGCCATTTCCGGCACACACCGCCAAACGGTGTATCGCCGGGCGGCAGAAAGGCCCATCGTTGGTTGACAAAATTGCTCACGACGCCCCCGTCCTCGTCCTAGGGCTCGGTCGCTTCGGCGCCGCGACCGCGGGCGAGCTCGACAAACTTGGGCGCGATGTCCTCGCGGTCGACGCCGATCCGGTTCTGGTTCAAAAGTGGGCTGATCGGGTCAAGCACACTGCTGTGCTGGATGCCCGCGATATGAATGCGCTTCAGCAAATTGGGGCCGCTGATTTCTCGGTAGCGGTCGTGGCAGTCGGCTCATCGATTGAGGCCAGCGTTCTGATTACCACTCACCTGGTTGACCTGAAGATCCCCCAGATCTGGGCGAAGGCCATTTCTGAAGCCCACGGCAAAATCCTCACCCGCATCGGGGCCCACCGCGTAATTTACCCGGAGCGCGAAGCCGGCGAGCGCGTCGCCCACTTGGTCTCGGGTCGAATGATTGACTTCATCCGCTTCGATGATGACTTTGCGCTGGTCAAGATGTACCCGCCGAAGCCCATTCGGGGTAAGTCCTTGACAGAATCCGGTGTGCGCACGAAATACAACATCACCGTGGTGGGTGTGAAGTCCCCCGGTAAGCCCTTCACCTATGCGACTGAGGAGACCGTGGTGACAAACCACGACCTGATCATCGTTTCGGGATCGAACGACGACATTGAGCGCTTTGCTGCGTTAGAGGGCTAGTCCGACTTTTTCGACATTTCGACCGCGCGAGCAACCGCACGGTCCACTGCTTCGAAGAACAAGTCTCCGAGTCGGTGTTCGTCGAATACGGCGATGGCTTGCTCGGTCGTGCCCCCGGGGCTCGTTACTGCTCTGCGCAAGTCTTGCGGGGTCTCACCCGATGCTTCCAGCAGTGCAGCCGCCCCCAAGAGTGTTCCTTGCACCATGGTGCGAGCCTGCTCTGGGCTAAAGCCGTGGTGCGTTGCGACATCCATCATTTTTTCGGCGACGTAGAACAGGTAGGCAGGCCCGGAGCCAGAAAGGGCGCTCAGCACATTAATGTCGGGTTCGTCGACGATGACCACGTCGCCCACTAACTCAAAGAGATCTACCGCGGAAGATAGTTGATCACTACTAGTGGTCGCCCCTGAAGCAACCCCCGTCACGCCCTGGCGAATTTGCGATGGAGTGTTGGGCATCGCTCTCACGACCGGCCGATGAGTCGCCGCCTCGATATCGGCTGTGGTGATACCCGCAGCAACGCTCACGACAACCGCCTCCGGGGCAAGCGCAGGAGCAATCGTTCGCGCCACATCGAGGATGTAGTGAGGCTTGACCGCCAAGACCACGAGGTGGGCGGCATCCACCGCCCACTGGTTCGCAGCTGCGTCAGACTCGAGGCTTCGCGCGTCGACCCCCTTTTCTCGCCACAACGCCGCAGCAGCTTCAGACTGAGTCGTCGCGCGAAGCGATTCGACGCTCACGTCAGGCTGCCGCAAGCCCTCGAGGATTGCGCCCCCCATTTTTCCTGTGCCAATCAGAGCGATTGACGGAAGGGTGTGGCTCATGCCCCCAAGTGTATGGTGGAGCGTAGGTCATCTGGTCGAGGGAGTAGATCACGTGAATGCGTCGACATCGAAGTCTTCGGATAGGTCACATTCTCGCGATGCCGTCGTGGAAGCCCTTCTGGACAGCCCCGATGTGCAGTCGGTGCTCAGAGTGACGATGGTGAAAAATCCCGAGGACAAGTCGCTCGTCGTGGCTGCGTCAGTCGCAATGGTCGAGACCCTCCCCGTGTATGTGATTTCTTCGGCATTGGAAGACGCCCGTCGTCGAGTGCGCGATGTCGTCGGTGAAGACAGCGAGATATTTATCGAACCAGACCTTGTGAAAGACCCCGAACGCGAAGAACCGGCAACAGACGTCATCGTCATCCGCGCATCTGACTAGGAGGAACCCATGGACTTCATTCACAGCGTGGTGCTGGCCACACACTTCATCGGTATGGCCATCATCGTGGGGCCGTTTTTGATGCAGATGCGCTCTCGCGGCAATTTCGACTTCAACTGGGTGTTCGGGGGCACCATTGTCCAACTCGCTTCGGGTTTGGTGTTGGTGGTGTTGTTAGAACTCGCTGCGACGGCAGATGAGCCGGTCAACCACGCGAAGGTGGGGGTAAAACTCACCATCGCACTTCTCGCATTCATCTCTGCCCTGATCGGATGGCGCCACCAGCGCAAGTCTGCGGGAGACACGGTGGAGCGCTCACTGATGCCCTTCTTCCACAGCGCTGGTGGCCTCGCGGTGATCAACATGCTGGTGGCGGTGTTCTGGTAGCGAGAGCTACCCGCGCAGGGTCGAGAAGAAGGCGCGAAGCAATTCGGCGGACTCTTCGCCCCGAACTCCTCCAATAACCTCAGCCACGCGGTAGGGAAGCGCCCTGTCGCGGACCAGATCGTGGGGTCCGCCGCCTGCGGCTCCCGCTTTCTCATCAGCAGCCCCGTACACGAGTCGGCTGATGCCGGCTTGAGCAATCGCTCCCGCGCACATCACGCAGGGCTCAAGGGTGACGAGAATCGTGAACCCATCGAGCCGACTGCTGCCTGTGTGAGCCGCGGCATCTCGAAGCGCATTTATTTCAGCGTGCCCCGAGGGATCCTGGTCGCGCTCCCTCGTGTTGAAGCCACGACCCACAACCTCCCCGGCGGTGTCCATGACAATGGCCCCAACGGGAACATCACCCGAGACAAGGGCGCTACGCGCCAGATCAAGGGCTTCCGACATCGCAGCGTCAAAAGGTGAGGGCATGGTTCCAGAGTAAGCCTCTCGACTCGTACATGGCCTGCGCTAATCTGTCGCCATGCGCCAGCTCATATCGGACCACCCTCTCGTCGCCCAGAAAATCACGCGTCTGCGCGACGCGGACACCGATTCTGCCGAGTTTCGCTCGCTGACAAAAGAACTCGTGACGCTCCTCGCTTATGAGGCGACCCGTGAGATTGCGGTCGAAAAGGTCTCAGTCACCACTCCCATCACGACGACGGAGGGAATCGGCTTCACCACTCCGACTCCCCTGATCGTGCCCATTCTTCGGGCGGGATTGGGAATGCTCGATGGCATGCTGGCCCTGCTTCCGAGCGCCGAGGTGGGTTTCTTGGGAATGGTGCGCAACGAGGAGACACTCCAGGCGACGACCTATGCCGAGCGCCTTCCCGCGGACCTCAGTGGACGGCACTGTTTCGTTCTCGATCCGATGTTGGCCACCGGAGGATCTCTCACTCAGGCAATGAAGTTCCTATTCGACCGGGGAGCCGCTGAAGTGACCGCCATCTGCTTGCTCGCAGCACCCGAGGGCATGGCCCACCTGGAATCGCAAGTGTCGGGGCGAAAGGTGTCAGTGGTCATTGGGGCCCTGGATGAGAAGTTGAACGACGTCGGATACATTGTTCCGGGTCTTGGTGACGCGGGAGACCGGCTCTATGGACAAGCCGGCTGAGCCGTCGCGTCAAGCGCGCGGCTTCGCGCTGTATGTAGGTCTTGACGAGCAGACAGCAGCCGAAATTGGTGTACCCCTCAAGGACCTCGTCGCCCATTTGAAATCAGAGGTGGCAAAACACGCGCCCGCAGCGGGTACTCACGCCACCATCGCACTTGCGCCCGAGGGAACGATTGGTGATGACCTCGAAATTGTGCGCATCGCCCTGCACGACCCCGGCAAGCTTCAGGCAATGCGTCGCAGCGTGAAAGACGATCCGCTCGGCGTGGCAATTGATATTTCTCGCAAGCGGGTGATCATCGGTGCCGAACCGTCATCACTCACCTATCGAGAGTTTGAACTGTTGCAGTTCTTGGTCTTGCGCGAAGGCCAAACGGTCCCCCGCGAGGCCATCATCGATCATCTGTGGGACCCCGAAGACGAGCAGGCGCCGAATTTGAGGACAATCGACGTCCACATTCGCCGGATGCGCCAAAAATTAGAGCCCTATTCAGAAATCGTCCGGACTGTCCGCGGCGCAGGCTATCGCTTTGACCGTCACGCTGATGTGACCATCCTCTTCGGCCAGGCCCCCTCGCCCGACATGGTGGTGTAGTCGCGAAGCGACTTCGATTTTTTATTACGAAATGGTAACTAGACGCCGTTATCGTTTCGTTATATATTGGCTTCAGCGTCAGTTGTTTGCTGTGACAAATCTCGTGAATGTGATTGCAAAAACACTCTTGGTGCAAGGGAAAAAGGACCGGTCGCTCGCCTCGGCGGCCGGTCCTTATCTTTGCTCAGACTCTGAGCAGTATCCCCGCCTACGCTGGTGGTCGTGAGCGCCCCAACCATCGTCTGGTTTCGCGACGACCTGCGCCTAAGCGACCACCCAGCCCTCGACTGGGCCGTATCTCGCGGAGGCCCTGTCATCGCGCTCTACCTGCTCGACGAGGAATCGCCTGAGCTGCGCCCGCTGGGGGCGGCCAATAAGTGGTGGCTTCACCACTCTCTTACCTCCCTGGCATCATCGCTCGAACAAATCGGAGGGAGCCTTACTCTGCGGCGCGGTCCCGCGCGTGAGGTCATCCCGCAACTCGTTACCGAGACGGGGGCGAGCGGGATTGCCTGGAATCGCCGCTATGGCGCCTCCCGGGAGATTGACCAAGAACTCAAGATTCAGCTTCGTGAGCACGGGCACGAAGTTGAGAGCTTTCAGGCGAACGTCTTGTTCGAGCCATGGACGGTGCACAACAAAGAAGGCCGGCCCTTTCAGGTGTTCACGCCCTTTTGGAAAACCGCCCTGAATCTTGAACCACGCCGCGAACCACTCGATGCCCCCACTTCCTTGGAAGCAGCTCACGGTGTCACGTCAGATGGCCTGGAGTCGTGGGGGCTTCTGCCCACCGCCCCCGATTGGTCCGGCGGATTGCGGGAGATCTGGACACCGGGAGAGCACGGGGCCCACGCGCGGCTTGCCAGGTTCCTCGATAGTGGTTTGGCGATCTACCACCGGCGAGACGAACCAGGAATTATGGCGACCTCGATGCTGAGCCCCCATCTGCGCTTTGGCGAGATCAGCCCCTTCCAGGTGTGGCACGAAACCATGTCGGAAACGGACCCTGAGGTAACTAAGAACCGTGACAAATTCCTCAGTGAAGTTGGCTGGCGCGAGTTCATGATCAACGTGCTCTACCAACACCCGCGACTACACCTCGAAAACATCAAAAAGAACTTCGATGCCTTCCCGTGGGGCACTCCCACCCGGGAAGAATTGAGCGCTTGGCAAAAGGGAAAAACGGGGATACCTCTCGTGGACGCGGGAATGCGCGAGCTATGGCACACCGGCTACATGCACAACCGTGTGCGCATGGTGGTGGCTTCATTCCTCATCAAGAACCTCCTCATTGACTGGCGCATCGGCGAACAGTGGTTCTGGGACACCCTGGTCGACGCCGACGAAGCGAATAACCCTGGCAGCTGGCAGTGGGTGGCCGGTTGTGGCACAGATGCCGCCCCCTACTTCCGTGTGTTCAACCCTGTGGTGCAGGCAGAAAAATTTGACCCCGACGGCATCTACCGTTCGCGTTGGATCGAAGAGTGGAATATGCCGGACTACCCCGCACCGATGGTCGACTTGGCCGAAACGAGAGAGCGCGCGCTCAGTGCGTTTGAGGTAACAAAGGCCGTGCCCCAGGCTGGCTAATCGCTTCGGCAGAGAAATCAAGCCCCTGCGTCACGCATTCTTCTAACGAGCCGCCATCGTGCAGCGCAGTGATGACTCCTGCACTAAAAGCGTCGCCTGCCCCGGTGGGATCCGCCATGCCCTCTGGGCCGAGCGGCCGAGCCGGTATGAGCTGAGCCACGCCACCGGGTTCACACCACCCGGCTCCCTCGCTTGCCATCGTCACGATGGCCCTATGCCCGTGACTAGCCATCTCCTGCAGTGAGTCGTGGGCGGGCAGCCCGGTGAGAAACTCAGCTTCATCCGCGTTACCTTTCACTACCGTCGCGTGGGACGCTATGTCCCACCACCACTGGGCGCCGTGGTCAGCAAGAAAGCCCGCCGATGAGCAATCGAGTAATACCTGGCCACCGTGAGCAATCGTTCGGTCCATCAGAGCAATTAGGTCCTCGATTCTTTCCCGGTGGAAAAAGCTATAGCCCGTGAGATGAAGCACTTTGGGTAGGTACTCCGGATCGAGATAAAAATCCGACACATCCAAGGTGAGATTGGCTCCGCGGTCACTCAGCATGGTGCGCGTCTCGCCGCGCACAATCACCACGATGGTTCCTGTCGGTTGCTCGGAGTCGGGCTGGAGTTCGGCGGTGACACCGTAGCGCGCAAACTCCGCAAGATGCCGATTGATATCGCGAGCGCCGACTCGTCCATGGAAGGTCACCGGGTGTCCGCGATACCCAATCCAGCACGCGGTGTTCGCGGCGGAGCCTCCCGGCCTCACCGCGATGTTGGCGAGAGTGTCGGTGTCTTCCCGGATAGGCCCGTGGGTGACGGCGAGAACGTCATCGATGACGTCACCGACGACGACAATTTCCGCCACTCAGCGCTCCGTCCAGGCAGTGGCAATGTCACAGGCCACCCGGATGTTGTTGCGCACCACATCCAAGTTCACCCGCAGGCTCTCGCCCTTCGACTCACGCTGAATGAAGTCGAGTAAGAACGGTGTGACTTCTTTACCGCGGATACCTTCGCGCTCCGCCTGGTCAAACGCGAGCTGGACGATACGGTCGTGATCCTCCCGGTTCCACGCCTGGCCATCAGGAACAGGGTTCGCGACCAAGATTCCGCTGCTGAGCCCCAGCTCCCAGGTAATTGCCATCAGCCCGGCCACCTCCGCCGCAGAGTCCGCCCGCCAGTCCAAGCCAAACTCACTCTTGGGCAACCAGAAGGAGGGAAAAACGTCCGTGCCGTAACCCACGACGGGAACACTGAGCGTCTCCAGACGCTCCAGGGTGGCGCCAATTTCCAATACTGACTTCACTCCGGCTGACACCACGGCGACCGGCGACGACGCTAACACCGTGAGGTCGGCCGATTCGTCAAAACTTTCATTGGCTCCGCGATGCACGCCCCCCAGGCCCCCGGTCGCAAATACACGGAT
>Ga0181557_1004041_pt1 | contig 13961 bp, 7 predicted proteins | sample 011ome_23_FD_148632 | JGI IMG/M metagenome (GOLD analysis project Ga0181557, IMG submission 148632) | Coastal salt marsh microbial communities from the Groves Creek Marsh, Skidaway Island, Georgia - 011506CT metaG (spades assembly) | ecosystem: Environmental > Aquatic > Marine > Intertidal zone >... | reverse complement strand
TCCTTCTCTGCCTTCTCGCCCTGTGGGCGAACGTAGACCTCGTAGCTCTTAGCTCCGGTTGCTGAAACCTTCTCCAGGATGTCAACCTTTCCGGACCAGAATGCCATAACAGCAACCTTGCCGGCCTGACGCCATCCAACACGAGCTTCTAGCAAGTCGGTAACACCGTTTAGACCCTGGGTGATGTCATAGGAAATCAGACGCTCAACACGAACCTTCTGACCACCGATTGACTTCAGAATGGTCTGCTTCTTAGCGCTCGAGGCAGCACCACCGGTGTGGAAAGTACGCATTGTTAGCTGAGTACCAGGCTCACCAATTGACTGAGCCGCGATGATACCGATGGCCTCACCAACAGTTACCTTCTGGTTGGTAGCAAGTGACACACCATAACAAGCGGCACAAATACCACTCTCGGCCTCACAGGTAAGAACTGAACGAACTGTGATTGTCTCAAAGCCCGCTTCCTTGATCCTGCGAACTCCAGCGTGGTCAATGTTCTGACCAGCCGCTAGGTAAAGGTCCTTGCCCTTCTTGATGTCAACCAAGTTCGTTCTACCAACAATTGATAGCTCCACTTGCTCTTCATCTAGCAGGTCCTTGTCCAGACCCTTGGTGGTGCCACAGTCCTCAATCTGAATGATGACATCCTGAGCCACGTCAACCAGACGACGGGTTAGGTAACCCGCGGCTGCTGTCTTCATGGCGGTGTCAGCGTTACCCTTACGGGCACCGGTGGCGTTAATGAAGTACTCGTGTGGGGTAAGACCAAGCAGGTAGTTACCCTTCACTGGCATCGGAGCAAAGTCACCAGACGAGGTTGCAACCGGACCACGCATACCCATGATGGAACGAATCTGTAGCCAGTTTCCACGAGCTCCAGAGGTGACCATCTTGTAGATTGCGTTGTCGGTTGGGATTGACTCCTGCAACAGGGTCTGCATCTCGTTGGTTTCCTTGAACCACAAAGCACCCAGCTCATCACGACGCTCCAGGTCAGACTTCAGACCATTGTCGAACGCTTCCTGAATCTTGGTGTGCTGCTTCTCGGCCTTCTTGATCCTGGCGTCGCGCTCCTTGTCGAAGCTGCCCTTTGGATCGAAGTTAGCGTCTGAGATAGCCATTGAAACACCAGCTCGGGTTGCCCAGTGGAAACCGGCATCCTTGAGTGCGTCAAGTGACTGAGCAACTTCGGTGCGGCTGAACATCTCAACCAGGTCGGACACAATCTGTCCAAGCTGCTTTTTGCCAACCTGCATCTCAACATATGGGTATGCACTTGGAAGTGTCTCGTTGAATAGAGCGCGACCGAAGGTAGTTTCCTTCAACTCGTCCTCAATGCGAATACGAACCTTGGCGTTTAGGTCTAGGCCACCTAGGTCAAAGGCCATCTGAGCCTCTGCCATTGAAGTGAAGGCTAGGCCCTCACCGGTAGCACCCTCAGCGTCAGCCGTTAGGTGGTACAGACCAATGATCATGTCCTGGGTTGGAGTAGCAACCGGACGTCCGTCCGATGGCTTCAGAATGTTGTTAGAAGCAAGCATCAAGATGCGAGCCTCAGCCTGAGCCTCAACCGAAAGTGGAAGGTGAACAGCCATCTGGTCACCATCGAAGTCGGCGTTGAAAGCAGCACAAACAAGTGGGTGAAGCTGAATAGCCTTACCTTCAACCAGCTGTGGCTCAAACGCCTGGATTCCCAAACGGTGCAGAGTTGGAGCACGGTTTAGTAGCACCGGACGCTCGCGAATAACTTCTTCTAGAACACCCCAAACCTGTGGGCGGCTACGCTCAACCATTCGCTTGGCGCTCTTGATGTTCTGGGCAAGACCCATGTCAACAAGACGCTTCATCACAAAAGGCTTGAATAGCTCAAGCGCCATCAGCTTTGGAAGACCACACTGGTGAAGCTTTAGCTGTGGTCCAACAACGATTACCGAACGGCCCGAGTAATCCACGCGCTTACCCAATAGGTTCTGGCGGAAACGACCCTGCTTACCCTTTAGTAGGTCAGACAGTGACTTAAGTGCACGGTTACCGGTTCCGGTAACAGCGCGGCCACGACGACCGTTGTCAAACAAAGCGTCAACAGCTTCCTGCAGCATGCGCTTCTCGTTGTTCAAGATGGTCTTTGGAACAGCACCTAGGTCAACGAATCGCTTTAGACGGTTGTTACGGTTAATCACCCTGCGGTAAAGGTCATTTAGGTCGCTGGTCGCGAAGCGGCCACCGTCTAGCTGAACCATTGGGCGAATCTCCGGAGGCAACACTGGCAAAACCGACAACACCATGGATGTTGGAGGGGTACCAGACTGCGCAAAGCTGTTTACTACCTTTAGACGCTTGATGGCCTGGGTCTGCTTTGAACCCTTAGTGGTTGCAATCTCAGCACGCAGCTCAGCCGCAGCACCCTCAAGGTCGAAGGCCGCTAGGACCTGCAGAACCGCCTCAGCACCGATTGAGGTGATGACGTAGTCAGAGAAGTAGTAGTCGAAGTAGTCAAAGACCACGTCGTTTGGAATTAGCTGTCCTACCGAAGCGTTTAGGAACATTCTCCATGCCAACTGCTCCTTGTGAAGGTTGGCTGGACGCTCTAGACGGGCATACTCGCGAACGATCTTGTCGATCTTCTTCTTGACATCAGCCTGAAGCTTCTTGATCTTCTTGGCCTCGTCAGTGGTGCGAACAACAGCGTCCTCGTCCTCTTCCTCGGTCTCAGCTGCAAGTGCGCGAGGTGACCAGAATGCGTCGGCATCCTTTTCCTCTGCCGCAATCAGCTGCTCAAGGCTCTTGGCGAACTGCTTCTCGATCCAGCGAGGAGCTTCCCAGAACTTGTTTGAGATCTGCATCTCAAGACCAAGCTCACGCAGCTGGGCGATTTCATCGCCAGCGGCTGCTTCGAACTCTTCGTCACGAGCATCAATAAGGGCACGGATACGGGTCACATACTCTTCGCGCACCAAGTCATACTCGGCATCACGCATCTCGTGGTCGATGTCCATAACGCGGTAGGCAGCAAAGTAAATGATCTTTTCTAGATCCTTTGGAGCCATGTTCAGCAGGTAACCAAGGCGTGATGGAACACCCTTGAAGTACCAGATGTGAGTAACAGGAGCAGCAAGCTCGATGTGACCCATGCGCTCACGACGAACTGAGGACTTGGTTACCTCAACGCCACAGCGCTCACAGACGATTCCCTTGAAGCGAACGCGCTTGTACTTTCCACAGGAGCACTCCCAGTCCTTGGTAGGACCGAAGATCTTCTCGCAGAAAAGGCCGTCCTTTTCAGGCTTCAGGGTTCGGTAGTTGATGGTCTCAGGCTTCTTTACTTCACCTGATGACCAAGAGCGGATTTCCTCGGAGGTAGCTAGGCCAACCCGAAGAGCACTGAAGTTTTCTACTTTCACAGACATGTGTTTATTCCTTTACGAAAATTCGGGTTCGGGTTACTGGTAAGTGTTGAAGTCGGTGTCGGATGACAGCTGCTCGTTGCGGCTTAGGTTGATGCCAAGCTCCTCGGCTGCGCGGTCGGACTCGAACGCCTCATCCTTCAGAACTACCACTCGACCCTCATCGTCAATTACCTCGACGTTCAGACCCAGTGACTGCATTTCCTTTGCAAGAACACGGAACGACTCTGGAATACCAGGAGCCTGAATGTTTTCGCCCTTCACGATTGCCTCGTAGGTGCGAACACGACCAGCAATGTCGTCAGACTTGATGGTTAGTAGCTCCTGCAGTGTGTGAGCGGCGCCATAGGCCTGTAGGGCCCAAACTTCCATCTCACCAAAGCGCTGACCACCGAACTGTGCCTTACCACCCAGTGGCTGCTGGGTAATCATTGAGTAAGGACCGGTTGAACGAGCGTGAATCTTGTCGTCAACCAAGTGGTGAAGCTTCAGCATGTACTTCACACCAACCGCAATTGGCATCGGGTATGGCTCGCCGGAGCGGCCATCGAACAAACGAGCCTTACCGGAACCATCGATTAGACGGTTTCCGTCGCGGTTTGGAAGCGTGTGATCCAGAAGACCGGCCACCTGGTTCTTGGTTGCACCATCGAATACAGGAGTTGCAACCTTGGTTCCAGCTGGGGCACTGAATAGATCCTTGGCCATGTCATCGGCCCACTTGGCTACACCAGAGACATCCCAACCCTGGCGGCAAACCCAACCAAGGTGGCTCTCTAGAACCTGACCGAAGTTCATTCGACCAGGAATACCCAGTGGGTTTAGAACGATGTCAACCGGAGTTCCATCTTCCATGAATGGCATGTCCTCGACTGGCAAGATCTTGGCGATGACACCCTTGTTACCGTGTCGACCGGCAAGCTTGTCACCCTCGGTGATCTTTCGCTTCTGAGCGATGTAGACAACTACGCGCTTGTTAACGCCAGCACCTAGCTCGTCGCCCTCTTCCGCGTCAAATACCTTGACGCCGATGATGGTTCCCTGCTCACCGTGTGGCACCTTCAAGGAGGTGTCGCGAACCTCACGGCTCTTCTCGTTGAAGATTGCACGGAGCAAACGCTCCTCGGCCGAAAGCTCGGTCTCACCCTTAGGGGTCACCTTTCCGACCAGGATGTCGCCTGGACGAACCTCGGCACCGATGCGAATGATTCCCTGCTCATCTAGCTGAGCAAGAGCTTCAACTGAAATGTTTGGAAGGTCAGCTGTGATTTCCTCGGCACCCAACTTGGTGTCGCGAGCGTCAACCTCGTACTCCTCGATGTGAATCGAAGAAAGAGTGTCATTCTTCACGAGCTCCTGGCTCAGAATGATCGCGTCCTCAAAGTTGTAACCTTCCCACGGCATGAATGCCACAAGCAGGTTCTTACCAAGAGCTAGCTCACCGTTCTCAGTCGAAGGACCATCAGCCAAAACATCGCCGGCCTCAACCCGCTGACCAATTTCAACAATGGCCTTCTGGTTGATAGCGGTTCCCTGGTTTGAACGGTCGAACTTGCGAAGGTTGTAGGTCGAGCGAGATCCATCATCGTTCATCACGATGATCTCGTCTGCGTCGATTTCCTCAACTACACCGGCAAGTTCGTTGATTAGAACTGCGCCGGAGTCAATCGCCGCAAGGCGCTCCATGCCGGTTCCAACATATGGGCTCTGGGCCTCTAGTAGTGGAACGGCCTGACGCTGCATGTTCGCACCCATCAGCGCACGTGACGAGTCATCGTGCTCAAGGAATGGAATCAACGAAGTTGATACTGAAGCTAGCTGACGTGGGGAAATGTCAATGTAATCGACGTCCTCAGCCGCAACTTCAACCATGTCGCCACGGAACCTGGCAAAGGCACGAGGTCCAACAAGTGTTCCATCATCCTTCAAAGGAGTGTCAGCACCGGCAATAACCTTGCCCTCTTCGGCGGCAGCATCTAGGTACTCAACCTTTTTTCCAACCTTGCCGTCCTTGACAACGCGGTATGGAGTCTCAATGAAACCGAACGCGTTGATCTTGCTGAAAGCTGTAAGTGATCCGATTAGACCAATGTTCGGGCCTTCCGGGGTCTCAACTGGACACATGCGACCGTAGTGGGATGGGTGAACGTCACGAACCTCCATCTGGGCACGCTCACGTGCGATTCCACCTGGTCCAAGAGCAGACAAACGACGCTTGTGGGCAAGGCCTGCAAGCGGGTTGTTCTGGTCCATGAACTGCGATAGCTGGCTGGCACCAAAGAACTCCTTGATGGCAGAAACAACTGGGCGCAAGTTGATCAGTGTCTGTGGGGTAATTGCTTCGATGTCCTGAGTTGACATGCGCTCGCGTACAACGCGCTCCATGCGGGACAGACCAATGCGAACCTGGTTCTGAATCAGCTCACCCACCGAGCGAATACGACGGTTAGAGAAATCGTCGATGTCGTCAGAGGAGACAACTAGGTTGACCTTCTTGCCGGCCATCTTCACGCCGAACTCAGCACGCTGGGTGTTCGAGGAAACGTTGTTGGCCAGGGTTAGGTCAAATAGCAACAGGTACTTCAGCGTGGAAACAATGTCCTCGCGAGTAAGAGTTGTCTGCTCGGCATCCTGGTTGATCTGAAGCTTGCGGTTTAGCTTGTGACGACCAACGCGAGCTAGGTTGTAACGCTTGCCCTCAAAGTAGGTTGAGCGCAACCATGCCTCGGCAACCTCAGCACCTGCAGCCTCGCCACGAACCTTGCGGTAAACCTCGCGAAGTGCGTCTTCCTTGGAAAGAATTCCGTTTGGGAACACCTTTGACTCGTCATACTCAAGAGTTCTCTCGATGATATCTTCGTCGTAGCTGATTCCCAGTGGGCTTGCCTCTGCGGCAGCCTTGATGTCTGCAAACTCAGCGCGGATCTCTTCCTTGGTAAAGCCAAGTGCCTTTAGGAAGATGGTCGCTGAAACCTTAGTCTTGCGGTCTACCTGGACCTGCAGGATTGGCTTACCAAACCTTGCAGCCGGCTTACGCTCGTCCTTGACCCACTCGGTCAAGAACTCTAGGTAAGAACCACGGCTTGGAATGATCTGGGCCTTGTTGTTTCTAACGTCTAGGTTTCCAGTGGTGTTGGTTGACACCGAGAAGTAAACACCTGGGGAACGCACAAGCTGTGAAACAACCACGCGCTCGGTTCCGTTGATGATGAAGGTTCCCTTGCCGGTCATAACCGGGAAGTCACCCATGAAAACAGTCTGGCTCTTGATTTCACCGGTTAGGTAGTTGGTGAACTCAGCCTTGATGTAAAGCGGCTTGGTGTAGCTCTTGCCCTTTTCCTTGCACTGGTCAGGAGTGTAGGTCGGGTCAAACAGCATCGGCTCAGAGAAGGAAAGGCCCATCTTCGCATCCTGGGCAGCGTTTGAGCTGTCCTCGATTGGGCTGATCTCTTCAAAGACCTCGTCTAGACCGGTTCTGGCATCCTTACCAGCGATCTCACGCCAAGCAGGGTTGCCAACCAACCAGTCAAAGCTCTCAGTCTGAAGTGAGAGAAGATCTGGAATCTCGATTGGGTCTGGGTGCTTAGCAAAGGTTGGACGCATTGCAGAGCGAGAGTTTTTTGCGGACTTGATGGTTTTAGCGGTTTTCGCAGCAGCCAAAGTAATTACCCCTAGGGTTCTCGATTTTTTTAGGCGGGAATCTGCATGCCTAAGCCAAAGACGCCGCAATATGCATCGCGCCAGACAACCGCTATATATCGTCGGGCAAGGGTTAGGAAAGCAAACCTCAATCCTAAGGGGTGCGTATTATGCTACGCAACTTAAATTCTTGCTGATTCTTTACAAATTTGTGATGTTTGAATTTCTTGCAGAAAAAGCGGCTAATTAGACCCTGATGTGTCTGAAAGTTGACACCGTTGCGGCAAAGGCTGCAATCAGCACCCCTACTCCTACCACCAGTGGCGCAATTGACCAGACATCATCGATTCCGACGAAACTGGTAAAGGCCAGCTGAGTTGCCAGCAAATCAGTTACGAAGTAGCTGGTGCCAAAGCCAACGGCCGCAATTGCCAGAGCGCCACCAATCAAGGCCGCCAAAACTCCCTCGAGAATAAATGGCAGCTGAATCGACCAGCTGGATGCTCCAACCAAACGCATGATTGAGATCTCCCGCCTTCTAGAAAAGGCACTGAGCCGGATTGTGGTGGTGGTCAAGAGAGCCGCGCTTGCCAGCATGATCGCGGCCACCCCGGCAACAGCCAGGGATGAGATGTTCAAGAAGTTTATGATTTGATCTAGGTAACCGCGCTGATCCCGGACCTCAGCCACGCCAGGCTGGTTCGAGAACGCTTCAACAATCAAATCGGTTTTCTCTGGGTTTACCAGATTCACCCAATAGGCCTCGTTCAGCTGCTCTGGCAGCAGGTACTGGGCAGCGGAGAGATCTTCGCTCTCTGCCAAAAATCGATCGAAGGCAACCTGCTGATTTTCAAAGTAGAACGCTTCGATGTGTGGACTGAGCGCAGCCGATTCCAGTTGATCTCCAACCGCCTTTACCTGACCGTCACTTGCAGCGCCGGCTGGACACTGCTCCTCTGGTGAGAAATCAGAGCAAAGGTAGATCGCGATCTGAGCGCGATCATACCAATAGTTCTTCATGTTGCCAACCTGTAGCTGCAACAGTGCTGCCACCGAAACAAAGCTCAGCGACACAAAAGTGACCAGGATGATCGAGACGATCATGGAGAAATTGCCGCGGATCCCAGCCCACATTTCAGAAAGGATGAAACCTAGCTTCATGGCTTTTCCTCAAAATCTTTAGGCTCTGGAATCACCGGCATTGGCTCCGATGGAATTTCCTTGTAGCTCGCAGTTTCAGCATCGCGAACGATCTCGCCGTTACTGATTTCAACAACTCGCTTTTGCATCCGGTCCACGATGTTTCGATCGTGGGTCGCCATCACGATTGTGGTGCCGGCAAGATTGATGCGTTCCAGCAGGTTCATGATTTCGGTGCTGGAAGCAGGATCTAGGTTTCCGGTCGGCTCGTCGGCAAGCAACACATCCGGGCGGTTCACAACTGCCCTGGCAATAGCAACTCGCTGCTGCTCACCGCCGGATAGCGCCGATGGCAGAGAATCAGATTTGTGATCCAGCCCAACTAGCCGCAGCACATCCGGAACGGCCGTCTCAATGAAAGCTTTGGGTTTACCGATCACCTTGAGCGCAAAGGCGATGTTTTGATAAACGGTTTTATTTGGAAGCAGCCGGAAGTCCTGGAAAACCACGCCAAGCTTCCTGCGGAACTGTGGAACACGCCTTGCCGGCAACCTGGAAAGATTCTCGCCCAACACCAGAACATTTCCCTGATCTGGTCTTTCCTCGCGCAGCATCATGCGCAGCATGGATGACTTACCTGAACCCGAGGTTCCAACCAGGAATACAAACTCACCTCGTTGAATATCGAGTGAGACCGACCAAAGCGCTGCCTCATTGGCTCCGCGATAGGTCTTGGTAACTTCTTCGAGTCTTATCATGCTGAGAAGAGCCTAGATAGCCAAGCGGCTCTAGCCACTTAGGCGCTTGGGGATTTTCTCAATTCTTGAAAAATTCAACTGGCGGTGACGGTGGGATTTGAACCCACGGTGGACTTTCACCCACACAACTTTTCGAGAGTTGCACCTTCGGCCGCTCGGACACGTCACCGCCGGCAAGCTTAGCAATACTCGAACAATAACCAATAGGCTTCTGATATGGCTACAGAAGGTTCAACCAAGGCGATCATCGCCGCACTTCTTGCAAATCTTGGAATCGCCATCACCAAGTTCGTCGCCTACCTTTTTTCAGGCTCCGCATCGATGCTGGCCGAGAGCGTCCACTCCGTGGCCGACTCCGGCAATCAACTGCTACTGATTATTGGTGGCAGACGCGCCAGAAGGACTGCGAGCGCCGACCACCCATTTGGCTATGGCCGCTCTCGCTATGTGTACGCATTTTTGGTTTCGGTCGTGCTGTTCACCGTCGGTGGCTTGTTCTCGATCTACGAGGGAATCAACAAGCTCAATCACCCGCATGAATTGACCAACGTCTGGTTGCCGATCACCGTGCTGCTGGTTGCAATCGTGCTCGAAGGCTTTTCGCTAAGGACCGCGATTGCCGAATCAAATAAGGTTCGAGGCAATCAGAGTTGGGTGAACTTTGTTCGTAAGGCCAAAGCTCCCGAGCTTCCGGTTGTCCTTCTTGAAGACTTAGCTGCCCTAATCGGACTGGTCTTGGCTCTGCTTGGTGTCGGCCTCACAGTCCTGACTGGCAACGAGGTGTTCGACGCCTATGGAACTTTGGCAATTGGAGCACTGCTGGTGGTGGTGGCGGTGATCCTGGGAATTGAGATGTCCAGCCTGCTAATTGGTGAGGGTGCCGGTCCTCAAGATGTTCAAAAGATTCGCAAGGCCCTTAGCGAAACCGAAGGTGTCGAATCTGTTATCCACCTAAAGACGCTCTACATCGGCCCTGAGGAGCTGATGCTTGGAGCCAAGATTGCTGTTAACGAAAATAGCTCCGGCCAAGACATCGCCAGAATTATAGATTTGGCAGAGGCAGCGGTAAGGGCCGTGATGCCGGTTGCAAAGACTATTTACCTGGAGCCGGACATCTTGAGGTCAAAAACTAACGCTTAGCCTCGAAGAAATCCTTCAGAATTTTCTGGCACTGATCCCCCAGGACCTCTGGGATGACCTCTGTCGGTTTCCCGAGTCGGGCATCACGCAAAATGTCGTAGGCGGATCCTGCAGCACCGACCTTTTCATCCCAAGCACCAAAGACCACCCTTGGGATTCTGGCCGCAACTATCGCCCCGGCACACATGACGCAGGGCTCCAGGGTCACAAACAGCGTCGTGTTCTCTAGCCTCCAAGAACCGAGGTCACTGGCCGCATCCCGAATCACTTCAATCTCGGCATGGCTGGTCGGATCGTTTTTTTGCTCTCGGTAGTTGTGTGCGGCAGCTAAGACATTGCCGTCGGCATCAACCAGCACCGCACCAACCGGAACCTCGTCGCCTGCAAGCATGGCTTGTTCGAGACTGAGGTGCATGAAGTGTTCAAAATCCATAGGCTTGAGCCTATGCGACTTCACGTAGCGAATCATCCGCTTATTACCCACAAGCTAACCGTGCTCAGAAACAAGACCACGCCCAGCCCACAATTTAGGCAACTGGTTGAAGAACTAGTAACCCTGCTTGCCTACGAGGCAACCCGCGACATCAAGGTTGAGCCAGTTGAGATTGAAACCCCGGTGCAGAAAACCACCGGCATCAAGATCTCCAGCCCGAAGCCGCTGATTGTTCCGGTCCTTCGAGCCGGCCTTGGCATGCTCGAAGGAATGGTGAAGCTACTTCCAACTGCGGAGGTTGGATTCCTAGGAATTAAGCGCAACGAAGAAACCCTTGAGCCCTACACCTACGCCAACCGCCTGCCGGATGACCTAGAAGACCGCCAGGTCTTCATCATTGACCCGATGCTTGCAACCGGTGGAACTCTGAACGACTCAATTGACTATGTGTTTGAGCGCGGAGCTCTTAGCGCGACCTGTGTTTGCTTGCTGGGAGCGCCTGAGGGTGTTGAAAACGTGAAGGCGCACTTAGCGGCGAAGTGGCCGGGGCGAAACGTCGATGTCGTGCTCGGTGCACTGGATGAAAAGCTAAATGAACTTGGCTACATCGTTCCAGGGCTTGGAGATGCTGGAGATCGCCTTTACGGCATCGCTCAGTAACTTAGCGAGAAACCTTCATGGAGGCGTTCACTGGGTTTCCGTCCGAGTCAAAGCTCAGGCGAACCGTTGAAACTGCATTTGCCAAAGGGCTCTGATCAAACACGTTGCCAGAATCGTCAACCACCCAGAAATCGCTGGCCCTAAGCACTACCTCATAGCCGGAACCGACCGGGTTGGTGACAGTGCTTGAATTCTCAGCAACTGCGTAATAGCGCTTGCCATCTACCCACATCTGGTAAACGACATTGAAAACTGTTCGGTTTGCGATGTCGAGATCCAAGAATGCAGAAATTCCGGTGCCGCCAAACACCTCAACTGAGCTTCCCCTGAAGCCTGCTGAGAGGAAATCTGATGAGGCGTAAGAGTTGGTGTAGTAGCCGGCCTGGGTGACGTTTGTGGCCAGGATTGAGGCCAAAGAGACCTCACTGAAAATCGGTTCTGGTTCATTTGCTGCCACTGGCGCAGCTGCAGGGGCGCTGACTTGAGCGACCTGCTCAATCACAAGCTGCTCGGTAGCCTGCTCGGTAGCCTGCTCGGTGACTGCCTCACTGGTGAGCTGCTCACTAGCTGGAGCCTCACTGGCTGACTGCTCCTTGGATTCAGGAGCGCTCTGGGCAGGCTCAGTTTCAGGCTGTGCCTGAGTTGCCTGTGGCTGAGAGGTTTCGGTTGGAGCGGTCGCCAGCTCACTGGTAGTGGTCTGGTTCAGGTTTGGAAGAACGCCGATTGACACTGCCAAAACCAACAGGAAGGCTCCTGCGGCCGTGATGTACTTGCCAGATTCAGCCGCAGCTTTTCTGGCAGCAACGGAGAGAATCTGGCCGGCGGACATTCCAGCTGTTTCAACCTCACCAATCAAAGCCTTCTTGAATGCAGAGCGGGCGCGGAACAGAAGCTGCCTGGTCGCATTTTCGCTGAGGCCAAGCTGGTCAGCGACAACCTCGGTTGACTTCTCTTCATAAATTGAGGCGATTAGGGCCTCACGGTGTCGCGGTTGCAGCTTTGCAAGCGCCATTGAAACAACGGCCGCATCATCTGCTCGCTCCAACTCCAATGACATCTCTGGGGTGTCGGCAACCATTTCGGGCTGGTCATCAAGGGGTGCAAACTTTGCCCGGGAGTTGATGCGAATCACATCTAGGCACAGCAGCCTTGTCTTCCACTTCAAAAACTTCAGCACGCCAACTTCGGAATCCAACTCGGGCAAGGTGGTCATCAAATACAGGAATGCGTCCTGAACCACTTCTTCAACCTGCGATGGGTTTACTAGGTAGCGACGAGCGTGACGCTCAAGGTGAGGTCGGAATCTGACGTAGATGCTGGCAAAGTCAGCCGCGGTCCAATCTTTCAGGACCGCAGGGGTCAGGGAATCAGCAAGGTGCTCCTTAAATTCAGGTGCACCAAATTCCTCGTCCGACTCCTTGTCCAGAAGTCGCTCGAGTGGATCTTCTTGAAAATCCTCGTGATTGGCCATCACTTCTAATATACGCGCCGTGTCAAGAGTTGTTACGGCCAATTACGGCATCATCACTCACTAAACTCCTAACCACGATGAAGATTTCAGTCATAGGGCTCGGATATCTGGGCGCAACCCACGCGGTTGCTATGGCGTCACTGGGTCACGAGGTCATCGGGATCGAGCCGGATTCGATCCGGACTGCACAACTAAAAGCAGGGAAAATCCCGTTCCACGAACCAGGCTTGCAGCAGGCCCTAGATAAAGTCTTGGCCGCCGGAAACATTAGCTTTCAGAACCAGCACGATGAAGAATCAGCTGATGCCGATATTCACTTCATTTGCGTTGGCACACCACAGGCTGCCGACAAAAGCGCCGACACATCTTTCGTTTTCGCTGCTGCCAGTCAGTTAGCCGAGGTTCTAAAACCAGAGAGCCTGGTGGTTGGGAAATCAACGGTTCCAGTGGGTGTTGCCAGAAAGCTGATTAGCCAGATGGCTGCGATCTCCGGATTCGAACCAAAGCTTTGCTGGAACCCAGAGTTCTTGCGCGAGGGCACAGCCCTGGAAGATTCGCTTCACCCTGACCGAATCGTGGTTGGCAGCAACAACCACCAGGACACAGTGGCACTGCGCGAATGCTACAAACCAATGCTTGATAGCGGCACTCCGCTTGTGGAGGTTGACCTCGAGACTTCTGAGCTGGTGAAGGTTTCTGCAAACGCATTCCTTGCAACCAAGATCAGCTTTATCAACGCGATGGCCGAAATAGCGGAGGCATCCGGTGCCGATGCTGTGAAGCTTGCCGAAGCAATTGGCATGGACAATCGAATTGGCAGCAAGTTCTTGCGCACCGGCATCGGCTTTGGCGGGGGTTGTTTGCCAAAAGACATTCGTGGCTTTATCTCCAGAGCGGAAGAGCTCGGAGTTGGCTCTTCATTGGATTTTCTAAAAGATGTCGATGCCATAAACCTTCGCCGAAGGCAGCGCGTTATCGACCTAGCAACTCAAGAGCTGAAAGACATCAGGGGCAAGAAAATCACAATGCTGGGCATTAGCTTCAAGCCTGACAGCGACGACCTTAGAGATTCCCCAGCCCTGGAAATTGCGGTTCGCCTGAAAGAGCTCGGCGCAGCAGTTTGCTGCCATGATCCAATCTCTCTGGATGCCCTCAAGTCAATCGAGCCCGACCTCAAAACAGAAGCGGACATCGACAAAGCGATAGCTGATGCCGACCTCGTGATTCTTGGCACGGAGTGGAGTGATTACCGTCAGTTGCAGCCAGCCGCTTTCACTGCAGCCCCAAAAACCAAAACCATCATCGACGGTCGC
>Ga0181557_1004037_pt1 | contig 13968 bp, 12 predicted proteins | sample 011ome_23_FD_148632 | JGI IMG/M metagenome (GOLD analysis project Ga0181557, IMG submission 148632) | Coastal salt marsh microbial communities from the Groves Creek Marsh, Skidaway Island, Georgia - 011506CT metaG (spades assembly) | ecosystem: Environmental > Aquatic > Marine > Intertidal zone... | reverse complement strand
ACGCGGTCGATGATCGTGTTGCTGGGTTGACAGCTGGAGGGGACGACTACGTCACGAAGCCCTTTAGCCTCGAGGAGCTTGTGGCTAGGCTTCGTGGAATTCTCCGCCGCGCCGGAGCTGGTGTGACCGAAGATGAGCATGCGGAACTGCGGGTAGGAGATCTTGTCCTCAATGAGGACAGCTATGAGGTTCACCGTGCTGGTGTTCCGATCGAACTGACCAGCACCGAGTTTGAGCTGCTTCGGTACCTGATGAGAAACCCCAAGCGGGTACTCTCCAAAGCCAATATCTTGGATCGTGTGTGGGATTACGACTTTGGTGGCAAAGCAAGCATTGTCGAGATTTATATCTCTTATCTGCGGAAAAAGATTGACACTCTTGGGACACCACTAATTCACACTGTTCGCGGTGTGGGATACATCATCAAACCCGGCGACTAAGTGGACACCTCCTCCATCCCGCTCCCGGGAATACTTCGAGCAAAACCGACGACGCTTCGCCGGCAGTTTGTGGCCGGCGGTGTCGCGTTGGTCGCGCTGGCGAGCATCGTGATCGGTATCGCAGCCTCACTTGCCGTGGGTCGAGCACTCCTTGATCGCCTCGACGAGGAACTTGTCGATACGTCCCGACGCCTTGCCGTCAGCCTGGAGGGCCCTGGAGCGGGTCAGCTCAATCGGCCGGGCTTTGACGTGGGGACGGTCGTAGCGATCATTGCGGGGGACGAGATATCCGGCGCCTACATTGACGCCGACGGAAACCTGCGAGCTCTTGAGTCTCACCAGGTCGGGAACCTCGCGTCTGTCGACTGGTTCCCCGGTGAACCGGAAATCGTGCGGCTCCTCGATGGTCGGGGTGAATACCGAACCTTGCTGGTTGCCACGATCGAAGGCGCCAAGATTGTGGTGGGCCTTCCACTCCAAGAAATTCGGGTCACTATTGCCAGGTTGAACATCATCATCATCGCTGTGGTGGCCATTGTGGTGATGGTTGCCGCGAGTATTGGAGCACTGCTCGTTCGATACGCACTCAAGCCATTGGACCGCATCACTGAGACTGCCTCTGCGGTCACTAAGCAACCTCTTGACCGAGGTGATGTGCGACTGGCGCTTCGTGTTCCCCCTCAATACGCAAATACCGAGAGCGAGGTGGGTCAAGTGGGCGCGGCCCTGAACCTCATGCTCGATCACGTCGATGAGGCGTTTCAGTCTCGTTTTGAGAGCGAAGAGAAGATGCGTCAGTTCGTCGCGGATGCCTCCCACGAACTACGGACCCCTCTCGCCAGTATCCGCGGCTATGCGGAGTTGACGAAACGAGGTGGTGAGAAGCTCTCGAGCGATATGAAACAGGCGCTGGACCGCATTGAGTCCGAATCGATTCGAATGACGTCCCTGGTGGAGGACCTTCTTCTCCTTGCTCGACTGGACGAAGGTCACACTCTGGAGATGGAATCCGTCGACCTAGCTCAGATTGTGAGAGATGCGCTCTCTGATGCCTACGTCACGAGCCCTGAGCATGAATGGGGTGCTGAGGGGATTGAGGAGCCCGTCGTCATTACCGGTGATGGCTCAGCCATTCACCAGGTAGTGGTGAACCTGTTGGCTAATGCTCGCGTCCACACACCTCCCGGAACTTCCGTTGAGGTTCGGGTCAAACAATCAGCGGACAAGACCGTGTTGCAGGTGGAAGACTCTGGCCCTGGCATCCCGCGAGACGCGAGAAAGAAACTGTTTGAGCGATTTGCCAGAGGGGATTCCTCCCGAGCAAGGTCCTCAGGCAGCACGGGGCTCGGACTCTCCATCGTGGACACGATTGTGAAAGCTCATGGAGGAGAAATGACTCTCACGTCAAAGCCTGGGAAAACTATTTTCACCGTGACTCTGCCGACACCCAAGGTTGCGAAAACCGCAGTAATCCCTTAGCCTTCTCTAGCCAAAGACCGCCGGTCGTGTCAGGTGAGAAATCTGCTGACACCGAAGCATCGAGAGAAATCTTGAGGGCCCGCGCAGGTGTATGTCAGTAGAAAATCATTCAAGATTTCTTGCTCCGTGCGCCCGCGCCGGAGCTTTTTTCATGTCCGGTGGACGAGGCATCCACATCATTCGTACTAAGGAGCACCATGGCGAACAAGGAAGCAACGGTCGCCGAGCTTACGGAGAACTTCCGTACCTCATCGGCCATTGTGCTTACTGAGTATCGAGGACTGAGTGTCGCGCAGCTAAAAGAGCTGCGTCGAGGCATCCAGGCCGACGCTACCTATGCCGTGGTGAAGAACACGCTGACCAAGATTGCGGCCAAAGAGGCAGGCATCGACGCGTTCGATGGCATGCTCATTGGCCCCTCTGCTCTTGCATTCGTGCACGGCGACGCCGTCACTGTTGCGAAGAGCCTGCGTGACTTTGCCAAGGACAACCCCGCGCTGGTGATCAAGGGTGGCTACTTCGATGGCGCCCCCATCTCTCCAGCAGAAGTTATGCAATTGGCAAACCTCGAAACAAGAGAGGTCCTGCTCGCAAAGCTCGCAGGTGCCTTCAAGGCTTCGCTGTTTGGCGCTGCATATATGTTCACTGCCCCCTTGGCGCAGGCCGCTCGCACTGTCGACGCCCTTCGCCAGAAGCAAGAGTCTGCTGGATAGTCCCAGCGGTAAAAACTCGACCAAGAAAAACTAAGGAGAAATCATGGCCAAGCTCTCAACCGATGAGCTCATTGAAGGCTTCAAGGAGCTTTCACTCATCGAACTCAGCGAGTTCGTGAAGAAGTTCGAAGAGGTATTCGAAGTGACCGCTGCAGCCCCCGTTGCTGTTGCTGCTGCAGGTGCTGCACCTGCCGGTGGCGGCGACGCTGGCGGGGCCGCTGAAGAGAAGGACTCTTTTGACGTCGTTCTCGAAGCCGCTGGCGACAAGAAGATCCAGGTCATCAAGGAGGTGCGCGCACTCACCAACCTCGGTCTCGGTGAGGCAAAGGCACTCGTTGACGGCGCTCCCGGTGTTGTGCTCGAAGGAGCCAACAAGGAGACCGCTGAGAAGGCCAAGGCTGCTCTCGAAGAGGCTGGCGGAACCGTCACCCTCAAGTAGTCACCTCTTGAGTCTTGTGGGCGTCCACCTCGGTGGGCGCCCACAGTCGTTAAGCGGGCGGTGGACCTGTACTGGATCGAATCTTCAGATCTACTTGGAGCTCGAGATGGGAATCGTCAGACTCATCTCGAGCTCCTCCCAATTGCGCCAAAGCTTCTGACACGGCCATCCTTCCTTGGCGGGACGGGTGCTGATTCATTGTGGTCAGCCGGAAAGTTTCACCGAGAGGATGACCGTCGATACCAATGACGGAAAGGTCATCGGGTATTCGGATTCCTAGTTCTCGAGCGGCTGTCATCACTCCAATAGCAATCTCGTCAGAGCCCGCCACAATCGCTGTCGGGCGAGATTCTGCATTGCTAAGTGCCGCTAAGGCGCTTCTGTATCCCCCCGCAATGTCAAAATCATCGGCAAAGAAATCATCGGCGTGACTCAAATTGGCGTCCTTCAGGGCCTCGCGAAAACCTCTGAGTCGATTCGAATGAACCTCGAAGTCGAGCTGTCTATGCTGATCGCCGCCGATGTGGACGAGTTTGGTGTGGCCTAATTCTTGGAGATGTTCCGTGGCCCGTTTGGCTGTTTTCACATCATCGATGGAAAAGGTGGGGATACCTGGAATCTCACCTCCAATTCCGACAATGGGTTTGCCCAACTTTCGAAGTCTCTGAACCTCGTCATCATTGACGAAAAGGGTCAGAGCAATGACCGCGTCTACCCCTTTTCTTACGAGGAAGTAATCAAACAAGGCTTTGCGTTGGTCTTTGTCATTAGTGAGTCGATACAGGGTGAGGTCATAGCCAGCTCCAATGAGTGCTGACTCAACCCCGTCGATGACTTCTGCATAAAACCAGCGGTTAATAAACGGAGTCACCAGCGCGATGTTGCGAGAGCGTCCTGTGGCGAGACTTTCGGCGGCACTGGAGGGGACAAAACCCAGCTCTTCGGCCGCAGCGGAGACTCTTTCTTGCGTTCTCAAGGAAACTGAGCCGCGCCCAGACAGGGCTCTCGACGCCGTTGACTTCGATACCCCAGCCAGCTTCGCGACGTCCGCGAGTGTGGTCACGCTTTCCACCTCATCATCGCGGACCTAAGACTCGACCTTCTATGTCAGAAAATCCTTCTCGGTTGCGGGCGTAGGTGCGTATCGGAGCGGCAAAGAAGTAGCCCTTCTTTTGGAGCCGATTCCACAGGATGTCGCTCTTTCCTCTGCGCTTTCCGAGTTTCAAATCTTCAACCCCTTCCGTGAAGAGGTCTCCGATTACCTCAATCATGTGAGGCTTCACCACGTAACAGACGGTTCCCACCAGACCGACGACAATTCTGAGGGTGTCGGAGATGTGATGTGATCCGCCGCGTGCTCGCCCGTACAGGGCGAGCACGTCAAGATTGGGGTTCTCAAGAAACTCCTGGATTGCGGCCGCAAGCGTTGATTTATCGACGAGGAATTCGACATCGTCTTCGCAGACAAGGAGAGCGTCCCTGGAATCCCATTGTGCTTCGTCAAAAGCGTAAACATGTGAGAGTGAGCACCCGATGGACCCCGAGTAAAAGGGATCCAGATCGGGAAATTGTTGGCGTCCATCGACTGCGGCAAACCTGCGCCAAGAGGTTAGCCCCAGCTTTCTGGCTTCGTCAGAGAAATCCTGCAAACGATCAGGTCTGGAATCTAGATTTATGACGATTACATCTAGTCTGTCGAAGACAGTGTCAGGGTCCCAGTCGGGTGAGGGCTTCACGGGTGACGGGTGAGGACGATGATCCCAACGTGCCTTAAGTCTGGCTCCTCTAGCGCGTCGAACGAGCTTGCTCCTCAAGGCAAGCCCTCGACGAAAGATAGCCAGCCCCCACTTGAGAATCACAAAACCAGCGTAGCCGGAAGGAGCGGATTGGGCTTCCTTGCAGAGATGACGAGAACGTCATCAGATGCTTTCCACTCCTGGCGCCTATGGTGTCCGCTCGATCTGACGGTAAAGGTCATCAATGAGTTGTGAGTCGACTATGGGATCACATTTCCGGGCGAAGAGCATGTCGCTCTCTGTGACTCGTTCTAGGTCCTCGCTTCTCAGCACCCGGGGGTGCTCTGGACCAGAAATCCAGTCGGTGAAGCGCCTGGGCTCACTCAGGACAGTGTCGTGTGACCCACAGTGCTCGATGGCAGTCTGAAAAAAGAACTCGTCCGGACAGAAGGTAAACCTGAATCTCTTCACAAAACTCTTGTCTGCCTTGACGAACTGCAGGATTCTTTCCACCGTGTCTTTGGTGAGATCCATCCATTGAGAACCCCACTTGAATCGGTATTTCATGGAACGACGAATCCCCAGCGACCACAAAGCCTTATCAAGGTGACGACTCGCATCCGCTGACCACCGGGTGATTGTGCCGCTCAAGGACTTTCGCGAAAAAAAATGAAAGTGCGTAAGCCGTGTGAGGCGAGAGTGGTCTTCGAGGGTGAAGTCCCGGGAATCGACAAAGTTTGTGGTGGGATGACGAGAAAAGAAGGACTGGATCTCGTCATTGGACTTGAGAGGAACGTCCTGAGCTGAAATCAAGATAAACCGGTCATACGTCCCACTGTGTGATGCCACTGTGAGTAGTTCCAGGGTTGCGCGAACAATTCCCACGCTTCCCCAGCCGGTCTTGAACGTCTTGATGGCGGTCGTTCTGTGGAAACTGCGAAAATCCTCTTCCGTCAGGTCGGAGCGCTTATCTAGATGGACAAATACATCAAACGAAGCCTGGAGGTGTCCGACTAAACGTGCGACCTGCTGCAGGTTTTTGTGCGCCAAAATCAGGACGGCAAGAGAGATTTGTTGCTCAGCCATGCGCCTCGAATCTTCCTTTAGCCATCCGATTGTGAATGATTTCTCACGCTACACCGCATCACGAGGATGAGCGTTGACCTCAATCTTCAGTGCCGCGTTCGGCGCTGGCGGGATAGTCACGGTGTTTCCTTGGCTTAGCCTTATGGGGTTCAGGTTGATGTCACTTGAATTCGGATAGCTGGCTTCTCCAGGGATAGCGCAGAGAGGGGATGGTTTATGGAGGTGAAAAGACACCTTAAGCGCCATGCACTCGCGTTCTTTCGGCGGATTGAGTGGTGGATGCTGGGTCCTCGCTACGCGCTACGGCGTCTCACACTGAATAGGGCAAACCCGGCACCTGTTTCTTCTGCTGTCGACTCGGTACCTGTCCGGGTCATCAACCTAGAATCTCGTGCTGATCGGCTCCGCGAGACGGAGGCAGAGCTTGCAACAATGGGAATAACCCAGTGGTCTCGCTTTAGCGCTGTCAAGGATTCAAATGGGGCATTAGGGTGTGCTCTCTCCCATGCTCAGCTGATGGAGCAAGTTCAAGGCCTCGAACCCGCGGTCATGGTCTGTGAAGACGACATTGAGTTTCTTGTTTCTCCAGAAGAGCTGCGCACGTTGGTGAGTGAGTTCCTCACAAACCCAGCCCTCGACGTTCTGTGCCTCGCGTTTCACCTGAGGTTGCCCCCTCACGTAATAACTTCCAGACTCGCGATTACCGCAGACACGGCCACAGCCGCCTGCTACGTGGTTAAGACACGCGCGCTGCCGATGCTGCGAGATTCCTTTGTTGAGGCAACCCATCTCATCCGCGCCGGAAAGCCCCTGGGGCTTGTAGCAATCGATCGGCACTGGAGAAAACTCCAACGTCGCGAGTTGGTGTTTGCAGTACCCCGGGAGAGAGCAGTGCGGCAACGGCCGTCGTATTCTGACATCGAGGGACATGATGTCTTCTACGGGGTGTAGGAAAACGCCACAGGCTCGGCAAATTCAGTCCCGCAAGAGAGCTCGTGGTCGCTTGAGTCTCGATGGTGGTTCTTACTAAATTTCGCGGAGGATGGGGGATTCGAACCCCCGAGGGCTTTCACCCAACACGCTTTCCAAGCGTGCGCCATAGGCCACTAGGCGAATCCTCCGTCGCGATGGAGGGCTTTACTCGACCAACGCGAATTCCATCCTAACGATAAACTCGGGGTGGCTCCTCGCGTGGCACTAACTTGGCTAACCCCCCAGGACGGAAACGTAGCAAGGGTAACTGGGCTCTGGTGGGTGCGCGGGGAGTCTTCTCCTTTTGAGCCACCGTCCTGTACTCAAAAGTGCCCGGTAAGCTCAAGGCGTGGTTGCTGCTCTCTATCGACGTTATCGACCTGAGTCGTTTGCTGAGCTCATCGGTCAATCCCAGGTCACCGACCCCCTAATGCAAGCTCTGACGGCTGACCGGGTCAACCACGCCTATTTGTTTAGTGGGCCGAGGGGCTGCGGCAAGACAACTTCGGCGAGAATTTTGGCCCGCTGCTTGAATTGTCATCAGGGACCAACGGACACTCCGTGTGGAACATGCCCCAGTTGTGTCGAGTTATCCCGCGACGGCGGCGGATCACTCGATGTTGTCGAGATTGATGCTGCAAGCCACAACGGAGTCGACGACGCGCGAGACCTTCGTGAGCGCGCTGTATACGCTCCAGCGCGCGATCGCTACAAGATTTTTATCCTGGATGAGGCCCACATGGTTACCCAGCAAGGCTTCAACGCTCTTCTCAAAATCGTGGAGGAGCCACCGGAGCATGTGAAGTTCATTTTTGCGACGACGGAGCCCGACAAAGTAATCGGCACCATTCGTTCGAGAACCCACCATTACCCGTTCCGACTCGTTCCCCCTGCGGATCTTCTTGCCTACATCGAGTCGGTCTGTTCGAGCGAGGGGGTCACGGTTGAAGAGGGGGTGCTTCCCTTGGTGGTGCGAGCGGGTGGAGGGTCTGTGCGAGACACCCTTTCCGTAATGGACCAGTTGATTGCTGGGTCTATCGATTCTTCTGTCTCGTACGACCGCGCGGTCGGGCTCCTGGGTTACACCCACGGTGAGCTCTTGGCGGAAGTCGTGGGGGCGGTGGCCCAAGGAAGCGGACCACAGTCTTTTGTTGCTCTCGACAAAGTCATGTACACCGGACAGGATCCTCGGCGCTTTGGTGAAGACCTCCTCGAATACATGCGCGATCTGATTGTCGTGTTGGCAGCCGGCCAAGAAGCCGGCGCTCTCCTGCCGGGTATCAGCGCACCTGTTATCGAGCAGATGCGCTCCTTGGCCACCACCCTTGGGCCCCAGAGACTCTCGGGAATGGCCGATGTTGTGAGTGAAGCCTTACAGTCCATGACGGGAGCGACCTCTCCCAGGCTCCATCTGGAACTCCTGATGGCGCGTCTACTGCTGGATGGATCGCTCTCCCCTACTTCGTCTCAGCCTGTGGCTCCACCTGCGTCAGTGTCCCCGCCCGCAGCGGAGGCCTCCACTCAATCACCCGTGACAGAGGCTCCTGCTGAAACCGCCAAGCCACTTAGTCTCGAACTCCTTACAGCATCGTGGCCTGCCGTCATTGACTCGATGGCAGAGAAGAAGCGCGCGGTATGGACTGCACTGCTGGACACGGAAGCACTCGCACTCGTTGATGATGTTGTGACCATTGGGTTCCCCTCGCTGCAAGCAGCCGAGGTGTTGAAGAAGTCGCAAGGCCCCGGTCTCCCTGTAAATGCTGAGCTTGTTCGCGAAGCGATTCTTGGGGTGACGGGCCACCGTGTGAGGTTCAAGGTCCAAGAGATTGCTCGAGACGAGTCAGTGGTTGATCCCGTCCAGAGCGCGCCCTCACCTCAACCCACCCCGCAGCCAGAACCGGAGCCTGAGCCTGAACCTACTTCATGGCCCACCGTTTCTCCTCCAGGTACCCCGGAGCCAGAGGTTGCAGAGGTCGAAGCTGAGGATGAGCCTCCTGAGGTGCTGTCCACAACATCCTCCCAGGGGCAGATTGGTGAAGCCGTCATTCGTGAAGTTCTCGGTGGTGAGCTCGTGGAAGAGCATCCGGTCTCTGAGCAGGATGAGCGCTAACAATGTATGAGGGGATAGTCCAAGACCTCATCGATGAATTTGGGAAACTTCCAGGCGTTGGTCCGAAGTCTGCGCAACGAATTGCCTTCTTCATCATTCAGAACCAGGGCTATGACCCGACAAAGCTTTCTGAACTTCTGGAGACGGTAAGGGAGAAGGTCAGGTTCTGTCACATCTGCGGAATGATTTCGGACAGCGACACCTGTGGTTTTTGCTCCGATGCGAAGCGGAACCTCACACTGATTTGCGTGGTCGAGGAAGCCAAGGATGTTCTCGCGATTGAACGCACGCGAGAGTATCGGGGTCTCTATCACGTGCTAGGTGGAGCAATCAGCCCCATTGATGGTGTCGGTCCTGATGATCTGAGAATCTCGGAGTTGCTCGCGCGTCTTGCAGACTCCTCGGTGACGGAGGTCATTATTGCGACTGATCCCAACTTGGAGGGCGAAGCAACAGCTACCTACCTCAGTCGACTCCTGGTTCAGCCAGGGCTCTCGGTGACGCGCCTTGCGAGTGGACTTCCCGTTGGTGGTGACCTTGAATACGCCGACGAGGTAACTCTGGGTCGTGCATTCGAGGGTCGTCGGTCATTTTCCTAAGCACCCAACGGCAGGCCCAGGAATGAGAGCGATAGAATCGCCTGGTGCGCGACTGCTCTCGCGTTCTTTCTGGGGCTTGGAGTAAACCGTGAGTTTGATTGTGCAGAAGTATGGCGGCTCGTCTGTCGCCGATGCCGACAGCATCAAGCGGGTGGCCTCCAAGATCGCAGGTACTAAAGAAGCGGGCTACGACGTGGTTGTCACGGTCTCGGCGATGGGCGACACGACTGATGATCTCATTGACCTCGCTCAGCAAGTCAGCGGTCAGCCTCACGCTCGTGAGATGGACATGCTGCTCACCACTGGAGAGCGGATCTCTATGGCGCTTCTCGCCATGGCGATTAGGGACATGGGAGCTGATGCGCGTTCCTTTACCGGCAGCCAAGCCGGCATGATGACGGACGCTCAACACGGTCGCGCCCGCATTGTCGACGTGACCCCCACTCGTGTGCGCCAAGCCCTGGATGAGGGTGCCATCGCGATTGTTGCTGGGTTTCAAGGTTTCAACCATGATTCGAGAGACATAACGACTCTGGGTCGAGGCGGTTCTGACACCACGGCCGTTGCGCTGGCGGCAGCCCTGGAGGCTGAGGTTTGCGAGATTTACAGCGACGTCGATGGTGTCTTTAGTGCGGATCCTCGGGTTGTTCCCAAAGCGCGGAAGCTCGATCGAGTGTCCTATGAGGAAATGCTGGAGCTGGCGGCTGCTGGAGCAAAAGTCATCAACATTCGTGCGGTGGAGTTTGCCAGGCGCCATGGGGTGACCCTCCACGTGCGCTCGTCATTTACGGAAGAATCGGGAACCTGGGTGGGTTCCACCAAAGAAGGGATGAATGTGGAAGAGCCAATAATCGCCGGTGTGGCCGGAGATACGAGTGAGGCCAAAATCACTGTCGTGGGTGTTCCCGATATTCCCGGAAAAGCGGCAGAGATTTTCACCATTGTGGCGGGTGCTGGCGCCAACATCGACATGATCGTGCAGAATGTTTCCGTCCATGACACGGGGCGCACCGATATTTCCTTCACCCTCCCCAAGGAAGATGGACAGCGTGCTGTCGAAGCGCTCAAGGCTGCTCAGAAGGATTCTGGATTTGAATCGCTGATTTATGACGACCACATTGGTCGCCTGTCGGTGGTGGGTGCGGGGATGCGCACCAACGCTGGGGTGTCTGCGCAGCTCTTCACCGCTCTATCTCAGGCCGGCATCAACATTGAGATGATCTCCACCAGTGAGATTCGAATCTCCGTGATCATGCGAGAAGAGATTTTGGCGGATGCGGTGAAGGCAGTTCACTCTGCCTTCGGCCTTGACGGTGATGTCGATGCCACGGTGTACGCGGGGACTGGTCGCTGATGGTTTCTGTAGGTGTGGTGGGCGCCACCGGTCAAGTGGGTCAGGTCGTCAGGCAACTTCTGCTGGAGCGTAACTTCCCGCTTGATTCTGTTCGATTCTTTGCCTCCTCCAGGAGCGCAGGAACGACCCTGCCCTTTGGTGACACAGAAGTTGTCGTCGAAGATGTGGCCACTGCTGACCCCAAAGGGTTGGATATAGCCATCTTTAGTGCTGGTGCCACCTTGTCCAAGGAGCAAGCTCCTCGTTTTGCCGAGGCTGGCGTCATCGTCGTCGATAACTCGAGCGGTTGGCGAATGGACCCTGAGGTCCCTCTCGTGGTGGCTGAGGTGAACCCGGAAGAGACAGTAAATCCTTCGAAGGGCATCATTGCCAACCCGAACTGCACCACCATGGCAGCCATGCCACCACTGAAGGCGCTGCATGATGAAGCGACTCTGAGGCGCCTTATTGTGTCGACGTACCAGGCTGTGTCGGGGGCAGGACTCAAGGGCGGGGAAGAGCTAGCTGGTCAGGTCGCCTCAGTCAGAGATCAAGAAGTCATGGGCCTTGTCCATAATGGCTCAGCTGTATCGCTCTCTGCTGCCCAGGTTTTCCCTGAGACGATCGCCTTCAACGTTGTGCCGCTCGCGGGAAGCATCGTCGAGGATGGCCTCGGCGAAACCGATGAAGAGAAGAAGCTACGCAATGAGAGCCGCAAGATTTTGGGTATTCCTGATCTGCCGGTGAGCGGAACGTGCGTTCGCGTCCCCGTATTTACCGGGCACTCTTTGCAAGTGAATGCAGAGTTTGAGAGACCTTTGACCGCTGCGCGGGCAAGGGAGATTCTCTCTGCAACACCTGGTGTTGAACTGGTGGGTGTCCCGACTCCCTTGAAAGCTGCTGGAGCTGATCCAAGCCTGGTCGGGCGCATCCGTCAGGACGAGGGCGTTCCCGATAATCGAGGACTCGCGATGTTCATCAGCAATGACAACCTGCGAAAGGGTGCAGCTCTCAACGCGGTCCAGATTGCTGAGATTGTGGCAGCAAGACTCTAGTTGTTCTCGCGGTCCTTGAGAGCGCGATAGATCAAGCTGGTTGCAACGAAGAGCGTCAGAGCTCCAAACAGGATTGCAGCAACTTGCGGGGTCAGCCCAAACGCAACAATCGCGCCCATGGGGGTCGTGACAATCGCTCCGATGGATACCAAGGCACCATCACGAAGTGATGTTGTCTTGTATCGAAGGTGCGACACGCTTCCACTGAGAGACCCAGGCGCCATAGCTAGGAGGGACACACTCTTTGCCACCAGGTCACTTTGCCCCAGAAACAACATGAGGGCGGGGATCACGATGACCCCTCCACCAATTCCAAAGAGTCCAGCGGCAATACCCATGAATAGTCCGAGGACTATCAACAGAGCAGTAGTCACGGCGGAGAGCTCAAAGAGCGCGTCCCGATTGGGCACCGTAAAAAACAACATGGCGCCGGAGAGAAGGACGAAGGCGATAAAGCACCATCGCAAGGGTTCAAGCGGAATCCTCTTCAATATCCATGCGCCGAGCTGTGCCCCCGTGATGCTTCCCGCTGCAACAAAGACCGCAGGAAGCCAGGCGAACACTCCTCCAACCCCGTAGGAGATCGCCCCGATGATGCCGGCCGGGGTAATGGCGAGGAGCGAGGTGGCACTCGCTCGCCTTTGGTCCATCTGCGTCCACCACAGAAGGAGGGGGACCATCAGTAGGCCACCGCCCACGCCGAACACTCCGGCAAAGAACCCACCGACGAGACCAACCGCCGCAAGTCGAGCCCATCCTGGCTTGGCGGGGCACTCGGGCTGGCTCACTTCCTCAGTCTAAGCGCCAACTGTGCTGTCCTAGACTGGGCAGTGTGAACGAACGATTTGATGCTGTGTTGGTCGGAGGCGGCATCATGAGTGCGACGCTCGGCACTCTCCTTTCTGAGCTTGAACCGGACTGGAAAATTCTCCTTGTTGAGAAGCTTTCGGAAGTCGGTGAAGAGAGCTCGAACGCCTGGAATAACGCAGGCACTGGGCACTCGGCGCTCTGTGAACTGAATTACACCCCGGAGCGGCCCGATGGAACACTCGCGACCGAGAGTGCTATCAAAGTTAACGAGCAGTTTCAGGTGTCGAGACAGTTTTGGTCGTGGCTTGTCTCCAGCAAGGTAATTCCCGACCCGCAATCCTTCATCCACCCCTCACCTCACCTCAGCTTCGTGTGGGGGGCTGAGAACGTTGAGTATTTGAGGAAGCGGTACGAGGCCCTCAAAGACCACCCACTCTTCCCCAACATGGAATACACCGAAGATCCGCTCACCATCGCACGGTGGGCGCCACTGTTGATCGATGGCCGTAAGAAGGGTGAGCCACTAGCCGCCACCCGTTTCCTCTCCGGCAGCGATGTTGATTTTGGCTCCCTCTCAAGAATGCTGGTGGTGCGTCTCGAGTCCCGAGGACTTCGCACTCTCACCGAGCACAAGGTTGTGGGTTTGAAGAGAAACTCAGATGGCTGGACTCTGAAGATTCACTCCGAGATTGGAAAAACACCCTCCTGGGTCGACGCATCGTTTGTCTTTGTGGGTGCCGGAGGAATGTCACTGAACCTGTTGCAGGCCTCTGGGATTCCAGAAATTCGGGGCTATGGGGGATTTCCCGTGAGCGGAGTCTGGTTTCGGTGCGATAACCCAGAGGTTGCCACCCTGCATAAAGCGAAAGTTTACGGAAAGGCAAGTGTGGGCGCGCCCCCGATGTCTGTGCCTCACTTGGATACTCGAGTTGTTGAGGGCCAGTCCAGTTTGCTCTTTGGTCCCTACGCCGGCTTTACGCCGAAGTTTCTCAAGCAGGGGTCCTGGTTGGATTTTTTCCAGTCAATTCGATGGCACAACATCATCCCGCTGCTCGGCGTCGCTGTAGGAAATTTCTCACTCGTGACATATCTGATCAAAGAGGTTCTCGCGACACGATCGCAGCGACTCCAGGCTCTCTGGGATTTCTACCCCTCCGCTGATCCAGATGATTGGTATGAATTAACTGCTGGTCAAC
>Ga0181557_1004033_pt1 | contig 13972 bp, 13 predicted proteins | sample 011ome_23_FD_148632 | JGI IMG/M metagenome (GOLD analysis project Ga0181557, IMG submission 148632) | Coastal salt marsh microbial communities from the Groves Creek Marsh, Skidaway Island, Georgia - 011506CT metaG (spades assembly) | ecosystem: Environmental > Aquatic > Marine > Intertidal zone... | reverse complement strand
TTGGTTAACGCCGCAGGTACTCACTATCTTTAATCACATGAGAGCAATGAAGCCCGAGTGGTTTCAATTGGTGGTTAAAGCTATTCCTCCTGCCTTGTCTAAAACAGGTCGAGGTATGGCTGCTGTTTACTGTCGCTCATATCACTTTAGGAAGACGCTCAGTATGCTGCGAGCGGAGGATATTATTCTTGATCCTGAAGAGGACCGAATTACATTAAAGAATGATGATGATTGTTACATTCCAATCCCTCGGGAGGTTAAAGAACAAGGTTGTTTTCAGGCCACAATCAGCACGCTAGAAAAGCATTCAGAAGTACTCTCTAGGGCCTCTATAAGGCTCCCTGACGACGCTAATATGAGTATGAATGATATGACGTATTTCCGCAGATTTAAGGGCTCTATGAGCGCCACAGGACGGCTATACGCACCCTTTGAAAACTGGAGAGAAAGAGACCGATTAAGTATCAATTTCAAGGGTGTTCCAGCAATGTCCATTGATGTCTCCAGTCTTAATCCAGTGCTACTTCTGAGAATAAAACACGGACTTGATTCAGAACCTGAGGGACTCTTTAAGGCTGTGGAAAATCCCTACCATATTCCTTTCTGGGAACACATTCCAAGAGCTGTTCACAAGCACGTCATCAACATGCTTTTTAACTGTAAAACAGAGGCGACAATGATCAAAGGTTGCAACAGCACGCATTGGTGGATTGATGATGATGGTGAGATTCAGAGTGAAACCTATAATGGAAAAAAGAAAAGGCAAGGGCAGCCTGTATTTCCCGGTAGGACAGAGGAGATTAAACGGTACATCTCTGACTTTAAGCGATGGCATCAATATCTGGAAAGTTCTATCGGTACGGGGGTCGGGAACACACTTCAATATATCGATTCAGAGTTAATCCTGTTTATTCTTAACGCCGCTAACCGAGAGAATATTCCAGTCCTACCCGTTCATGACGAGGTGGTTTTTCCTCACGATCACAAGCACTTTATGCTCACTGCGTTGATCGCTTCTTTTTGGTACGTCCTAGGTGGGGCAGGGGAGTTTGGAACTTTGAAAGTCAAAGCGAAGCGGTTAGTATGTGGCAAGATCGAGGAAGAAGTTATTGAGCTAGATTTGAATAGAAAATTATCTATAAATTCATGAAAAAGAAGAACCCTTCACAGACACTTGTTAAAGAGTTTCCAAACCTCGCTATGGAAGTGCATCCTCACAAAAATGGGGACTTAGTTCTAGAGGAGCTTCATTGTCGATCTAAAGCTGTCATAACGTGGCAATGCGCCAAGAATCCTGATCACATTTGGGAGCAAAGAGTAGTGGATCGAACTAGGATGAAGGATCCTAGCTGCCGAAAATGCCGTTCTCTTGGTGCTATGTATCCTGATCTGTCTAGACAGTGGCATCCAACTAAAAATAATGGTTTGGAACCTTTGGATGTATTGCCTTCGGCTAGACGTTTAGCTTGGTGGGTGTGTGAGAATAAACATGAGTTTCAAGCGTTTATATCGAACCGTGTTAAATATCCTGATAAATGTGATCAGTGTAGAAGTTTACTTTTCCGGATGCCAGAAGTGGCTGCGGAGTGGCATCTTAAAAAAAATGGTGATTTAAGTCCGGCAGATATTTTTGCGGGAAGTGAGAAAAAAGTTTGGTGGCAATGCGCTAAAAATCCAGATCATGAATGGCAGTCGGTCGTATATTCAAGATTGGATGGGGGCGGTGGCTGTCCTTTCTGCCCTAAAGTCCGAAATGTATTTGAGGACTCTCTCGAGGCACTTTTCCCCGAGCTTGTACCCCAGTGGCACATAATTAAGAACGGTGACCTCAAACCCTCACACGTTACTCCTGGATCAAATAAAAAAGTATGGTGGCAGTGTTCGGAGAACCACGATCATGTGTGGGAAACGCAAGTCATCAATAGAACAAAAATAGGAACAAGCTGCCCCTATTGTAAGAATCGGAAAATCACTCCTGAGAATTCCCTTAAATTTTTACGCCCTGACCTAGCTGAGGAGTGGCACCCCACAAAGAATGGTGAGTTAACGCCCTCAGAGGTGTTCCCGGGTGGAAAAAAAAGCGTTTGGTGGAAATGTAAAAGAGACAGCGCCCATGAATGGGAGGCTCCCCTCCATTCGAGGTCAGGAGGTAGTGGCTGTCCATTTTGTAATATGGGTTGGACTGTAGACTCGATACGGATCTTTGTAAAATCGCTTCTGCCCCATCTGGATTCTTTTACACCCGCGGAGCTGTATGTATTGTTGCAACAAAATGGACTCACAGCCTCACTGGGTAAGAGTAAGAGTTTCATTCAGGCATTGAAGACAGGCCGTTTTCCAGCGGAGGAACTTGAAAAATTCGTCGGTCAGAGAGAGTCATTAGTAGATGAATTTATCGAAGGCGAAATTAATTCTCTAGAGGAGGGGGTTAATGTCGATGCAGTAGCGGAGTCAGAAAGTGATGTGGATGAGACATCTTTTGAGAAAGCTGACGATTCGGCCCGCCAAGCTGCTCTACCTGAAGTAAACGTAAACGAGGTTTTGTCATCGCTAGATAGTCAGGTAGTCAGCTCTGCGGATGAAGAGGCGATAGAGTTTCTTGTAGCGTCTGCGCTAGCTAAGCTTTGGAAGCGGGCATATGTCGCTCTTGATGATGCGGTCGATCAAGCGAAAGCCCACAGAGGTGGCGAGTAGCAGGGAAAGTTAGGGATGCATTTCTATCTGAGGTAGAGCGTGCGCAAACCCTTCCGGTACCAAAGGGATATAACTTCAGGGTTAACAACAAACTAACTGAGCCAAACCTAATGCAAAGACATTTGGCGGCTCGCTTGATGAGTCATAAAAGGGTGGGTAATTGGTCTGGAACCGGTGCGGGGAAAACCCTTTCAGCGATATATTCATCTCGCCTTATCGACGCTAAATTAACCGTAATATGTTGTCCCAATAGTGTCGTGTCTGGTTGGGTCAATAATATCAAGTCAATATTTCCTGATAGTGAAGTCCAAGAAAAAACATGGCAACCCTCCTGGAGTGAAGATGGGAAAGCGCGTTATCTAGTTCTCAATTTCGAAGCGTTTCAGCAGACTGATTCTGAGAATAATGTGAGTCAGTTTTGTTCAAGGAACCAAGTAAATTTACTCGTTGTTGATGAAATTCATTACGCGAAACAAAGACATTCGGAAAATATGAGTAAGAGACGTCAGTTAATTACTGCATTCTCTTCGTTATCTTCACAGGGAACGGAAAATTATTATGTTCTCGGGATGAGTGCGACTCCAGTTATTAATAATCTACATGAGGGAAAAAGTCTGATCGACTTGGTTACGGGTATAGATCACTCGGATTTAAATGTGAAGCCTCCTACAGTTTTCAACTGTATGCGGATGCATCAAAAGCTTGTGACACTTGGTATTAGGTGGATGCCGAAATACGAGGCGAACCTTGAGGTTGTGAGGGAGCATATTGATTGCGAGGATTATTTAGAAGATATTCGAAGCTTGGGTAACTCAGGTACACCCTTAGAGTTAGAAAAGATCCTAACAAAAGCTCGATTGCCAGTGATCGTGAAGCATGTGAGACGAAAAACACTGATTTATACGCATTACATATCCGAGATTGATCGTATATTGAGAGATGCGTTAGTAGCAGAAGGTTGGTCGGTTGGCTTCTACACAGGCGAGGAAAAAAGCGGTCTTGATAGTTTTATCAATGGTGACCTAGATGTGCTGATTGGCTCCTCGGCAATTGGGACGGGTGTGGATGGATTACAGACGGTTTGTGATCAACTTATTATTAATGTGCTGCCATGGACAGCAGCGCAGTATGAACAATTGATAGGACGTATACACCGCCAAGGCCAAACTAAAGAGAGGGTTTCAGTAGTTATTCCGATTACCGAATCTAAAGTGAATGACGCTGTCTGGTCTTGGTGCGCCTCTAAGCTTAAGCGCTTAGAGTATAAAAAGTCGATTGCAGATGCTGTAGTCGATGGTGTTGTTCCAGAGGGGCATCTCAGAACAGAGGCGCAAGCATATAAGGATGTGATGTCGTGGTTGGAGAGGCTGGACAAAGGTGACCTTGCAACGGTTGCTCGCTCGCCAGTAGACGTAAATCTTGATAACTTTCTGGTCTCTGAAGATGATTCTAAAGAGGCTAAAAAACGGCGCTTAAGTGAGTTTTCGAGGATGAATGCAAACTGGAATAATTCCCTCAGTAAAACGACTGCAAATAAATTATCAAAAGACGACAGTGAATGGAAAATATATCATCAACTATATCGAGAGGCTCGTGAAGATTGGCCTGTTATTCCATTTGAGGAATTCATTCGTTGGGCGCAGGATAGGGTTGATTTAGAAATAGGTGACTTTGGATGTGGCGAAGCGTTAGTAGCTAAAGAGCTGGAGGGCTCACATATCATTCATAGTTTCGATCACGTTGCTGTTAACGAAAGCGTTATAGCAGGTGACATGTCTCGCGTGCCTCTAGACGATTGCACTTTAGACGTCGCTTTATTCTCTCTTTCGCTAATGGGTAAAAACTTTACTGATTACTTATGTGAGGCTCACAGAACCCTTCGGCTTGATGGTCATCTTCATATATGGGAGGCAACATCGAGATTCAAAGATATCGATCTCTTTGAGAAACAGCTTCAATCACTCGGCTTTAATAAGTACCAGAGAAATATTGGCGACAAGTTTACGCATTTGCATTTGATTAAGTCAGGCAAAAGGATTGATGAGTCAGTGGTTGTAAGTTTTTAGTTTTTAATTCTTCTAAAGTATAAAAACCCACCAAATACAACAGTCATTGTCAGTAACCCAATTAAGAAATACTTGATCATCAAGCCCAGTTCTCCATAAGTCGTTTCTCCTGGCCGATTTCTTTCGCAAATACTATCGACGTGCTGAAGAATATTCTTTTTGCTGAGACTACCTAGCTTACTAAATTCACACCCAAATACTGAGCCTAGTTCAGTCCAGTCTTCATTTATTTTTTGATAGATGTCTGTTGTGCAGCCACCTGAGCCACACCAAAGAGAGCCTCTAGTCTCTAGAATCAGGAGGTCTAAGTCTTTGTTATTAGAGCTGGCAGGGTAGCTCCAAAAATCTAAATTAATGTTACTCAGTTCCCGTTGGTCGTCAGAGCTTTCATTGTTTATCGCTGCTACGCCGTAATACATCTCAACTGACTTCCGTATAGTCTGCTTAACAACCTCCTCGGGAAAGAAGTCGACAGGTAAGCCTCGCTGTAAGTCATGTACAGTGGTTCCGAGGAATGGTAATGGCTGATAGGTTGGAATGTCATTGAAGAAGCGTTCCGCAATCGTCCTATCAATCTTAATGACAGCATCTTTCTCCTCCTGTTCCGGGGTAGCAAAGGCTATATGAGCTGCAAAGCAAAGGATAAGCAGTAATGTTTTCATTTATTCGATTAATAAATACCTGCCATTAATCCACGATCGTATCGGCCAGAGTCAACTACAACGATACGCACTTCTTTTCCTCTAAAAGGCTTTAAGTGGCCTCTTTTGTTAAGAGGAGTGGCGAAAAGGTATGAGTCTCCAATCTGCATAATGCCGTAGGTGTAAAGGTGTCCCCGAAAGTATATATATTTTCCTTTTTTAAGCAGTTTGCGAAGCTCATTTCTGTTCCTCTCTGCCTCTCTGTTCCAGGTTGTCCGGTTACGTAGCCTAGTGATGATGGCGCCGATATCGTCATCAAGCGGATCCTCGCGCTTATTGTTCTTGTACATCCATGTCATCTTGAATTACACGATTAGTTAGCCCAAAGATAAATACGTACCAATCCTAGTTTGTAGGATGAGCCTAAGCTTTTATAGAGTGCCTAAGAATCAAATTTCAATCAACAAATCACACCATTGGAATATAGAGTTTTTACTGCTTCGTCTTCCGTCTTAAAAACCCCGTCAAGTGAGACAGCATAATCGGGGTCTCTAACGTCTCCCTGATGGAACACGAACATAAATAGGTTTTGCCTTCCGTATTCTATACGCTCAACAAAAACGGTCGGCGCATCGTGTGAACTGCCGCTAATGCGGTCTATGACCCATGATCGCACGGCATCTATTTCCTCTGCCGATAAAACGTTGTCCCTAAGGTATTTTTCTTCCCTCTCATCTAGATCTACGTCAGGCGAATCGTAATAGAGATTTTCTAGCGCGCCATATACATCGCCACCGTCAGGCTCAAGAAAGTATGATTCGTGGATAAAAATACCATATACATCACCTGCCCATATAAGTTCGTCTCCATAAATAGCTTCAATTATTTCTCTCTGTTCTGGGTTAGCGCCCGAAGGTCCAAGGCAGGACAGTAATCGATCGAATACTTTTTTCTTTACTTTCATGAACACCCCGTTTTTTGAGGAAAAGGCCTTAATTGCATACTCTTATCACAACTATACCGCGTAATAAAAAAGGCGAGAACCTCAGAACAGTCTATGACAATGGTCGACGCAAGCCACAAAAAATTGTGACAGAACCGTGGTAATTGAGTGACTTTCCCAGTCAGCAGGTTCCCTAAAAATCACAAGGGCCTGATGATTAGTGTGGACATCAACAAAGGAGGTATCGCACGTGAAAACGCTCACTGACAACACATCCAGTATTACGCAGATAGCAACGTGGAAGTTTGTCCTTTATTTGGGAATGACTTTCGTGCTCTTAAAAATTGCTTTTATGCACCAAACGACTTCAGTTACAGCAGACATCGTGAGTCAGTTCATAGCTGAATATCAACCTGGATCAAGATTATTTAACGGGGATGTTAATCCCGCTGCGGTCTATTTATCTATTGCCGCTGGTGCAACAGCGATCGCAGCCTTACTCGCCTTATTTGCAGACCTAATAACGATAGGGGCCTCAATGCTACGCAGCACTCCATACCGTTTTTGGCTTCAGTCCGCCCTGCAACACGGCGGTATAGCGGCTATTTGTGGCCTCATTTGTTTTGCACTCTTCGTATGACTCATTGGGCTTGTCGAAATTGGGATTTTGATAGTTAAAAAATAAAGCTTAGTTGTTAGTAGGTCGGGAATAAGAGGGAAGGCTATTAACTTAAATATGAATAGGAAATTATCGTGATTAAAAAAATATTGATTATGCTGGTCTTACTTGTCTTTTCGTCGAGCGCACATGCGGAAAATTCTCAAGAAGACTCTCGATCCCAAACGAACCAAGTCGAAGAGAAGAAGGTTACACAGCCTGATACGGCTCAGGAAGAGAGCGGCCTGTCCGATGATTTCCTCAGAGAAATGGCTCATTGGTATGGACCCAAAAATTACGCTATGCACACGAATAAAGAATACTTTAATGCTGCTCCTGCAAAGGTTATCCAGAATATCTTTGATCGATGGTTGAATATTGACGAGGGATACCTTGATCGTCATCCCCATTGGCACAGAGAAGATCGGAGCGATATAACCTTTGATAATTTTATTAATGCTTTTTATTTCTTCCCAGCGGATAGCAAGTTCTCTACGGCAACAGCGATTTGCAATAAGCGTGAAAATTACAATGAGATTGTGCTTGTTACTGACCTTGGGAAATGGTTTGACCTGAATCAAGGTGGAGCAGATGATTATTCGGTGTCGTTATGGGAGTGGTACAACACTGTAGCCATTAGGTCGGGCGACGAAGATTTTATTCATCACTCCAAGCCGGTTGTATATCGGTGGAATGCTCCAATTCCCGAAACACTTGCTGATGAAATCTTAAGGACAGGGGGGTTTGAAATCTACGTGGAGAGTAACCAATACCGATCCATGGGGATCATGATGGACAAGGAATGGAAAGAAGAAAATAAAGTTTTTCCAAATCTTAATTTGAAAGCAAACGTAACGATTCAAAACATCAATGAGGTTAGGACTTGCTTCCATAGCGATATGTAGGAGGCCGTATAACCTCTGAATTAGGTTTACCCTTGACTGGGTCAGTCTTCAAAAATTTGATTCAAATTAATTTTCAGCTATTAGTTTTTTAATTGATTCGAGTAGTTTGCTAATGTAGATTGGAATTTCAAGAAAAAATATATTTCTGTACTTCGGCGATAAATAGCTAAGGGGGATGTGTGCAAGCGTTTTTTATACTAGCGTATCTGGTTACTGGGTTTGTCCAGCTTTTCGCAATCATTGAATTTTTTGAGCAAACACTTAATTGGGGTTTTTTTGACGTGGTGTTAGCAGGGTTCGTAACGTATATCCCTTTATTAGGCAGTATCCTGGGAGTAATTGGAGCAATGGACGGCTGGGGGTGGGACATTCTTCAAGCCGGAGCACTTTTTTTCTGGTACGTCCCGGTATGGGCATTAATGTTGCTTTTTAGTGCGGCTTCGGACCGATAATATCGTGTCATTGCCAGCTACTGATTATTGGTTTTCCCTGTCAATAAGGAGAAACCGAAAGAGTTTTTTGATTGCTACAGTGTCTCTTTGGGCCGTAGCGATTGCTGTGGTTCTCGCACTTATTTTCTTCAGCGTTCCCGACCGAGCCGCACTTTTTTTGGGGTTCATCTTTGGCGTGCCATGGGTTTTCGTCTACTGGAATTTATCCGCGCAAAGGCTTAGAGATTTCAATGTCACTGGTTGGCTTGTGTTGTTGTGGATCCCAATAAACTTACTCCAGGGTGGTTATGCTGAATTAAATGCCATTCTGTCATTAGCATTTTGGATTATTCTGTTATTTGTTCCAGGAACTAAGGGTGAAAATCGATACGGAGCTGACCCTCTGGAGGAATATTGAGTTAGCGATATGCTTGGGCTATTTGAAAGTAAAGGATCAAAGCTTGCAACGTTAATCGGACAGTCGCTGCATGGCCAGATACTGAAAGGCAAGGAGAGAGTTGGCGACGATTTCATGGAGCGCTTGAATTCACCTTTTACGAGTTCGTATATCTATTCGTTTATTGCTAAGTCATTTGACCAAGCTAATTACGATTCCGATGCTATGGCCGGGAAACATCTTAAAACAATATGTGAAGGAATTTGGCCTGGGGTGATAACCCAGCTGATTGAAAAAGATGCAGCACGCCTCGAGCTTGTTAACAACCTTGATGACCCTCGATTGAGCGATGAAATCCGGGAGTTTAAGCTGCTATTCGAAAGTGGGAGAAAGCGAGCGGAAAGTGATGTTCTTCTGCTGGCTCAGGGAGAGCTTCCGCTGGGTTTATTTAATTTTATCGTTGAGGGATTGTCGTCTAGTGATGTGAAATCAGAAAGAGGACGGGAAGAACGTAAGCGTCTGAGGCAAGAAAAAATGTCTACTGCCAATCTTCCAGTTGAGCCATTACAGCAAGTGGAGACTCAATCTGGTGAGAGTGATGTGATAAAAATTGACGTTCCAGATATTGGCGATTTTAAGGATGTACCCATCATTGAAGTATTTGTAAAAAAAGGCGACCAAGTAGAGGAATGGGATTCGTTGATTACTCTCGAATCAGATAAGGCGACGATGGATATTCCGTCTCCTGTTAGCGGTGTCGTGGACGAAATACATGTCCGTGTTGACGACAGAGTTTCCGAAGGGCAACTTATCGCAAGTATTGATCCCCAGGGTAATAAAGAAGACGCATCTTTATCAGCACAAAACGCGAACGAGCTAAGCCCTGTCATTGCTGCAGTGGCTCTTCGCATAAACCACGCGGTCGAGGAGTGTGGACTGACCATCATGCCTGGTGTCGTCAGTAAGTCGATTTTCGTGAAGGCTGAGCTTTTATACTACTTATTACACATGTTAGATCGAGTCGCTTTCACTGAGGGCGGAATTGAATTACGTGACCAAGTGGTCGATGAAGCCACTTATCAGGTAATAGCGAACTTCATTAGTGATGAAGGTGTTAGTGAGGATGCGCGCGACAAGTTAAGCAATAGAATGCTGGACACATTTAATGAGAGGCAAGAAACTTATGGTTCATGCTCAATTGGAGGAGAGTTCCCCAGTCGTGGAACCGTATTTTTTGCGTATGCTTTTTATGTGCAAAGAGAAGACGGAAAAACGCGGCGAGATGACGTCGATGACATTCTAAGAGGTGAGCGAGATATCACTGATGATGAAATATCTGATTTCCCCGATCCGCTGGAAATCTTGGAGGGTCATATCAAAGCAGTAGATTTAGTTACAAACTTAAATTTCTCTGGTGTTTTGAAAAATTATAATGACTAGTAGCAACAAGTTAATTGCTGTCATAGCTCTTGTGACTGCCACGTTTAGTCTTTTACCACTCCCGTACGGATTTTACTCAATAACGCGTATTATTTTCACGGTAATATACGCTCATGTTGCCTATAAATTATTTGAGTCGGGTAGGCTTTCCTGGCTTGTTTGTTTGGGATTCGTAATTCTCTATAATCCTATTTTTCCGATCCATCTTGGGGACAAATATCTCTGGTCTCTTATTAATTTTGTCGGAGTGGGCTTACTATTTTGGCTTTTGAGCGACAGGCATCCTAAATGAGAACTTCTGTGAAAGCCAAAGGACAAGCGCGAATAAATTTCTACCGGCCCTGTTAGTTACGAGGAACCTTAAACCACACGGGGACGTTGATGCTAGGTAATAAACCATGTCACTTGTGGGCCGAGTACGGTTTGCAGTACACAGGTATTGCTGGTGTGTGGTTTAATTGATGCTGATGCGAATGGATAGCTATGAGTAGTAAAAGAGAAAAAATTCATGAATTCTGGATGAAACGTACCGGTCGTGAGTACGTGCAAGAACCTGATATTCGTTATCTTCTCAGAGCTACTGATAACGAAATTTATAAATACTGTCTTGACCTACACCGGATACATAATGCAGGTGAATTCCGTTACTTAAGCATTGACTTGGAGGACAAACTTTACGAAATAAATGATGAGGATATTAACTACGGTTTAGCTTTGGTGGGTAGTGAACGAATTATCGAGAAGGTTGTAAAACAACGAGGTCTGGATCCAGTTGTTCGACAAGGGCTCCTGAATGCCGTCTCTCGTAATCAGCATTGGTTTCACTTGCGCGACAAACCGCTCGCAGACTCCTGGATAAATACTCTAGTCCAAGATATGGTGCAATCCAGAGACATCATATGGCTCGAAGCTTTTGTCATTAATCCGCATTTAGATCAGGAATTTATCGTATCGCTTTTGCACCGAACTGGGCCTTTCGATGGAATTGACGATGATACCTTTTTAAAAGTCACAAGTAACGCCCTTTGGGACAACGAGACATACACAGGCCGAATATTTAAAAATGAACCAAGCCTATATCCAGATTTAGCTTTCTTTAAAGTCTGGAAGGTGCTTCTTGATGCTCCGGTGGACGGGAATTTCGCGACATGGTTAACGCGATATTTGTCAAATATAGGCGATAACTTAGATGTCCTTTCTCTTCCTGATAAGTTTGCTCCCTTAAAGCTCGAGTTGGCTGATACGCCAGGTCAATTATTTAAGAATGAGCCAAAGTTTCATGCGTCATTAATTCTGAAAAAGAAATATTTTCTTGAACATTTAATTAATAAGTTTCAGACGGTTGATGGTGATCTCCGGGGTGTCTACGGAGAATTGCGTAAGGCAATTGTTGCCAGTGTTTCGAGTGAGGATTTGGCGCAACTTGAAAAGCCTCTTCTCAAAAAAAACGATTCCTATGTGACGCAGGGTTATTTTCAAGGGTTATATTCTAAAAGTTGTCAAATAACAAAACGCCAATTCAAGAGGAATTTGAGGCGATATAAGAGAGATTTTATTTTGGGATTTTTGGCGACCGAACCACTATTCGAACATTGGCAGCGCGCGCGTATTATTCGTAGCTGGGTTTATCAAGCATCGATGAAGCTAAAGTTATGGGGGGCGTATTATGATCGCTGTGATGAAGTCGAAAAATGTAACAAAGATGGTCGATTTGATGCTTCTAGCAATGACCCGCAGTTAACAGGTCTAGAGAAATGGCGCGATTTTGAGGATAAATTTCCCTGGTTGAGCTTTGCTCTGTTTGTTGCTGCAGTATTTGTGCTGCGCCAGCTAGTTATTTGGATTCATGAGGGCTTGCATTAGTATTGAAAATAAGGATTTACGTTCTTCGTAGAAATTAAATTACACGATAAGTGATAGATAACGTTAAATTAAAATTTAAACTATGGAACGATTTATAGAAATTCTGAGAAGATTATTGCTGGCTGCTAATTGGGTTTGTTTTGGTGGCGCAGCTATTATTTCTGTTTTTGGAGCCGTTACTAAAAACAACTTCGACCTCGGTCTGTTGCTTATAGGAGGGGGCAGTCTTGCTATAGCCGTTTCGCTTACATTTCTTATTAACTGGATTACCAAAAAAGAGTAACGCTGTTCGCTTTCATGACTTACTTGTTATTTTGCGTCCTCTTTGGACCATTTAACAAGCCCTCTAGAACCGGCTGCAGTCGCCCTAAATTTCCCCAGCATCGTTGTATCATCGATTACATTGAGCTTTTGGAATGATGTGCTTTGTCGCGCTGATCCGTCCTCACTGATCGCGATGTAAACCTCATTGGGAGCAAATAATTTTTTCTCAATATAACCGGATATTGAGATTGGAGATCTTGCATTACCTTTGTGAATCCAGTAATTTTTCATCGTCTTCTCCATCTCTTTATGTTTTTCCCCAACCCCATTTAATATCAATTTTTCTTGCAGAATAGCTACCTGATAGACGACTTTAAGTTGGTCATACTTCTCATATTGAGTGTCGTTAACGACTATTTCGAACTCCCAGAATCCATCCAAGTGAGGAGTTGCATAGAAACGATCTGCTAGAAATAAAGCAAAGATCGCGACTCCTGCTGTTGCCAGGGTGTTTCCAATTACTGCTACAAATACCCAAAACCAAAAGCTGTCTTTGTTTTTCATCAATATTTTAATGATTATGTGTAATTAATTATATGCACTATTTCGTTCTAAAACCCCAGAAATGAGCCAAATAATGATCCAAGTTACTAAGCCTGCATAAATTTATAATCCACCAAAAAATGGCGATACTGTAACTGTAATACCTAACACTGTGTTGAGGGATCTATAAGCCCTTGGATTTTGCATAAACGCAAGTGGTACCTCCGCTTTAACTCCTAATGCGGATATGGTTGTCCAATAGTCAAGTTTTGTAGACAACAAGTAAAGTAATAATGCCGCTGACGCTAGTATTAGTAAACTCATACTATGTTTCTTTAACTTAGTTTTAAGATTATCAGCTTCGTGCGTGGTTGGTTTTTTTGGTTCGTCACTTTTTGTTGCCTAGCCGGTAATCTTATTCAAGTTTCAGTCAATAAGCATATCAATAACGCCTCGGCTGTGAAGTTCTTTTGATGTTACATAGTACATCTCGCTACCAGCGGTTTTTTTAGCTTCTACGAGAATATCGTTTGGAATACCAGCATCTCTTAATTTTTCAAGGAAAGACTCCGTTCCATATTTTTCGGTAAATCTAGATCTTTCACTTTTATTATCTAACACCGCCGTCACTCGATGGAAGCCAAACTGAGCGTTTCGCGTTGCACCTTTAATATTTCCGGAAAGAGCGATCAGCACGCAGGCACTTGAGCAGCTATCAGCCACTATTGTATGCAAGCCGTATTTCTCGACTTGTGCCGCTATTGCTTCGGCTGAATCGAGTAAACCGCCGCCACTTGAAAGCAGTAGTGTTCCGCTATGGCTGCCAGTGACATGTTGATTAAAACTGGCTTCTGTTGAGCTCCCGATGGGGCCTTGTAGTACTAAGTTTCCAAATTCATCAGTGAATACTTTGGCAGCACTACGCTCGCCATATAAAATCTTATTTGTTTCTTCTATTCTTTCTGGTATTGAGAATAGTGAAGACAGCATAACTATTACGGCCATCACGACGGAAGTCCAAGCAATAAGTTTTTTTACCCTACAGTTGACTGTCACCAGATTTTCTTTTTGTGACCCAAGCAATATGGCCAAACTGCTAACCGCCGTGATTGTTGATAGTGCTGAAC
>Ga0181557_1004027_pt1 | contig 13995 bp, 8 predicted proteins | sample 011ome_23_FD_148632 | JGI IMG/M metagenome (GOLD analysis project Ga0181557, IMG submission 148632) | Coastal salt marsh microbial communities from the Groves Creek Marsh, Skidaway Island, Georgia - 011506CT metaG (spades assembly) | ecosystem: Environmental > Aquatic > Marine > Intertidal zone >... | reverse complement strand
CCGACGCGCTTCACCACCTCCAACTTCCTCCGTTTCTTTCCTTTTCCTCCTCCTCCCAATACGAACACGTCCTCTTTCTCCTTCGTCTCCATGTTCTCACCGTTGTTTATATTCTCGATTCTTTTCACCCATTTCGTGACTAAAGCGGTTTTTTCCTGAGGAACGACCGGTTTCCCGCCCCCTGCCGCCACTCCCGACGCCGTCGAATTCGGGAGACTTTCCCCGCCCCAATGGATGTTTTGTAACTCCCACCGCGATGTATTCTTCTTCTGTTGCTGCTGTAATCCTCCTATTCCTCCTCCTCCCGCTTTCTTGGCAGAGAAGACTCCCGATGCTCCTACTCCTATGCCTCCTGCGCCTCGCGTTTTGCCTCGATCGCCTCTTTGCGCGCGCGTTGACATCTTTTCTTATATGTTTATATGTTCGGGAAATGAAGGAATTCCCCTAAAATTTTCCCCTTTAAGATGATATCGAAGACAAGGACGACCACGACGTCAACGTAAACGACGCGTCGAGAATACGAATAAAAGAGAGAGAAAGAGAGAGAGAGAATGCGCAACCTCGCGGTATCTTTTGAACGAAGCACCACCCAAAAAAGGTGTTCCTCGTCATTTTTTCTTCGCAATCATCCTCGACGTCGTCGTCGTCGTCCAATTAGGGGAAGTCACGTTGTGCGCGCTTTGAAAGAAGATGAAGATGAAGACAAAGAAGACAAAGAGCATCCCGAAAATGCCATCGAGCCAGTAATCTTCTCTTTAAACGAAAACTCGAAAAGAATAAAGCTCGCAGATGCCGCGCGGTGGCTCGGGTGGACCGTTCTCGATTGGAACACGAGAATGGTGGTTGGGAAAGTGGTTCAAATATTAGCCACGAGCGGAGGCGAGATCGAGGTGGAAGTGGAAGGCGAGACGAGTTCAGAGGACGCGTTAGAGTTTTTAGAGGCGTTGTCCTTCGGAATGATGAGTAATTCGAGTGTGGTGGAGGCAAATGAAAAGGAGGATGCGGGAGAAGACGCAGACGAGAGCGGTTCCGTCGCTGAGGATATCGCGGCGTATACGTTGCTCGTGCATAAAGAAAGCGACGTGGACGACGACGACGACGACGACGCAGACGACGATAGCAACTGGCAATACATTCCGTTTGCACCTGCGTTGTTCCCGAAAATGATACCGATGAAGAAAATTTTGTTCATCGATCCGCCGGTTGGACTGTTGAGAGGACGAGGAGGGAGAGACGCGTTCGACGCCGAAGGGGATAGTTTAGACGACTCCGAGTTGAAAGAGGCGTTGGATCAGTTGAAGTTTGATTTGATGCCGTACGCGAGAACGTTAGGCGATAATCACTACGGCATGCCCTCGAAAAGATCGCTGGAGAAAGAAAATAGGAAAGATTTAATCAAACGAGTGGAAAAGTTGTTCGGGTACGATTGGTTGACGATGGCGGTTTTGTTAGATTTCGAGCCATTCCGGAAACCTTTTTATTACTGGGATAACATTGAGAATTTAGCGGACGAGTTGAGAGCGTTAGTGCACGCGATGTGGTTTGAACAAGACGACATGTCAGCTTCTGGTAGCGGCGAAGACGACGACGATCAACGCACGTTTTGGTACAACGACATCTCCGGAGCGATTTCGTTCGCGAAACCAGACGAAGACGACCACGATCGGCACATGGTCATGCCAACGAGAAGAGACTTAATCGACGCGAGAAGGTGGGATTTGCATCACGCGGTGGTGTTACACGGTGGATACGGTGCAGTGGCGAAGACGTTGAAGTGGCCAAGAGCGAGGTGGGCGGAAGATCGTCACTTGTTGAACTTTGACATCTTTTCTAAAGAATTGTTGGATTGCATGGAGAACGAGATATTCGACCAGGACGAGGACGAGGACGATGAAGTCAGCGACGAGAGAATGAAAAACAAAAAGATTGGCGCAAGCACGCGACTTCCTAGCGCTTTGGAATTACGTAACGTTGGACGCGACGATCTCGCCAGACACATGGTCGAACACGGCGGTCCAGTCACGGTGGCCAAACGCATGCGCATGAAACCGGGCAAAGGCGCCTGGATTCGCGCTCGACGCGAAAACGACGTCAATTCGTTCAAAATATACTTGAAAACGCTCGCAGAAGACGTTCGAACGTTTGCCAAAGAGCAAAGAAAAAGTCAGAAAGATGTTTTGTACATGCCAACGGACGAAGAGCTCATCAACGCCGGTCGTCACGATCTTCGGTACCGCGTGAAAGAAATCGGAAGCGCAACGGTGGCAAAATACGCAAAGTTGCAGAATCGAACGGAAAAAATGTCCCTCGCCGAAGCGAGAGCGTTTTTGCACGAAGAAAGTTTACAGAGGAAGTATTTTCGTGACGGGAAACGCGTCGAATTCGTGCATTTTGTGAAGGAAGAGACAGGGAAACGCATGCCTTGGAACATGCCGAGAGACCCGATGCGATTTTATCGCCAACGCGAAGAGTGGGTGTCGTGGGAACATTTCTTGAAGCCGGTCGCGGACGATGTAAACGAGAAGGACAACGAGTTGAACACACAGAGTAGTCGCGCGTAGATAGATACAATAGTAATTATAAACTTGATGTGAAAGTTGCTTTATATAGCTGTAGCCTCTTAGATATGTATTTTATAGTGTGTAAGTCGTTTTTGATTCTAATATGGTCTCTCTTCTTCTTTTTCTTCTTAACCTCCTCTTTCTCTCTCACTCACTCTGTGGGTAACATCAATGCATCCAGCGCGAGAGAATCATCACCATCGTCGTCGTCGTCGTCGCCGTTTGTATCAATTTACAACTCTTGCTTCGCCCCATTTTCTCTCGACCTCTTCACCGATCTCAACTGCGCCAACTCCGGAGAAAGCGCCGCTTGCGCGTCCTCCTTCGCCTTCTTCCCGTCTTCGTATTGCTGTTGCAACCCTTTCAACAACGCCTCCAAATCCTCGTCGGCTTGCTTCAACTTCGCGTCCGAGTCTTCGATCAACTTGTCCAACTCACTGTCCGACAACGCCATCTTCGTCTCCAAAGACTTCTTTTGCTCGGCGTCGCACAAGTCCATGTGTTCCACCCCACAGGACGGACCCAAAGACTCCTTCGCAAACTTAGACAACTCCTCGTAATCTCTGCCGCCGTTGTACGCGTCGCCCATCGGGTTCGCCGTGAAATATTTCAACGTCGGGTAGCCTTGCACGCCGTATTTTTGGCACAAGTTTTGGTGCACCGTGCAGTCCACGTCGCCGATCAAAACCGTGGACGAACCGTCGTACTCGTCGCCGAGTTTATCCCAGGCTGGTTTCAGCGCTTTGCAGTGGCCGCACCTGTTCGTAACGATAATAATAATAATAATAATAAACAAATAATAACGGTAAGAAATGATACGAAAAGATCGACGGACGAGAAAGTGGCAAAAACACGCGCGTTGTCTTTGTTCGCCTCGACGACTGTTCTTCTTCTTGGAAAGACTCGATCGAATGCTCCAATTTTCGCGACGACGCGACGCTTGAAGTGTGACACCCCTATTTGGTTTGTGCCGCCTGGGCGAGCAAAAAAAGAAAAAAGGATCTCTAATCCAAATCCAAAATCAATCGCACACGAGCGAGAAGCGAGAGAGAAGAAACCGCGCACCACGGGGCGTAGAATTTCACGAACGCGCCCTGTGTTCAACAATACCGACGAGCAAAGCGCGTCGCACGAGTAGCAGAGAGAATAAAAGGTCAGTTTTTATGCACGTAATTTCGATCATCATCGGGGGGAAATTTGACTCGAAAAATGTTCTCGATTAAAAAAAACGCGCGTCTTCTCATCATCAAATCGATATTCGAGAATCGTACCTTCCCGCTTTCAAAAACTTGCGCGTCGAAATCACCCTCGGTGAGATCCACCGCGCCGGCGTTCGCGCCGGTAATGGCGAGTAAGCCGACGAAAGTGAGAGATTTTTTCATGCCAAACATTAGTAGAGTGTGATGTGATTTTTGTTCCGAATTTAGTGGCGAATGCACGAGCGTTTTTTCCTCTCGTTTCTGCTTTCGAGATCAAGAAGAACAAGCAAGAGGAATATTTGCGGCCAAAGCGAATATCGAGCGAAGAGACGGTTTCATTTTTCCGAATACACGGAGGAATGTTGTTCTTCTCCGTTTGAGTTTGACGCGTTCACGTGTATGAGTGCTACAGTTCGTTTGGGATGAGGCGAAGGCCGCCGCGAACGACAACTTTGCGCTAAGAATACTAAACTCCGACGCGAATCCGGAGACTGTCACGCCGTCGTTCCGCCGCCGCCGCTCTTCTTCTTTCTCTTCTTTTTAGTCTTCTTCTTCTTCTCCGCGTCATCATCATCATTTCCTTTTGCGTCCGTATGTTTCTTCTTCTTCTTCTTCTCGTCTTCATTCGTTTTCTTCTTTTTCTTCTTCTCCGTTTCCTTCAAACCGTCCATGCTCGCTTTTTGCACCAACGTGAACTCTCTCGCGAACTTCTCCGCTTTCTGCGAGAACACTCGGGTGCTGATTTTCCTCTTCCCGTCCGAACATCTCACTAAACAGCACCTTTTTTCCTTCTCCTCTTCCTTGGATAAAAGAGGTGCGTTCCTCTTCGGTCTGTTTAAGCAGAGCGAGGATTTCATGGTCGTCCAGACCGAGCCTTTGAGTCGATTGCGTTGGTAGAGTTTCGTCATCTCCGTCAAGAATTGGTCGTTGTCCAAGAGCACCATTTTGTGTCTCTGGAGTAGTCTTTTCTCTCTTTCTTTTTATTATATCGCGCGGGTGTAATAACAACACCAACAACACACACAAACGCAAACACCACCAACGAAGCTTCGCGCAGCGTCACACACAAAAGCAGATGTAGCAGTGTCAGACACCAACAACAAACGAAAGAAAGAGAGGAGAAGAAGAAAAAGAGAGAAGTGAGAGTCCTCGCTAAACCCTAGCAATGGTACAAACCCTAAACAATTTTTTTTTTCTCTTTCACGAAGGATTGGATTTTCACATTTTAAACAACGGATTTGTTTGTGACTGCTCTCCTCCTTCTTTGCGAGCGCGTTTCGTAAACAACGACAGCGTTTTAACGGAGACGAAGCGCGCAGAAACACGAGAAGAAGAAGACTGAGAGAGAAAGAGAGACTTTCAGAGCAAAGAGAGAGCACGAAATGGAAGAACAACAACAAAATCTCAAACGAGAGATTGCATCAAAATCCAAACTCTTGAAAGAACGAGAGGAAGAAATCGCACTCCTGACGGAAAACGAAACGCAGATGGAACGCGAAATGAAACGTTTACGAACGGAAAGGAAACGGGAAGTGGAAGAAAACGAAACGTGGAAAAGAGAGGAACGGAAGATGAAAGCGGAGTTAGCGCAGACGCACGTGACGCAGCGCGAACTTCTCGACCGGTTGGAACAGAAAAACTCGGAAATTCGAGAGAAGAGTGAACTCGTGGAAACGTATTTGCGAAAGATCGAGGCGTACGCGAGAGAGAAGTCAGAGACGGAACAATCGGAGCGAGATTTAGGGCAAAAAGTGAAAACGGCGGAAAGTGCGAGACTTCGAGCGGAGAAAGAGAAGAGCTTGACCGAAGAGCACAACAGTTGGTTACAATCGGAGCTGGAGAAGAAGAGCGAGGAATTGTTTCGGGCGCGACGAGAGGACGCGGAAAACGTCGCCGGATCGAGGAAGAAGATTGAAGATTTAGTTTCCGAGAAGGTGAGATTGGTGAAGACGCTGGCGACGAAATCCGAGGCGTTAGAAACAGTCTCGGCGAAATTTGAGAAGATGTCGAACGACGTCGTGAGCTTGAAGACGGCCTCGGCGAGGGAGAGAGATTCGTACGAAGCCGAGTCGAGAGCGGCGAAAAGGGTAGCAGAGTTATTGGAATCGAAAGAGACCGAAAGGTTGGAGAAGATTGAAAAGTTGGAGAAAGTTTTAAAAGAAACGACCGAGGCGGGAGAGGAGGCGTCGAGAGCGCGGATGAGCGAGAAAGCGGTTTCGCAAAAGAAGATTGAGCAATTAAAGGTGGATCTGGACGAGTGCATGGAGAGAGAAAAACAGTTGAAGAAGGAAGTCGCGGAGTACAGAAAGACGAACGAGTGGAGATTCACTGACGACGAAATGTTGAGCGGGTTATCCAAAACGGCCATCGAGCAAAAGTTAACCAAAGATGGGTTGACGCTCGTCAAAACGTACGAGTTGTTTCGCGAACAAGAAAACGCGACGCAAGTGGAACGAGCGAAACGCCTCGACGCAGAGTCGAAATTGAACGACATCGTCGCTGAGTTGACTGCCAAAGCGCCCGAGTTAAGAGAGATGGAAAATATGCACGATTTGGCGTTGGAAGAAAACGAACGATTGGAGATTAAACTGGCCGAATCCTTGATGGCGACGGAAAGTTTACGTCGCGAGGTGAACGAGATGCGAGAAGAACACCGCTCGAGAGAACGCGAGAGTCACGCGTTGCGTTCCCAAGCGGCAGATCTATCTCGACAACTCGCGTTGACGCTCAACGAAGTGCACGAGTTGAAAGGCTCGCCTGCTATTGCCGTGCCAGAACCAAGTCCAGCGAGTTCTCAACAATCTGTTTCGGATATAATCACCTCGAGACTGGTTGATTTCCGAGACATCGCCGAGTTACAACAAAAAAATCAAGAGATGTTATTTGTCATTCGCGAGTTGAGCGAAAAGAACGAACACGAGCAAGTCGATGCGAAAAAGGAGTACGAAGTGAAATTAGCGGAGTTGCGCGAGGAGACGGAAAAACAGTTGTTGGAATTGAAGACCAGACGGGACGAACAAGAGAGCGTGGTGAAATCCATCGCCAGGCAGAGAGATTTGTACAAGAGTTTGTACGCGAGAGCGACTGGAGAAAACGTCAACGATGCGATGGATGTTGGAATAAGTCCGTCAGGAGGAGGCCAAATGGTCCTCGCGTCGGCAGGTGCTTCTCCGAATGTGAAGAGTGGAGCTCTCGTCCTACACGGAGGCGGCAATCAAGAGGAGAATAACATGCAAATCGTCGCTCTCTCGAACGAAAACCAAAATCTACAAAATCAATTGGATGTTGTCGCCGATGAAGTTGAACGAATCAAGCGCAACGCGCGAAAAGAAATCGACACTATGCTGGCGAAACTCGAAGAGTTTCGCGAACGCGCCGCGAACGATCGCGCGACGGCAATCGAAGCCAAGGAGACGGTGGAACGCGAAAAGCACAACGCCGATCGCTGGATGCGCGAATGCGAAGAATCTCGAAAAGCTTTGGATGATATTTCGCGAGAGAAACAAGCGGTGGAGAAAACAATAATCGACAAAGAACAGGCGTTGAGAAACGCGGAAATCGCGCTTGAAGCGGCGGAAGCGGTAAAAGAAAGCGGCGCCATGCGCGTGGCGAAGCTCGAAGCCGAAAAAGTATCCATCGAAACCAGTGAAGCGAGACTTTCCGAACAACTTGCCATTGTCGAGTCGCGCGCGGCGAGAATAGAGGCGTCCATGGATGCGTCCGTATCGGTTTCTTCGGCGAAATTGTCTGCTTTAGAACGCGAACGCGATCGTTTAGCTGAAGACGCGAAACGTATTCGGGAGGCGCACGGGCGAATGGAAGTAGAATTGCACGAAGAGCGAGAGCGTTGTCGAGAACAATTGAACGTGCACTTGATGAAAGCGTCCGATGCGGCTCGAGAAGCGGCGGAGGATGCGCAAAAGCGTAGCGAGGCAGTCGCGAAGGTTTCCGAGGCGGAGACAAGAGCGAAGGTTGCAGAATCCAAAGCGGAGATGCTTGAGAAAACGTTGAAGAAAACGGAGGACCGGTTACGGCTGCTCAACGCGCAGGCGATCAATCGTGGCGGAGTAGGAGCGATAGCTACAACTGGCGGTTCCAGCCTGACAACGACGCAGAAAATGTTATCTCAGTCCGTGGATGGGATGACACCGACGGACGACGAAGCGGTGAAGAAACGCGAAAAAATGCTCAAGGATGCCGCCGAAAAAGCAACCGAGCTCGCGGAAAGAGCGAAAAGAGAAAAGATTGAAGCCGTCAGAGAAGCTGCCAGTCACAAGCAAATGTTCGACAAAGCCGAAGCGAGAATGAACGAGTTCAAACAAATGTACGAGGCGCTGGAGGCGACTCACAAGGAAGTCTCCAAAGCGTTGGCTGAGATGACGAAGAAGGTTTCGGAGACACAGAAACAGGAGGGTACAGACGACGCGTCCAAATCCGCCGTCGCGGAAATGCAAAAACAAATCGATAGCATGAACAGTGTCGCTGCGATGAAAGAGAACGAGTTGAAGCAAGCAAAGCAAAGTTTGTCGAAACTGAACGAAGACAGTGCCAAGGCGACTGCGGAAAAGACGAAAATTTTGGGGGAATTGAAAGAAGCACAGAAAAAATTTTCAGACGCGCAAGTCGAATGCGATAAGTTGAAGAAAGAACTCGCCACTTCGGCTTCGACGGCTCCCGCTATTTCAACCGCTCAGCTCGAATCCGTCAAAGCTGAACTCAAGAAGAAAACTGAAGATTTCGAGGCGACGAGGAAAGTTATCGAAAACGAGAAAGGTGTGCTCGAAGTCGCAAAACGTGTGGCGGAAGCGAAAGCGGCGGAATTTGAGAAGCAAAACGCCAGTTTGTTAGATCAGGTGAACAAAGCCCCGGGCGATGACATGGACACCGATAATGGGAACGAAGCTATGGCCTATTTGCGTCGCGAGAAAGAATCCGCAGAAGCCAAATGCGAGACGCTCGCGTCGGAAAAAGATAAATGGACGCGAGAGTGCGAGAAGGCGTGGAAAGATCTCAAAGAAGCGAACGATGCGCTTTCAAAAGTGAAATCAACCGCATCTTCCGAATCCGAACACAAGGCATTACTCGCCAAGCTCGAGAAGATGAGTCAAGTCGATGCCGAAAACGCTAGTCTCAAAGTTTCCGTGGAGCAAGTGAAGAAGGAGGCCAACGCCAAGGTGGAAAAGTTGACGAAAGAGTTGAAAGAAGCGCGAGAGAAAGCAAACTCCTCCTCTGCTTCTCAGCAATCGAAAATGGCCGAGTTAACGGCCGCCAAAGTAGAGGCGAAACGGTGGGAAGAACGCGCGTCAAAGTTGACGGACTCCTCGAATCTCGTCGAAAAGAGCGAATTTGAGAAGCTCAAGAAGGAAAGCGACGAACAAGGCGATCGCTTGATCAAATTGAAGAAGCAACTTGATTTGGCGTTGAAAAATTTGAAAGCTATGAATCCGGACAAATTGCAATTAGAAGAGTGGAAGAAGAAACGTGGCGAAGAATTGGATCGCGTGAAAAAGTTGGAAAAAGAAAAGGTTGAAGCAGAGCAGGCGGCGGAAGAGGCAGAGGACAAATTGGTCGAGCTCGAGTCTGCAAAGGAGAGTTTGGAAAAATCAAAAGTGGAGTTGGCGGCAAAAGTGAAAGCGTTAGAAGAAGAAGCGACGAAGAAACCAGCGATTGCGGCTGCGGCCACACCCCCCACAACTGTTTTTACCCCGGTCGCCGCTCCGACAAGTACTCCCTCTGCTGCTACTGCCATGGACGAAGACAAGAAAGAAGTAGCGGATCAATCCAAGAAGCGCAAAGTTTCTGATATGGCAACGACGACGACGACAACGGCGGCGGCGGCGGCGGCGACGACGACGACGACACCAGCACCGTCCAAGCCTGCAGCCACTGCGCCAGCGGTTATTGAAAAGAAAAGCCCGACCAAAGCTACTGCCGCTAGTGCGAAATCGATTGTCGAAGAGAAGAAATCGGCGGCTCCGGTGGCAACTCCGGTTAAGGCAGCTGCGGTGAGTGCTCCTGCCATGAAAACATCAGCAACTACTGCTCAACCGATTAAATCTGCGTTAAAGCAGCCCACTATAAGTGATCAAACGGTGAAGACGACCGCTGAGAAACCGAAGGAGACGATGGAAAAACCAAAGACGGTGACCATCGCGCCTTCTCCAATCAAAGAGCAAACGGCGAAGAAAGAGGAAGAGAAGAAACCTGCTGCTGCTCTTGCTGCTGCTTCTGCTGCGCCTACCACCACCATAGCGTCTCCATTTGGAAGCGCGTCGACGGCTTCGAAACTGTCACCGTTCGGTTCTTCTGCAGCGCCTTTTGCGGCGAAACCAGCTTTTGGTTCTGTCTTGAGTTCGTTTGCGACTAAACCGTCGGGAACGTCACCGACTGCGGCTTCAACGCCAACCACGGGCGGTATATTTGGTGCAAAACCATCCACTGGATTCGGCGCAGGAGCAACTTCAACGCCCGCGTTTGGAAGTGGCAGTAAATCCGCCGCGGCGCCGTTTGGAAAGCCGTCCGCACCGTTTGGCACGCCATCGACTCCCTTTGGCTCCGCTGCCGCCGCCGCCGCTGCTGCTCCTACTGGCACACCGGCAACCGCAAAGACGCCGCTCGCGTCGACTCCTGAGGCAAAAAATACCACTACTACTACTACTACTACTCCTACTACTAAGCCAAATGCTGCTGCAAATACCGCCACACCGCAAAACGTAACGGACGCGCAAAAACGTAAGAAAGAGTTGGAAGCTATCATGGCGAAGACGAAAGCAGAGTTGCTCGAAAAGCAGAAAGCGGCTAACGAGGCCAAGCAACGCGTGGCGATGGCGAAACGCAAGACGATGGAAGAACCATCCGCAGTGTCGACACCTTCTTCTGCCACTGGTGTCGCTGCTACTCCGGAGACAGCATCGAAGAAGTTGAAACCAGACGCACCTCCGTTTACTCCCACGTCTACTGTGCCTAAACCGACCGAGAAAAATACTGGCGATGTAAAGTTGGAGAAGAAAGGATCGGGCGAAGTCGCGGCTTCCTTCTTAGTCGACGTTCCACCGAAGAAGAATACAGAAGAGAAAGAAGAAGGCGAAGCGGAGGAAGGAGAGCTCGAATTACCAGCTCCAGCCTCGGAGAAGAAGAAGCAGCAACAGCAGCATCAACAGCGCACTCCGGGCTCGCAAAAGAAAGGCGGTCGCGGGGGACAAGGCGGACAAGGCCGAGGCGGCGGAAAAGGCGGGGGCAATAATAAGTTTAACAATAGCGGGAAGAAAGGAGGACGAGGAAATAAATAAAGAAGTAATACAATAGATGTGCGTTGGATTTATTAGGCGTTATACTTTGTGGCATTAAAAATATTTACACTTGTACAGACCACGAAGAATATTCACTCACACACTCTCTCTCTCTCTCACTCTTTACCACTCTCTTTCCCTTTCCAGTCGCCGTTTCACTGTCATACTATGATCGTCGTTAATAATAATAATAATAATAATAATAATATGTACTATTTCATCATATATTTAAAGAACGACATCTTCGTCGTCGTCCGAGCTCGTGACCAGATCTAAAGTACTTTTGGGAATCGGGTAAACGTAATTCGGCAAACACACCGAATGTCTCACGTGCACCAACTCCAACATACCACTCTCCGGACAGACGGCAAAAGACGCCACGTTACTCGAGTTCTGGTTCCCGACGCAAACAAATCCTCCGTTCGCACTAAAGTGGAAGTTTCTCGGACATTTCCCGCCGGACGGGACCGCGGCGATAAACTCCAACGACCCGTCCTCGGCGTCGATTTTAAAGCACGCGATAGAATCGTGACCTCGATTACCGACGTACAAAAACTTCCCAGACGGATGGACTCTGATCTCACTCGCGTGACTCGCCGCTTTCCACACGCCTCTATCCGTGAATACTTTTTGTTCTCTCGAACCTTCCGGTAACGTCGAAATGCACTGGAAGACGTTCAGCGCGGCTGTTTCGTCGCTTTCTTCTTTCGTATCTTTCTCGTCGTCGAATGTTTTCATCGTCGGTTGTTCGTTCGCCAACGGCAGTTGTTCCATCCACTCGTCGTTAACGTTCACGTTGAATACAGAAACCGTCGAGTCCAATTCGTTCACTAAGTACGCCGTCTTTAACGTTTGATGAAACACCAAGTGTCTCGGTCCTTTCCCCGGTTGCAATTTCACGCTCGCTTTGCACACAAACTCCGGCGCCGTGACCATCGTGCTCGGCTCTCCGACTCTGTACACGAAAATCCTGTCCAAACCTAAATCAACGACAAAATGCAACATATTATGGTACGGTTCAGTCACGATGCAGTGCGAATGCGGCCATCGTTGTCTAAACTCCCAATGTTCCTCTCTCGTCGGTTTCTTGTCGTCTACGTATTTCGCGCCCGGTTGCATAAACACCGTATTCGGCGTCTCCGGTCTCCCTAAATCATCCAAATGGATCAACGCCAACTTCGCGTCCCAATAATTCACCGACATCATGTACCTGTTGCTCTTATTAAAGTTCAAATAACACGTCGACTTCCCCCCCGCGGAGCACCTCGCGATTTCTTTCAACCTCAAATCTCTCGTCAATCGCATCGTCACGACTTCGCCTTCCACGTCGATGCGTTCCGTGCTCGCGTAAATCACGTCCGGTTTCGTCGGGTGTCTCGTCACGAACGCCACGTTCGGACCGATATCATTCGTGGTCACCATTTCCAATTGTCCCGTCCTGCCGTCCAAGGAGAGCACGTGCACGCCCGCTTTTGACTTCATCTCCTCGTTTTCCTCCTTCTTCGAAGCCTTTCGTTCCTCAACACTAAAACTCGCATTTTCCTCGTCATCATCATCTCCATGAATTTTGCTCTCGTCTTTCGGCGTGTGCGCTAATAACTCGCACCGCGTGTACCCACCGACGATGAACACGGTATCGTCCGCGTGCGATTCGTTGATTCGTTCGAAGGAATTATTTCGTTCGCCTTTTTGTTGGTTCGACGATACCCCCAGCGCGTTCAGTTGGCCGCCTGCACCCATAGTTACTTTCCAATAATATCTTTTCCTTTTGCGGCGCTTTTAGACACTCCGGGGAAAGAGGGGAGAAATTTTTTTGTATCTCTCAAACGGATTTGGAATCTCTCTCTTCCGTTTATGAAGATGTTTACGTCGTTGTTAAGAGGTCGATCTGTTACAGTTCACTCGTTTTGCAGAAAGAAAAGGGTCTTTCCGATCTGAAGTTTCGAGAAGAGATCTGTCTGTCTGTCTGTGTATCTGTTGAAGCGCTCTTTTGTGAGGATGAGAGTCAAAAGGATTTTGAACGCGAGACACTGGCCCCTTAAAATCTCAGGAAAGATTTTTTCTGAACAACACGTCGCTTTTCTGTGTTTCAGAGACTTTTGGTGCACGAAAGGGCATCTCTGGGAATGCACAACATCATGCGCACCAATATATTTTTTTATCTTTCACTTTCGCTCTCTTAATTCTTTCTTTGCGTTGTTCTGATGAGGAGAGCAAAAAGTAGAAGAGCAGAAGAGAGACCAGAGCAATCGCGCGCGATGGGCCATGCAAACGAACTCTTTCGGAGGAAAGAGAAAAGTACACGTCGGATTTCTCTACCTTTTTTCTTCTTTTCTTCCTTTTAAGGGTGTTGTGTGTGGGTTGACTTTTTCGCTTTTTTTCGCCCAAAATTTGGGTGCACAAATTGAAGCGCTCGAGAGTTTCACGAAAAGAGAGATTCCTCAGTTCGCCCAAATTAATTTGGGTGCACAAATTGAAGCTCTCGAGAGTTTCACGAAAAGAGAGATTCCTCAGAGATATAAAATTTAAACACTTTGGAATAACAAAAGATATACATCACGTTAACGCTGAGAGGTGTTCTTGAGAGAGAGAGAGAGAACAAGAAGAAGAACTTTTCACGAGAGAGAGATTGGTCGCGTTAAAATGCCGGGAACGCGCAAACAACAATCTCAACAATCGGGGGGTTCCGGAATGATTTTGGAGAACGATGTCGACGGGAGGGGGAAGGAAAATGACGACGAGATGAGGAACGTAACGAAGACGACGAAGAGAGGAGGACGATCGTCGAAGCGAGGAGGAAAAGCACCATCGACTGACGCAGCGGTTGAAGAAGAGGAAGTTTTCGAAGAGGAAGAAGAAGAGGAAATAATGGTGGTCGAGAAGGAGGACGTTTTCATGGGCGAAGATGATGTCGAGAAAAAGGGGAACAACAACAACAACAACAAC
>Ga0181557_1004014_pt1 | contig 14031 bp, 10 predicted proteins | sample 011ome_23_FD_148632 | JGI IMG/M metagenome (GOLD analysis project Ga0181557, IMG submission 148632) | Coastal salt marsh microbial communities from the Groves Creek Marsh, Skidaway Island, Georgia - 011506CT metaG (spades assembly) | ecosystem: Environmental > Aquatic > Marine > Intertidal zone... | reverse complement strand
TCGCGCTTGGCGCGACAGGAGACGCCGAACTTGTGCAAAGGATCGGGCACGCAACGGCGATCGAAATCGAAGTAACGGGCATTGACTGGAACTTCTCGCCCACGGTTGCGGTTGCGCGCGATGATCGCTGGGGCCGCACGTATGAGAGTTATTCAGAAGACCCCGATCTGGTCGCGAAACTGGGTGCTGCATTGATTGTCGGGCAGCAAGGCTCGCCCGGCAGCGAAGACTTCCTGGGAGATGGCCGCGTTTTTGTGACGGCCAAGCACTTCTTCGGTGATGGTGGCACCGAACAGGGCGTAGATCAAGGCGATGTCAATGGCGAAATCAACGCGCTGCTTGATCTGCACGGCCGCCCTTATCCGGCGGCGATCGACGCTGGCGTACAGGCCGTGATGGCAAGCTTCAACTCGATCAATGGCCGCAAGATGCACGGCAACAAAGAACTACTGACCGATGTCCTACGCGGCCAAATGGGCTTTGATGGGCTCGTAGTCGGAGACTGGAATGGCCACGGCCAGATCAAGGGCTGCACAGTAACAGATTGCCCGCAATCATTGATGGCGGGACTCGATATCTACATGGTGCCTGACGACTGGAAGGTTTTGATGGAAACGCTCATCGCGCAGGTCAAAGATGGAACTATTCCCATGGCGCGGGTGGACGAAGCGGTCACACGGGTCCTTCGGGTAAAGCAACGCGCTGGGCTGCTAGGCGAAAACGCCAAGCGTCCATCTGAACGCGGTGTCGCGGGGCAGTATGACCTTCTCGCATCGCCGGAGCATCGCGCTTTGGCGCGCGAAGCTGTGGCGAAGTCACAAGTCTTGCTCAAGAATGACGGCGTGCTCCCCCTGAAGGCAGGCGCAAATGTCTTGGTTGCTGGCTCTGCGGCCGATGATGTGGGCCAACAGTCGGGCGGTTGGACCCTTGAATGGCAGGGTGGCCGCAAGGACACCTTGCCCAGAGATTACTTTGCCAAGGCAACCTCAATCTGGGATGGCATCAAAGAGAACGTTACCGCCGAAGGTGGCAGCGCGACGTTGTCAGAGGATGGATCCTTCGAGGCACGCCCCGACATTGCGATTGTCGTATTCGGCGAGCATCCCTATGCCGAATTCGCGGGCGATCAGCGCAATCTGGTTTTCCGTGACGAAGAAGGGTTGACGCTGCTTCGCCAGTTTGATGAGCAGGATATTCCGACCGTCGCCGTGTTCCTTTCAGGCCGCGCGATGTGGATGAACCGTGAAATTAACGCGGCTGACGCTTTTGTGGCATCATGGCTGCCAGGTAGTGAAGGCGCTGGCGTCGCTGATGTTCTAACTGGTAAGCGCGAGGCTACCGGACGCTTGTCATTCTCTTGGCCTGCAAGTTGCGAAGGGCAGCCGGTCAACTCGCCCGAAGGCGCCCTTTTTGCATTTGGCTATGGCCGTACACTTAGTGACAACTCACCGCTTGCTACGCTTAACGAAGACTGCGGCGCCCTGTCAGTGGTCGAGGGGTCAGAACTCTTCGGTTCGGGCCGGTTAGGGTCAGGGGTCAGCGCATTCGTCGGTCGTTTGGACGGCGCTGGATTTGAAGAGCTGATGCCGCAAATGCGCGGAGACATGAATGGCTCTGGCGTGCTGGTGCGCGGTTTTGACCGCGATGCACAAGAGGATTCTCGCGAAATCACAATGCGTGCCGGGTCCTATTTCGGCCTGGAACAATCAAACAATACGGGCGGCGTGTACCGCATCGCCTATGAAGTGGTTACACGCCCGGCGGGTACGATCCGCTTGCGTTCAGGCAATGCGGTGCTCGATGTCACCGCGCAGTTTGAGCTCGCGACGGCCAAGGGTTTTCGCGAAATGGTGGTAACTGAAAGTTGCCTTGCGGGCCTTGGCAAACGCATCGCTTTTGAATCCGATGGCGATGTCACTTTCCGCATTTCCAGTGTCAAACGCGAGGAAGTGGCGGAAGGAACCGAATGCTCGTTCTGATTGGAATGCGCGAATGACAACGTATGCGGCTGGACAGGCGATAAAGCGCCCGCGAGTCTGCAAAAACAAGGGTTCTGCGGCTGGAAATCCGGTCGCGAGGGGGAGGAAAATCCGGTGACGTTAGAGACGATCGATATCGTTATTATCGCTGGCTATGCGATTGCACTGCTGGGGATCGCGCTGTTTGTCAGTCGTGAACCCAAGGGGTATGATAAAAACACAGAGGATTACTTCCTCGCCGGGCGTGCATTGCCCTGGTGGGCGATCGGTGCCTCGCTGATCGCGTCGAACATTTCAGCTGAACAGATCATTGGCCAATCGGGCCAGGGCTATGCCGTGGGCATCGCGATTGCGGCTTATGAATGGCAGGCTGCGATTGTCCTGATCATCGTGGCGAAATACTTCCTGCCGATCTTCCTCAAGCGCAAGATCTACACCATGCCGCAGTTTCTGGATCAGCGGTACGGACATGGCGTGAAGACGCTGATGAGCTTCTTCTGGGTTGCGCTCTACACGGCTGTAAACCTCACCACAGTGCTGTGGCTGGGCGGTCTGGCGGTCACGTCGCTCACCGGTTGGAGCGTGATGACAGCAATGGCGGCGCTGGCCGGTTTTGCTGCGCTCTATTCGCTCTATGGCGGGCTGAAAGCGGTTGCGCTGACGGACATTATTCAGGTCGTGATCCTGATCCTGGGCGGATTTGCGATCACCTGGGTCGCATTGGACGCGTTGCCAGCCGAAGGCGCGCTGGGCGGGCTTGGCCTGCTTTGGCAAGAAATGCCGGGTCATTTCGAGATGATCCTTGATGAGAGCAATCCGGCCTATTCCGACCTACCGGGCATCTGGACACTGCTGGGCGGCTTGTGGGTACTCCACTTCAGCTATTGGGGTTTCAACCAGTATATCATCCAGCGTGCGCTCGGTGCGGAGAATCTGGGCGAAGCGCAAAAGGGCTTGGCCTTTGCAGCTTTCCTCAAGATCCTCGTACCGTTCATTGTGGTTATTCCCGGCATCGCCGCTGTCATTCTGGCGCAGCAAGGCATGCTGGATGGCACGGCATTGGCGGAAAAATCTGATCGTACCTATGGCGAACTGATGAGCTTTGCCCCGGCTGGTCTGCGTGGTCTGGTGTTTGCTGCGCTTATCGCCGCTGTGGTGAGTTCGCTTGCATCCATGATGAACTCGATCTCGACCATCTTTACGATGGACCTTTATCGAAGCTGGAAGCCAGATATGGGCGAACATCACTATGTGACAGTTGGTCGTGTTTCAGCATTCAGCGCCATGATCGTCGCGCTCTTCCTCGCGCGCCCTTTTATCGGCGGCTTTGAAAGCGGCTTCCAGACGGTTCAGGAATACACTGGTTTCATCGCGCCGGGCATCGTGGTGGTTTTCCTGCTCGGCTTCTTCGACAAGAAGATGAACGCGGTGGGCGCATTCACAGCGCTGCTCGGCTCGTTGGCGGTCAATGTGATGTTGAAGATCGGCATGTTCGGCATGTTCGGCATGCCTGACGTACCCTTCATCATCCGCATCTGGGGCGTGTTCATGCTTTCGATTGTCGCTGCCGCGGTTGTTTCACGCATGACAACGCCGCCGGAAGAAGAGCAGACCGTCAAGCTGGGCGATATCGCCTTTGCCACGACCATGCTGTTCAATACGCTGGCAATGTTGACGGTTGCAATTCTTATCGGACTCTATGTAATTCTCTGGTAAGGATTTTCCAGCTGGCGCTCTGTGGGGAGCGCTAGCCATCTAACACCGGAGCCGCTGGGGGGTGGCTCCGGTGTTTTTTATTGGTCCGCGAAACCCTCAGCCAGAAACTTCAGCGCGCATCCAGCCAGCATCGCCATGCCTTTGGGCAAGGCGTTCTCGTCAACATGCATGCGCGGTGAGTGGATCGCGCAGCAGCTGCGCCAGTCCTCGCCTTCATTGGCCACGCCCAGGAAAAACATCGCACCGGGCACTTTTTCCAGCAGGTAAGAAAAATCCTCGGCGCCCATGATCGGGTCTGCGAGATCGCGCCACCCCTCCGCACCACCAATCTCTGTGGCAACTGCCCGGCCCAGATCAACCGCCCGCGGATCGCAAATCGTGACGGGAAAGCCCTCTACGATCTCAACATTGGCGGACAGGCCATGTGCTGCGGCGACATGACTGGCCATATCGGTCAGCAATTCGCGCGCTTTCAGCCGATGCTCTTTGCTGAGCGTCCGGATAGTGCCGTTGATTGTGGCTTCATCGGGTATGACGTTAAATGCAGTTCCCGCGTGGATCTGCGTGACTGTCACGACCACCGCGCTGGCGGCATTGAAGCGGCGCGTCACCATCGCCTGGATCGCGCTGACCAGAGCAGCAGTACCGGGCAATGGGTCGACGCAATCATGCGGCATTGAAGCATGCCCGCCCTGCCCGGTTAAGGTGATTGTAAATGCGTCCGCAGCTGCCATCAGCGGTCCGGGTCTGCCCGCCAGCACGCCAAACGGCGCATTGGGCATGATATGCAGCGCGAAGGCGGCGTCAGGCAGTGGGTCGATCAGCCCGTCTTCCAGCATGAAACGCGCGCCGTGATAGCCTTCCTCGCCCGGCTGGAACATGAAGTCGATCGTGCCGGCAATCTGTTCGCGCTTGGCACATAGCAGCCGCGCCGCGCCCGCCAGCATGGCAGTATGCGTGTCATGTCCGCATGCGTGCATCCGGCCTGGAACTGTCGAGGCGAATTCCAGATCGGTCTTCTCATCCATCGGCAAGGCGTCCATATCGCCGCGCAGCAGCACGCGCCGACTTTGCCCTTTAGCCGGCATGCCGCCTTCCAATGTGGCCACCTGGCCGGTGGTCGAGGTGCCTTCGCGCCATGTTAGCGATAGATCGGCGAGCGCTGCGCGCACCTTGGCCATGGTTTTGGGCGTGTGCAGCCCCAATTCCGGCTCGGCATGGATGGCGCGGCGTAGAGAGACGATATCCCCGCTCAGCTCGCGGGCGGATTCGATAAGGTTTTCTGTCAGCATGGATACAATCTAGCGCAAATGTTGCGCATAGGAAGCGGCATTGTAACCAAGCCACGTTTGGCCACGAATTTGAGTTGCACTGCAAAATCACCTAGTGAACGCACATGGTTTCCGACTAAGGAACGATGATTATGGCTGGCCCGATCCATGAATTTTCGCATTTGCCGCGACCCAAAGCCAATGTGAAATCGGCTTGGCGTGTGAGACGCGACGCGCGTGCAGAGGGTGACCCTCCAATTGTCGGACTGATCTACAATCCGCGCAGCCACCACAATCGGGGGCAGGACCTCACCAGCAAGATTTCGCCGGATGTCTTTGTGGCGCAACCGGGAAACCGCGATCAATTGCCAGAGGCGCTCGCGCGCCTTGCCGAACGCGGGATCGATTTGTTGGTCATCAATGGCGGTGACGGTACAGTGCGCGATGTGCTGACTTGTGGGGAGCCCATTTTTGGCGATGACTGGCCTGTTGTGGCGGTGTTGCCCAAGGGCAAGACCAATGCGCTGGCGGTTGATCTTGGCGGCCCGAGTGACTGGACATTGCAATGCGCGGTTGACGCGTATGAAAATGGGAAGCGGGTCAAGCGCAGCCCGATGGCGATTACGCCGCTTGATCAGCCTGATGCGCGGGTGCTGGGGTTCATTCTGGGTGCCGGCGCGTTTACGCTAGGCACCAAGGCAGGCCAAAGCGCGCACAAACTCGGTGCGTTCAACTCATTGGCAGTAGGCGTTACGACCTTCTGGGGCATTTTGCAGGCGGTTTTCGGAACGCGCGCCAATCCGTGGCGTCGCGGAGCAAAGATGGATTTGCGTTTGGCGCCTAGTGGAGTGCCGTTGGAGCATAGCGGGCTGGGCGAACCAGAGCGCAGGCTTATCCTGCTGGCATCAACGCTTGAGCGCTTTCCTGGGGGGACCAAGCCCTTCGGATCATTGGGTAAGGGTTTGAAGCTGGCTGCACTTGATCAGATCAGCCGCTGGATGACATTGATGCTGCCCGCGATCCTGTTTGAATTTGGCCCCAAGAATTTGCGTAAGCGCGGCTTTCACCAACTGGTCGCGCAGTCTTTCGAGATGGAGCTGGATGACCAATTCATTCTCGACGGCGAAGCTTTTCCTGCTGGCCGATACAGGGTCGAAACCGGACCCGAGATCGATTTCGTTGCACCCTGAATGACGCCGCCATGAGCGCTTTGGCAGAACGAATCTCAGCAAAATCTGCGGTCGCAGTGCATCCCGCCATTGCTGAATTTGCCGCGCGGCTTGCAATTGAAGCGGGGGCGCTGGCGGTTCTATTCTACGGCTCCAATCTGCGGACCGGATTGCTTGAAGGCGTGCTCGACTATTACGTGTTGCTTCCGGGCGAGGAGCAGGAGAAGATATGGCCGCGTGTCAGCTATCGCGAATGGGACAATCAAGGCGAGACGCTGCGCGCCAAGATCGCCACTATGTCGCTCGCGCAGTTTGCCAAGGCCGCATCGGGCCAATCGCGCGACACCACTATCTGGGCGCGGTTCGTGCAGCCGTCTGCTTTGGTTTGGGCCCGCGATGGCGATGCGACGGCGCAGACACTTGATGCGCTTGGTGATGCTGCAAAAACTGCGGCGCGGCTGGCTGCGGCGCTCGGCCCGCCAAGCGGCACCGCCGATGACTATTGGCGCGCATTGTTCCGCGCCACCTACAAGGCGGAGTTTCGGGTAGAGAAAGCAGGCAGGGAAGATAGTATCTTGTCAGTCAACGTGGCGCATTTTGACGGGCTATTGCCTCTGGCGCTCGACGCACAAGGCATTGCGTTTGATGAAGCAGGCGGTCGCCTGACACTCAAGCTGACGGACAGTGCCCGACGCGAAACACTATCGTGGTGGAGCCGCCGCCAACGGCTAGGCAAGCCGCTCAACATTCTCCGCCTGCTGAAAGCCAGCACTACGTTTGACGGTGCGGCGCGCTATGCCGCGTGGAAGGTGCAGCGCCACACGGGTGTGCCGATTGAAGTGACGCCATGGCGCGAAAAACACCCTGTGCTCGCGGCACCGGGTGTCTTGTTCAAAGTCTGGCGAGAGCAGAAAAAGCAGCAGAGCTGAGCCTGCTTGCCTCTTACATGTAGCGCATATTGATGCGGATCGACGTTACACCTTCGCCCACTTCAAATGCTGTCTTGCGGTAGCTCGGCTTGCCGAGGTTGAAAATATTGATCGAGGGATTGTTCGACATCGCGCCGCCATCCTCGCTGACTTCGGTTTGTCCATTGCCGTTAACATCATGGCGAACAGCGATGCCATAAGTGCCCGCGCGCGGAACCGGCATGCAAAACACCATCGTCCCTTCGCGGGCAGAGGTTTCGATCCGGTTGATCCATTTGCCCCGTTCTAGCCAATCCGATTTGACCCCGCGATAGCTTTGCACGCGGATCCGACCCCCGGATGATTTGATACCGGCAACGGTCACGCGCACCGCAGGCCCGCCGCCGGGCGCGCATTGGCGCATATTGTTGGAAATTTCCTGACGATAGGTCACGGAGGGAGCGCCTTGCGCCCAAGCGGCTGCAGCCACCGGAGCAAGCGTCGCTGCGGTCAGTGCAAATCCGGCTGTGATCAGTCTTGATCGCATCTTCTCGCGTGTCCTTTAGTCGTTAAAACGCTGCTGCGCCAAAGGAGCAAGCGTAGCAGCGCGATAGGGCATTTCGCCCTAATTCGAAAACCTTATGCTGCAAAGTGGCTGAATTGCGGCTGAATTTGACGAACGGATATCCTTAATCTTCGCGCTACTGTGTGTGGAAAAGGCCACGCGCCTGCTTGTCGGCGAGTCTTCCCCGGCGTTACTGCGAGGAAACGCGGACTTTTGCGAAAGCACACCATGGCCACACCGCTCATTTCACCTTCCATTTTGTCAGCTGACTTTGCGCGGCTGGGCGAAGAAGTGCGCGCGGTGGATCAAGCAGGTGCGGACTGGATCCATATCGATGTGATGGATGGGCATTTTGTGCCTAACCTCACGATCGGGCCTGACGTGGTCAAAGCGCTGAGACCCCATTCGGACAAGACCTTTGACGTGCATCTGATGATTTCACCGGTCGATCCGTATCTGGAAGCTTTTGCAGAGGCCGGCGCGGATATCATCACCGTCCATCCAGAGGCGGGCCCCCATGTACACCGCACGCTGCAAGCGATCCGTGCCTTGGGCAAGAAGGCCGGGGTGGTACTGAATCCAGGCACGCCCGTCGAAGTGCTCGACAATCTGATGGACCTGGTTGACCTGATCCTGGTGATGAGCGTCAATCCGGGCTTTGGGGGGCAGAGCTTCATCCATTCGCAGCTCGACAAAGTGCGCGCGATCCGCGGGATGATTGAAAGGTCAGGGCGAGATATCCACCTGGAGGTCGATGGCGGCGTCAATCCTGAAACCGCGAAGCTTTGCGTTGATGCCGGCGCGGACGTGCTGGTTGCAGGTTCTGCAACCTTCAAGGGCGGCCCGTCACAATATGCCGCCAATATTGCCGCGCTGAAGGGCGAAGTCTGATGGACGCGTTGCTGTCCGGCTCGAGCGACACCAAACAGAGTGAAGATCTGTTTGGCGAGATCGAGGAAGATCGCTCTGCGCTGCCTCTGGCGGCGGCGGGGGATGTGCAGCCTGTCATTGATGGCGAAAGCGAAATTCCGCTGACTGAAGCGCGCACGCTTGTGTTGAGCGACTTTGTACCGCCCAAAGCCGATTTGACCGAAAAGCTGGTGCGGGTTGCCTATCGTCTTGGCATCAGTGGCGCAACGCTGACCGCGCCCTTCCGCAAGCCCGCGCGCCCGCGCTTGCTGGCAACGGTCAAACCGGCGCTGGCAGGCGACCGGGTGGCAGGGATGGCGCTGCGAGCGGGCCACTTCATGATCAACGGCATGAAGCCGCCGATTTCCGAAGTTGAATATCAAAGTTCGTCGCGCGCAACGCCGCCGTTCGAGCGGATGATCCATGGTTTTGCTTGGCTACGCGATCTCAGCGCAGCTGGCCAGCGCCAACAATGCGTCGAAACGGCTGAGCGGATTGCAGGGCTTTGGCTTAAAGCCAATCCAAAGCCGGGCAAATGTGCGGCTTGGTACGTCGACTATGTTTCAATGCGACTGATGGCGTGGCTCGTCCATGCGCCGCTTTTGCTGTCAGGCAAGGATGAAGCCTTGCGTCCGCAAATGCTGGCTACGATTGATGAAACGGCGCGCTGGCTCGATCGTGAAGTGCGCCGTACGCCAGATCCGTTCGGTGCAGTCCTGGGTTGGGGTGCCTTGATCGCTGCGGGCTTGTTGCTTCCACAAGGCAAACCGCGCCGGCTCTATGCCGAAGCCGGGCTGGTCGCGGCATTGGGCGATTTTGTCGGCGAAGATGGTGGCGCTTTGTCACGCAGCGCGATCGCACAGATGGATGTGATCGCCATGCTGGTGGATTTGGAGGCTTGCTATAGAGCGGTTGACCGCGATCTGCCGCAAGCGTTGTGCCTGATGCGCGAGCTGCTTGTGCCGCCCATTCTGGCGTTGCGACATGGCGATGGTGCCTTGGGCAATTGGCAAGGCACAGGGGCCATGCGGGCGGATCGGCTTGCTGCGCTGATCGATGCTAGTACCGTGCGCACACGCCCGCTGAAGGATGTGAAGCACTGGGGCTTCCATCGTCTGACCGGTGGGAAGACCATTATCCAGATGGATGCAGCCCCGCCGCCCCGCTCGAAGCATTCGCGTTCGGGCTGTGCATCGACGCTGGCCTTCGAAATGTCCGACGGACTCAGTCGCCTGATCGTCAATTGCGGCGGCGCGGCGATGGCCGGTGGGCTTGTTCCGGCGCGGATCGAGCAGGGGCTGCGAGCCACCGCGGCACATTCCACGCTGATACTTGACGATGTAAACTCGACCTCGGTGCTGCTTGGCGGAAAGCTGGGCAAGGGGGTCGAGAAGGTCGAAATTGAGCGTAGTGAGATTGCACGCGGAACGGCCAGTGCGCAGCGCATCGAAGCGAGCCACGATGGTTATGCCGCACGGTTCGGCCTGATCCACCGCCGTATCCTGTTGCTGCGCAGCGATGGTTGCGAGTTGCGCGGCGAGGATGTGCTGGCGCCATCCACCCGCAAGGGGCAGCGCGGCAAGCTCAAATTCGCAATCCGGTTCCACCTAGGTCGGGGAGTAGAGGCGCGCCTCTCCGAAGACAGGCTAGGCGCCAGTCTGTTGTTGCCCGACGGCGGCTTGTGGCAATTCCGTCTTGGCGGGAATGATGCGGGTGCGGACTTGGCGCTCGAAGAAAGCATGTGGGTCGATGGCGACGGGCATCCGCATGGCGTTGACCAATTGGTGGTGCAGGGAATGATATCGCGCGGCGGGGGGCAATTCTCCTGGCTGCTAAAGAAAATGGGGTGATTTCCTAAGTGACGGATGTGACAATCAAGCGGGCACTGCTGTCAGTGTCCGACAAAACCGGATTGGCTGAACTGGGCCAGGCCTTGGCTGCGCGCGGTGTGGAGCTGGTTTCGACTGGGGGAACGGCAAAGGCGCTGCGCGATGCGGGGCTTGAAGTTCGCGACATCTCTGAACTCACCGGCTTTCCTGAAATGATGGATGGGCGGGTCAAGACGCTGCACCCCAAGGTGCACGGCGGCTTGCTAGCAGTGCGCGACAATCCGGAGCATGCCGCCGCAATGGAAGAGCATGCAATTGGTGCGATCGATCTTGTCGTGGTCAACCTCTACCCCTTCGAAGCGACTGTCCTGCGCGGCGCCGAACGTGACGAGATCATCGAGAATATCGACATTGGCGGTCCGTCAATGGTTCGTAGCTCGGCGAAAAATCATGCCTTTGTGACGATCGTGACAGACTCAGCGGACTATGAAGAATTGCTGGGCGAACTGGATGAAAGTAACGGGGCAACCTCGCTTGCATTTCGAAAGAGGTGTGCCGCCAAGGCCTTTGCCGCCACCGCTGCCTATGACAGCATGATTAGCCAATGGTTCGCCTTTGCTGACCAGCAGCAGCAGTTCCCCGATTTCCTGGCGGTCAATGGCAAGGCGCCGACCGTCCTGCGCTACGGCGAAAACCCGCATCAGCAGGCGGCACTTTATACCCCTTCGGGTCCGCATGGCTCAGGCATTGCGCAGGCCGAACAGCTGCAGGGCAAGGAGCTGTCCTACAACAACTACAATGATGCCGATGCGGCGCTGGAATTATGCGCTGAATTCGGTGGCCAGGATCCTGCAGTTGTCATCGTCAAGCACGCCAATCCTTGCGGTGTGGCGCAGGCGGGCAGCCTGGTCGATGCATGGGAAGCGGCGCTGCAATGCGATAGCGTTTCGGCGTTTGGCGGGATCGTTGCAGTCAACCAGGAGCTGGACGGTGCCACAGCCGAGCAGATCGCGAAGATATTTACCGAAGTTGTGATCGCGCCCAGCGTTAGCGATGAAGCGCGCGAAATCTTCGCGACGAAGAAGAACCTGCGTTTGCTCACTGTTGGCGATTTGCCTGATCCGCGCCGTGGCGGTCTGATGGTCAAGCTGATCACTGGCGGCTTGCTGGTGCAGAGCCGAGACAGTGGCGCGATCTCAGAAAATGATCTGAAAGTTGTCACCAAGCGCGAGCCGACAAGCCAAGAGCTGAAGGATTGCATGTTCGCATGGACCGTCGCCCGGCATGTGAAATCGAACGCGATTGTTTATGCCAAGGATGGCGCGACAGCCGGGATTGGCGCTGGCCAGATGAACCGCCGTGATAGCTCGCGCATTGCTGCGATGAAGGCGGCAGAAGCAGCAGAAACCTATGGCTGGGATACGCCGCGAACCACAGGCAGCGCCGTTGCCTCTGATGCATTCTTCCCGTTCGCGGATGGATTGCTGGCCGCAGCTGAAGCTGGGGCGACTGCGGTGATCCAGCCGGGCGGTTCAATCCGCGATGATGAAGTGATTTCAGCCGCGGATGAGGCAGGCCTCGCGATGGTATTCACCGGAATGCGGCATTTCCGGCATTAAATCCGCCACCACCGCCTGTGCCTCAAAATCTCGTGCGCACAGTTGTGGCCCGGTGCGCCGGTCACTCCGCCGCCAGGATGCGCGCCTGAGCCGCATAGCCAGAGCCCCTTGATTGGCATCTTGTGGCTTCCTGCACCCAGCACAGGCCGGGCGGCCCATAACTGGTCCAGGCTCATACGGCCGTGGAAGATATCCCCGCGCCACAGGCCGAATTTTGCTTCGAGAGCACGGGGTGTGTGCACTTGGCGGTGCAGTACCAGTTCCCGGAAGCCCGGTGCATGATGCTCGATTACATCGAACACAGCATTGACCGCTTCGTCTTCGCGATCCTCGGGAAGATCAGGGTCAACATGCTGGCAAAACAGGCTGGCGACATGCTGCCCTTTCGGGGCGAGGCTATCATCCACCATGCTCGGGATCAGCATCTCTACGATTGGCTGGGCGCTGAATCCGTTCGCGCGCGCGCTGTGATAGGCTTGGTCCATATAATCGAGCGATGGTGCCATAATGATCCCGCTACGCAAATGCGCATCACTTTCCGGCGCATGGCGGAATTTCGGCAGATCCGATAGCGCGACATTCATGCGCAAGCTGCCAGAGCCGCCGCGATAGCCATCCATGGCGCGGGCAAAATCATCCGGGATAGCCTCGCGCGGGACGAGGCGATCGAACAGTGGCTTTGGCCCCAGATTGGAGATGACCCGCTTTGCGCGCAGCACCTCTCCGTCCGCCAGTTCCACGCCCACTGCCACCTCGTCTTCAACTATGACGCGCGTGATGGGGGCATTGGTACGGATCTCGACGTCTTGCTCGCTGCACGCCTCGGCCATCATTTGCGTGATTGCACCCATCCCGCCAATGACATGACCCCATGCGCCCTTGTTGCCGTTCACTTCTCCAAAGACATGGTGTAGCAACACATAGGCGCTGCCCGGTTCATCGGGCGACGCATAGTGGCCGACGCAGGCGTCGAAACCGAACGCAGCCTTGACTGGATCGCTTTCGAACCAGTCGTCGAGCACTTCGCGCGCGGAACGCGTGAAGATTTGCAGCACCTGCCGCTGCCGCTCGGTTGAAAGCTTGCACAAGCCACGACCCTGCATTGCGACATCAACAAGCGAGCGCAATCCGCCTTTGGGATCTGGCGGAACTTTCAACGCCAATCCGCGCAACACCTCGGCGGCATCTTCCAGCATGTCGAAATACTCAGGCAAGCGTTCTGCATCGGTTTTGGAAAACCGTGCTGACTGTGCCTGGCTCGCTTCGAGCCCACCGCCCATCATCATGAAGTCGCTTTCGAGTGGCAGGTAGTTCGACGCCGGCCGCTCAATCACGCGATAGCCGCGCGCGACCAGCCCCATGTCTGCGATTACTTTGGGTTGCAGCAGGCTCACGGTGTAGCTTGCGGTCGAATTGCGAAAGCTGGGGGCAAACTCTTCGGTCACCGCGGCGCCTCCCACCACGTGCCGCGCTTCGCATACAGTCACATTCATACCTGCGCGCGCCAGATAGAAGGCGCAAGTTAGCCCGTTATGACCACCGCCTATGATGATTGCATCCAGCATTGAACTCCGTCCGTAACTTTTTTATGCCGCTGTGCGAATAGATAATCGATGACAGCATCGTTCACCGTCTGGAAACCAAACAAGGTTAATGAGGCCATGAACACATACATTGAGTCTAACAACGAGAACACTGCGCATGGGAATTCTGAAGTCGGACATCTCCCGCAATTTTGGCATTGGCTTCATTGTCGGCGTGTTCATGGTGGGTGCGATGTCGGTTCAGACATGGGATACGGAAATTGCCGGCCCGGCAATGGCCGCGACAGCGGACGCCGAAGCCTCCATCACTCGATAATGCAAGCGCACAACGCTTTGCTGGCGGCGGTAGGTGCTTTTGCGCTTAGCGGTTGCGGTGCTGCGGCTAGTGCAGCCGAAAGGTTTGTAGAAGCACCGGTGGCTGCTTTGCAGGCCGAAGAGCCTGAAGGCTTGCAAGTTGCGATATTTGCTGGCGGCTGTTTCTGGGGTGTTGAAGGCGTCTTCAGTCACGTTAGAGGCGTGAAA
>Ga0181557_1004004_pt1 | contig 14059 bp, 10 predicted proteins | sample 011ome_23_FD_148632 | JGI IMG/M metagenome (GOLD analysis project Ga0181557, IMG submission 148632) | Coastal salt marsh microbial communities from the Groves Creek Marsh, Skidaway Island, Georgia - 011506CT metaG (spades assembly) | ecosystem: Environmental > Aquatic > Marine > Intertidal zone... | reverse complement strand
GCGATTAGCATTGACCCCTGCAAATCCCGCCGCCCGCGGGCTTTGCCCTGCAAGGCGCACGTTGAAGCCAAACTGATGTCGGGTGAATAGGATATAGGCCCCCACCACGGCCATCAGCGCCGCTAAAGCCCCCCAATGAAAGCCTGTGTTGGGGATCAAATCCAAATTGGCGGCCGATGGGTATTGCCGCAAATTGCGGCTACCAGGCATGCCAAACCCCTCGGGGTTGCGCAAAAGGCCGATGGAAAAGGCCTTGATCAAAACCTCGGCCACATAGACCAGCATCAGCGATACAAGGATTTCGTTGGTCTTGAACATCAGCCGCAAAATCGCAGGGATCGTCGCCCAAAGAAGCCCCCCCAAGAGCCCCGCAACGATCATCAGCGGAAAGATCACCCAGCGCGCCTCCATCGGGTAGAAGGCCAAGGCCACCCCTGCCCCGCAAATTGCGCCGATGATATACTGACCTTCGGCACCGATATTCCAAATTCCCGCCCGAAACCCAAAGGACAGCCCCACGGCGATCAACACCAAAGGGGCAGCTTTCTTGACAATCTCGGGGCGGTAAAAATGCGCAAAGGGGCCAAAGATTGGATCCCAGAAAATCGTCTTGATCGCGATCAGTGGGTCTTTGCCCAAAATCGCAAACAGACCCATGCCGAGAACGATGGTCAAAATCACCGCCAAGACGGGCGCGCCATATGTCCACCCGCGCGAAGGCTGTGGCCGTTTCTCAAGCCTAAGCATGGGCCACCTCCAGATCATGCGCACCACCGAGCATCAACCCGATTTTCTCCATGGTCAGCCCCGATGTTGGCACCGCTTGTGATAAGGTGCCTTCGTTCAATGCCGCGAAGCGGTCAGTGATTTCCAACACCTCCTCAAGGTCTTGCGAGATCACAAGCACCGCTGATCCTGCACTGGCCAAATCCAGCAAGGCTTGACGGATCGCAGCTGCGGCCGCAGCATCAACGCCCCATGTGGGTTGGTTGATCACCAAAACGCGCGGGTTTTGGCTAATCTCGCGCCCGATTACGAATTTCTGCAAATTCCCGCCCGACAGCGCACGCGCGGCGGTTTCGGGGCTTGGGGTGCGCACATCGAAACGCGCGATCACCTCTTGGGCGAAGGCACGACTGCGCGGCCAATCAATAAACCCGTTTTTCAACAAAGAAAGCCGCGTTTTCGCGGTCATCAATGCGTTTTCTACAAGGTTCATATCGGGGGCGGCGGCGTGGCCATTGCGTTCCTCTGGCGCGGCACAAAGGCCAAGGGCGCGGCGGGCATTTGGCCCATCGGCGCCAATGCCCTGACCCTCTAATTGGATCATATCAGCATGTGTGCGCATCTCGCCTGACAGGGCCGCGACCAATTCATCTTGACCATTGCCCGCAACACCGCCGATCCCCAAAACCTCGCCCGCGTGTAGGGTAAAGCTGATCTCTTTCAGGCTTGTTCCGAATTGGTGCGGCGCAGGCGCGCTCAGGCCCGATACTTGCAACAAGGGCTGTCCAGTCGTGACAGCCGCGCGCTTTGGCGTGGTAAGGGTCTTGCCCACCATCATCTCGGCCATGTCACGGTTGCTCATTTCGCGTGGGTCAAACGTGCCCACAACCTTACCTTGGCGCAAAACAGTGGCGTGCCCACACAAAGCGCGGATTTCTTCAAGTTTGTGCGAGATATAAAGGATTGATGTCCCTTCAGACGCCAAGAGACGCAATGTGCCAAACAGGATATCGACCTCTTGCGGGGTCAGGACGCTGGTTGGCTCATCCATGATCAAAAGCTTGGGATTCTGCAGCAAACAGCGAATGATCTCGACCCGCTGCCGCTCGCCCGCAGATAGATCGCCCACAATCCGATCAGGCGATAAAGGCAGCCCATAATTTTCAGATGCAGCCCGAATTTGCGCGGCAAGGTCCTGCGTCTTGGGTGGGTTTTCCATACCAAGCGCAATATTCTCTGCCACGCTCATCGCGTCAAACAGCGAGAAATGCTGAAACACCATCGCCACACCTGCGGCGCGCGCAGCGCGCGGGTCACTGGGTGCAAAGGGCGCGCCCTCAAGCAGCATCTGCCCCTCATCGGGGCGCACAAGACCATAGATGGTCTTGACCAAAGTCGACTTGCCTGCACCATTTTCGCCAAGCACGGCGTGGATCTGGCCCATGTCGATATCAAAGCTGACATCGCTATTCGCGATGACGCCCGGATAGGCTTTGGTCAGTCCCTGCAATTCAAGAAGCTTCACATTGCCCCCGTGTTTTTATGTGCTGCCTCTTCTGCCCGAGACAGCAAGGCTGTGGCAACCCCCAAGGCAATGGCCTGCGGGTGTTTGCCCAAGGATATATCCCCTATTGGGCAGGATATGCGCGAAATTTGTGCGCTGTTATGGCCAAGCGCCGATAATCTGCCCTTAAACCGCGCCCATTTTGTGGCCGACCCGATTAATCCTGCGCTTCCAAACTCATGACCAAGCAGGGCATGGCACAGTTCGAGATCGAGGGAATGGCTATGGGTCACGATGATATGATCAGCCGCCTTTGGCGCATGGCGCACCACCCCTTGCGGGGTCTGCGCGATCAATGGCGTGACATTGGGGGGGATGACCTCGGGAAATCTAGACTGCGCGATATCCACCCAAGTCAGGGCCAGATCAGGCAAAGGCGCAAGCACACTCACCAAAGCCCGCCCTACATGACCCGCCCCCCAGATCCAAATCTGATGCGGGGCGGCAAGCCCCGTTTCGATCAGCCAATCCCCAACAACGGCAGGGCTATGGGATGGGTGCAGACGCTCGACCGCGCGCGCGATTTTTGCGTCCCAACGCGCATTTGGCCCAAGCGGCCGCGCATAGGGCAAACTGTCTGGAATATCTTTCGCAAAGACCTCGAACACCACGCTGACAAACCCGCCGCAGCATTGACCCAAATGTGGCCCAAGCGGATAGTTCCGCACCGCGATCCCGCCCTGCGGCAGCATCGTGCGGGCCTCTGCCACAGCCTCCCATTCAAGACGCCCCCCGCCGATTGTGCCCTCTTGACCTTCGGCCCAAACGATCATGGATGTGCCCGCCTCGCGTGGGACAGACCCCGCCGTGCGCGTGATCAAAATCCGCACAAACGGCCCCCGTGCCGCACAAGCGCGCAAATATGCCAAATCAAGGCTCATGGTTGTAAGCCTTGGATGGCGCGCAAAATACGCTCGGGCGTTGCAGGTGCATCCAGATTTGGATAGCCCCCACCACAGGCCGAAATCGCGTCTGACACAGCAAGAAAGGCGGATATACCCAGCATAAAGGGCGGCTCACCAACCGCCTTTGAGCGATAAATCGTGGCTTCGGGGTTTTCACCATCCACAAGCGCCACGTTAAAAATGGCGGGCCGATCTGAGCAGGCAGGAATTTTATAGGTGGATGGCGCATGGGTGCGCAAATGCCCCCGATCATCCCAGACCAATTCCTCGGTCATAAGCCATCCCGCCCCTTGGACATAGCCGCCCTCAACCTGCCCGCGATCAAGAGCGGGGTTCAGCGATGCGCCCACATCATGCAAAATATCGGCGCGCAAAATACGGTTCTCGCCCGTCAACCTATCAATGACCACCTCACTCACGGCGGCACCATGCGCAAAGTAAAAGAAAGGCCTGCCCTGCCCTGCGGCGCGATCCCATGACAGATCGGGGGTTTTGTAAAATCCCGTGGCCGAAAGCCCAACACGCGCCTGATAACAGGCCGCCACAGCCTCGGCGAAGCTGATATTTTGGTCGCCCCACATGACACGGCCATCGGCAAACCGCACCTCTGCCCCTTGGCCCAGAAACTCGGCCATGCGGGTGCGAATGGCATCACAAGCGGCCAGAACTGCCATCCCGTTCAGATCACTGCCCGATGAGGCCGCGGTGGCCGAAGTATTAGGAACCTTGGCCGTGTCGGTCGCGGTGATCTTTACCTGATCCACCCCGACCCCAAAACGGCTTGCCGCCACTTGGGCCAATTTTTGGAATAGGCCCTGCCCCATTTCCGTGCCGCCATGGTTCATCATAATTGACCCATCTTGATACACATGAACCAACGCACCCGCCTGATTGAGATGGGTGAGGGTGAAAGAAATTCCGAATTTCACGGGGGAAAATGCAATGCCGCGTTTCAGGATGGGCGAGGTTTCATTCCACGCGGCAATTTCTGCACGCCGCGCCGCGTAATCGCACTCAGACAGCAGTTGATCTGTCATCTCATGCAGCAGAAAATCGCGCACCTCCATCCCGTAGGGGGTGGTGTTCGCAAGCCCCGCACGCGCGGCGCTCTTTGGGGCAGCGTAGTAATTTCTGCGCCGCACAAGGGCGGGATCAAGGCCCAAATCATGGGCGATATGATCCATCACCCGTTCAATCCCCAAAATGCCCTGCGGCCCCCCAAACCCGCGAAAGGCCGTAGCCGATTGCATATTGGTCTTTAACCGCAGCGAAGTGATTTCCGCATGGGGCAAAAGATAGGCGTTATCGGCGTGCAACATAGCGCGGTCCGCCACGGGTGCGGTTAAATCCTGCGCCCAACCGCCCCGCGTGATCTGCGTGAACCGCACCGCTTCGATCTGGCCTTGATCATCAAAGCCCACATCATAGGCAATACGAAAATCATGCCGTTTGCCCGTGATGATCATGTCATCATCGCGATCATAGCGCATTTTGCAGGCGCGCCCTGTTAGGCGCGCGGCCACGGCACAGGCCACGGCCAATGCATTGCCTTGGCTTTCCTTGCCGCCAAAGCCACCCCCCATACGCCGACACTCCACCCGCACCCCATGCATGGGCAGGCCCAAAGCATCGGCCACTTTGTGCTGTATCTCAGTCGGGTGTTGGGTCGAGCTGTGGATCACCATATCCCCGCCCTCTTGTGGCAGGGCCAAGGCGGCATGACCTTCGAGATAGAAATGCTCTTGCCCGCCCATGGTGATTTCACCTTGCAGGCGGCGCTTTGCCTGATTGAGGGCGGCTGTTGTGTTCCCCTTGGCCCAAACACGCGGGCCATCTTCAAAATAACTCTCCGCGGCCAGTGCATCCTCAATGCTGAGGATCGGTGGCTCTGCCTCAATCTCAATCTGCAAAAGCCGCGCAGCTTTGCGCGCCGCAAGGTGAGTATCTGCCACAACCAAGGCCACGGGCTGCCCCATGTAATGCACCCGATCTGTCGCCAATAAAGGTTCGTCATGCACCGAAGGGCTGACATCATTGGCAAAGGGCAGATCAGCCGCAACAAGCACCGCGACCACGCCTGGTGCAGCCTTCATAGCGGCAAGATCAAGCCCGCGGATCACCCCACGCGCCACGGACGACAGGGCAAAGGCCAGATGCAAGCAGCCCTGCGGGGTTGGAATATCATCGACATAGCGCGCGGCCCCCGTCACGTGTAGGCGCGCGCTGTCATGGGCCATGGGGGCGTGAACGCTCATGGGGTCACCTCCAGCACGGATACGGGTGTGCCTTGGCGTTCGGCGTAATAGCGCCACATCATGCCTTGCGCCGCTGCCATCCGATAGGCGGCTGATGCCCGCATATCAGAGAGCGGCGTGAAATCATCAACTAAGGCTGCGGCAGCAGCCGCGATTGTGGCCTCGCCCCAAGGTTGGTCGATCAACGCGGCCATTGCCGCGCGGGCCAGTTTGGGCGTTCCTGCCATACCGCCAAAGGCCAGACGCGCGTCTTGAACAATACCATTTTTGACCACGACATTGAACGCACCGCAAACGGCGGAAATATCCTGATCAAAGCGTTTTGACAGTTTGAAACACCGCAAATCAGGCGCAGATTTCGGCAAAGTGACGGCTTCGACAAATTCCCCGCTTGCGCGGTCTTGGTGGCCGTAGTCGATAAAGAAATCTTCAATCGCAATCGCACGCCGCGCATCGCCCTTGCGCAAATGCAGCCGCGCGCCAAGCGCAATCAATGCGGGCGGGTTATCCCCAATGGGCGAGCCGTTCGCAATATTCCCGCCGATTGTGGCGGCGTTTCTGACCTGCTCTGACCCATAGCGGCGGATCATCTCGGCATAGCTGGGGTGATACTGCGCCATCACCTGATGCACCCGCGCCATGCTAACCATTGCGCCCAAGCGAATTTCATCTTCGCCCAACTGCACATCAGCCAGATCAGCGCATTGGTTGAGAAAAATCACCTCGTCAAAATCGCGCAACTGTTTGTTGACCCAAAGGCCGATATCGGTAGCCCCCGCAATCAATAACGCGTCAGGTTTTGCAGCATAAAGCGTTGCCAATTCATCGCTGTTTTGCGGGGCATGGATGCTTTTTTGTGCTGTGGCCACCCATGCTGCATCGCGCGCAAGCCATGCGGTTTGCACGCCATCTTCAGCCGCTTGTGCCGCGCGGATGATCGGGGCATAGCCTGTGCAACGGCACAAATTGCCCGCCAAAACCGTGTCGTGATCACGGCGCCCATTGGCATGGCCTGCGACCATCGAAGCAATAAAACCGGGCGTGCAAAAGCCGCATTGCGACCCGTGATGCGCAATCATGGCCTCTTGGACCGGGTGCAGCGTGTTAGAACCAATGCCCTCAACGGTGCGAATTGCTTTGCCATCAATCTGGGGCAAAAATAGAATGCAGGCATTAACGGCGCGAACCCCGTCAATATCCTGAACCACCACGCTGCAAGCCCCACAATCGCCCTCGTTGCACCCTTCCTTTGTGCCGGTCAGACCCCGCGCTTCGCGCAGCCAATCGAGCAATGTCGCAGTGGGATGGGTCGAGACCTGCACGGCCTCTCCATTCAGAAGAAACGAAACCTCCATCGAGAATTTAACCTGCCGCTTTACCCCGTCATGTGCCGTCACATCCTCAGGCGTCGATGCGGCGTAGAGACCTGAGCGGCTGTGTTAACAACAATGAAAGCGAGGGTTTTCGCGTTTGGCAAGAATTTTGTCGCGCCGCCCGCAGCCAAAACGCTTAACTTGCACGCAAATGCCCGTATATGATGCAGACTTGCAGGATAACCAACAGGACGGCACCCATGGCGCAAGAGACGCTTTTGATCAAACACGCAGATCTTCTGTGCACGATGGAGGCGCGCCCAGATGCGCCCTATGGCGATGAGATAACCGATGGCGCGCTGTTCGCACGCGGCGGGGTGATCGAGGCGGTTGGAAAAACCGCGGATTTGCCGCAAAGCGCAGATCGCGTGATTGATATGCGCGGTCATGTGGTGATCCCCGGGATGGTGAACACCCATCACCATATGTTCCAAAACCTCACCCGCGCCGTGCCTGCAGCGCAAAACGCACCGCTTTTTGGTTGGTTGCAGACCCTTTATCCCATCTGGTGCAATATTGGGCCAGATCATATTTATTGGTCAGGGGCCTTGGCCATGGCGGAATTGGCGATGACGGGCTGCACAACCTCCTCCGACCATCTGTATCTCTATCCCAATGGCGCACGGCTTGAAGATAGCTTTGCCGCTGCCGAAGATATCGGTTTACGCTTCCACGGCACACGCGGCTCGATGAGCATTGGCGAAAGCAAAGGGGGGCTTCCCCCAGATCGTCTGACCGAAGCCGAACCCGCCATTCTGGCCGATTGCCAACGCCTGATCGAAACCCATCATGACGCCAGCCGCTATGCGATGCGGCGGGTGGCTTTGGCCCCGTGTTCGCCTTTCTCCGTCAGCATGGATTTGATGCGCGAAACCGCCACGATGGCGCGCAGCTACGGGGTCGGGATGCACACGCATCTGGCCGAGAATGTCGAGGATATCGACTATAGCCTTGCGACCTTTGGGATGCGCCCCGGTGAATATATCGAGGCGGTTGGTTGGACAGGCCACGATGTTTGGCACGCCCATTGCGTTCAATTGGATGAGGGCGAGATCAACCTCTTCGCACGAACAGGCACAGGCATTGCGCATTGCCCCTGCTCGAATATGCGGTTGGCCAGTGGCATTGCACCCGTCCGTCACTGTCTGGATGCAGGGGTTAAGGTGGGGCTTGGGGTTGATGGCTCGGCCTCCAACGACAGCGGCCACATGCTCAATGAGGCGCGCCAAGCCATGCTGCTGCAGCGCGTTATGAAAGGGGGCGATGCGATGACCGCGCGCGAGGCTTTGGCGGTGGCAACCCGTGGCGGCGCGTCTGTTCTAGGCCGCGATGATATTGGGGTGCTTGCCAAGGGCTATGCCGCCGATCTTGCTGCCTTTGATACACGCGGCATCGATTTTGCAGGCGCGCAATGGGATCTCCTTGCAGGTCTGTTGTTCTGCGGCTCGGGCAAGACCAATTACACCATCATCAACGGCAAGGTTATTGTTGAAGAGGGGCAGTTGCTCAGCATGGATATGAGCAAACTCTTGGCAAATCACGCGGCCATGACCCGCGATTTGATGGAACGGGCCTAAGCGTAAAAGGCGGGTTTTTTGATCATTTCAACCCGCTCTTTGACGCCTGAGTGCAAGGCACGCACGCCTGTATCCGCAACAAGGGCGGCGGCATAGCCATCCCATGTGCTGGCAGCCGCTTCTGGCAAAATACCCGTTTGCACAAATCCCATGAAATCTCGATTTTGGGCGACATAGGCATCATGGTAATGTCCGCGCCAATCCTCGTCATAGCGGATCGCCGAACTCAGTCGCGCATCAAGGCGGGAATGCGCCACTTTGTTGGTTGAGATACTGCCAAGCTCGCCGACCAATTCTGCGCGCACATCATATCCGTAGGCGGCGTTGTTGTTGACCTCGACTGTGATCAATTGATCATCATCGGTTTCCAGAACCATCACCACGGGCGCCACAACATCATCGCTGCGCTTAGGCTGATGGGCGGTGATCGTGGTCACCTCCACCCCCAAAAGATACCGCGCGATGTCAAACTCATGCGGCGCGGAATTGGTAATCGCCATGGCCCCCGTGAAACTGGGATAAGGCGTGGCGAGGTTGCGGTGAAAGTTATGCATTATCAAAGCCCGCCCCAACACACCTTTGGCAAGGGCTTCGCGCATATCCAAATAGGCACGATCATAGCGGCGCATGAAGCCAACCATGATATGGGGCGCCCCTGTCGCCTGTTCGGCGGCCATCACATCCAAACATTCGTCAATCTTTTGGCTTAGGGGCTTTTCACACAAAACCCGCTTGCCGCGTGCAATCAGCGTCTTGGTGTAAGGTGCATGGGTAAAATCGGGCGAGGCGATAATCACCGCATCAATATCTTCGCGCAACAGCGCGGCTTCGGGGCCATCTGTGCAATCAACCGCACTTGTCGCATCAGCCACGGCGCGCGCCCGCGCGCCATCCATGTCGCAGACAAGTTGCAAACAGGCATTCGGCACATCTTGGGCGATGATCTTTGCATGATCCGCCCCCATCACGCCTGCGCCAATGACCGCCACACGCACCACCATCTTGTCCCCTCCCACGAAACACTGTGGTGCCTCTGCTAAACCCCGAAGGACGGTGGTGCAAAGAAAAAAGGGAGCGCATGGCCCCCTTTCCTAAAGATTATGCTGCTTTTTGGCGTGGCCCGCGGGCGGGTTTGCCACGGCGGCGATGACGCGGTTTGCCATCCGCCGCGCCATGCCCTGCATTGGCCTTTGGCTTAAAGCCACGGCGAGGACCGCCGCGATGCGGGCGACCGCCACCTTGCTCGGCCCCCTTGGGCGCGCTGCCGCTGGCCACGGGGATTTCGAGTTTCATCAGCTTTTGCACTTGGCGCAACAAATCCATTTCATCAGCGGCGCAAAAGGCAATTGCCTCTCCCTCACGCCCTGCGCGGGCCGTGCGGCCAATACGATGGACGTAATTCTCAGGCACATCTGGCAAGTCATAATTGACCACATAAGCCACACCTGGGATATCGATGCCACGGGCCGCAACATCGGTTGCGACCAACACGGTGATCTCACCCGCGCGGAATTGTTTGATGGCACGATCGCGCTGACCTTGGCTTTTGTTGCCGTGGATCGATGCGGCCTTATAGCCATCCTCAACCAAGCCTTTCATCAGCTTTTCCGCACCATGTTTTGTGCGCGCAAAAACAAGCGTCAGCGCGTCCAAATCGCGGCTCAGGATTTCGCGCAGTTTGGTGGGTTTGTCGCCCTTAGATACAAAATGCACCGACTGCGTGATCTTATCTGCCGCTTTTCCCGGAGGCGAAACTTGAACACGGCGGGGGTTGTTCAAATAGGCGCTCGACAATTCTTCCATCTGCTTAGGCATGGTGGCCGAGAACAGCATGGTTTGACGCGGGGTTGCCAAATGCGGCACGATTTGACGCAGCGCATGGATAAAGCCCAGATCAAGCATTTGATCGGCCTCGTCCAAAACCAGATGGCGCGTTTGGCTGAGATCAACCGCGCGGCGATTGAGCAGGTCAATCAAGCGACCGGGTGTGGCCACCAAAATATCAGTGCCGCGCGCAAGAAGGTTGATCTGCTTGGGGATCGATTGCCCCCCCACCACAGAATGAACCCGCAACTTGGACCCTGCCGTCAGAGGCTTGAGGCTGTCTGCGATTTGGTTCACCAATTCACGCGTTGGCGCAAGCACCAATGCCTTGACGGTTTTTGGTTCAGGCTTGCCCTGCTTGCCCAACAAATGGTTGATCAGCGGCAAACCGAAGGCCAGCGTCTTGCCTGTGCCTGTTTGCGCCAGACCCATAATATCGTGCCCTTCCAAGGCCAAAGGAATGGCTTGGTTCTGGATCGGGGTGGGTTCGGACAAGTTTGCGGCTTTCAACGCCGCGTTCAATGTGGGCTCAAGTCCCAGCATATCAAAATCAAACAAAGAGATATCCTTTTCACAAAGCCCTATGCAAAGCGCGCACAAAGCCGTTTGGCCGCCAAATGATAGGCAGCCGTTTCGGGTTCACAGCGACATTGGCCTTCCCGCCACCCTATCGCTGTATCAGGAACCCTGCGTGTGGGGATACTGAGTGGTGATGCCCCGCTCGGCCCGTCTGTCGGGCACAACTCTCTCACGCGATCACGCGGATGCAGGCCCCGCACCTCGTGTATCTGAGATGAGAAGTCAAGCGGTGATTGGCGCATAGCCGCTTTGCAACCCACCCCTTGCATTTGGGCCACAATCCGCGCGATGGTCAGGCTGCGCAGTTTCCGCGCGCAAAACCCCTTTGCAATGATGGATGACACCCACCAATGACCCTTCCCCTCAAAGGTCTTTTCGCCGCTTTGGCGACTGTCACGATATGGGCCGTGTTTCTGGTCGGCACGCGGTTTGCCGTCAGCACGAATTTTACAGTAGAGGAGGTTTTGCTTCTACGCCTTGGCACAGGATTTTTGATCACGATCCCACTTATGCTGAAATTAGGTGTGGTCCCGTACGGCCAAAGCGTGACAGGCGCAATCATGCTGGGGCTTGGGGCTAGTGCGCTCTTCCCCTACATAATCTCAATGGGCTTGTTCTTTGCGCCAGCCTCCGATGCGGGGGTCTTGGCACCAGGAATGCTACCGTTTTGGACGGCTATCGTCATGGTGTTTATGACGGGAGAGCGCCCTTCAAGGCCGCGTTATATCGGCCTAATTGTGATCTTTATCGGCGCTTTGATGGTGGGACTTTGGCAAGTCATACATAGTAGCGTAGATGGCGCATGGCGCGGACATATCCTATTTTTGTCTGGCTCTTTCCTGTGGGCGATTTATGCAGTCTATTTCAAACAAAGCGGGTTCACGCCTCTGCATGGTTTGGTGATTGGGCTATTCTGGGGAACCCTCGCCGTGGCGCCATTTCTGGCCCTCTCAGGGAATGTCAGTTTTGTGGGGGTAAGCCTACACGATTTTCTCGTCATGGCTGTGCTTCAGGGTATCTTGATCGCAGTTTTGGCATTGGTTCTTTACTCTATCGCCGTACGCCAATTGGGGGCGGCGCAAACCGCTGCTTTTGGCGCTTTGACCCCAGTTCTTGCCTTGATCGGGGGTGCGCTGTTCCTGGGCGAAACTGTTACACTGATTAAATTGACCGGTGTGATCTTGGTGGCTGCGGGCGTGGTGTTGGCATCGGGCCTGTTTGACCGCAGGGCGTGAGGTCACCTCGCCTGATACTGTCCAAGCTCGGCACGGCGCACGATGGCCCAGCGATATTGCTCGGGCCAGAACGAAAACGCATCCGCCTCGCCAAGGGCCTCGGCGGCGTGAAGGGGCCAAAACGGATCATGCATCAATTCCCGCCCCAAGGCGATGAAACTGGCGCGCCCCTCTTGCAGGATATCCTCGGCCTGCTGCCCGTCCACGATCCGTCCAACCGCCATGGCAGCAATACCTGCTTCGCGCTCCATCGCCTCGGCATAGGGCACCTGAAATCCCAAAGGTCGCTGTCCGCCTGCAGGTAAAGGCCGCCCATCATCACTGGCGCGGAAGGCAGGCGCGCCCGCGATCCCACCTGATGAGCAATCAATCACATCAACCCCAATCGTCTTAAGCGCCTTGGCCAGCGTGACGGAATCCTCAAGCGACCACCCCCCTGTATCCACCGCAGAGATACGGAAAAACAGGGGAAGTTCCTCAGGCCAAACCGCGCGCACCGCGCGGCTGACCTCCAAGGCAAAGCGCATCCGCCCCTCAAGATCCCCACCATAGGCATCATTGCGCTGATTGGTGGCCGGCGACAAAAAGCTATGGATCAAATACCCATGCGCGCCGTGAATTTCGATCACCTTGAACCCTGCGGCAAGCGCGCGTTGTGCGGCATCGGCAAAGGCCGCAATCAGCCCCGCGATCTCATCCACACTCAACGCTTTGGGGCTTGGCCACCCATCGGCTACAGGCAGGCCAGAGGGCGCAACCGTTTGCCACCCCCCCTCGCCCCATGTTGTGTCATCGGGGGCAACAGGCTTTCCGCCACCCCATGGGGGGGCGCTACTGGCTTTGCGCCCTGCATGGGCCAATTGGATTGCAGGCACCGCGCCCATCTCAGTGATGAACCGCGTGATGGGTTTGAACGCCTCCGCCTGCGCATCGTTCCAAATCCCCAAACATTTGGGCGTGATCCGTCCGCGCGGCTCGACCGCAGTTGCCTCGGTAAAGACCAGTCCCACCCCGCCGCGCGCAAAAGCGGACAGGTGGGACGCGTGAAAATCAGAGGCCAAACCATCCTTTGCGGAATACATACACAGCGGCGAGAGCACGATACGATTGCGCAAGGTGAGGCCACGCAGGGTCACGGGTGAAAATAATTTACTCTCAAAGGGCATAGCAGACCGCCTATAATAAGACTGGATGAAATGGGTTATCCCTGACTTATGCGCTTGACTGAGAAAGTAAAGTGATCTCATCACCAACCAAAAAGCGAGTTCCTTTAGAAGCGGGGCAAGAGCCGTTAAGATCGCAAAAAAATATATCTGGAGCGTGCCGTAGATGACCTCAATTGAAACCCTTGATTACGTGGGCGTGGCCCTATTCGCCGCCACAGGCGCCTTGGCCGCATCGCGCAAACAGTTGGACATTATCGGGTTCCTCTTCCTAGCGGCTGTCACGGGGATCGGGGGCGGCACAGCGCGCGACTTGATCTTGGATGTGCCCGTGTTTTGGATCAGCAATCCGATTTACCTTTTGATCTGTGCGGGCACGGCAGGTGTCATTTACATCACAGCCCCTTTCGTGGAGTCGCGCTATAAAATTCTGCTCTGGCTCGATGCAGTGGCATTGGCGGCCTATGGGGTATTTGGGGCCCATAAAGGGCTGATGGTGACGGGATCCGCCACAATCGGCATTGTGATGGGCATGCTGACAGGCACGCTTGGCGGGATCATTCGTGACATCCTTGCGCGCGAAGCCTCGGTTTTGCTGCGGCGCGAAATCTATATCGCCGCCTGTGCGATTGGCGCGGCGATATATGTTGCACTGAATAAGGCGGGCTTTGAACCTTGGGCTGCGGCGGCGGTTGGATATGTCATGGCCTTTGGCATTCGCGGCGGCACGATAAAATTCGGCTGGCGTTTGCCCGCCTATCGCTCGACCCCTGGACGTGACCCTGAGGATATTTAAGGTAAGAGGGCGGGAGGAAGCTCCCGCCCACCCCCCTTAGGTCAATGTGATCGTGCCAATCT
>Ga0181557_1004002_pt1 | contig 14069 bp, 6 predicted proteins | sample 011ome_23_FD_148632 | JGI IMG/M metagenome (GOLD analysis project Ga0181557, IMG submission 148632) | Coastal salt marsh microbial communities from the Groves Creek Marsh, Skidaway Island, Georgia - 011506CT metaG (spades assembly) | ecosystem: Environmental > Aquatic > Marine > Intertidal zone >... | reverse complement strand
ACGCTGTTGCGCGTGTTTGGATTAAGCCAGGCTCGGGTAAAGTGGTTGTGAATGGAAAAGAAATGAACGCCTATTTTGCGCGTCCTGTGTTGCAAATGATCTTGCGTCAACCGTTTCAAGTTGCGGGTGTGGTAGATCAGTTTGACGTCAACGCGACGGTAAAAGGGGGTGGTTTATCGGGGCAGGCCGGCGCCGTGAAGCACGGTATTTCAAAGGCTTTGCAGCTTTACGAACCCGGTTTGCGTGGCGCATTGAAATCTGCGGGCTTTTTAACGCGAGACAGCCGTGTTGTTGAACGTAAAAAATACGGTAAACGCAAAGCGCGTCGGAGCTTCCAGTTCTCGAAACGCTGATACAGCTTCTACAATTTACAAAATTAAAACAAGCGCTTAAACCTTAAGGTGCTTGTTTTTTGGATAAATTGTGTAACAGATTATTAACAGATGCAATAATTATTGACCTTACGGTGAGTAGAAGTTGTATCATTATGGCAATTGTTGCTACTATGAATTAACTGTTTATAAAAACAAAATGGACCACGATAATTGCTATAGTTAATTTCGATGAAAACCATCTTAAGTGTTTGTCTGTGATACAATTACAAATCTTCGCGTTTTAAAGCCGGTGAAATTTTGAAAATCGTTTTCAATTGACCCGTCGCCCTAAGAAATCTCAATTGTGTCAATAGAATATCGGTTTTCAAGTTAATCAAATCGCGCTCTAAAGTAAACAACTCCACTCTCGACTCGAGTAATTCACCGAACTCAGTAGATCCTATGCTAAGTTGTTTATTTAACTGATCTATTTTCAGTTGTACGTTCGATTTTATGGATTCATTGAGTTCCTTTGTTTTCTTGAGTGTATTTAATTGCTCTAACAATGAAAAAATTTGAACCTGCGCGGCATCTTCGGTCGTTCTAAGAAAATTTTGTTTACGATTTATGTTAGCTTCTAATTTTTTCTTTAGTTGCACGTGTCGGCCACCCTCGCTGAATGTTTTTGTGAAAATTAATCCAACTGAAGCATCGGCGCTAGCACTGTCATTGGATACAGGCACATCTAACACAATCCGACCTGACAATGCTCCCCACTTTGACTTTTCGTGCTCATTCAATTGACCGTTGGCTAACTCTAGGTTCAAGTTCGCTATTTCGACATCTAAACTTCGGTTTTCCTTTAAAATGTCATTATCAGAAATCGAATTTGATAAAACCTTCGAGTTTACTTCAATTTTTTCCGCCTCGGTTCCAAATATGTCTAACAAACTATCTGAATTTATTGCAATTTTGGATAAAACTTCTGTTTCTGCGAGTTCCAATTTGGAAAAAGTCCGTTTCGCTGTTAAGACTTTTGTTGCGTCTATTTGACCGACTAATTTGAGACGTTCAAGATTTTCCAAAATGGGACTTGCTGCCACTTTGTTTTTCAAAATAACCGCGTGAATTTCTTTATTTCTTCTATAATCTAAATAGGTCGTGGAGGCGCTCATTAGTACTTCGTCGATGGCCAGCAAATATTTACTATACGCCAACTCAATTATTTTATTGGCCACTGCCAAACGCGCATTAGTTAAACCACCATCAGCAAATATTTTATCTGAATTAATTGATGCATACAGGCCGTTGGTATTACTGTTTAAGCTCTGTGAGCCCGCTTGAAACGAGCCTGTGGTTTGCAAACCTAGCCCAGTTTCAATGATGCTTCTTTCTTTTACGGCCTCAAATACAGCTACCTCTGCTTCCAAAACCTCGCTACTATACTCTAAAGCATCGTTGAGTGACGCACCACCACCACTTATTGCACCATATGATGTTTGAACGTCGTTCGTTAAATTTTTATTCCATTTTGGTACAAAGAAATTTTCTAATAAACTGTCTTTGTTTCCTTTTCTTTCATCGACTTTTACAATGTTTATCTCTTCAGACACTTGTTCAACCTCGCCTCCAGATATAGAAACTCCACTAGGCGCATTTGAGTTTGTACTTCCATTTTCGTCGTATTTAACGGAAGGCAAAGCAGGAGGCCATGCGATAGCATTTAGCAACAAAGCTTTTTTTTCTGCCTCATATTGAGCGCGTTGTACACGTAGTTCTTTATTAGTTTCAAATTGTCCGCTTCCACATGCACTTATCAAAAAGCAAAATAAAAAAGCTAAGTTTCTGAATGTTTTATTCATGTAATTCCACTTGACAGCTAGTCTGCAGCATGTTTCTACAACATAGGTTATACTTCCGTTTCCTACTTTAGCAAGTTGATAGGTCTTGATTTGTCGTTAGACCCAGATTTAAACAGATCAGACAACACAGAAGAGTTATCTGAACGACATGGTGTTGACGTAGATCTCTCTGACGGTGGTTTTTCCTCCAAAGACATTCAGCAATATTTGAGAGCACTTGGAGTGCGAAAAAGCGTATCATCTGTACAAGGTGCTTCAGGCTCAAGGAATAAACATTTTGAAATTTCAGACGCTATTTCCGTCCTTAATAGTTTTAATTTCAAAACGAGTTTTGGCAAAACTAAAGCTAAAAAGTGGGAACACACTTGGCTTCCAATTTTAGTGTTTTTGAATGATGGTTCAGCTCAAGTAATTATATCTTTCGAATATGGCGTATCTGTAAAGGTTTTAAGAAATAAAAGGCGGTCACCTGTTGAAGAAATAGCTTGGAGTGATTTTGAAAAATCATTTTCGGGTTATTCCCTACTGGCAAAAAAAATGTCACCAGAAGAAGTCAAGCAGACAACAGGTCATTGGTTTTTTTCTGCTTTTAGGTCTAGTAGATGGCTGTACTTTCAGGTTTTGCTCGCTGCTCTTATTTCGAATTTTTTAGCTTTAACAACGTCAATATTTACCATGACGGTTTATGATAGAATTATTCCAAATTCTGCGATAGAATCTCTTTACGCTCTCAGCGTAGGAGTGCTTTTCGCTCTGGGTTGTGACTTCATTATAAAAATGCTCCGAGCGAGATTTATTGATGTTGCAAGCAAAAGGGCTGACCTCATTGTTTCTAGAAAACTTTTTGATCGAATACTTTCATTTGATTCAAATGAAAGAAAGCAGAGCACCGGAGCGCTCGCCGGTATTGTGAAAGAATTTGAAACATTACGCGAATTTTTTACTTCATCAACATTGGTAATTATCGTAGATTTACCCTTTGTTTTTTTCTTTGTTTATGTCATCTCACTGATCGCTGGTCCTTTGGGTTACATTCCGCTTTTTTGCGTGCCACTTGTTGTTATTGCAGGATTAATAGTACAGCCGTTTTTAGCAAGGACTGTTCGCGCAGGAATGCGAAGTGGTCACAATAAACAGTCTGTTTTAGTTGAAACATTGAATGGATTGGAAACTGTTAAGTCATCGGGTGCGGGTCCGCTAATGAAATCGCGCTATCAAGAAGCATTGAGCGCACAATCGGACACGAGTGGACGAGCAAAGGGGCTCAGTCAATTTATCGTAAACTTTGCTGCTTCAGTTCAACAATATGCTCAGATTGCAATTATATTTTATGGCGTTTTCCTCATAAGAGATGGTGAGATTTCTCAAGGAGCTCTCATAGCTGCGGTTATCCTAGGTGGACGGGCAATGGCACCCCTGGGACAATTGGCTAACGTTCTTTCTCGCGCAAACAATGCTTTGTCAGCTTATCGATCACTTTCAAAACTTTTCCGTGATGGCGGATCATACCAATTAGGAAAGAACTCAATAAGTAGAGGGCTTCTAGATGGTGAAATCGAGTTCAAAGATGTCAGCTTTCAATATGATGAATTATCAGAAAAAGTGATAGATTCAATGAACTTCAAAATACCAAAGGGGCAGAAAGTTGCAATCGTCGGCAAGATGGGCTCGGGAAAGTCAACTATCGCAAAATTATTATCGCACTCAATTTCACCTACAAATGGAAGTGTATTACTTGACGGTGTTGATATTCGGCAACTTGATTCCGCGGATTTGCAACGAAATGTCGGTATTATGCCTCAAGAACCGTGGTTGTTCTCAGGTACGGTTCGCGAAAATCTGCAAGTCGGATTTACAGAGTATTCTGATGATCAAATTTTATCGATTGCAAAGATTGGTGGAGTTGATGAATTTGTTTCGCAACTTCCTGAAGGATACGACACCATTCTATTAGAAAAAGGCGCTGGTTTGTCTGGCGGGCAAAAGCAGGCCATTAGTTTATCTAGAGCCTTACTGCATAGCCCCGGAATAGTTGTACTAGACGAGCCGACAAGTTCAATGGACCAAAATTCAGAGAAAATAGTTGTAGAGCGACTATATGAATATTGTAAAGAAAAGACTCTTGTAATCATTACGCATAGAAATGCACTGCTAGCGATTTGTGATCGTATAATCGTAATGGAAAATGGCAAAATTATCTCGGATAACACCCCAGAGGAGTTGGGTGTGAAGAAATTGGCTATTTGATCATGCAGATTAATAAAAAACTTCTTAATGAGTTAGAGGGAGATAGCGTAAAGGGCAGTTCTTGGCTTTTGATTTTAATAATTTTAATTCTGACTGTTTTGTTTTGGTGGGCTTATATCACTGAGTTGGACGTAGTTGTGCGAGGACAAGGAAAAACCGTATCAAAAGGAAAAAACCAGATGGTGCAGTCGGCAGAATCTGGTGTGATCGTACAGAATTTCATAGAAGAAGGCGACACCATAGAAATTGGTGATGTGCTTTTTGAGATAGACCTGGTTGATTTAAACGGACAAATAGATCAGGTGACTGAAAGGATATCCTTACTGCAAGTCAAGAAAGATCGACTAATTGCAGAAAGCAAGGGTGAGCAATATAAAATAAGCCTCGATTATCAGGGTAAAAAACTAGAGTTTGCAAAGAGTGAGCAAAGGCTTTTTAACTCACGATTTGATCAGCTCGTTTCTAAAAATAAGGTTCTGGAGAGCCGACGAGTACAGAGAAGGTCCGAGATTGAAGAGTTGATTTCTGAAAAAGAGTCTGTCGAACGGAACCTTGATCTTATAAATTTAGAGATCGCAGCAGTTGAGCCATTGGTAAAAGCTGCGCTGGCACCAGAAACACGTTTGATCAATCTAAGGCGCGATAAAGAAAATTCACTTGGAAGGATGCTAGCTATTCCTTATGCAATCCAACGGATAAGGGGTGCTATAACGGAAATAGACGAGCAACTGGCATCAGAAAAACAGATATTTTTAACCCAGTCATTAACAGAGTTGTCACAAGTAAATTTAGAAATGAAAGAGCTTGAGGCTCGTCTTCCGTTATTAAGAAAACGGTTATCTCGATCGGTAGTAAAATCTCCAATTAATGGCATCGTAAATAGAATTACTTATCAATCGGAAGATGCATATATTAAAACTGGGGATGTGCTCTTGGAGATTGTGCCGATTAACGACGAATTAATTATAAAGGCTCGAGTGGATCCCAAAGATATTGCAAAGATAGTGATTTCTGCAGCGGTAAAAGTTTCCTTAACTGCATTTGACCCAGCAAAATTTGGCCGAATTGATGGAAAGGTGATCAATATTTCAGCTGATGCTATCTCAAATCCAGATACTGGAGAGCAATATTATTCTGTTGATGTTAGCTTGCTCGGAAAACTGCAGGATAGTAGTGGTGATGAATTAACAATCTTGCCGGGGATGGTTGCTACAATAGAAGTGCTCTCTGGAAAAAGAAGTATTCTGGATTACTTTTGGCAGCCTTTGGTGAAAAATAAAGAAATAGCATTTAGGGAATAATGGTGCGTGGATTGAAACGTCTTTTGTGTTCTACATTTATTCTACCGTCGCTTTTTAATATTGATTACTTGTGGGCTTCGGATTTCAAGCTTGGTGTTGAAACACAATATGAATATGCGACCGATAAATTCATAGTAGAAAATGTCAAAAGTGCTTATTCGCTTGGAACAGTAGGTTTAAATATCATTGGTGATTTTGAAAAAAATATATCTATAATAGGTACTTACGGCGTTGGCTATCATCCGAATTACAAAACAGAATTTTCTGGAATAGGTTTCAATGGCCCTGTTGTAGGTAGATTACTTGGCTTTCGTACAAGATATTTATTTTTCGATGATACTCATCAATCTGCTGGAATAAATTTTTATGTCTCTGAACGCACAGTCGAAGGAGATGATTTCAGAGGGGTCAGAAACGGACAAAACCTAACGGTACAAACTAAAGCAAAAATGAAATTGAATGAGTTTACCTTGGAATATAGAAATAAAGTTTCGCAATTATTTGATGTTGGTGGCAGTGTTGGAGTTTCCGCTTGGAGTTTTGAGGGTTCTGGCGTGTCATTTTTAGAAAATATTGCAATTTCTAAGACGGTAAGTGATAATGATGACGCCTTTTTTATGTCGGTTTTCGCTAAAATCAAAACCGCTAAACCTGTGACTATCTCGCTCTCAAGACGTAGTTACTCTTTGGATGACTTTGTAGAGTCATATGAGTTAACGGCTAATTTTGCTCTTTGAAATAATTAGAGGCAAAAGGATTTGCTTTCACGAGCGTACAAGTTAATTTTTACATAAATAAAATGATCTATGTTCATGCCACAGGCAATTTTATCAGATTTACTCAAGGTATATCTTCAAATTATACAACCACTCTGAGCTTAATCGTTTAATAAGGAGATCAAAGTATGAATTCACGTATAATCTCAATTTAAAACCTAGTTCGTGATTCTATCAGAAAAATTTGAATTTACTCTACCCGCACATTGCTTGTGTGACTCTGAGTAAATTTTTGGGTCTTGTTTCGGAACTTTCATTTTCGTGTAACAATTTTTGACATACCAATCGCACTTGCTTAAAAAGATACTTAAAAACTTTTTACTCCTCTTAGCACTATGAGTTTCACGCTCATTTGTGCGTGATTAACAATGCCTGTCATCCAAATATTTCAGCCCCAATATGCAATCTTTTTCTGATACAAATACTCTCGCTTTTCTGGATTTCTAAAAGATCTATTCTTTATATTTCTTCGGTAGGTGATAATTTGTAGGATCTGCCTGAGTTCTTTTGCTTGATGATTTTTGAAGTTACAATTTTAACAGCGATCTAGAGTGCCAATATTATTGGTTTTTTGGTTCAAGGAGTTTCATTCCTAATAACTCCAACTAGTAGTTGAAAGTGGTGATTAGTAATCAGTCAGACTGGTTCTAATATTGAAACCAACTGCTTTTTTAGTACGTTCTGACACGACTGAAAAAGCTTTATTTCATTGGAGATTTTATCCATTTTTAGTTGGATTTGCTTAATGGCATCCAGTAGTTGAAGTTCTGCTTCTTCTAAATCTTCTGTGTTTACTTTTAAGTCGTCAATTGTAATGGAAGGCATTGTTAACCTCGGGTTATATTCCTGATTTTTTCTTCAAAATAGATCGCTTAAGTTCGGCGGTTAATAATATTCGAGCTTGATTTAAGCTGGCTAGTAGTTGTTTTTCGCGGTTCACTTCGATCTCAATTGATTGGATTGATTGGACTAACTGTTTCACTTCATCGGTGAGGTTATCCCATTGATATTCTTTGTCTGAAATGATGACTTTTTTCATCTGGCGCCCCTCATCTGAGCAGTGTTTAAGTCAAAATCAGTTTTTACAGCAAGTAAAAAGTCTTAATATGCAATATTTGGTTGCAAATTTGGCTGTAGTTTTTAATGTTGCATCAGAAGAAAAATTTGTAAGGACGTGCAGAATGAACAAGCCCATAGGAAGTAGCTTATTCCGGAAGCTAGAGCGTAACAAAGTTCTTATCTCCCCGCTAGGCTTGTTGGTGCTAGCCGCCTGTTCAAGTAGTTCATCCACTAATACAGGTTTCACTCGAGACGGTAATGTTATCAAGGGTCCTTTGAAGGATGCCTTGGCATTTTTGGATTATGACGGTGATGGTGTAAAGGATGCTGACGAGCCTTCGGTAGCTACGGACGCGGATGGTAAGTACAGCCTGAGTGGTTCTGCAGGAAATGAGAATGTTTCGGTTGTTGTATTAACAGACGACAGCACGGTGGATAGTTCTTCGGGGGTTGTTGTGTCAGGGCTGTCTTTAACAGCTCCTGCGGCTGCGAAGGTTGTTTCTTTGGCATCGACGCTTGTTGTTAAGGCGCAAGAGGCGGATGCTAATTTAACCGTTGCTGAGGCAACGGCGAAGGTTCAGGCCTCGTTGGGCTTAACGGGCGTTTCTGATCTGTTGGATTTCAATCCATATGCTGCGGGCGTTGATGCTACTGAAGCTGCGAAAGTTGAGGTTGCAAGTCAGCAGTTGGGCGTTGTTTTAATGACCTTGGCATCTGCGGCTGAAAGCGCTGGTTTATCTGGTGAAGATGCTATTGCAGCATCTTTGGCTGCGGTTACGACGGTTGTTGCGGGGAAGGGTACTGGTGAGACGGTTGATCTTACGGATACGTCCGGAACGGGTGACTTGGCGGTTATTGCAGATGCGGTAAAAGCGACCGTTGCCACTGAGGCGGCAAAGGCGGGCAGCACGGTAAATTCTACTGCCTTTGAGGCAATGGTTGACTCGACTGTCACGGCTGTTGCCAATGTGAACACAAAAGTAGCAACTGTTACTGATCTTTCTGCGGCTGGTGTGGCTGATATTTTCTCTGTATCTCAAGTCCTTGTTACTCAGGTTTCTGAAGCTGTTACGGCTGAGAAGGCGCTTGCTGGTTCTGGTGCAAGTAAAGTCGAATTAACGGATTCTACAAAGGTTGATGCGGCAGCCACGAATAAAGCTCCGACTGATATTGATTTAGTTGTTGGTGGATCTGCTGTGGCTGAAGGCGCGGCGATTACAGTATCAGAAGGTACGGGTTCACTTGCTATTGCAAATATTGCAGTCACTGATAGTGACAATGGCGCGGCAGGATTTACCTATGCTCTTGCCGGTGATGATGCGAGTTCTTTTTCTATCGCTGATGGGGTTTTGTCTTTTGCAGCGCAACCTGATTATGAAACAAAATCTTCTTACTCGGTTGCTATCCAAGCTACGGATTCTGGTGGGAAAACATTTGCTGAGACTTTTGCTATTAATATATCCGACATTGATGAAGGGTCATATAATCAAAAGTTTCAGGTCGTTACGGATGGTACGTCTGACGCAGTTTTCAAAGATTATGTAAGTGGGACTAACGGTGTTTTTGAAAGTCCAGCTAATGTTGATTTATCTGTAGCGAGCGGCGCTGCGGACTTTGGAACGTTGAGTCTTGATGTTACGAATATTAATGCTGGGTTGGCTGGCGGGTCTTCATTCCAGGATCCATCTTTGGATATCGTTTTGGCTAAGCTGCCAGTTGTAAGTGGCACAAAGACAGAAACTATCAAAATTACTGTTGTTGATGGTGCTGATGCCAGCCGTGATGCTGCAACTGAGCGTTCTTTTGAAATATCTTTCGATGTTGTTTTGTCTGGTAGTGGGTCAACTTTTGCAATTGCTCCTCAACCCTCGGCCAGTATTTCTTATCTTGGCAAAGGAGATGCATCTCCGACAACGGCAACTTTAAACGGCATTACGAATAACACTTTAAGTTACGCGTCTTCAACGAGCACACTTTCTGTTAAAATGTTGTCGTTGATTAATCAGGCAACAAGTATCGTTCCTTCAACGGTTTTAGGCTCTGGCGGAGATTTCCATGTGACAATCTCGGGCCTTCCGCTTCTGGATGAAGATGGTGGCGATATAAGTTCAATCACTGGTAAGTTGTCTATTTCCGATCGTGATCACACGCCTCTGCTTACAGATCCTGGTACAAAGACACTTACTGAAGCGGCGACAGTTGCTGGGAGTACTTCAGGTACGGCTGCTGTTTCTGGAACTCTTGTTGCGCAAGATGCCGAAGGTGACGCAATTTCTTATTCAGTATCAGGCGGTACACTTAATGGGGCAGGGACCGATTACTCGCTTGCGGGCACCTATGGTACGCTGACCGTTAATAAGGCAACGGGTGATTATACTTATACATTAGATAATACAAAGTCGGCAGTAGACGGTTTGTCTGCGAGTGATACTGTAAAAGAAGAGTTTACGGTTCAGGCTGGGGATGGCAAAACAACTGGCTCTGATACGCTCACAATCGCTATAACGGGTGCGAATGACGCGCCGCAGAGCATTGCTTCAAGCGGTACAACTATTACAGAAAACGCGTCCGGAGCTGTTGTTGGTGTTTTATCGGCTCAAGATCCTGAAGGTGATGGTGTTGTCTTTACCTTGGAATCTGTTGATAACTACAATTTATTTACCATTGCAAATGTGGGTGGTAAAAATACGCTTAAGCTAAAAGATGGCCAGTCCGCGAATTTTGAATCTACTCCGACATTATTGGTAACGGTTAAAGCTTCTGACGGCACAAATTATACAAATAAATCATTTACGATTAGTGTCACGAATGTAAATGAAACCCCCACTTTGTCACAACCTATTCAAGGGCAGGTCACGGAAGATTCTGGCGCAGCAGCTATAGGGACGTTGATTGCGAGTGATCCAGATAAAGGCACAACCTTAGAATATAAGATTGATAGTGCATCCGCAGCCTTAAGCGGCACGGATTATGTTTTGGCCGGACTTTATGGCACGTTAACATTAAATAAAAATACCGGGAACTATTCTTACGATGTGAATAATAGCAACGGTACCGTAAACGCATTATCGACCGGAGAAAATCTGACGGAAACCTTTGGCTTGGTTGTGAGTGATGGAGTTAACACATCCGCGCAGCGTAGCCTGACATTCAAAATTAATGGTAATAACGATGCACCTGGAACAGTTGCTTTAAGCAGTTCAACCGTTGCTGAAAACGCGGCAGGGGCCACAATAGGGACGCTCAATGCAACTGACCCTGAGGGTAATTCAATCACATATAGCGTTGATAGCTCAAATGATGGTGATAAGTTCGAAATAATAAACGGTACAACATTAAAACTCAAAGATACCGTCTCTGCAGACTATGAAGCCGCAACTTCATATTCAGTTACCGTAAATGCCTCAGACTCTAATTCACAGTCACAAACAACCCTTACCGTTAATGTCGTGGATACGCCGATCGAGCCTGGAGAATTTCAAGTATCAACGGATAAGCCTAACGATGTTGATGCAGTGTTTACCGATTATATTGGCGGTGTAACCACAACCAGTTCGAATGTCGATTTGTCAAAAACAAATGGCATTTTAAGTTTTGGAACGGTTACCGTAGATAAGAATAATATTGATTTGGCAGTAGCAAACAGTGCTACATTCAAGGCTCCAACGCTATCACTTACGCTTGATCAAGTGCCTACAATTTCAGGTACCGAAACGCGCAATATTACTATGACAGTTACAGAAGGCGCTGACGGGACCAGAAGCGCTGGAGAGCGTGAAGCTGTAATAAGTTTTGATCTGATATTGTCAGGTGATGGAACAACTTCTTCTCTAAAAGCGGCAGCGGGTCAAACTGCTGTTATATCCTATAAGGGAAACAATTCTACATCGTCTTCTTCTTTGACAGTTACAAACGGTGACGATGATTTCATCAGCTTTGCTGTCGGCGAGAACGGCTCACCATCTTCTATATCTATCAAGGCGTTAGAGCTTTTATCTAAAGTAAGCTCTCTTGATCCTTCCGCTATTTTGGGAACAGAAACAACTACCTTGCATGTAAAAGTGGAAGGGCTCCCTATTGCGGATGAAGTCGGTGCTATATCAAGCATTGAAGGAACAGTAGTTATTAAAGACTTAATAGCGCCAACGTCTACAATAAGTCGGGCTTCATATGATGCAAATAGCGGTAAGTTAGTTCTTCAGGGAGCTAATATGGACACGCTGGCCGCTGTTGGTAGTGATATTAAGGGCTATTTGGCTTGGGATAAGCTGAGTTGGGATATTAATGGGGATAGCTCGACGGCAGATACGTCCATTAGCAGCAATTCTGTCGCATCGGCTGTTGTAACAAATGCAGAGACCCTAACTATCACACTTACTTCAGAAGGTAAGACAGCACTTGAATCCACGACAGATTTCGGCGGAGCCGGGGGAAGTGATACATTAGACATAACGGGAGGGTTTTTGCGCGACCGGGCTCTGAATGAAACGTCCGACGGTACATCAACGACAGATGGAGTAACAGATTTATCTGCGGTGTTAATATCAGAATTGGTAAAAGTCTCGACAGATAGTGCTGGCGATGTAACATTAAAAGATTACGTTGGAAGTAAGAGTGCTTCTACAGAAAATTTGTCCACCACTGTTTCTAACGGGGTGTTGAATTTAGGTTCGGTGAGCTTGGATCTTCACAACGTAAAACATGCTGCTGCGGGTTCATCAAACTATAAGGCTCCTGAAATAACGTTAAACGTAGACCAAGCTGCCTTGGTCAGCGGGTCTTTGAACAAGCCTATTACAATATCCATAATCGATGGTAATGATGCGTCTAGGGCTGTTGGAAGCGAGCGTCAGGTTGATGTTTCTTTCACATTAGCGATGACAGGCGATGGATCAACCACGACCTTTTCGACATCAAATGGAATATCTGATCAAGCAGTTCTGACTTATTACAGTGCTACTGCAACTACTGGTACAACTTTGAACGTACCTAATGAAGATGTGGATGCTGTTTCAATTGAAGCGGGTTCAAACGGACTCCCTTCAACAATAACAATTAAAGCGTTGAATTTAGTTGATAAAATAAACTCTCTGGCGCCAACAAGTGTTTTGGGGGATGGAGGTAATTTTTACATCACAGTAACTGGGCTTCCGTTGGCTGATGAGGTTTCCTATATCAGCAGCGTCCAGGGTCAACTATCGATCGAAAATAAAATACCGCCCTTTAAAGTTTCTACCGACACAACTACCGATGCCACGGTCATCGATTATTTGGCGGGAACGACTGCTAAAAGCGACTCAGTTGACTTAACCGTTTCAAATAAAATAATGGATTTTGGCCAGATATACTTTGACCTTGAAAACGCTCAATTAGGAGCGGATGGGAGCAGTGGTTTTAAATCTCCAAGTGTAGATCTGACAATAGATAGTCTTCCCGATATCGTGGGTAGTAAAACTGAGACTGTCACAGTCACACTCACAGATGGTAATGATGCGAGCCGATCCAATAGCGAGCGACTCGCCACGGTTGAATTTGACGTCACCTACACAGCTGATGGAACGAGCGCAAATATTACATCAGCCGCAAACAGTAAAGCGACCGTTAAATATTATGCTGCGGGTCTCAACACACCGACAACGTTAGAGGTGAGTAATTTTGGTGAAAACGTTTTCTCAATAGCTTCTGGTTCGAACTCTTTGCCAAGCACACTGTCTATTCGTGCGCTAGAGCTTATAGATCAAATGAGTTCTCTATCTCCAAGTGGCACGCTGGGAAGTGGCGGCGATTATTTTATGAGCGTTTCTGGCCTTCCAATCGGAGACGAAAATGGGGCGGTTACGGCTGTCCAGGGCATCGTAACGATAAAAGACAGGGTTCCCCCGACATCTACAGTGAGTAGCGTGGAATATGACCCAGCAAATTCAAAAATTGTAATAACGGGTACTAATTTCGATACAATTGGTGTGTCGAACACGGGCGATATCAAGCCATATTTGGATTTCACAAAGTTGTCATGGGATATAAACGGGTCAGGATCTTCAGCAAAAACATTTGCGACCTCTGACATTTCTACTGCAGTCGTGGATAGTGCCACACAGGTGACATTGACGCTAACATCATCTGCGAATGCGGCCGTTCAAGCTCAGTCAGGATTTGGTGCGACAGGTGGTAATGACACATTTGATGTCGTGCAAGGTTTTGTACAAGATATTGCCGGTAACATTTCTGTCACCGACGCAAAGGCAAATGCGGTAATAAGCTACGCCGATAAAGCGGCTCCGACGCTAGCTTCATTTACGTCTTCAAGCAGTGCCGGTGCATATGGAGCTTCTGCGACGGTTAATGTGACTGCGGTTATGTCTGAGGCTGTTATCCCAGAAAGCCAAATGTCTGCAACGTTAAATACTTCTGGTAGCGGTGCAACGGGCACAGGTAAAACTATTACCCTTACGGCTGATAGTTCTGATGCAACTGGAAAAACTCTTATTGGTTCGTACACGGTCCCGTCCA
>Ga0181557_1003988_pt1 | contig 14088 bp, 8 predicted proteins | sample 011ome_23_FD_148632 | JGI IMG/M metagenome (GOLD analysis project Ga0181557, IMG submission 148632) | Coastal salt marsh microbial communities from the Groves Creek Marsh, Skidaway Island, Georgia - 011506CT metaG (spades assembly) | ecosystem: Environmental > Aquatic > Marine > Intertidal zone >... | reverse complement strand
TTTCCAAGATGGTAAGCTGAAAATATCGGCTGGAAAAAAACGGCACGCGCTTATTATTTTATCATAGATCAATAGCCCCAGATTAGCGATAAATTATACCGCTTTTCCGGCGGCCTATTGCGCTGGCGCTGGCGCGGTTACACCCTCGCCAAACAGGCGTTTTTCTTCTTTACCTAGCCAGTTTGGCGAAAATAGATCACGCAACAGCCCAGGGGCAATTGATGACACTGGATTGACAGCTGTTTTCATATCATCCGATGTGCCAGTCACGGTGAATTGGCTGACAAAGACGCCGCTCTTATCCATGCCTGCGATAAAATCACCTAGCAGAGGCACTTTGCCAAGAAGCTTACTGATCTGATTTACCGGCACCAAATTACCACTCACATCCACCTTTTTAGTGGCACGATCATACACCCCAAGCATGGTGACGCCAACCGCCTCACCGCTGGCTTTCATGCTGACGATCTTTACTGCTGGGCCGCGCGTTTCTAAAACCGCCTCCCCGCGCCTAAACGCGGTACCATTACCCTCGACAAGCGAATAAAGACCAGCAAGGCTGAGCACCGAAAACGCCCGCAAGGCTTTTGGCGCTTCGACAATCCTGAATTTTGCCAATTCGATTTTGGTGTCAAAAGATTTGAATTTATTATCTTTGAAAATATTTGTTAGGCGCAATTGGCCACCACGAACCGTATCCGTCACTTTCAATCCAGATAATACCCGGCCAGCATTTTCGGATTCGATTACCAATTTTGGATCAGTCTTTGTCTTTGCATCAAAGCTCAGATTGACTTCACCGCCGCCAATCAGGCCAGTGCCAGTAATCCTGTCACCATTTATCCCAAAGCTCATCTCCAGATCAGCTTCGGTAATCAATGGCGTACCATCAACAAGCATGGTTCCCAGAAATTCAGCCTTGCCCATGCCATCACTCTTGCGATTGCCCGATAACTGACCCGACAAGGCAATTTCATTATCAATAACAATTTGATCAGCAGTAAAATCAAAAATCAGTGTTTCACCACCACTGACCCCTTCATTGCGACGAAGCGGCAAAAGATTTACCAGCCGCGCTGTTGCCCCGACTTTCCATGATGATTCGGCATTGCGCTCGATAATTAAATCACGAATATCATTTCCCGGCCAGGCAACGCGTTCGAAAAATGCGGCCTGTATCTTGGCCAATGTGTCAAAGGCAATTTGGCCTTGTGCTGACAAGCTGCCAGCGGCCACATCGATATTTTGCAATGACGCCACTTCACCCTTGCGGAGCAGGATGGTCATTGTTGCGCGGCCGTCCTCGGCTGGTAATTTTGCCCAGTTCAATTTGGGTACATCAATTGACGCACTGCCAAGATCCACCGTCATAACGATCTTTGCCTCGCCCATTGACGGGTCGCCGGAATAGACCATTTTACCACCAATTGATCCAGCGATATCAAGGCCAAATATCTTGGCAATCGCCGAGGCAAGCAAGGCCGAAGGCGGGGTTTGACCAACCAGTTCGACATGGTGTTTTTGGTGATCAATTTCGAGGCTGAATTCGCTTGGCGCGCCATAGACAGTCGCCGTACCAGTGATCTGGCTATTATTAGCCGACATATTCATCACAAGCTCGGCATCATCAACATTCATCTGGTTTGGCAAACCACGGAACGAACCATTGCTGATTGTGGCATCTAGTTTCTGGATAAGATTGGCTAGTGACGCCGATTTACCAAGCGGCAACGCAGCTTCAAGGCTGAATTCGACTTCACCATCAGCTTTGATTTTGCTGAAATCAAAGCTGCCATATTGTGACAAGCCGGCTTCGCGCGCCAAATCCATCGCCGTACCAGCTGCACCTTTGGCATTCAGTGAAATCACCGCATTTTTCTGGATATCTTCAAGCACTGGCTCAATGACAATCCGGCCGCGCTGCACGGCAATATCGTCAATACGTCCAGTTAGAAAGCTGGCGGTAAACACATCATTATCCCAATAAAGATCAGCATCAATATCGGTGATAGCTGTCGCGCCTTTGGCCCAGATTAATTTGGCGTTGCGTAATTTAAGATCGCCTTCAACATCATAGAGTTTACGCACCCCTTTGGCCGCGCCAAGATCAGCCGCAAATGATAATTTTGACTCACGAACCCGCCCGGCCGGAATATTTTCTGCCACCCATGCGGCTGTTTCAGACGCGGCCCATTGCGGCCACAATGCTGAAAATAATACCGCATCCATATCCGGCACATTCAAATCTAGCTGTAAATCTCCAAGCGTCCAACCATCGCCAATTTCAGCTCGGCCACCAAGATTAAACTTTCCAGCGCTTCCCATATCGAATGCCAGATTTTCCAAAGTCGCCACATCGCCGCGAAGCATCGATTTTAATTGTCCAGACGCCAGATCAACCGACCGTTCATAACCGTCCAGAAGCATTGACCCATCGGTCATTTCAAGATCGACCCGAACATCCTGGATCTCCCCACCTTTGCCAACATTCATGCCCAAAGCGCCGCCAATAGTTGCGACAAGACGTTTGTATTGACCGCTGGCAAAATTTGCCCGAACGCCAGTAAACCGGCTTTCAAGACCAAGCCTAGATAATGTCAAAGCGCTGGTTTCAGAGACAAAGACACCGTGGATTTCAGCTTTGACAAATTTGAATTGGCCGCCGCTAAAGCGTTGCCGTAAAGTCTGTTTCAAATCAGCCGCTACCGGATCAGGCCAGCCATCCAGCAATGATTGAATCGGCAGGTTATTGGCCTCGATCATGCCCGTTACATTGGCAGATGGGGCATGGACTTGGGTCACCGCGCCATCGAAAGATAATCGCCGCTGATCGGCAAAACTCAATGCCGCTTTGCTAACCATTAAACTGTCGCTTGATCGGCTGTAAGAAAACACCAGATCAGCCGTATCAAAAGCCGCATCGCGGTCAATACCCGGAATGCCAAGCATGCCATCAACCAGTGCAACATCGGCATTCAGCTTGGTCAATAAATCATCTTTCATCTCAAGGCCAAGATGCCCCGATAAAACGCCAATCTGGCGCAAAGCGGCAGGAAGCCGGTTAATATAACCACTGATATCGGCTGTGTTCAGATCAGAAGCGCTCATATCAAACGCAAAAGATTCGCTTCCGGGCCAGCCATCAAATGACAGGGTAAAGCTACCCGCAGCCTCATCATCGCTTGCCAGCCGTCGCGCCCGCAGGCTGCCAGCAATAGCGCCATCATCACCCGAGGTCACATCAATATTGATATCGGCGAACGCCAGCTTTGGCAAAGCGCCAGTTTCATGCGACAGCGACAAACGATCAGTCTCAATCACAATTAATTTCACCCCGCCAAGGCGGTTTTGACTGGCATCCGATCTTGGCTTGCCAGTTTCAAGCTTATTTGATTGTTTGGCCAGCTGATCAAGAAAAATAATGGCCGACGAACCGGACCACCCTGACGCTTTTTTCACCAGATCAAGCTTGATCCCACGCAGCAAAATCGTTTCTGGGCGACCACCAAACAGACTTGTCAGGCCAAAGCCGATTTCGACATCCGGCAGTTCGATCTGTTCGCGCTCAAAATTAATGACGATATTTTCGGCGCCAAGCTGAAGCGGGCGGCGTGACAAAGCAAAATGAAGCCGCGCATCGCCAACCGAGGCCGAGCCTTTGCCAACCATACGCGACAATTCGGTTTCAAGAAGATGGCGAAGGCCACCAGCTTGGTTCACATAAGCATAACCAGCCCCAAAAATTATCGTTGCCAGCAGCAAGACAGTGATCACAAAAGTCATGAAAATGCCTTTGGCGGTGAAATGTCGATCAGCAAACACGCCGCATCCTCTATCGCTTTAAATCTTGCTTTTGTTTACCATGCTCAACAGTGGCTGTCTTGCGATCTGGCAGAACAATATTATCTATAATCAATAAGGACTCAAACAACAAATAAAGCGCGCGTTCATTTCAGCGCCAGTGCAAATGATTAGGACATGTTATGCTTGCGATTGGTGATTATGCCCCCACCTTGTCGATTCCAACCGATACCGACATGTTTTCATTAGCCGAACAAGGTGGCAAAAAAGTGGTCGTGTTCTTCTTTCCGCGTGCCAACACCCCCGGCTGCACCAAAGAGGCCGAACAATTTTCCGCCCTTCACGATGAATTTGCCGCGCAAAATACCGTGGTGATTGGTGTTTCCAAAGACAAACCAGCCAAACAGGCAAAATTTCGCGCCAAATATGGCCTGACCTGTCTTTTGGGCGCCGATCACGAAACCAGCTTTTGCGAAGAATTTGGCGTTTGGGTTGAAAAATCAATGTATGGCAAGACATATATGGGCATTCAGCGCGCCAGTTTTATCATCGACAGTGACGGCAAGATCGCCGCCATATGGCCAAAGGTAAAGGTTGCTGGTCATGCGGCCGATGTTCTTAAGAGATTGAAAGCGCTTTAATCATGCCAGACATGTCAAACAAAACGCTCAGCAGCGCGATATGTGAAGTGCTTAGCAAATCGGATGCGCGCCAAAAAGCCACGGCAACGCGCCATCTTGTTGCCGCGTGGAAAGCCGCCACGCTTGCGCTAGGCAACCAGCCGCCGCCAGATAGGCCAGCTCGCCCTGACCGCCCATTATTGCGTCCACCGCGTAAGGTACCACGGCGGCGGATCACCCAATCTGCCTCGGGCCGGATCGCGCTTCTTCACGCCATTGCCCATATCGAATTAAATGCGGTTGATCTGGCACTGGATATGGCCAGCCGCTTTACCAAAACCCAGCTTCCAGTGGATTTTTATCATGACTGGCTTGGCGTTGCCGATGACGAGGCACGGCATTTTCTGATGTTAAGTGATCGGCTCGCCGATTTAGACGCAGCTTATGGCGATTTGACAGCGCATGACGGCCTATGGCAAGCCGCTGATGCCACCAAACATGATCTTTTGGCGCGGCTGGCGATTGCACCGCTTGTGCTTGAGGCGCGCGGGCTTGATGTGACGCCAACCATGATCGACCGGTTGAAATCGGTTGGTGATAAAAAAACGGCAAATGCGCTTGGCATCATCATGACCGATGAAATTACCCATGTTTCGGTTGGCAAACGCTGGTTCGACTATATGTGTGGCATGGATCGCCTTGATCCAGTCAGCACATGGCAGAGCCTTGTTAAACGTTATTTTCACGGCGATTTAAAACCGCCATTCAATATTGCTGCCCGTAATGCAGCGCGCTTTTCGGCGGCGTTTTATGGCCCGCTTGCCACAAGAGATGATTTGGTAGCGTCACCCAAAAAAAGACCCAACGCCTAGCGTTGATTGCCAACACGCGCGGCAAGGCTGGCCTCGATAAAATCATCAAGATCGCCGTCAAGAACGCCCTGTGCATTGCCCTTTTCAACATTGGTTCGCAAATCCTTCACCATCTGATAAGGGTGCAGAACATAAGACCGGATCTGATTTCCCCAGCCAATATCGGTTTTGCTTGACGCAGCATCATTCGCCGCATCTTCACGGCGTTGCAGTTCCAATTCGTAAAGACGGGCTTTTAGCATGTTAAAGGCGGTTGCCCGATTGCGATGCTGCGACCGGTCATTCTGACATTGAACAACAATATTTGTCGGCAAATGGGTGATGCGGATTGCTGAGTCAGTTTTGTTAACATGCTGGCCACCAGCACCCGATGCGCGGTAAGTGTCAATCCGTAAATCCTTTTCTTCGATTTCAATTTTAATATTATCATCAACTACCGGATAAACCCATACACTGGCAAAGCTTGTATGGCGACGCGCAGAGCTATCAAAAGGTGAGATTCGAACCAAACGGTGAACACCTGATTCAGTTTTCATCCAGCCGTAGGCATTTTCACCTTCAATCCTCACTGTTACTGATTTAATACCAGCTTCTTCACCCGCGCTTTCTTCGATGATTTGCAATTTAAAACCGCGCGCCTCGCTCCATCGACTATACATGCGCATCAGCATCAAGGCCCAATCCTGTGCCTCGGTTCCACCAGCACCAGCGTGAACTTCGATAAAACAGTCATTCGCATCAGCCTCGCCAGATAGCAGGCTTTCGAGCTGCCGTTTTTCGGCAATTGCCACAAGTTTGGTCAATGACGCTTCAGCATCATCAATAATTTCGCCATCCCCTTCGGCCGTGCCAAGCTCGAGCAACTCGATCGCATCATCCATTTCCAATTGAAGCGCATCAATGACCGCCAATTGACTTTCAAGCCGGTTTTTTTCGCGCATGGTTTCTTTTGCGCTGGCTTGATCATTCCAAAAGTCACCATCGGAAATCACGCTTTCAAGGCTCGCAATCTGCGCCTTGGCATCATCATATTTGACATGTTTGCAAAGCAGATCGATTGCCGTTTTGATAATGTCAATTTTTGCTGTGGTTTCGGCCTGCATGGTGTCGGAGTCCAGCCTGCAATGAAGTAAACAAGTGATGCTTGTACCTAACGCGCCGGGCGCTATTGTGGCAAGCCTCAATTCTTATCTGGCGGCAAGATAGCGCCTAGTAAAGCCCCTGTGTCGCCAATGTTCCGCCTGTTGTTGTCGCCTGACCATCCATGCGTGGGGCAACATCAATCAACACCCCACCCGGCCACTGTCCGGGTTTGAAAATCTCCAGAATAGCCTGCGGGTCTTTTGGCAAAACACGTTCGCCCGTTTCGGCATGAACCGGAATGACCTGAATGTCATTTGGTCGCCGGAACGGAATCACCGGCTTGTCAATTTGCGACCGCATCAGAAAATCGCCAAAAATCGGTACCGCCACTGTTGAACCGGTTTCACGTTTACCAAGCGGACGCGGCCGGTCATAACCGATGAAAACGCCAATCGCCAGATCAGGTGTAAAGCCGATAAACCAACCGTTTGTATTATCATTGGTGGTTCCAGTCTTGCCAGCGACAACTTGATCCAGATCATTGATCGACCGACCGGTACCACGTTTAATGACACCTTCTAACATTGACACCATCTGAAAAGCCGATGCCGGATCAGTTAGCTGTTCACGCGTATCGGGCAATGTTGGAATTGGTTGATTTGACCAGCCATCTGGCGCCACGCAGGAACCACAGTCACGCGCATCATGGCGATAAATGGTTTTGCCATGGCGGTCTTGAATCCGGTCAATCAGGCTTGGGGTGATTTTCCGCCCGCCATTCACAAGCATGCCATAGGCAGATGTCAGCCGAAGCAGGGTCGTTTCGCCAGCACCAAGCGACATTGATAAAAATGGCGGCAAATTATCGTTCAAGCCAAAGCGTTTTGCATAGTTCTGAACCCGATCCATGCCAATTGTCATCGCCAAGCGTGCGGTCATCAAATTTCGTGATTTTTCTATACCAACCCGCATGATTGATGGGCCATAGAAACGTTTGGTATAGTTTGCCGGTTTCCATTTCGGTTTGCCCGGCCCCTGATCCACCACCAAGGGCGCATCAAGAATGCGCGTTGTCGGGCTATAGCCAGCATCAAGCGCCGCAAGATAAACAAAAGGTTTAAAGGCTGATCCGGGCTGGCGCACCGCTTGAATAGCACGGTTAAATTCTGATTCAGCATAATTATAGCCGCCACTCATCGCCAATAAACGGCCAGTATGCGGATCAAGCGCAACAATCGCCCCTTCAACATCGGGGCGTTGTCCCAATGCAAAATGATTTGGCGCGGGTTCAAAACCATTACGGATCAAATCTGGCGTATAGCCGGGCGGTTGGACAATGACAATATCATCTTTGGACAAGGCTTTGCGCAAATCACGCAAGGGTGGTGGTCTAATGCCATCATCACGGCGTGGTGGATAGGCCCAAAAAGCAAGCTCAAACGGGATAATCGCATTGCGGCCATTCACGTAGATTTCAGCACTTCGCGGCCTGACCTTTGTGACCAGCGCGGCAAAATGGTTTGCGCGTAACTTTGCCGTTTGCGCGGCAAGCACCTTGTCAATATCGGCCCCTTGCAGCATGACGCCAAGCGGGCCACGCCAACCTTGTCGTCGATCCAATGCTTCTAGCCCACGTTCAAGCGCATTATCAGCAATTTGCTGCAAATAGGGATCAAGCGTTGTGCGAACCGATAAACCACCATCATAAAGTGATGTTTCACCAAAGCGGCTAATAAGTTGACGGCGCACCTCTTCGGTAAAATAAGGCGCTTCGGCAGTGTCAAATCCGCTTTGTCCGATCATACGCAGCGGCACTGCCTTTGCCGCATCAGCTTCATTTTGTGAGATATAGCCGTTTTGCTGCATTTCATCCAAAACCCAGTTGCGCCGAATGGTTGCCGCGCGAAAATTGCGAACCGGATGATAGTTATTTGGCGCTTTTGGTAGGGCAGCAAGATAGGCGATTTCAGGCAATTCCAATTGCCCAAGCGATTTATCAAAATAATTCAACGCCGCCGCTGCAACGCCGTAACTGCCGCGCCCAAGATAAATTTCGTTCAGGTAAAGCGCCAAAATCTGGTCTTTGCTAAAAGCGCGTTCCATCCGAAGCGACAGGATTGCTTCTTTGATTTTGCGATCAATCGAAACTTCATTCGTCAGCAGGAAATTCTTGGTAACCTGCTGGGTGATGGTCGAGGCACCAACCGGTCTTCGGCCTTTGCCATAATTGACGATATTGGTCACAATTGCCCGCGCTAAGGCGCGCAAATCAATGCCAAAATGATTGTAAAATGCTTTGTCTTCAGCCGAAATAAAAGCGTGGATCAATCGTGGCGGGATTGCCTCAACCGGCACAAAAAGCCGCTTTTCACTGGCATATTCGGCCAGCAACGCCCCGTTGCCAGCGTGAATGCGGGTTACAACAGGTGGCTCATAATTGGCAAGCTGTTGATAATCAGGAAGACCTTTTCCATAGGTCCAGAAAACCCAAAAAATGCCAGCGCCAGCAAGCATGCACATCAGGAAAACAAAGGATAATGTAATCGAGATAAATTTTAACATGATTTTGATAATATAGCCGAAATTGGGCACAGATATGGCAATTCAGACCTTTTCTTCATTTTGACACTCGTCTTTTGAGAGGGTAACAGCCCTTTTTTCACGGTTTTGCTGCCAGATCGATCATAGGCCGCCAATCCTCACATTTTGGGGCCATATTCATTCAGGTAAACAAGAATGGCCTTTGTCAGTCGTTTTGACAAATCCTGCCGGTAAGATTGCTTATTCAAATTCGCCTCGTCTTGTCGATTTGATAGAAAGCCCATTTCGACAAGCACCGATGGCATATCAGGCGCCTTCAAAACAGCAAAACCGGCAAACCGATGCCCGCGCTTATCCCCGCCTGGCAAATCGCGAATCTGTTGCAAGATTGCCGCAGCAAACCGCGCCGATTGGTTCATTGACTCACGTTGGAACATCCGCACCAGCGCCCCCGCTGCCTCGGGGTCTTCGGCGGATAAATCCGGCCCACCAATTAGATCGGCGCTATTTTCCTGACGCGCCAAAGCGGCAGCTTCTTTGTCAGAGGCTTTATCTGACAGGCTAAAAACCGAAATGCCCCGCGCCGATGATCTTGGCGCCGAATCAGCATGAAGCGATATGAACAAATCGGCCTGATTTTGCCGCGCCAGCCGGATGCGCTGGCGAAGCCGCAAAAACCGGTCGTCATCACGCGCCAGAATCGGGGTTATTTTGCCCGTGGCGCGCAATTGGCTTGCCAGTTCACGCGCCGCCGCCAAGGTGATGGTTTTTTCCGCCGTTCCCGCTTTGCCAAGCGCGCCCGGATCTTTGCCACCATGCCCAGCATCAATAAAGACAACCCATTTTCGCGGCCGCGGCTTTGGCACGGCAAGTGCCGCCGTAGCTGGCTTATTCGCATGACGCGCCGGTTTCGATTTTGGCAATGGCATGGTCAACGGCTTGACCGTTTTCACGCGATCAGCACCTTTCACCGTCGCGCGATCAGGAACAGCATCGCTTAGATCAATGTTTGGGGTTTTTTCTAGCGCTGAGGATGCCACCAGAAACGCCGTTTTACCGCGATCAAGAAGATCAATCACAAAACGGTTACCGGCCCCTGCCAGCGGAAGAGCAAAGACCCGCACGGGCGCTGCCGGTTTTTCAAGCTCGATCACCAACCGGCCGATGTCTGGCTTTGGGTTTCCAAAACGATAGGCCGAACCGGGGGCAACTTGCAAATTGCCGCGCCGTGCCAGCCCGTCCACATTCCAGCTAGTGTTGGGCATATCAATCACCAAACGATAAGGTGACTGTAACAACAAAAGTTTGGCTTTTAGCGGGGCTTTGGTTTCGATCACAAGCCGCAAACCGTTGCGGTCATCAATTTGCACCGCACCAACCCGCATTCCGGTGACGGCATTTTCGGCAAAAGCCTGGCCTGTTGCTGCTAGCACCAAGCCCAGTGCCAGAAACGGGATAGAGCGGCCAATTGCAGCGAGCATTGCCTTAACAGGTATCATCATCGATATTTTAACCAAGTCTGGCCTTCTTTGCTATCGCCGATCACGATCACCGAATCCTAGCCCATGCCTCGCTCGCGACAAAGATAAATCATGTTAATTATCAGAACGACATTACTTTGTTGGCAAAAAAGCTTTAGCAGGTATATAAGAGAATCAAGTTCGAGGTAGAGGTCTGGTTTCTCTGACATGAGTGGCGCCAACGCGCCAACAGCAGAAAGCAAAAAAACCGACATTTTTACCGCTGAACGGCAATTGAATTTTTCACCTGATGGTGTTTATCTCGACGTTCTTTGTTATGCCGTAATTATGAGTGATCTTAATTATCGTGCCATGTCACTGACCGCCAGCGAGCCTTATCATCAGGACACACAACGCGATTTGAAACCACCGGACTAATCTAAATGACTCAGCTAAACCGATCACATAACAAAAGCAGCCATTACGGCCACCGCTTTATGGTCGGCACTGCGCGTAGGTTTGGTCTGGATTCACAACACCTGCCATGCCTGATTAAAACACTGTCTGAATTTGACAGCCGAACATGGTTGGCCGGGGAAAGACAAGTACATGACAAAACGCCTATTAATCGATGCACGCCAGGCCGAAGAAACCCGGGTGGTGGTGCTAAGCGGAACACGCATTGAAGATTTTGACTATGAAACAGAAAACCGCAAACAACTAAAAGGAAATGTCTATCTGGCACGGGTCACACGCGTTGAACCGTCTTTGCAGGCAGCTTTTGTTGAATATGGCGGAAACCGTCAGGGCTTTCTGGCTTTTAGTGAAATCCACCCCGATTACTACCGCATCCCAATTGAAGACCGTGAAGCCCTGATTGAGGCCGATAGTGTCGAGGGCGATGATGACAGTGATGAAACTGGTTCTGATGACGCGCCTGAAACCATTGGTGGCGAAGAAGCGGATGAAGAAGATATCCGCCCAAAACGTCAGGTAAAACGCTATAAAATCCAAGAAGTGATTTCGCGCAAACAAATCATGCTTGTGCAGGTCGTCAAAGAAGAGCGCGGGAATAAAGGCGCGGCTTTGACAACTTATCTCTCACTTGCCGGACGCTATTGCGTATTGATGCCAAATAATAATCGTGGCGGCGGCGTTAGCCGGAAAATCACTAATATTGCTGATCGTAAGCGGCTGAAAACAGTCGTTGGCGGGTTGGATATCCAAGCCGGAATGGCCGTGATCGTTCGCACCGCCGGTGCCAAACGCACCAAAACCGAAATTGCGCGTGATTTTACCTATCTGTCAAAATTATGGGATGATATCCGCGCGCGCACGCTTGAATCACAAGCCCCCTGCCTTATCCATGAAGAAGGTGATTTGATCAAACGGTCAATTCGTGATCTCTACACGAGCGAAGTTGACGAAGTGCTTGTCGAAGGCGAAGAGGCCTATAAGATTGCCCGCAACCAAATGAAGATGCTGATCCCAAGCCATCTGAAAAAGGTTCAGAAATACGAAGGCACATATCCGATTTTCCAGCATTTCAATGTTGAAAATCAGATGGACACCATCCACAGCCCGCAGGTGACGTTAAAATCTGGCGGTTATCTGGTGATTAACCAAACCGAAGCGCTTGTCGCCATTGACGTAAATTCAGGCAAATCAACGCGCGAACGCAACATCGAAGAAACCGCGCTAAAAACCAACCTTGAAGCCGCCGAAGAATTAGGACGCCAGCTTCGGCTTCGTGATCTGTCGGGACTTATTGTTGTCGACTTCATTGATATGGAAGAAAACCGCAATCAACATGCGGTTGAACGCCAGATGAAAGATGCAATGCGTAATGACCGCGCAAGGATTCAAATCGGTTCGATTAGCCATTTTGGTCTTCTTGAAATGTCGCGCCAGCGGCTGCGGCTAAGCATCAATGAATCAATCAGCAACCTTTGCCCGCATTGTGACGGCACGGGTCGCGTTCGGTCAATTGACACCGCCGCCCTGCAATTGCTGCGGTCAATCGAAGAAGAAGCGCAAAAAGGCAAAATGGATGAATTGCATATCACCGCCCATCGGGATCCGGTGCTGTTTATCTTGAACCATAAAAGAAGCGCAATTGCCGAGATTGAAGCACGATTTGGCCTAATGGTTGTTTTGCTGTCTGATGACAATCTGATCGCCCCAGAATATAAGGTCGATCGTGTTGGCTGGCAGGGCAAAGCCCGAGTCAAACAACAATCGCGCCAGCCGCAGCAGCCACGCCATGCCAACAATAATGTCAAACCAGATACAGGCGATCCGGATCAAGATGAGGCAGCTGAAACGGAAGCCAATGCAGCCCCACATCCGGAAAATGACGAAGCCGGCAGTGAAGATGGTGGTGCAAAACGGCGGCGGCGCGGACGTCGCGGCGGTCGGCGTAGGCGTCGGCGCAATGGTGAAGACGGCCAAACTGGTGACAATCAGACTGATGATAATCAGGCAGCATCAGCGTCAAATGAGGAAGATCAGGCTGCAGCCAGCACCGACACCGCAAACGGATGCGTTGCAGCCGATAACGATGCTGCGCCAAAGGCCAAAACCGGCCGCGGTCGTGGTCGAGGAAGCCGTGTTGCCAAGGCCGATCCAGCCGCAGCGGATAATGTCGCAAAAGATACTGCCTCAAAAGATAGTGCAGCTGACGATAACAAAGCACCAGAAGCAGCGGCCGAACCGGCCAGCGATGGTTCGGTAAATACCGCCGCAGCAGACGGTAATGGCGATGCGGCGGCGGCTCCAAAAAAGCCGGCACGAAGACGCAAAAAACCAACAAACGCCGCAAAAGCAGATGAGGCTAAAGCCGAAGATAGCAGAGCTGAAGCTGATAGCGGTGCTGAAAAGCCTGCTAAAAAACCGGCACGAAAAGCGGCCAAAAAAGCACCAGCAAAAGCCGCTGATGCTAATAGCGCCGAAACCAGCGCCAATAATGAGGCACCTACCAACGCACCAGCAGCACGCGAAGCGATCAGTTCAGTCCCGCAAGATGTTGTCGAAATTGGCAGTGGCGCACCAAAATCACGGCGCAGCGGATGGTGGTCACGAAGGTAGGCAATCCTTGCCTTTGTGAATGACATGACAACTGGTGGCCGGATTTAACTGGCCGCTAGCGACCCTGACCGGCAAGCCAATCATTTAGGCGTTGAACTGCCTTTTTCATATCTTGGGTGCTGCCTGCATAGGATAGCCGCATATGTGACGGCCCATCGACAGCATCGAAATCAACACCCGGCGTCATCGCAACGCCGGTATCGGTCAAAATGCGATCGGCAAAAACAATCGAGTCATTGGTAAAAGCGCTAACATCTGCATACAGATAAAAGGCCCCATCTGACGGCGCGTGATTGCCCAAAAATTCAGCTGGCAAGCCACGATAAAGAAGGTCACGATTTTCTTCATAGCGCGGGATATGCGCATCAAGTTCATCATAACAATCAAAGGCGGCAACAGCACCGAGCTGGTTAATTGTTGCCGCTGAAATATACATATTCTGCGCCAACATTTCGGCGGTTGGCACCAAATCTTCGGGAAGCACCATCCAACCAAGACGCCAGCCAGTCATGCAGAAATATTTCGAAAAAGAATTGATGATGATGGCATTGTCAGTATAGGCAAGCGCGCTCTTGGTTCGTTTTCCAAAGGTCAGGCCATGATAGATTTCATCCATGATCAGGC
>Ga0181557_1003944_pt1 | contig 14171 bp, 14 predicted proteins | sample 011ome_23_FD_148632 | JGI IMG/M metagenome (GOLD analysis project Ga0181557, IMG submission 148632) | Coastal salt marsh microbial communities from the Groves Creek Marsh, Skidaway Island, Georgia - 011506CT metaG (spades assembly) | ecosystem: Environmental > Aquatic > Marine > Intertidal zone... | reverse complement strand
ACGGTGCGTTGCGGGCTGTGCCTATTTCGATCTGCTGGGATGGGTTTGCTGTTATTCTGTTGGCTTCCCGCTGTTCCCGCTTTTGCTGATGACATTGCGCGCGCCGAGGCGTGGTTTAACAAGATCAAAACCCTTTCGGCCGATTTCGTGCAGGTGGCATCGGACGGCACTGCGGCTGAGGGCAAGCTGATATTTCGCCGCCCATCACAAATGAAACTGACCTATGGCAAGGGCGACACGCTACAGCTGATCACCAGCAGTATCTGGCTGCATGTCGATCGGCCGGATGAACGATTATTGACCAGCTATCCGGTTTCTGAGACACCATTGTCACTGATTCTGGACGAAAAAGTTTCGCTTCGGCCGGATGGATATGAAACCCGCAACCTGCCATCATCTGCTGGCATTATCCGGATCGAGGTTACCAAGGATGATGGTGAAGGGGCTGGTCGTTTGACGCTGGAATTTTCTGACAAGCCATTTCAGTTCCGGCGCTGGATTATTCTTGATGCAGCGGGAATTGAAACCAGTGTAACATTACAAAATATGGTTTTTGATCAGCCTGTCGCAAATGATGTTTTCCAGCTACCGCAATATAATGACCAATAATTTGCCGCTAGATTGCTGGCCAATTTAATGGCTGAATGATGCAACCAAAGCCCCCCTCGAGAGTGATTAAGACATGAAGATCGCAACTTGGAATATCAATAGCGTTCGTTTACGGCTAGATCTTGTGCTGGGGTTCTTAAAACAGGCGGATATTGATGTCTTATGCCTGCAGGAAACGAAAACGCAGGATATGTATTTTCCGGCGGAAGAACTGGCCGCTGCAGGGTGGCCGCATCAGGTGATTCGCGGCGAGAAAAGCTATAACGGGGTTGCCATCATCGCGCGCCGGCCATTGGTCAAAACCGATCACATGGAATGGACAGGTAAATCTGATTGCCGCCATATCTGGGCTATGACCGACGATGGAATTGGTATCCATAATTTCTATGTTCCGGCTGGCGGCGATATTCCTGATGTCGTGGAAAATCCAAAATTTGCGCATAAGCTGCACTTTATTGACGAGATGACCAGCCATTTTAAGACGCATCAGCCACAGGCCGAAATTCTGGTTGGCGATCTCAATATTGCACCATTGGCGAATGATGTCTGGTCAAGCAAACAATTGCTGAAAATTATCAGCCATACCCCGGTGGAAACCGATGGATTAAAGCGGCTGATTGCCGAGGGTGGCTGGCATGACGCGGTGCGCGCCTATTTTGGTGACGAACAGAAACTCTATTCATGGTGGTCATATCGGGCGCGTGACTGGGCGGCAAGTGACCGGGGACGCCGGCTGGATCATATCTGGGTCAGCCATGATCTTGCCGACCGGGTTGTTCATGCCGAAATCCATCGCGATTTGCGCAGCGCCGACAAGCCATCCGACCATGTGCCGATCAGCCTGACACTCTAGGCCATTTAAAACGCCATGGTGACCCCCTTTCGCGATGGGGAAAAACCGGCTATATGCTTTGCTATGACAGCTTTTTTAAAGATGCACGGCCTTGGCAATGATTTCATTGTCCTTGATGCGCGCGATCCGGCTAATGGCATTCCCGATAAAATCGGGCGCGGTGCAGCAACGCGTCTCGCCGACCGTCATTTCGGTATTGGATGTGATCAAATTCTGGTGATCCGGCCATCGGCAAAAGCTGATATTTTCATGCAGATTCTCAATAGCGACGGCAGCGATGCGGCCGCGTGTGGTAATGGCACGAGATGCGTTGCCGATCTGGTGATGCGCGATCTTGGACTGGCAGAATTATCCATTGAAACGCGTTCGGGTGTTCTGCAAAGCTGGCGGGCAGCTGAAGATGCTGATCATATTTCGGTTGATATGGGGCCTGCACGGCTGGCGTGGCATGAGGTGCCGCTGGCACATGATGCCAACCCCAAAAACACCAATCGCCACCATAGTAATAATGGTGATCAAGATACGCTTTGCGTTGATCTTGGCGCGATGGTGCCGGCGGTTTGCCATTCGATGGGCAATCCCCATGCGGTATTGTTTGTTGATGATGCCGAGGCAGTTGATCTTGGGTCAATCGGGCCGCAGCTCGAACATCATCCGCTATTTCCGGATCGGGCGAATATTTCCTTTGTACATCAGATCGGGCCAAACCGGTTCCGGATGCGGGTGTGGGAACGTGGCGGCGGCATCACATTTGCTTGTGGCAGCGGTGCTTGTGCGGTTGGGGTTGCGGTGCATCGTTCTGGACGGGGGTCTCGGCGTAACGAAATTATCATGGATGGTGGCAGCGTCTTTATTGATTGGCAGGATAATGGCACGCCGGGCGGGCGGGTGATCATGCGCGGGCCGGTCAGCTATGCTTTTGACGGGGTGTTGCAGGGTGAACTGGCCACGCTGATGAGGGCGGGCGCATGACCAAACGTAACACGCCCAATGTACAGACATTTGGATGCCGATTGAATATATGGGAATCGGAAGTCATCCGTGATCAGGCCGGTGCGGCCGGCCTTTTTGATGCGATTATCTTTAATACTTGTGCGGTAACGGCCGAGGCCGAAAAACAGGCGCGCCAAGCCATTCGAAAAGCCCGCCGTGATCACCCCGATGCCAAGATAATTGTGACAGGATGTGCGGCGCAGATTGCCCCCGAAACATGGGCGGCGATGCCCGAGGTCACGCAGGTGGTCGGCAATCATGACAAGCTACAGGCCGCAAGCTGGGCAAAGTTGGCGAGCAATGAGGCGCCATCGCTGTTGGTTAGTGATGTGATGGAGGTGCGTGAAACGGCCGCGCATATGGTGGATAGTTTTCATGAACATACCCGCGCTTTCTTGCAAGTTCAGCAAGGCTGTGATCACCGCTGTACCTTTTGCATTATCCCTTATGGTCGGGGTAATAACCGGTCGGCACCTGCGGATGATCTGATTGATGCGGCGCGCCGGCTGGTGGCGAATGGTTGCAAAGAACTGGTTCTAACCGGCGTTGACATCACTTCATGGGGCAGTGATCTGACCGGCCGGCCACGGCTTGGCCATCTGGTGCGGCGTCTTCTGGCCGAGGTCAAGGATCTGCCAAGATTGAGGCTATCGTCGATTGATCCGGCCGAGCCTGACGCGGAATTGATGGATGTGCTGGCTGATGATCATCGGCTTTTACCGCATTTGCATTTATCGGCGCAGCATGGGGATGATCTGATTTTAAAGCGGATGAAGCGCCGCCATCTTGGGCGCGATATTTTGCGGTTCTGTGATGAGGCGCGCCGGCGCCGGCCAGATGTTGTTTTTGGCGCTGATGTGATTGCCGGATTTCCAACCGAAACCGATCAGGCGCATGCCGCCAGCCTAGCGATGATCGCCGCCGCCGACATTACCCATCTTCATGTTTTTCCCTATTCCCCGCGCCCCGGAACACCGGCCGCCGATATGCCGCAGCTGGCACCATTGATGATCAAAGAGCGTGCGTCTGAATTACGCCAGTTAGGTGCCGCGCGTCTTGGCGCATTTCTTGATGCGGCAATTGGCCAGCAGGACGAACTGCTGGTCGAGGCAGGTAACCGCGGGCATGGACGCAATTTTGCCAAGATCCGGCTTGATGGCGGGTTCGTTCCATCCGGGCAGATTGTTGATGTTGAACTGACCGGCCGCGACGGGGATAGCCTGATTGGCCGCGCCGTTGCAAATGGAGCGCAAAGCGCATGAACTGGTTTAAAAAGCTTAAAGATGGCCTGAGCAAATCGAGCAAGAAAGTCAGCGAGTCACTTGCCAGCCTGCCGTCTTTATCGGCGCTAATCGGCAAATCAAAATTAGATGCGGCATCGTTGGAAGAGGTCGAGGATGCGTTGATTGCAGCCGACCTTGGCACGGCGTCGGCAACGCGGCTGGCAACCGCCTTAAAGTCACATAAATTCGACGGGCCGGTTGATGCAGACTCAATTGCTTTGGCACTGGCAGCCGGACTTGAGGATATCTTAAAACCGGTTGCTAAACCGCTGGAAATTGACCCAACGCGACGGCCGCATGTTGTTCTGTTAGTCGGGGTGAATGGATCGGGAAAAACCACGACGGCTGGCAAGTTGGCGCAGAATTGGACAGCGGCAGGCAAAACAGTTCTGCTGGCTGCTGGTGATACATTTCGGGCGGCCGCGGTTGAGCAGTTGCAAATCTGGGGTGAACGGACTGGCACAAAGGTCATTGCGGATGCTACCGGCGGGGATGCCGCAGCGCTGGCGTATCGGGCGATGACACAGGCGATTGAAGAACAGGCCGATGTGCTCATTATCGATACGGCTGGCCGGTTACAAAATCGCAGTGAGTTGATGGAAGAATTGGCAAAAATTGTTCGGGTGATCCGCAAGCTGGATGACACCGCGCCGCATGATTCGGTCATTGTCCTTGATGGAACCGTTGGCCAGAATGCCCTATCGCAGGTAAAGGCCTTTTCCGCTGTTGCCGATGTGTCTGGCCTGATTGTTACCAAACTTGACGGGTCGGCAAAGGGCGGTGTTGTTGTTGCGCTTGCCGAGGAATTCGGGCTACCTGTTCATGCGGTTGGCGTTGGTGAAGGGGCAGATGATTTGCAGCCATTTGCCGCTGATGAATTCGCCAAGGCGTTGGCCGGGGTCGACACCGATAACCAATAGCCCGCGTTGGCTGATCGTACATGACCGCCCAATAACCGCCATTAATCGGGCAACAGTGCGGTGCTGCGCCCGGATAGGTAATAAACCAACAAACCCGCATATTCATGAAGGCTCTTTCGCATCATCGAAACACCAGCCTTCATATCCCATATCTTGTAATAGCCGCTTTTCGGTGTTTGGAAATCAACCGGATAAGGAATAATGCCACTCCATCCGGCGGCGGCAAAACTGCCGATGGCGCGCGGCATATGATTTGCCGAGGTCACTAAAATCCAGTTTGTGCCGGGCTCAACCGCCATAACTTGTTTGCTGTTCGTGGCATTTTCATAAGTATTCCGGCTGGCCTCTTCATAAAGCACCACCGTATTCAGGCCGCCTATCTGTTCGATAAGGTTGCGGATATTATCACTTTCGCGCCACCCTTTCGGCATCAAATCGCCAGAAAATCCACTAAAGAGAATCGGTGTATTGGGCAGTTTGCGCGCCAGTGTCACCGCCGCAGTAAACCGTTCGGCAGCACCTTCTAATGTATAGTGATTGCGGCTTTCGGCGGTGATACCATCGCCGGTGAACCCGCCAAGAACAATGATCCCATCAATATGGCGCTGGCCGATATCACCGCGTGCGATGCGATTTTCAAGATATTGTAATGGCAGGCTTGAAACCGGCAAAAACCCATAGCTAAGCGGCAATAAAAGCGCGGTTAAAAATGACAGGCGCATAATCCAACGCCAGCGACGCCAGCGGGCAAAAACTGCCAGCAAAAGAAACAGATACGGGATCAACAGCGGTTCAAGCAGAAGAGCAAGCGTTTTAGACAAGATAAAGAACATCAGTTATTCTTGACAATTCGTGGCAAAAAGCGCAATAGCTTGGATCAAATCAGGCCATCGCCGACTAAAAAGACCTTAACGGGTTCCACACGTCCTTGAAGTTTTCGAGCACGGGTGTCATCTGGCTTTTTGTCATTTAGCCCCGGGAAGCCCTTTGGTAGCCCTCGGGCTTTTGGGAACTTAGTTTGGGAACTTAGACGGTGATCTGGTCGGTTACGCAGTTGTGATCATAAAGGGGCAAACGGGTTAAATACCATGTTTGATACGCTGAAAAGTAAATTAGCTGATGTCTTTGACGGGCTGGCGCGCCGTGGTGCGCTTAGCGAATCGGATGTTGATGCCGCGCTTCGTGAAGTGCGGTTGGCGTTGCTTGATGCTGATGTTGCTTTGCCCGCGGTCAAGGCCTTTACCGAAAAAGTGCGGGAAAAGGCTGTGGGTGTCGCCAGCATGCGCGCGGTGCGTCCTGACCAGCAAGTGATCAAGATCGTCAATGATGCTCTAATTGAAATGCTTGGCGGTGATGCGGCGCCTTTGAATATCGCCACTAACCCGCCTTCGGTTATCCTTATGGCCGGTTTGCAAGGTTCTGGCAAAACCACCACGGCAGGTAAATTGGCGTTACGATTGCGCAGCCGTGAGCGCAAAAAGGTTATGCTGGCTTCGCTTGACGTGACGCGTCCGGCCGCGCGTGAACAATTGCGTATGCTTGGTGATCAGGCTGAAGTTGGGGTGCTGAACGAGGTCGATGGCGAAAGCCCGGCACAGATTGCCAAACGCGCGTTGCAGGCAGCAAAGCTGCAAGCCTATGACGTGCTGATCCTCGATACAGCTGGCCGGCTTAGCATTGATGAAGCGCTGATGGCCGAACTACGCACCATCAAAGACGTAACCAACCCGCATGAAATTCTGCTGGTTGCCGATGCGATGACCGGTCAGGATGCGGTAAATACGGCCGAGGCATTCCACAAGGCTGTTGGGGTAACCGGCATTGCGCTGACCCGTCTTGATGGTGATGCGCGTGGCGGTGCGGCCTTGTCGATGCGTCATGTTACCGGCTGTCCGATCAAGCTTGTCGGTGTTGGCGAAAAACAGGACGCGCTTGAAGAGTTTGATCCGGCGCGGCTTGCTGGACGTATTCTGGATATGGGCGACGTTGTCGCGCTTGTCGAAAAGGCGGCCGAGAGCATCGAACTTGAAGAGGCTGAGCGTCTGGCAAAACGCATGGCCAAAGGTCAGTTCGACATGAATGACTTTCTGGCACAGATTCGCCAATTGCAGAAAATGGGCGGACTTGGCGGGCTGATGGGAATGTTGCCCGGCATTGGTAAAATGCAAAAACAGATTGCGGCTGCCGGTATTGACGACCGGATGATAAAACGTCAGGAAGCGATCATTTTGTCGATGACAAAGAAAGAGCGCGTTTCGGTTGGCTTGTTGAACGCATCACGTCGCAAACGCATTGCTGCCGGATCAGGGACCACGGTTCAAGATGTAAACCGGCTGGTTAAACAATATCAAGATATGGCCCGCATGATGAAAAAGCTCGGCGGTAAAACTGGCGCTGCAGCGATGAAGGCAATGCTTGGCGGTGGCGGTTTGGGCGGCGGCGCTGGCGGAATGCCGGATTTAGGCGCGCTATCGCGTGGGCTTGGCTCTGGTGGGCTGGGCTCTGGTGGGCTGGCAAAGGGATTGGGCGGCGGTCTTGCCAAAGGATTGGGAAACAGCCTCGCCAATGGATTGCCGGGATTGGGTAGCAAACCCCCCGGTAAGAAGAAATAGACTTATCGACGACTAACGCCAATGAAAGGGATAAATTCATGGCTTTGAAAATCAGACTGGCACGCGGCGGTGCAAAAAAACGCCCATTTTACCGGATTGTTGTTGCCGAGGCATCATCGCCTCGCGATGGCCGGTACGTTGAGCGTGTTGGTACTTATAATCCAATGGTGCCAAAAGAGCATGAGCAGCGCATGACCTTGAACAGCGAGCGGATCACATTCTGGCTCGGCCAAGGCGCCAAGCCAACCGACCGCGTCCACAAGATGCTGGCCGCTGCAGGCCTGACCGAAGCACCGGTTATTCGTGACCAGCCAAAGAAATCGGCACCGGGTAAAAAGCGTGCTGATCGCGAGGCACAAGCGGCTGAAGCTGCCGCCGCCGCCGCCGAAGCCGCCGCCGCTGAAGCCGCTGCCGCTGCCGAAGCTAAAGCCGCTGCTGCTGCTGCTCCTGCTGAAGAAGCACCTGCTGAAGAGGCACCTGCCGAAGAAGCTGCTGCACCTGCTGAAGAAGCACCTGCTGAAGAAGCACCTGCTGAAGAAGCACCTGCTGAAGAAGCTGCTGCTGAAGAAGCTGCTGAGGAAAAGGCGGACAGCTAGTGGCGACTGGCGACCGGCTGGTTGGCAATACCAAGGCTGGCAATACTGAGGCTGGCTTGGGTTTGACGAAACAAAGCCTAACCAGCCATTTACCAGTTGGTGCGATTGTTGGTGCGCAAGGTATCAAGGGGCAGTTCAAGGTAAAACCTTTTACCTCGACCCCCGACGCGCTTGCCGCCTATGGGCCGGTTATCTTGGATGATGGCCGGCAAATGCAGTTGCAGGTAACATCGGTTAACGCCAAAGGTCTGGCGATTGTGCGGGCCAAAGGCGTTGATACGCGCGATGCGGCCGAGGCTTTACGCGGCACAACGCTTTATGTGGCGCGTGAGCAGTTGCCGGATCTGGATGATGATGAGATTTATCATGCTGATCTGTTGGGCATGATGGTGTCAGCCGAGGATGGCAAGCCGCTTGGCAAGATCGTTGCAATCCATGATTTTGGCGCAGGCGAGATTGCCGAGCTGGCACCGGACAAAGGGCCAACAATCATGGTGCCATTTGGCGGTGAAAACCTAATTACGGTCGATATCAAAGCGGGTAAAATTGGTCTTTTGGTACCAGATGGCTTATTGGATGACCAACCGGAATAAGTGGTTTTACGAATAATCGGGTGCACTGACCAGAACGGGTCAGTCTTGTTGGTAAAAGGGGGGTGAGATGACAAAAGCTGAACCTCATATTCGCCAGCAAACCGATGCAAAGAAGACGCGCCCACATTGGCAGGCAACCGTGCTAACGTTGTTCCCAGAGATGTTTCCGGGACATTTGGCGCATTCATTGGCAGGAAAATCGCTAAATGAAGGCATTTGGTCGCTGAAAACGCTGGACATTCGCGACTTTGCGCGCGATAAGCACCGGACTGTGGATGATACCCCCCTAGGCGGTGGTGTCGGTATGGTGTTAAAACCGGATGTTGTTGCGGCGACATTGGCTGCGGCGGCAGATTGCCCGGGCCCACGACTTTACCTGTCACCGCGTGGCAGGTTGCTGGATCAGGCGCTAGTGCGCGATCTGGTCGCTGCCAAAGGGGCGGTGTTTTTGTGTGGGCGGTATGAAGGGGTCGATCAACGGGTGATCGATCAGGCTGGTATGATGGAAGTCAGTATCGGCGACTATATTTTGTCAGGTGGTGAAACCGCTGCGCTGACAGTGATGGATGCGGTGATACGCTTGCTGCCCGGGGTAATGGGTAAGGAAGCCAGCCACCGCGAAGAAAGTTTTGAGACCGGATTGTTGGAGCATTCGCACTATACCCAACCCCGCGTCTGGAATGGCATCGAAGCGCCGGAAATTCTGGCATCGGGCCACCACCGCAAGATCGCTGAATGGCGTCAGGCGGAGGCAGAAAAAGAGACGCAGCGTCGGCGTCCGGATTTGTGGCAACAATATCTGGACAGGCAGGCTCTGCAAAAAGGCAAAGATAAGTGACCCACCAGCACGGGGCTGGCGGTCGGTAGAAAACCGATCCGGGTGACACGGAATTTATGAAGGGAATCGGGCGATGAACATCATTGACCGCATAGGCAATAAACAGATCGAGAAAGTGCTTGGCCAACGCCAGTTGCCAGAATTTGCACCAGGTGACACCGTGCGTGTTGACGTTAAGGTGATCGAAGGAACGCGTGAGCGGATTCAGGCTTTTGAAGGGGTCTGTATTGCGCGCAAAAGCGATGGTGTTAATTCATCATTCACCGTCCGGAAAATTTCTTATGGTGAAGGCGTCGAGCGCGTATTCCCAACTCATGCCCCGCAAGTTGCCGGTGTTACGGTAATGCGTCGTGGTCGTGTCCGCCGTGCAAAGCTGTATTATTTGCGTGGCCGTACCGGTAAGGCAGCGCGTATCGCTGAAAAAACAACCTATCGCGAGGCGTCATCTTCTTAAATTGCCAGACCGGCTTTGAGATGACCTCCTCGCCGGCAGCAATCAGGAGAATGATATGTCGGCTCCAAAAACTCTGTTTGATAAGATCTGGAATGCACATGTTGTGCATCAACAGAAAGATGGCACTTGCCTGATTTATATTGACCGGCATCTGGTTCACGAAGTGACCAGTCCGCAGGCTTTTGAAGGTCTGCGTAATGCTGGCCGTTCCGTACGGGCCCCGAACCGCACCCTTGCTGTTGCCGACCATAATATTCCAACAACTGACCGTTCGGTCGGTATCGAGGATGAAGAAAGCCGCATTCAGGTTGAAGCCCTTGAAAAAAATGCGGCTGATTTCGGCGTTCCTTATTTTGCGATGGATGATATCCGTCAGGGTATTGTTCATGTGATTGGCCCTGAACAGGGATTTACCCTTCCCGGCATGACCATTGTTTGCGGTGATTCGCATACCGCAACCCATGGCGCATTTGGGGCGCTGGCCTTTGGCATTGGTACATCTGAAGTCGAACATGTGCTGGCAACCCAGACATTAATCCAAAAGCCAGCAAAAAATATGCGCATCACCGTTGATGGCACGCTTGCAGATGGGGTCACCGCCAAGGACGTGATTTTGGCAATCATTGGCAAGATCGGTACCGCTGGCGGTACGGGTCATGTGATTGAATTTGCCGGATCAGTGATTCGCGGATTCAGTATGGAAGGCCGGATGACGGTCTGCAATATGGCCATCGAAGCTGGCGCGCGCGCCGGCATGATTGCGCCCGACCAAACAACCTATGATTACTTGGCGAACCGCCCAATGACACCGAAGGGTGAAAACTGGGATCGTGCCGTTGCCTATTGGAAAACGCTGCCGTCAGACGCGAATGCGCGTTACGATGTCGAGATCACGCTTGCAGCCGAAGATATTGCGCCAACCGTGACATGGGGTACCAGCCCTGAAGATGCGCTGGCGATCACCGGTTCAGTGCCGTTGCCGGATCAGGAAAAAGATGCCAGCAAGCGCGCCAAAATGGAACGGGCAATTGCCTATATGGGGCTGACACCCGGACAAAAGCTGACCGATATCAAGGTTGATACTGTCTTTATCGGCTCATGCACCAATAGCCGGATCGAGGATTTGCGGGCAGCGGCGGCACTGGCTGAGGGCCGTAAAGTTGCCGATGGAATGCGCGCGCTGGTGGTGCCGGGTTCAGGCCTTGTCAAAGAACAGGCCGAGGCTGAAGGTCTGGACAAGGTCTTTATTGATGCCGGATTTGAATGGCGCGAGCCGGGCTGTTCAATGTGTCTTGCGATGAATGCTGACAAGCTTGCCGAGGGCGAGCGGTGTGCGTCGACATCAAACCGGAATTTCGAGGGCCGTCAGGGCCGTGGCGGTCGCACGCATCTTGTAAGCCCGCAAATGGCGGTTGCAGCAGCGTTGACCGGCCATCTTGCCGATGTGCGGAACATCTAAGAAAACGGAGCGATACCATGCAGAAATTTGACAAGCTGACCGGTGTTGCCGCGCCGATGAATATTCTGAACATCGACACGGATATGATTATTCCGAAGCAGTTTTTGAAAACCATTAAACGGTCTGGCCTCGGCAAGAATTTGTTTGATGAGATGCGCTATCGTCAGGATGGCACCGAGATCGACGATTTCGTGTTGAACTGTGCGCCTTATCGCGATGCGAAAATTCTGGTGGCTGGTGATAATTTTGGCTGTGGATCAAGCCGTGAACATGCGCCATGGGCGTTGCTTGATTTTGGCGTTCGCTGCGTTATCTCAACTAGCTTTGCTGACATCTTCTATAATAACTGCTTCAAGAATGGCATTTTGCCAATCGTGGTTAGTGCGGATGATCGTGATGCGCTGATGGCCGATGCGTCTGACACGGAAAACCCTGAATTATCAATTGATCTGGTGACTCAGACAATCCGGCGTCCAAATGGTCCGACGGTATCATTCGAGATAGATCCGTTCCGCAAGAAATGTCTGCTCGAAGGGCTTGATGATATTGGTCTTACCCTTGAAAAAGCGGATAATATCGACAGTTTCGAAGCCCAGCGTGACAAGGATCAACCCTGGCTTTAAACGCGACCTAGCTCAAAGCTCTGAAGTGAAGGAAAAGAAGATGGCGTCTAATCGCAAAGTAATGGTGTTGCCCGGTGACGGCATTGGCAATGAGGTCATGCAGGCCAATATGAAGCTCATTGACTGGCTGGCAAAACATCGCAGCCTCGGCTTTGATTTGTCCGAAGGCCTTGTTGGCGGCGCTGCTTATGATGTGCATGGCACGCCATTGACCGATGAAACCCTTGCCGATTCGATTGCCAGTGATGCGGTGCTTTTTGGCGCTGTTGGCACGCCGAAATATGATGGCGTTCCGTTTGATGTGCGGCCCGAGGCAGGCCTGTTGCGCTTGCGTAAGGAAATGGATCTTTTCGCCAATTTGCGTCCGGCAATGGTGTTTCCGACATTGGTTGATGCGTCGACGTTAAAGCCTGAAGTTGTATCCGGTCTTGATATCATGATCCTTCGCGAATTGTGCGGTGGGTCGTATTTTGCCGAACCACGGGGCATTGATGATCTGGGCGACGGTATTAAAAGAGGCTATGACACTAACGCCTACACAACCCCCGAAATTGAGCGGATTGGCCGCGTTGGTATGGATCTGGCACGCAAACGCGACGGCCGTCTTACCTCGGTTGAAAAGGCCAATGTAATGCATTCCGGCGTGTTGTGGCGGCAGGTTATGACCGCGCTTCATGCGGCAGAGGGCGATGGTGTTGAACTTAGCCATATGTATGCAGATAACTGCGCCATGCAGCTGGTTCGCAACCCCAAACAGTTTGACGTGATCGTTACGGATAATCTGTTTGGTGATCTTTTGTCAGATTGTGCGGCAATGTTGACCGGTTCGCTGGGGATGTTGCCATCAGCATCGCTGGGTACGCCCGATCCTGAGACTGGCCTGCCAAAGGCAATGTATGAGCCAGTGCATGGTTCTGCCCCTGATATCGCGGGCAAGGGTCTGGCCAATCCTTTGGCACAGTTCCTCAGCTTTGCGATGATGCTGCGCTATAGTTTTGATCAGGCGGAAGAAGCTGATCTGGTCGAAAAGGCTGTCAATATTGCGCTGGAAACGAAACGCACCGGCGACATTATGGCCCCGGGATGCGAGCAGACCGGTACCGAAGGCATGACCAAAGCCGTGCTTGACGCAATGGATCGTCTGGCACGTTAAATCAAACCACCATATCCGTTGTTGGTGGAAATTTAGCCGCCCAACCAAACGGACATGGATATTGGGCCTTTACTGGAGGATTTTAGAATGGGGTACAAAGTTGCCGTCGTTGGCGCAACCGGTGCGGTTGGCCGTGAAATGCTGCAAACCCTCGCCGAGCGGAATTTTCCGGCGGACAAAATATATGCGCTTGCCTCGTCAAAATCAGTTGGCAAGGAAGTGTCATATGGCGAGGATCAGATCGTCACCATCCAGGCACTTGATAAATTTGATTTTGCCACTGCCGATATTGCACTGTTTTCGGCGGGCGGCGATACTGCCAAGGCCTATGCGCCAAAGGCTGGTGCGGCCGGATGTGTGGTGATTGATAATTCATCGGCCTTCCGGATGGATAGTGACGTGCCACTGATCGTTCCAGAGGTCAATCCCGATACAATCGAAGGCTGTTTGATCAAGAACAATGGCCGCAATATCATTGCTAATCCGAATTGCTCGACAGCTCAGCTCGTTGTTGCGCTAAAGCCATTGCATGATGAATTCTCGGTCAAACGTGTTGTCGTATCAACCTATCAGGCGGTGTCAGGTGCCGGACGTCCAGCGATGGATGAGCTGTTTAACCAGACGCGCGGCATTTTCGTGAATGATGCGGTGCAGCCGGAAATCTTTACCAAACAGATTGCCTTTAATGCGATCCCGCATATTGATGTGTTCCTTGATGATGGCTTTACCAAGGAAGAATGGAAGATGAGCGCCGAGACCAAGAAAATTCTTGATCCGGCAATCGAGCTTGTTGCGCATTGCGTCCGGATTCCAGTTTTTGTTGGTCATAGCGAGGCGGTTTTCATTGAAACCGAAAAGCCAATGACCGAAAAAGCCGTGCGCTCATTACTTGAAAATGCGCCAGGGGTGATTGTTGTCGACCATCGGGCGAATGAAGGCTATGTCACCCCACATGAGGCGGCCGGTGAAGATGCGGTTTATATCAGCCGGATTCGCAAAGACCCGACCGTGCCAAATGGTATGGTGTTCTGGTGCGTGTCAGACAATCTAAGAAAAGGGGCCGCCCTTAATTCGGTGCAGATCGCCGAATTATTTGCCGCACGTAATCTTAGCGGCCGCTAGGCAGTTACTGCATATCATCGGGGTGACAGGGTCGTTTTTGATCGCTGTCGCCCTTTAATCGCT
>Ga0181557_1003938_pt1 | contig 14179 bp, 10 predicted proteins | sample 011ome_23_FD_148632 | JGI IMG/M metagenome (GOLD analysis project Ga0181557, IMG submission 148632) | Coastal salt marsh microbial communities from the Groves Creek Marsh, Skidaway Island, Georgia - 011506CT metaG (spades assembly) | ecosystem: Environmental > Aquatic > Marine > Intertidal zone... | reverse complement strand
TCCGGCGAATTTCAATTCAGTTGATTTAAGCACTGACCTGAAGACTCGACACACCAAAATGGCCCCCAGCGAGTCGGGGTGTGAGACATGCCCGGTGTGCTTTGCAGCAGACACGGCACAGCAGCTGCACGCCGCGCAAGCCGAGATTGCGCAGCTGCGTACGCTGCTCGGTGACAGCAAGGACAAATGTGGCTTGCTCACGCGAGAGTGCACCGCGCTCAAGGAAGAGTGTGCCTCGCTGCGGTACGCCGTGCGCATCATGCAGCAGGGCAGCGAGTGCACGCCGGACACGCGGCGCGTGGTGCCGTTGCTCGATACGAGCAATCGCATGCCCGTTCCGTTCCACGACACCCGCACGTGCGAGGCGCTGCTGTACACGAGCGTGTGGGGCGAGCTACACGCGACGCAGTGGATGTGCACGCAGAGCGAGGAGAAGTCGTTGCTCGAGTGCGTCGTGGCGTTCCTCGAGCGCGCGCCGTCGCAACAAAGCCACTGCGCGATCGTCGGCAACCACCTTGCCTACCAGATGCCGGAGGTCTATGCAAAGGTCAAGCTCAAGTACAGGGGGCTGAAGGAGTTTGTGCTCACACACCGCTCGTACTTTACCTACACCGCCGGCTCCAACACGACCGTCGGTACCATTCACCTCCGCGCTAGCAGGGCGGATTGGTAGCTGGCGTAGACTAGAACACAACGCCTAGAAAGATGCACACGCGCGGCTCAAACGCTCGTCTGCATCGAGCGCGTGGCGTGGCGCATACTCGATATGAACACCGAGGCCATTGCTTGTGAGCAAATAAACAGAAGCCGCAATATGAGGTTTATTTGTTCGAGGTGGCGTGAGACTCAAGCTAAGGGTTTGGTTTGCTTCTCGCGCGTTCCTGTACCGGGATTTGCGTGGCGACCGGTGCCGCGTACACACACCCACTCTGCGAGCAAGCGTGGGATAGCATGTCTGCCACGTTTTGCAAGCTTTGGGGAGGATTTTGTGAGCTCGCGGAGAGCCCTGCATAGGCCAATTCGGAGTCTGGCGTGGTGCTCTGCAACAGCATGCCTGCAAAAACGAGCGCGTAGATTTTTTTCAGATAGCTGTCTGTGGCGGTGCCTGCAAGCATTACGGTCTGCGTCTTGCTGCCAAAGTACGCAAACTGCTGCGCGGCAAGTAGGGCGCAGGCATGAAGTAGTGTGCACAGATGCATTTGACGGAGGCAAAACACCGTAACGGTCTGGTTCATGTGCACTTGTAACACAGACTTGTCGTTTTCTGGCGGGGTTGCACCGCTGCTATCGCCGGTAAGAAGATGCAGCTCGCGCAGCCCACGCCTCGAACAGCGTCTGTGCGTCCTGCAAATTGTCGCTAGCGTGCGACAGGCGCACCGAGCGCACGCGCGCATGCCCAATCTTCGCCAGTCCGCGCGTGTAGGCTCCCAGGGCCGCGCCCCGGCGCGACACCACGTGCGCATCCACCGCGCTTCGTGCCGCGCGCGAGACCTGCGCCAGGAGCTGTAGCGCAGCTTGGGTGCACGTGTTCGACTGCACCAGCACCTCGAAGACGGCACAGTCGCCCGCCATCCTCCTTGATCGTGGGTCAATCAACCCGGGTGGCTTGTTTTCAACTTCGGGTTGCAAAGTGTTTTATAACCCCCAAATAAATTTGCTATTTCGGGCATTGACAAGCGTCCAGGCGCACACACGGTACCTCACGACCTGAACAAAGCTCTAAACCAAGCTCTGAACAAAGCTCTAAGCAAAGCTCTAAGCAAATCTCTAAGCAAATCTCTAAGCAAAGCACTAAGCAAAGCTCTAAAAAGCTCCGAGCAAAGCTCTAAAAAGCTATAAACAAAGATCTAAACAAAGATCTTGCTGCGCTTCAGCATCTCGGTGCCGACCGACGCCAGAAACAGAAGCTTGCGCTTGCGGCCCTCCGTGCCGTGCTGAAGCCAGACCTCATAACCGTTGAGTTCGTCCTCGGTGTACTGCAGGCCGTCCACGTCCAGGCACTCGGTCGACGCCCGCGGCAGCTGCATGGTCTTCGGGCTCTTCTCCAGCACGCCCTCGTCGTTAATGTAATCGTGCTCCGCGACGATGTCAGACCCGGAAGCGTTCTTGAGGTAGACCTTGATGATTTGGTACTTTGACACGTCGGCGTGCACGACCGGCGTGCCGTCGCCAAGCGTCGTCAGAAGCAGCTTGTCCTTGTGCAGTACCTCGCCCTTGTCGTCGTCCTTGCCGTCATGCTGCAACACCGCGACACACACCTTGCGCGGCATGTGCTCTCGTTCCTCCACGCACATGCCCACACGCAGCACGTCCTCGAGCGCGACGCCGCCGAGCGCCCGCGAGAGCCCGGCCGCAGCCTCCAGCGCCGACTTGGTATCCGCGTGCACAAACCTCGTGTCCGTGCGGGATAGCAGCGCGAGCGCGCGCTCGCTGCTCCACACGGCGCCTCCTGGCGCGCCCGCCGTGTCGCCGAGGTTCACGCACACAAACTTGCCGCCGTGCCACTCGGGCCACTCGTCCGCCCGCACGGTGCACATAAAGGGCAGCAGCCCCGCGCTCGGCGCCGAGGTCGGCACCCGCGCCAGCCGCTCGCGCATCACTGCCTGGCAGACGCGCTTGCCAAAGTCCCAGTGGATGCCAAAGTCGCGTTTCAGCGAGTACATGGTTGCCGCGGCGAGCGCCTTGCCGTCGGTCTTTTGCTCCTCCATGCTGGCAAGCCACGCGCACCGGTCCTTGTCCTCGGCAAACATGCACGAGTCCAGCACCGCGCCAACAAAGCTCAGCACCTTGCCCGTGTCCCAGTCCAGCACGCTGCCCGCCGGCGCCGCGTCCGCGTCCGCGTCCGCGTTCGCGTCCGCCCGGAGCTTGAACCGGAGACAGAGGTTCCTGTTCGGAATCGGCTGTGGGACAGTGCTGTACGTCCCATTGCACAAAACCACCTGCCGGTGCACACGCACGTCCTCCGTCGACATGCCCGGAAACGCCTCCGCCATGCGCTGGGCGGTTGTTTCGTCCGAGAGCTCCGGTTTGAGCACAAACGGGACCAGGGCCCCGGCCTTGTCATTCAGCTCGTCCACGTGCACGCGCTCGAGGTCGGGCACGCACTTGCCTGCGAGCGCCGCGTCGGCAAACGCGCCCGCGTCCCCGTGCACCCACGCGCCGCCAAGCCAGTCCTCGACGACGCCAACGTTGCTCGGCACTGCCGCGACCGCGCAGAGGTTGATGGCGTCGATGTGCGGAGGCAGCGCGGTGACGTGGTGCGGCTCGCGCTCGGTGTTGGGCACCTCCACGCACGGCTCGGCGGTCTCAGTGCGCGCGGACACCGAGAGGTACTTGAGCGCGCACGTGCTGTTGTGCGTCTTGGGCAGCCTCTTGAACAGCAGCGTGTGGGTGCCGTCCTGCAGCATCCCCAGCAACTGCGCATCGAGGTGCATGAAAATTTCCTCGGGCAGCATCCAGTGCACGTACTGCCACGGATCCAGCTCGTGCTCGTGCATCGCCTCGACAAACGCCTTGCATGCCTCGAGCTGCTCGCGGGCTGCCCGCAGGCTCTCCGCGTACGCCCCGCTCGCGCGTTTCTCGTCCAGACGCTTGACAAACGCTTCCAGCAGCTCCTGGTGCGCTTGCAACGCGTTGATGCCGTTGCGCAGGACAAGCACCGCGCACTCTCCGCCGTCGTCCGTCGGCGTCGCCTTGACCTGCGGCAGCGGCAGCCACGGGAGGTCTCCCTTGTCTCCCTTCGTCTTCTTCTTCGCGCCCCCTCCGCGGCTCTTGGCCCTCGCCGCAGCCTCGTCGTCCTGCGTCGAGACCAGGCACTGCACCTCGCGCACTGCCGGGAACGCGCCTTCGCGCAGCTCGAGTGCTTTCTGGTTGCCGATGAGGTTCTCGTGCGTGTCCGGGATCACGGCCACGTTTTTGCCAAACGGCAGGATCAGGGCGCCGTCCTGGCCGGTCAGGTACTGCTCCCGGTGCAGACGGCGCTCAGCCTCGATGCGCTCGCGCACCGGCGCCGCGGCCGCGAGGTCCCCGCCGAGCACGAGCCGCTGCTCCTCGGCTTTCAGGGCCTCAATCATCTCGATGTGCTTCGCCGCCTCGACCGCCCACTCTGTCTCGGAGGTGCCAAGGAACCGCTGCAGCAGCGCGAGCGTCTCGGTGTCCGGCACAAAGCCGGCTTCATCGCCAACCTCGTCCTCGCGCCGCCGCTCGCCGCGCGCGTTCCGCATCGGGCGGCCCCCGGGCGCGTCCTCAAACCACTTCAAGCCGTCCGACATCAACACCAGCGGGCGGCGCAGCACGTCGGGCGCGCTCGTCGGCGGCGTCGGAAACTTCAGCTGGTACAGCGCGCGCGCGCACACGTAGTCCTTGAACGCCTTGTCCACGCACGCCAGCAACGTCGCCTTGGGCTCAGGCGAGCACGCCGCAATCGCTGCCAGTGCCGCCTTCTGCAGCGCCTCGGTCTGCGCCTTCTCCGCCGCGATCTGCGCGCTGCTTTTCTGGACCACACACATGGCGCGTGGAACGTGGGCTCGGATGCCGTGGTTTTGATTTGAGTTCTTTTATCAGGGTTTTTGAAATTTGACGGAAATAGACCATCTCAAGGGTCACGCGGTGCTAGCACCGCGGCGGCGCAGCTTGGAGCTCGGGTCGCATCGGTGCCAAACGCGGTGCGTGCACCGCGGCGGCGCAGCTCGGAACTCAGGTCGCATCGGTGCAAACGCGGTGCTAGCACCGCGCGCGTCGGTGTGTAGAGCGTAGTTTGCATCGGTGCCAAACGCGGTGCTAGCACCGCGGCGGCGCAGCTTGGAGCTCAGTACCGTGCCTGGCACTCGCCTTGGCGTCGGCCTTGGAGTTGGTCTCGGCGTTGGTCGTGGCGTTGGCCTTGGCGTCGGCCCCAGCACCCGAAATCTCCCCGGCCTTCCGCTTCAAGTGGCAGAGAGGTTGCGCGAACAGGATCCCGCGACCGCGGTGTGCATATGGCGGAGTGCGCGTGCTCGGGCTGCAGCCGAGGCAGCGCGCAGGGCGTCAGTCCAATCGGTGCGCGGGAAGCGGCAGGCGTGCGTCCGCAGAACATATTCTATTTTGCTATTTTCGGCGTCTGGTTATTTAAGAAGAAACCCAAACGACGCAAAACAATCCCAGACTTGGCACGCCGAGCGCCACACTGTATCACACGACTTGCCAGACTTGCGCCCCCGCGCGACTTGAAGCATGGAGAAGCCCCCGGTGTTCGAAGCGGACGACTTGGTCAATATCAAGGCATCGTACGACAAGAACGGCTTCGTGTGCGTGAGGCTCTTGAATCGGCAAGAGTGCGACGAGCGGGTACGTGTTGCGCGCGCCTGCCCGCTGCAACGGAGGAGCTCAGGTTCGGTGCACGTGGGCAGGTCCTCGAGCAGTGGAGAGAGTTGATTCTCAAGCAGCCGTGGACGGACGAGTACAAGATCAAGGTGCAGGGCCCGGATGGCCGCGAGCTGGACGTGAACAGGTGAGCTTTGCTGCACGCGGCCGTGCGCCGACTCGCGCAGCGTGCTGACCAACGAGCGTGCAGGCCCGAGGATCAGCCCGAGTTCTTGAAGCAGGTCGTCGGCCCGATGCCGCCCGCAAGGAGGAAGAAATTCGAGGCAGGCTGGCCCCTGCACCGCGGCTTCGGCGCGAGCTGCGACCCGGTCGTCTTCCACCTTCCCGGGGTGTGGCGCATCCGGCAAAACGAGAAGCTCTACAAGGTTACCAGCAGGCTGACCGGCGAGGACAGGCTCTGGGTCGATATCAACCGCTGCATCCAGAAGCTTCCCGGGCAGGGCGATAACGAGTTTCTGCACTTCGACTACAACCCGTTCGCCTTAGCGAAGCAGCAAGAGGAAGACAACGAGGCGGAGGCGCCTCGCGCGGTGTGCGGCAAGATCTGCTACACGCAATCGCGCTATGTGTGTGTGCCCGGCACGCATAGAAAGGACTTCCTGGAGGAGTTTGTCGAGAAGTACGGCCCGCTGTACCCTTATGTCAAGCAGAGCGACAAGAAGGTAGCCCTCGACAAGGGGAAGCCCGACCCGCTCAACCTCATTGCACGCCAGAAGTACTTCGAGATCCCCGCCGGCTGTGCCGTTTTTTGGGACGACAAACTACTGCACGGCCAAAAGAAGACGCCGCTGGACGCCAAGGCAGAGTACGGGGCTTACATCGGCATGTACCCAGCAGGCTCGCGCCCCGGCTACCGCAAGGTCTGCGGCGTCGACGAGCTCGATGATCGTCTGAAGAGCTACCGCGAGGGGTGCGCGCCGATACTCTGGCCGAGCTTCGACAAGATCCAATTCTACCCCAAGAAATTCGACAACTTCCCTAACCTCATGCAAGCGTACCTCAAGAAGCTCCCGCCCGACCACCCAATGATCACCACGCGCATGACAAAGCTTGGCAAGAAGGTGTGCTTGCCGCTGCACCCGTCCGCGCGTGCAAGCTGCCGCGCACTGACGCAAGAAGCGGTGGCACAGGTGCGATGCCTTCGGCCGCTGCCCAACCCCGACTACAAACGACCAGAGCTCACCGAGCTCGGAAAGCGTCTTCTGGGGCTGCTGGACTGGCCCGAGGACGGTGCCGAGTCGGCGCGCAAGCGCCCGAAGCCCGCGGACGCGTAGGCCGTTGCCAACGAGCACGGCGCTCTGCCCCCTGTGCTTCTGCACTCTGCTCACTGTTGCACGTGCCAATAAATGCTTGCTGTTTCTTGGCTTGAGACTGCGCCCATACACGCGCGCCGTCCCTCGGCATCTCGAAGACAGCGAGCTTTGGCGCCGTCGCCTTGCGGCAGGTCTCAGGGCGGGGCGCAGGCGCCGTGACGTGGACGCCGAGCTCTTGCATGCAAAAATGACGCCAGGCCAGAACCAGCAGTTTGAGTAAACAAACCCCGCGACAATAGCACAGCCTCCCCAGCGCATATAGTACAGTATACACGCCTCCCCCGAGCGTGGATAATGGCGGGTGCTCCCGCAAAGCCGCTCGCAAAGCTGCCGCGCGAGCGCGACCGCGACGGGCGGCGCTTCTGTCGGGTGTGCGACGACTACCTCCCGCTGGCGGCGTTCCCCGCCGGGCAGCGGCGCTACACGTGCCGGACGCTGCTGGCGAAGCCGCAGAAGCGGCTGTTGTCGCGGCTCTGGATGCAGTGCTACAAGGACCGGCTGGTGCTCGGGCACGAGCGCGTGGAGCTGACGCAGGCGGACCTCGCGACGCTGCTGGAGGCGGCGGGCGCGGGCGAGGGCGGGGACAGGAGTGCGAGCGAGCTCGTGGTGCTGCCCAAGGACCCGCGCAAGCCGGTGGCGGCGGACAACGCCGTGCTGGCGTCGCGCGAGGCGCGCTGGCAGATGCTGGCGCGGACAAGGCTGCAAAACAATGCACCTGAGCCGGATGCGTGATCCGCGGTGCCGACGCCGTGCTTTTGGACCTAAGCTGATGGACTGTGCCGACGCCGTGCTAGCACGGCGCGGGCGTGTGCTTCTGGACCGAGCCTGATCCGCGGTGCTGACGCCGTGCTTTTGGACCGAGGCTGATGGTCTGTGCCGACGCCGTGCTTTCGGACTGAGGCTGATCGCCTGTGCCGACGCCGTGCTAGCACGGCGCTGGCGTGTGCTTCTGGACCGAGCCTGATCCGCGGTGCTGACGCCGTGCTTTTGGACCGAGGCTGATGGTCTGTGCCGACGCCGTGCTAGCACGGCGCGGGCGTGTGCACCTGCACCTATGAGTGCGCCAGGGCTGATCCGTGCAGAGCCCTAAAGCTGCAGGCGGTGCGATTGGACAGTAAATAAACTTTATACCGCCACAAAGCCTCGATTTCTGCACGCGCACACTACACGCCAGCCCGGGCACCGGCCCTGCGTCTGCAGCCAGCGCACGTCGTGGCCTCGGCGGGTTCCGGGTCGTGCTCTTTCCTGGCTTAAACGCTGTTCTGGTCTTGCGCTGCGGCCTTGCGTTTGCAGCCAGCGCACGTCGTGGCCTGCACGCCGTTCTCGTCTTGTGCTTCGGTCTTGCTGCGTGTCTCAGATGCGTCTTGGCAAGAGTCACCGCCCACCGCACCCGCATCGTAATGCTGCTTGGCAGCGCTCTTGAACGCCTGCATGGCTTCGAGCCCAGCGTTGCTGAATGCTTCTATCGCCGCGTCCAGATTCTCAAAGTCCGCGGCTGCCATAGCGTGCTTGATCTTGGCCGCGATAGCGTGCACCGCCTCCTCCGCCGCCGCCCTCGCACCCTCCTTGGCGTCGGCGTTAAATGCTACCGCGTAGGCTTCGCCCAACTCCCTGATGCGTGTATGAGCATCGCCCTCGTCTTGGGCGAGTTCGTCCTCCACAGCCTCGGCGGCGATGTCGCGCACGTCCCGGTAGTGCCCGATGGTCTTACAGCGCGTGTTGAACATGTGAAGCCCGGGGGCCATCCCGTGGCAAGTCTCGCGAGGCTGCCAGTTTTTGGAGACCGCGTCTTGAACCTCTCTCCACGAGCCGCTCGGGGCGAAAACTTCCATCTCCATCAGATCTAGCTGGAAGTTTTCGCCCCGCGACCGCCATGCTTCCGTGCCCATGGCAGCACCCGCCATGGCAGATCACATGTCAAGGGCAGTCTGTGGGCGTTTTTATGGAGGCGCCGAAATTCGCCGGAAATAGACACCCACGAATTCTGCCCCGCGACTTTTGACACAGCACCATGAAGAGTCGCACTCTCGGACTCAAAGCCCACAGCCGCCGCGATGTTTTTGCCGAGGCGCCGAAATTCGCCGGAAATAGACACCCGCGTATTTGACATAAGACGATTCCGAGTCCGACTCCAGAAATCCGAAATTGCAATGTCCGCTGCCACGCAAGCCGCAGCCGCCACAACCGCCGCGACCTGCGGGCATGCTGCCTGCGGCAAGAAGCTGCAGCCGCCGGTGCTGTGCTGCAGCAGGTGCAAGAAGGCCACGTACTGCTGCAAGGCGTGCCAGGTTGAACGTGTGCACGGCTTGTGCTTGAGCTCAGCCGATGCTTGAAAGCCCTGCCTGACCGTGTCGTGTACGCTGTGGCACCAGACAGCGGCGTGGAAGGGCGGGCACAAGAAGGAGTGCGGCAAGCAGGGAGCGGCGGGGGGCATGCTCGCACTGCCCCGGGCGGCGGCCGAGGAGGCGGAGCTGCCGACAAGACTGTACCAGCTCGAGATCAAGGGCGACTCGCTGGGCATGCTGCGCCTGGAGGCGGAGGCGCTTGCTCTGGCGAAAAAGCTGCGCGACAGTGATCTGGAAACTGCGGGTTTCATCCTGAATCTTATCGCGCTGAGCCACTACCGCACTGGGGGCTACGCGCGGGCTTGCGAGCTGCACGAGCAGCACAGGGCCATCTGCGAGGCGCTGGGGGACCATGTAGGCATGGCGGCTGCGTGCGGCAACCTCGGATGCTGCTACCACAGGATGGGGGACTATGGGCGGGCGCGCGAGCTGCACGAGCAGCACAGGGCCATCTGCGAGGCGCACGGGGACCACGCGCAGGTGGCGGCGGCGTGCGGCAACCTTGGGTGCTTCTACGAGAGCACGGGGGACTATGTCCGAGCGCGCAAGATGCACGAGAAGGACAGGGCGATCTGTGCGGCGCTGGGGGACCGGGCAGGGGTGGCGAGGGCGTGCAGCAACCTCGGGAACTGCCACTACAGCACGGAGCACTATGCCCGCGCGCGCGAGCTGCACGAGCAGGCCAGGGCGATGGCCGGGGCGCTGGGGGACCGCGCGGGGGTGGCGACTGCGTGCGCCAACCTCGGGAACTGCCACTGCGCCACAGGAGACTATGTCCGAGCGCGCGAGCTGCACGAGCAGCACAGGGCGATCAGCGAGGCGCTGGGAGACCGCGCGGGGGTGGCGACGGCGTGCGGCAACCTCGGGAACTGCCACTACTGCATGGGGGACTTTGCGCGCGCGCGCGAGCTGCACGAGCAGGCCAGGGCGCTCTGCGAGGCACTGGGGGACCGCGCGGGGGTCGCGACGGCGTGCGGCAACCTCGGCTCCTGCTATGAGAGCACGGGAGACTATGCGCGTGCGCTTGAGCTGCACGAGGAGCGCAGGGCGATTGCGGAGGCATTGGGGGACCGCGCGGGGCTGGCGAGGGCGTGCGGCAACCTTGCAAGGTGCTGGCTGAACACCGGGGACTATGTGCGGGCAATCTCGCACTATTCGGCGCAGTATGAGATGGCCAAGGAACAACAGGCCGTGGTCTGTCAGGCAGATGCGGCGCTGGGCTTGGGTGTGGCGCTTAGGCTGTTGATCCGGGCCAGAGTCCGCGGGAGGGCTGCAGGCGCTTCCGCTTTGCCAGGCTTCCTTAGGGCGACATCGGCATGTGGGGATGATAGCGTGCGGGAGGCGGGGCGGTGGCTCCAGATGGCCGTGGACTTGGGCCAAGCAGTGGCGCTCTTGCACCTCGCTTGTCTGGCCTTTGATGCTGGCGACGAGCACACGGCGCTGGCGCACCTCCAGGACTATCTCTCGAGCAGCGTGCGTCTCGCCCGCAACCACTGCGAGGGGTGCAACCAGACGCGGGGCGCGGACGAACACATGCTCACGTGCGGGGGCTGCCGCGTGGCGCGGTTTTGCAGCGCGGAGCATCAGAAGATGGCCTCGAGGGACATCTCGAGGGGCGGCAGCTTGGTCTTTGCCAGGCACAAGGACGTCTGCGCGCTGCTCGGCCAGTGGCGGCAGCGCGTCGTCAAGGGCGGAGAGCCCCCGGAGGCGCTGCGCGGGGAGCTGCTGGCCTTTTTGCGCAAGTGATACACCTTTATTATCAATAAATCGCACTTGAAGCGCGTGCAAGTGGCGGCGGAGCAGCTTGTGTCCTTGCGTGAGTACCTTGCATCTGTAATCCAAAAATCGTGCGTGAGTGTGTATGCAAGTGTGTGTGTGTGTGGGTTGCTGGCGTTCATCATGCGCGCGCTTGAGGGGCGCGGAGTTGGGGTGTGGGACGTGTATCGAAAGGACGGGGCTGGGTGGTTTGTGTAAAGTGGATTTAATTTGCCGGAAATAGAAAATGGGTTTTGAACTGGCAAAGTTTTCGACATTAAAATAAAGCAATTTCAGAGTTGTTCCACGCAGACCTGCGGTTGGACACTGACACGCTCTGACTTGTCGTGGCGCAGCTCGCGTGCCGTGCTGATGCGCCGTGTTAAGAGGAGAGCAACTTTCGTCGGTGATGATAATGCCAGTGCAGAGAGTGTCGATGCGTACCAGAAGAAGGCACGTATGAGCTCTGATGGTGCAGCGCAAGAAATTCACGAGGAGCTGACGGAGCAGCACAATGGAATGTCTGATGTTGGTCTCGTTCGTACTATTCATGCATCTCTCGCTCGTGTGGCACGCTTTCACCCTCTCTGTCTGCAACTGACAAAGAGACGTATGTTGGCGTACAGGGGAGGAGGACAGCGCGGACGAGAGCATGGATGGCCAAGGACGGAGAACAAACAAAGGCGCGGAGGATGGCAAATGGCGAAACGGACCGCTAGGTGTGGTGATGCAGGGGGGACTGGAAAGCGGCGAAAGATACGCGACAAGCGCAAAGGTGCACGGACTGGACATCAAGGTCATAGAAGAATTTAAGAAATTTGGCCTTGAGCAACGTTGCAGGAACATCTGCGACGACCTTGGCATCGAGAGGTACGACGATTTGAAATGGGTTAGCACGGAGATGGTCCAGGAGTACCAAACGAAGCCAGTCGAGCGTGAGAAGCTCAAAGCGCTCGTAAGTAGCTATCACAGTTGTCAAGACAGAGGTGTGCCGTCGGGCGCTGGCAGGGAATACGGGCGGCCGGTTGAAAAGCCCGAAAGCGTACGGATGCAGACGGTAGCTCCAACGGTGCAAGATAACCGCATGGAGCGGGCGGCCGGTGGAGACTCTGGCTTGTCGTGTTTTGGGGAAATGAACGGGGGTTTTTGGAAAGTCTCTGCACGCGAGGTTCTGGTGGGTGCAGAAGGTCGCTTTTCAGGTTCCAAGGCAGCGAAACAGGGTGATGGTGGAGTCCCCGGATTTGAGCTGGAGGCAGGTGGAGGAGCAGACTCGTGCAGTGTGAGGACGGGCAACGAGGGTCGAATGCAGCTGCAGGTAAGTGGAGGAGGTGGCTTGTTGAGGCTAGTGGCGGGGAAGCAGGGTGCTAGCGGAGACGCTGGATTGGAGCTGGCGGTGGAGAGGAATGGTTTAAGGAGCGTTAAGAAGTGCCCTGTATGCCACAATAATGCGCACCGTGTGAAACTTGCCGACGCTGTTGAGTTTTTGGAGCCGCAAGTTGCAAGGTGCTGGCGAGAATTTTACAGAAAATCGTTTCTAAATTTGTCTCTGTCCCCCCTGTCCCTGCACCAAATTGACGAAAAGCCATATCAGGAAATCAGAAATGAAGTTCGGAAGGAGATAGAGGCTTTCATTTTGAAAATTTGCAAGAAAGATGTAATAGTTCTAAGGGAACAGGGGTATGACGTTTCGTGCCTTCTTGAATGCCGAAAATGCAAAGAGAGAGGTAGCCCTAAATACATGTACGACAGGGCGCAAAGAGGAAAATATGGCGAAATTCTGTCACAGAGAGAGACTGGATTCTCCGAACCAAACAGAGTGCGTGAGAATTTTTGGCGCTTGGTGAGCCGGTGCAACGAAAAAGTGGAGAAAAAACAAAATGCTTGCTAGTTCAGATTTAGCAGCTGTTCTCTTTGTGCGGCGGTGGAGTCCAAAATGGAAAGAACACAAGATGGTAGGTAGTTGAGATGGGCACATGTTGCCCTCGAGATTCGGTGAGCACAGTAAGTGTGAGGGGGGGTAATTGCTTTATATGAAATAAAAGTTGCGTGATAACAAGGTCAGTGATAGGCGGTGACAAACTGCTTGAACGTCGCAAACTGGTTTGTGTAGTCAATGCTGGCACAGCCGCTTTCGGAGCACGAGCAGAGGAGGTCGAAGGGGATGCGGATGATGCCGATCTTGGTGCTTGTGGTCTGGCGGTACGCACAGACACCACAGCTGCACGTATAGGCGAGCGCGGGAGCTTCACAACAAGCACCATGCCATTCGCAAGGAGCTCGGAGACTTCGCGGGATAACGCGTGCGTCTGGGAACATCGGTAGTGGGCAGGGTGGGGGGTCAAGGTGCATGTGGGCTCGGAGTTGCGCGCGTGCTTGAGCGTAGACGGGCTGCGGTGTGTGGCATGCGTGATTTCTGTCGGATTTCGAGGCGTCTGGGTATACCTTGCTTTATCCACGTTTTCACCCAAATTAGAACGCTTTCCCGGTGCAAAATGCTAAATGCGGCGCGTGGTCGAAATGTCTATAAAATACGACTTACCTCACACAAAAATCATTTCGATTTCCACGGAGGCCATGAACACGCCCCCCAAGTGGCAGCTCAAGGGCATGGTGCCAGACGAAGCCAGGTATAAGCTGTTCACTGGGCCTTCTGGAGCACGAGGACTTCTTCTCACGATCGACACTGATTACGCGCAAAAAGTGAGCGTTGTTGTGTACATCGGCAACCTCAAGAGCATGAGCATCGGCTTGGACGCCTCTGAGCTAACGCTGGAACACCTCAACCTTGGCAACTTTGAGGAGTACCCCGACAATGGCCGGAATTGCCCTCGCTTCGGAGCAAGCCTGCCACACAAGGGCGAGTACGCATATGTAATCGTGCCTGCTAAACACAACAGCAAGATGGACTACAGCAAGATGTACTACAGCAACCAGTTCAAGACTGACGACGGACGAGAAGGACAAGCGCTGCTATACCCCTGCAACGGCGATGAGCACTTTAAGGTGACCGAGGCACTTGGCCACGAAGAAGAAAGGATGGGCATAAGTGCGAAGCATTACAAGTGCGTCACTGTGAAGAGCAAGGAAGGGCGACTCATGAATCTTCAGGAAGAAGGTGACAAGGACCTTGTCACGCTTATCTCATCCATTGAGGTCGAGCTTGAGGATGAGGAAGTCTGTCGCGGAGGAAAGCACGAAGTTGCACTCTTGCAGAGTGACTTCGATGCCGTTCAGGATAGCGGTGAAATAATCAACACCGAGCCTGCGTCCAAGGAGCACTACCTAACCTTCCGGGTGTACTGTAACACGGTTGAGTAGAGAGATGTGTGCGAGAATTTAAGGCATGAGCGGCAGAGGATAAGCACAGGGCGGTGTGGAATCAGCCCAAGCTTGAGATTACCTCTAGGC
>Ga0181557_1003936_pt1 | contig 14179 bp, 13 predicted proteins | sample 011ome_23_FD_148632 | JGI IMG/M metagenome (GOLD analysis project Ga0181557, IMG submission 148632) | Coastal salt marsh microbial communities from the Groves Creek Marsh, Skidaway Island, Georgia - 011506CT metaG (spades assembly) | ecosystem: Environmental > Aquatic > Marine > Intertidal zone... | reverse complement strand
TCCCAATTTACAAAACACTTCGGCATACCTGTATTGAGTAGGAACTAATGGTTTTAGAACCTTGTTTTTAGCCCGAAACAATTTCTTTTTTTCTTTTCTTAGTTTTTCAAGCTTTTTTACTCTGAAGAAACTCAGCCTAAACAATATTCTTAAAAAATGTGTTCTTAAAACAGAGTGTAAATCTGCAATATGAGTTGGCTTAAGTTTTTTGAGCTCTTTAAATAGGTAAAATAATCCTCTAATTCCCTTGTATTTGTTTTTAAAATCAACTTCAAAAAAATTACAATTTTCAAACTCTTTAAAAAAAGGCTTAAATGTTTTTTTTGAAACTATCGTTATTTTCAAATCCGGATATGACTTTACCAAACACCTAAGTGAAGGAATCATCATTGCAACATCACCCATTGAAGAAAATCTTAATACCAACAGGTGCTTCATTCCTCTCTTAATTTTTTGTCTTATAAAGAATAGGGTTAAGATCCTGGTCATTGTACATTTTCATTTGCTTATAAACCTTTATGTACTTATCCCCTGACTCAATATCAGCAACTAGTTGGTCAATGGCTGAGCATAAATCAGCTTTTTGATCGTTTAAAACACCTAGTTTGGCCTGACAATTATTTTTGTGATTCTGGTCGGCTGAGTCTCTATTCGCCTCTTCATTCATGTGATAAATTTTAAGCGCTAGAATTGAAAGTCTATCAATAGCCCAAGCAATAGTCTCAGTATTAATTGTTGCTGAGCTTTTAACCTTTATATCTTTATATCTTTCAAGAAAATATCCATCTATGTATTCAACCAAATCTGTTCGTTTTTGATTGGAAGCGTCAATAATTCTTTTAATTTTTAAGGCTTCTTTCGGGTCTATATCCGGATCCCGTATTATGTCTTCAAGATGCCACTGAACGGTATCAATCCAGTTTTTTTGGAACAAAAGATGCGAAAACTCTCCTTTTTTATAAGGATTTTTAGGTTCTTTTTCAATAGAATCATGTATGTGATAGTCTATTATACTTTGATTAAATATTTCAAAAAACTCTTTGCTTTTCATGTTTAAGATTTGTCAAGCTAATATACTCACTAATAATAAAAAAATTTGTAAAATATTGTCTGTAATCTATTGGGTTTATTATTTTTGCTTCATTAATTTGGAAAAATGAAAGATTTTTTTGGTTTTATTGAGTTTCTTTTTGTTGACATCCTTTTTGCTCCCTTGGACATGATTAGATCGCTGGAGCTTAAAAGCTGGATTCTTGCTAACGGAATCAATTTTCTGTTTATTATAATAATTTCTGCCCTGCTTGTTTACTGGATGATTGAACTTGTCAAATACGACAAGACTGGAGAAGAAGATAAAGATCCCTCTGCTCACTCTTTTTTATAAATCAAAGCCAATATCTTTTCTGTAATATTTTTCTTTAAAGTCAATTTCAGATACTTTTTCATAGGATTTAGACAAAGCTTCTTGATGGTTTAACCCTTTTGAAACCACAGACAAAACACGTCCACCGTTTGTAACAAAATCGCCGTTTTTATGTTTTGTGCCAGCATGAAAAATAATTGTCTCTTCTGTATTTTGGGGAATTCCATTTATTAAGTTTCCTTTTGCATAAGCTTCAGGATAACCTCCGGCCACCATTACAACATTTGAATATGTTTCTGAAAATAATTCTAGTTTTATTTTAGATAAAGTTTGAGTTGCGGTAGCTTTCATCAATTCTAAAAAATCAGATTTAATTCTTGGTAAAACAACTTGTGTCTCTGGATCACCCATTCTAACATTGTATTCAATAACATATGGTTCGTCCTTAACATTTATAAGACCAATAAAAACAAAGCCTTTGTATGGTATTTTATCTTTTTGTAATCCCTGTATTGTGGGTTTGATTATTCTTTCTTCGACTTTTCTTAAAAAAGCTTTCGATGCAAAAGGAACTGGAGATATAGATCCCATTCCTCCTGTGTTCAGGCCAGTGTCTCCTTCACCAATTCTTTTATAATCTTTCGCGTAAGGAAGAATTTTATACGTTTTTCCATCTGTTAAAACGAAACAGGAAAGCTCTATTCCGTCTAAAAACTCTTCAATTACAACTGTGGTTCCTGATTGTCCAAATTTATTGTTTTGAAGCATATTTACTAACTCTGTTTTTGCCTCTTCAAGCTCTGTCAGTATTAAAACTCCTTTGCCTGCAGCCGGACCATCCGCCTTTAAAACGTAAGGTGGTTTTATAGTCTCCAAGTACCTTAGGCCATAATTTAAATTTTTAGTATTAAAGGTCTTATGTTTAGCTGTGGGAATAGAATGTTTGAACATAAACTCTTTGGAAAAATCTTTACTTCCTTCAAGCATAGCGCCCATTGCTGACGGCCCTACTACTAAAACGCTTTGAAGATCTTTTTCGTTATCAATAAAATCAACCAACCCATCAATTAAAGGAATTTCTGGACCAACTATAACTAAATCAATCCCTAGATTAATTATTGAAGTCTTGATTTGATTAAAATCTGAAATGTCTATGTTAAGATTTTTAGCAATTGAAGAGGTTCCTGCATTTCCTGGTGCAACAAAAATTTTATCAATAAAACTAGACTGTAAAAGCTTCCAACAAAAAGCGTGTTCTCTTGCTCCTGAACCGATAATTAAAGTTTTCATGCTACAAATTTAACTAACAAGCATTAATAAGAGGCTTGTTTTTTTAATTAATTCGCTCTCTAACATTTTTTATCAAAAAAATTTATAATTAAAAAAAAAGAACTATTAAAACGCTGATTTACAGTAATTTAAAAAAAAGATAAAAAAAAACGAACCTTATAAAACTCTTTTTGTTAAAATTTTTATCTTTGTGACACAATGAAATGGTTTGTTGCTCATACAAAGTTTCGAGGAGAGTTAAAGGCTCAAGAAAGCTTTAGTGCGCTTGGCGTTAACTCGTATGTGCCTGTATATGAAGAAAAAAGAGAATGGTCTGACAGGATAAAAAAAACAACAACTCCTGCTATTTCTGGTTATATATTTTTTCAAGCCGAAAAAATCAACTATAATTTAGTTAATCATAATCCTTATTTAAAGAATGTTTTAAGAAGGTTTGGTAAAGCGGTTGAAATTAGAAGCGCTGAAATAGAGGCAATGGAAAATTGCTTAAAAAATTACACCAAAGCGGTTTCTTTTAATACTGGCGACAGCGTTAAAATAATGTCTGGGTGTCTTAAAAATAAAGAAGGAATAATTGAAACAATTGAGGGTTCTTTTTTAACCCTTCTTATAAACTCTGTTAAGGTAAAGCTATCTTTAGGCCACAATCAATTAAAAGCGGTTAGCTAGGTTTTATTAATTTCAGATTGTTTTTTGTGAGTCAATTAGCGAAGCTATGGACGCTTTTTAAAAACAAATTGAAAAAAAGATGCTTTTTTTGATATTTTTTTGCCTGCAAAATATATTATCTGTCTCTTGTCTATAGGGTTCTTTTTAGAGTTTATCAGATCTTCTGAATCTCCTGTTAATTTGTTATAAACAGAGTTTAATTCCTCAATAAAAGATTGTCTTAAAAAGGTTAGATGTGATTTGGTGTATGTTTTCTTTTTTGATAATACGTTATTAAGTTCCAATGAAGAAAACTCCCCTTTAGATTCTAAGATTTTAATTATCTTACTTTGATCTTCAGTGATAATGATTTTATTGCTGGCAAAATATAACCAGAACTCATCGTGTAAAATAAACTTGTTTAAGTAATCTTTATAGCTAAAAAGGTTAAACAAAAAAATTACAATAAAAAAAGCAGATGATATAGCAATAATTCTCTTGTATGGAATTTTGCCTTCCTGTGTAATAAAAACATCTGTTGTTTTTTTAGAGGATTTTAAAATCATTTCTTTTGAAATAAAACTAAGGGTTTTAAGGTTTTGTTTGTCTTTAATAAAAACAATAGAGTCTGATAAGCTTAACAGTGGTGTATTTTGTTTTTTGTGTTTAAAAACGTTTTCACCATTGATGTAGGATGAATGAGTTGTTGATTGGTTCTTTTTAAAGTTGAACAAAGTAATTCCATCTACAGTCAGATATGCTTTTTGTCCGTAAAATTCAAACCCGTTGTTTGAGCTGGACAAAAGAGAAATATTAGGGTTGATTTGTTTGTTTACTGGTTTTATGGTGTTTGAAACAAAATCAATAATGAAGACATCTTTAAGGTCTCTGTCAATCAAGGTGTTTCCAGAAAAACTGGTTTTACCTCCCAAGACATAAAGAGTGTCTTTAGTTTTTTGAAATACAGGTTTCCATCTGCCTTCAGGGATAACTTTGTTTTTTGGATCGAATTTATATCTTTCCCATTGGTTTGAAGAAAAATCAAAATAGGTCAAATAATCTTTGTATGTCCAAAACCCATATCCACCATACATGAAAATCTTGTTTTCGTGTAAAAAAAGAGCTGCACCAAATTGATTTCTTTGTTCAACAGAATTATCAACTCTAATCAGGCTTTTGTTGTCAAATTTTAGAACAGGACCGCCTCCGTTTAAAACAAAATATGTTTTGTCGGGGAAATTAATCGTCTTAAGGTTGGTGTTATTAAACCCTTTTTTTAAAAAGACAACAAGGCTGTCTCTTTTGCTTGGAACAAACTCCAAAGTTTTTTTAACCCACTTTTTGTTTTCAAAAACATAATCAATATTGTTTTTTAACAAGTGGATTTTGTTATCAAAAGATTTAAAAAAAACAAACTCGTCTCCGATATCCTCAGGCAGAGAGTATTCTTGAGATTGTAAATTTAAAGAAATTAGAAAAAAACCAAAACACAATAGTTTTTTAATCATAATTAAAATTACTTAATATTAATGACAGATTTAATCATTTACATAATATTTTTCTTGTTAACACTTGCTGTTTCTCTGTATCTGAACGGATATTTAAATAGGCTTTTTGTTGGCAATAAGCTTACAGATCCCATCAACGAAAGGTCGTCTCACAATTACCCAGCTACAAGGTCAGGAGGGTTGTCTGTATTTTTAACAGTGTGTATAGCCTCAGCTTTTGCAGTAGCAACTTACAATTTGACTTTTCCATTATACGTTCTTCTTAGTGTGTTTTTTATGACGTTAACTGGCTTTGCAGACGATCTAATTGAGGTCCGTTACAGAGAAAAACTTTTTTTACAAGTTTTTGCTGGAATTCTAATGATTCAGTCTGGATACTCAATTGATTCTTTCCATGGAATTTTTGGAGTTGAACAAGTTCCTTATTGGTTTGAAGTCTTTATGTCACTTTTTGTTTTTGTTGTTATTGTTAATGCGCTAAACCTTATTGATGGGCTTGATGGACTAGCTTCATTTTTGTCTATTAAGTTTTTCTTAGTTGCAGGTGGGATTGTACTAATTTCTGACCCAACTCTTTTTTTATTCTTCCCTATTATAATTGGCGCTCTAGTAGGGTTTTTAGTGTTTAATTTTAATAGAAATAATAAAGTTTTTTTAGGAGATACAGGCTCTTTGTTTTTAGGTTCCATTATGTCTTTTTTAGTTTTTTACATGTTAGACACTCAAAATAACCTTATAACTGATGATTTTATCACAAGACCCTTGCTAGTAATTTTAATGCTGTTGTATCCTTTGACAGACACGCTAAGAGCTTTTCTAATACGATCGTATAAAAATCAATCTCCATTTGTTGCTGACAGAATTCATTTGCACCACAGATTAGCCGATAAGGGGTACCAGCATTGGCAAGCCTCCATGCTAATTTTTATGCTTTCAAACTTTGTTTTGGCCCTTAACATGCTTCTATTTGGGATCCTCGGTTTATATGGTTCAATAGGGCTGACATTGGTTGTTTTAATACTTTTTTATTATATTTTTTTTAAATGAAACGGTTTGGTTTAATCTTCTTTTTTCTAGCTTTTGCTATAAAATTAAACTCTCAAATAGAAATGCCCAAAGGGCAGCTTTTGGTGACAAAAGACTCTCTTTCTTTTTATTCCTTTAGCTTGAATGGAGTTGCTTCTTTTGTTGTTGAAAATGATTCTATTAAAGCTATCTCTTACAAAGAATACTCAAAAACAATCCCTAAAGAAATAGCAAACTTAGAGTCGATAAACAGGCTTAAAGCTGTGAAAAATTCTATAGATGAAGTTTATTTTCTATACCCAGGGGGAGGGCTTCTTTTTCAATATAAAAATGAAGCTATTGAAAGAATTGACAATAGTTTCCCTCACAGAAATCAGTTTTCAGGGCACTTCTTTTCTTATAAAAACGAAATTTATCTTCTTGGGGGGTATGGGTATTGGAAAAGCAACAGCATTCTAACAAAATTTAATTTTACATCAAAAGAATGGGATTTTGTAGAAACGTTTGGAATCGCTCCAAAACTTGGTATAAACGATGGATCGTTTGTTTTGGACAACGACATTCTTTATGTTTTTGATTTTTATCAAAAAATTGAAGATGTTGACAATAAAAATGATGATCTTTTTGAGTTTGATTTAAAGACGCTAACGTGGACTCAAAAAGGGGTTTTAAATAAATTGTTTTATAACGATATCCAAAGAAAAACTTTTGAGATTAATATTCCGTATGACACAAACAAATATTTACACAAACATTTTAATAGTGATGAGTTTTTAATTATTGAACCGTCAAAAAACTTAGTTTCGACCTATTCTAAACCTGATTTAAACATCATCAGAGATAACGCAATAATGGTTGGTTCAAAAATTATCTACTCTCAACTTTCTGGAGACCGAAGTTTTGAAACCTTAATTATAAAAGATTTATATGACGGTTCTGTTTTGGTTGACGAAGCTTACCTTTCTAACGATTTTGATTTGTTTTTAACGTATTTTGTTGGGGTTGGCATCTTTTGCCTGCTTCTTATTGTTTTTACAATATTCAAGTTTAAAAACGATACTTTTTATTTTGTTTTAAACAGAGAAACTGTCAATGGGCTTAACAAGTCTCTGAAAATAACCTCAGACGATAAATTTATACTTGAGCTACTTTCAAATGCCAATAACAACCAAATTGACAACGTTTATTTTCTTAATTATTTTAAAGACAGTTCTTTGAGCAACGACGCCAACATTAAAAGAAAAAATAAAGCAATTGCTGATCTAAACACTAAGTTTTTAGAAAAATTTGGCTTATATATTATTGAAAAAACATCAAGCAAAACAGATTCAAGGCAGGTTGTTTACAAGCTAAATCCTAAAATTATTCTTAAATCCTCTTAATATATTTTTTTAAGCCGTCTACAATTTTCCGATCGTTAGATAGCCTTGGCAACTTGTTTTGTCCTCCTAGTTTTCCTGCGCCATCCATATACTTTTGAAACCCTCCTTTTTTTACAATAACAAGCTCAAGGTGTTTTAAAACCTTTCCTTGAACTAAATCTTTATAATATGTGTTTTGTTCTTGAAGTTTTTCATCAATTTTCTTGCATAACTTTATAGACTCTTTTTCGCTTGGGTCTTCTTCAAATTCTACCCACCATTCATGGTAAGGGAGCCCTTTTATAGGGGTTATATTAGGTGCAACTGTAAATTCTTTAACTATGAGGTTGATCTCTTCTAAAGATTGTTTTAGGGCTCTTTCAACTTCACTTCCTATAACATGTTCGCCAAAAGCGGAAATAAAGTGCTTGTACCTTCCTGTGACTAAAATTTTGTAAGGTTTTAAACTTACAAAAGAAACTGTATCCCCTGTATTATAAGCCCATAGCCCAGCGTTTGTTGAAATAATTAAAACGTAATTTTTGTTTTTAACAACATCTTTTATTGTAAGACGCTTAGGTCTTTTCTTTTTCATTTCGTCTAGCTCAACAAACTCATAAAAAATTCCTGAATTTAACTGTAATAGTAGGGCGTCGTCTTTTTGAGTGTCTTGATAGGCAAAAAAACCCTCTGAAGCAGGGTAATACTCAATGCTATCAATTTTTTTTCCAATTAACTTTTTAAAACTGTCTCTATAAGGCGAAAAATTTACTCCTCCATAGACAAACAGATTAAAGTTTGGAAAAATATCTTTTATGGTTTTTTCTCCAGAAAGCGTCTTAAGTTGTTCAAAATACATTATAACCCAGGGCGGAATTCCTCCTATCACCGCCATGTCTTCTTTTAAAGTTTCTTTGGCTATCTCTAAAACTTTTTGTTCCCAGTCCTCAATACAATTCGCTTCCCAAGATGGCATTGTGTTGTTTTTTAAAAAAGAAGGTGTATAGTGGGCTACTATCCCAGAAAGGCGCCCTGTTTTAATCGAATTTTTTTCTTCCAACTCAGGGCTTCCTTGCAAAAAAATAACTTTTTTATTTAAAAACCTTGTGTTGGACGTTTCGTTTATATAGTGCATCGTGGCATCAATCGAGCCTTTAATGTGATAAGGCATAGATTCTTTAGAGATTGGAATGTGTTTTTCGCCTGATGTTGTTCCTGATGTTTTTGCAAAATAAATTGGTCTTCCTGGCCACAACACATTTGTTTCGCCATCAATAATACGGTTTATATATGTCTTTATTTCTTCATAATCTCTTATAGGGACATTTTTAGAAAAATCTTCCTTTTTTTGAATTTGATAAAAACTGTGATCCTTTCCAAACCTCGTGTTTTTGGCCTTTGATATTAGTTTTTTAAAAACCTTGTCTTGAGTTTTAACAGGATTCTTTGACCATTTTCGAGTTTTCCAAACAGTATACTTTGCGTACACCGTTACAATTTTTTCTTTAAGGCTACTCAAAACTTATATATTCAAGAGGGTCTACCGGATTTCCGTCACTCCATAACTCAAAATGTAAATGTGGTCCCGTAGATAGCTCTCCTGTATTTCCCGAAAGAGCTACAGCTTGACCTGAATTAACATAATCGCCTTGATTAACAAGTCCGGTCGAATTGTGTTTATAAACGCTGGTTAAACCAAAGGAGTGTTCAATAATTATTACATAGCCTGTGTCAATAGTCCACTCGGAAAAGATTACTCTTCCGTCTGAGATAGCTTTTATTGGAGTGTTGTTTGAGGCAGGAATGTCCACGCCAAAATGCTTTTGACTTAAATCAAATTGTGAGGAGATTTTTCCTCTTATTGGACGAATTAAAACATATTCGACCTTTGAATTAGGGCTTTCAAAAGCATTAAACCTATCCTCTTTTTCTACAATGCTTCTTAGCAAAGAATCTTGAACATTTGTCTTAAAGTCAAGCTCTGAAACATCTACTTTAACAATGTTAGACTCATTAACAACATCTTCTTCTGAAACGTCTCCAAGTATTACCGCCCCAACAGAGTTTATAAATTTTTGATTGGTCTGGATTACTTTTTCAAGAGAGTCTAACGTTTCGATATTTTCTACAGCCTTTTGTCTCAAAAAAGTAGAATCATAACCAGGAATATATTCTTTTATAGATGTAAAAGCTATTAAGCTTATAGTGGTGATAACTAGAAGTGTAGAAATCATGGCAACAAACAAAAAAATATTTAACCTTGTAAGTTTATAAGAAATTCTTTCCTCATAGGTCTCCTCGTTTAAAACAACTAATCGATACTTGTTTAAAAGCCGTTGTTTAAGTGGTTTTTTTACATTTTTTTTCACTTGGCTAATATAGTGAAGAGTATATAAAATTTTTTAAAAGGCATTATTTAAGGTTATTCTATTTTTCTTTATACTTTTGTAAAAAAATTAAAATGGTATTATCTAATTTATTTTTAGCAATTGGCCCTGGTCAGATCGCTATAATAGCAATCGTTGTTCTTTTGCTTTTTGGAGGAAAAAAAATTCCTGAACTTATGAAAGGTCTTGGAACAGGAATTAAAGAGTTCAAGAAAGGTGTTAAAGAGGAAGATTCTCTTGAAGAGCCAAAAAAGAAAGACTAGTTTTATAATATTTTTAGCGACTTAATAATAGCCTCTATTTCCACCATATACTCCCTTTTCCTATCGGAGGGAGAAAAAACAAACCCTTCAAAAACAACATATCTTTGATTTTTTGCGTCTTCAATAATAATGTTTAAAAAAGGTCCTGCCATATAATCGTTTACCACTTCCCAAGTACCTTTGGTTTTGAAAGCGGTAAAATTTTTAATTTTTATTTTATTAAAATAAGGTTCATATGCTTTCTCGGTGATAACGTAAGAACCTTCGTTTCTTCCAGGAACAAAATCCTTTCCAATAGAGTCTCTTATTTTAATTACTTTTTCTAAAGTTATTGGTTGGCCTATAATAGGTAAAGTGTAGGTTAAAAAATTTACACTTCCTTTTTTGGTTTCTCTTTGAAACCAAAGTTTGTTTTGATCGTCTTTTTTAAAAAGACTGTATGCTGACGGTAATGTAAGATTAACCCCTAAAGCTTTGAACTCCTCTGTTTTTAAAACTGATTTTCTTATTCTTCTTTGTTTTTCCATAACCTCGTTGTTTCTAAAAGCTAGAACAGCTTTACTTGAAATCTTATTTAACTGTTTGGTTATGGTTTTAGTATTTGGGCCTTCAATGTTTAAAACAAGTTGAGGTGAAGCATACTTGTTTTTTTCTATGTATGCTGTGTCGACCGTATTTGGTGAAATTTTAATTATATTTCTTCCTTCTCTTGCAAAATCTTTAAAAATCTTTGGAGGGATGTGAACAAGGGTAAACAATGGTTCTTGCTGAGGAAGTCCTTCAAATTCAGAAGCGAAAACCTCTCTTAGGTTGTCTCCAAGCTTGCTATTCCACACCTTATCTTCAACTACAACTGAAACGGTGTGAATGTTGCCGCTAGACTTAGGTTTATACGAAGTTGTAGTTTGGTCACAACTAAAAAAAAACAAAACAACTAATATGTAAATTCTTTGTGCCATACTATTCTAAGGCTTTTATGCCTGGAAGTGTTTTTCCTTCTAAGCTTTCAAGCATAGCGCCACCTCCTGTTGAAACATAGCTTACTTTGTTCTCAAATTTAAACTTTTTTACAGCAGCAACTGAGTCTCCTCCTCCAACCAAAGAAAAAGAGCCATTGTTTGTGCTTTGTGAAACACTCTTGCCAACAGAAACAGTTCCTTTAGAAAAACTTTCCATTTCAAAAACACCAACAGGGCCGTTCCATAAAATTGTTTTACTAGATAAAATAGCTTTATTAAAAATTTCTAGAGATTTTGGCCCAGCATCCATTCCTTGCCATCCATCAGGGATATTGTTTATTTCGCATATTTTTGTGTTTGCTGAATTAGAAAAGTCGTCTGCGCAAACAACATCAACAGGCAAACACAGTTCAACATTCTCTTTTTTTGCTTTTTCGATAATTGACAAAGCTAACGACATTTTATCGTCCTCACATATAGAATCCCCTATTCTTCCCCCTAGAGCTTTTATAAAGGTAAAAGACATTCCTCCTCCAATAATTAGTTTGTCAACCTTGCTCATTATATTTTCAATAATTGTAATTTTTGAGGATACTTTCGCGCCTCCTAAAATTCCTAAAATTGGTTTTTCACCAGAAACCATGACTTTTTTTATTGATTCTATTTCTTTTTGTAAAAGGTCTCCAGCAAATTTATTTTGTGGGAAAAATTTTGCAATTATTGTTGTAGACGCGTGAGCCCTGTGGGCTGTTCCAAAAGCATCGTTTATATAGCTGTCCCCAAGATTAGATATTTCTTTTGCAAAATTTTCATCACCTTTTTGTTCTTCAGGATAGAATCTTAGGTTTTCCAATAAAAGAACTTCTTTGGGCATACTTTTCTGAACCAACTCTTTAGTTTGGCTTTCAATAACCCCTCTTGTAAATTTAACCGGAACACCTAAAACATCTTCTACGTCCTTTACTATATGTGACAATGAAAACTCCGAATCTTTTCCTTTAGGCCTGCCAAGATGAGACATTAGTATCGGTGTTCCTCCGTCTTCTAAAACTTTTTTAATCGTTGTTTTAGCCGCAACAATTCTGGATCTGTCGGTTACTTTTTTTTCATTATTTAATGGAACATTAAAGTCAACCCTTATTAGTACTTTTTGGTTTTTAAAATTGTAATTGTAAATAGAATTCATGTAAAAATATTGGAGATCAAAGATAAATATTTCTGAGCTATTTTTGGTTTATTCTTTTATATTTGATGTATGTTGTTTAGCGATGTTGTTGGTCAAGAAGATTTAAAAAAAGAGCTCAAAAAAGGGGTTTTGAATGGTCGCATTCCTCATTGTCAACTCTTTATTTCGCGTGAAGGAACTGGAGGTCTTGGTTTAGCAATTGCATATGCAAGGCTAATCATTGAAGGACAAAACCCGTCTGAATCGACACGGTTAAAGCTTAGCGAACTCAAACACCCCGACTTACATTTTGTATTTCCCACAGCAGCAAACAAGGAAATTAAATCAAAGCCAATCTCAGAAATGTTTTTAAACCCTTGGAGGGAATTTGTTCATAAAACCCCATATGGGAATTTGTTTGATTGGTATCAATCACTAGAAGTTGAGAACAAACAGGGTAAGATTGGAAACGATGATGTTGAATCTTTAATTAATAAAATTTCATTAAAATCCTTTGAAGGTGGTTGGAAGGTTGCTGTAATATGGATGGCCGAGAAAATAAACCTAACCGCTACAAACAAGCTTTTAAAGCTAATAGAAGAGCCCCCAATAAATACTGTTTTTATTTTTGTTTGTGAATCAAAAAACTCTCTTGCAGATACTTTGGTTTCAAGGTGTCAAACATCAACTTTGAGCCCAGTCAAAAAAGAAGCTGTTGAGTTGTATTTAAAAAACAAAGGGGTTGAGGGTTTAAAAGCAAAAAAGGCTGCAATAAATTCAAGCGGCAACCTTAGGCAAGCACTAATTAGTGTTTACGACAATGACCAAAACCAACAGTTTGAACAGTGGTTTTTAAAATGGGTCAGAGCTGCATTTAATGTAAAAAAGAACAAAGAGGAGGTTTTGGAGCTTGTCAATTGGAGCAAGAATATTTCGACAAAAGGAAGAGAAGTTCAAAAAAAGTTTTTAGAATTTAGCATGAATCTTTTTAGAAACGCAATGCTAAAACATTATGAAATAGAACAGCTCGTAAGCTTTAGCCCCACAACGGACATAAATTTTGAAGGGTTTTCTAAATATGTTAATGAAAAAAATATTGAAGAAATTCACAAAGAACTTGAAAGCGCTTTTGTTGGAATTGAATCAAACGGAAACCCTAACATGATTTTTATGGACCTGTCATTAAAACTAACAAGACTGATACAATAGTTTTTTATAATTAAAAAAGGTTTTTTATAGTTTTTGACTATTATTTTTGTTGTTTTGTTTTAAGTTGTGTCAGCGCTTAAACGGTGTTTGTACACCTAGCCTTGTCAGAGCAACAAAAACTCTTTAAAATCGCTTTATTGTCGTTTTTTAGCAACATAAATAACAGAAGAGGGGTTTTTGTTAAATATCGAAACCAAACAAGAGGCTAGTCCAACAAAGAAACCTTTTACAAACCAAAACTTAGACATTTTATATTTTTCTGAAATCATAGACACATAAAACGGATCCCAAAACATGCTTTTTGTTTTAAGAAGCTCAAAACCTAAAGACGAAAACACAGCCTTCATGCCTGATGGTGAAAAATGCCACAAATGCCTTGGCACATCATATCCAGCCCAATACTTCTCGTAATACCTGGAATCAAAAGATTTATAATTCGGGCACGCAACAATTAAAACGCCTTCGTCTGAAAGCATTGATTTTGCGTTTTCTAAAACTTTAGAGTAAGACTGTGTGTGCTCAAGTGAATGCCACATTGTTATAACATCAAACGTGTTTAAGTTGTTTTTTTTAAAAAAGTTTGGATCGTTATACATCCCTTTTTCGCTATATTTAAAAAAAGGGTCATAGCCCAAAGCATCGACGTTTTTTTGTCTAAGAGAATACACAAAAAACCCATCGCCAGCCCCATAATCAAGAAGAGAAATAAAGTTTTTCTTAAAGGAAGTTATTATCCTAATCTTTGATTTTAGGCTTATTCTTTTAAAGAAAAAATAGAATTGAGCAAACAATGTTTTTTCTTTGTTATGAGACAGATATTTTGAAGAAGCGTAGTAGTTTTTTATAGTCTTTGGCTTAGGCGCTGTCTCTAAAACACCCGGAACTGAGGTCTTTTGAACAAAAAACTTTTCTTTTGATAAAAAATAATCCGTTATTTCAATTTTCTTTTCTTTCATTGACGAAGCGTTCCACGTGGAACATTTTATCTACCCATATAAAC
>Ga0181557_1003931_pt1 | contig 14191 bp, 14 predicted proteins | sample 011ome_23_FD_148632 | JGI IMG/M metagenome (GOLD analysis project Ga0181557, IMG submission 148632) | Coastal salt marsh microbial communities from the Groves Creek Marsh, Skidaway Island, Georgia - 011506CT metaG (spades assembly) | ecosystem: Environmental > Aquatic > Marine > Intertidal zone... | reverse complement strand
TGACGCTCAGCATTTTTCCGCTGGGGTAGACCTTACCTCTGTTCTTGCTTTGATCCGTCAGCAAGACTGGTCAGGTATAGATGCCTTTCTGAAACGATTTCAGGATGCCGTTTCGGCTATGCGTGATGCGCCTGTGCCTGTGATTGCTGCCCCTTCTGGTCTTGCCATTGGTGGGGGCTATGAGGTGATTGTTCATGCAGACCAGGTGATTGCCCATGGCAATTCGGTGTTTGGACTAGTAGAAGCGGCCGTTGGTGTTGTGCCAGGTGGCGGCGGTGTCAAAGAAACAATGCGCCGCTGGCTTGATGTAACCAATGATCCAGAGGAAGCGGCATGGAAAACATGGATGCAAATCGGTTATGCCAGAACAGGAACAAGCCCAGAGGAAAGCGCCCGTATTCAATATTTCTTACCTCATCGTGATCAGATGGAAATGAACCGTGATAAGCTCATGTCCAGCGCGATTGAGGCGATTATCGCTATGAATCAAAACGGCTATACCCCCTCTGCTGCGCCTGTCCTAACCCTGCCCGGAGCAGGAATATTAACGCGGATGTCAGATTTCATGGATAAAGGGGTCAATGATGGTTTGTTCTATCCCCATGACAAAACTGTTGCCATGGCGGTAGCCAGTATTGTTGTTAGCGATACCCCTGAGAGCGTAACAGTGACTGAGGATGAGATGTTTGCCCGCGAACGCCGTGCTTTTCTTAGGCTTGCCAAAACACCAGAAACATTAGAACGTATAGTTATGCTTATGGAACATGGTAAAGCGATTAGAAATTAATAGTGGGATAAGAGTGATGACGAGTCCTTATGATGATTTTACAACTGGTGCAGCGAACTTCGTTCCTTTGTCACCGTTATCTTTTCTGCCGAGAACAGCATCTATCTATCCGGATGATGAGGCAATTATTCATGGCAAAAGGCGTTACAGCTGGAGTCAGGTATTTGCCCGTTGCCGCCGCCTTGCTACGGGATTAAAGAGCCTTGGCATAGGCTATGGGGATACGGTTTCGATACTGGCGCCAAATATACCTGAGATGGTTGAGGCACATTTTGGTGTGCCTGCTAGTGGTGCGGTGCTAAATGCCATCAACACCCGACTAGACCCTGAAACCATTGCCTATATTCTCAGCCACGGGGAATGTAAGGTCTTGATTGTGGATTTAGAGTTTGCTGCCACAGCAAGCGCCGCCCTTTCCTTAATGGCATCAGATGAGGCAGAAAAAATCACCATCATTGATATCGCTGACAGCGAATATGACGCTAAGAACACCCCAATTGGCATGATGGATTATGAGGCGCTTCTGGCCAAAGGTAATGAGGATGAGCAATGGCAATTACCAGATAACGAATGGAATGCCTTAACCCTGAATTATACCTCCGGGACAACCAATCGGCCAAAAGGAGTGGTTTATCATCATCGTGGCTCGTACTTGATGTCGATGGGAACAGTTAGCGATTGGATGCATGCCAAAAAGCCACGCTATCTTGCGCTGGTCCCCTTGTTTCATTGCAACGGATGGGGGCATAGCTGGACAGTAGCCTTGATGGGAGGGGTTATTGTTTGTACTCGTGCCATTACTGCGAAAGTCATATTTGATGCGATTGCCGATCATGGGGTCACCCATTTAGGGGGTGCGCCAATTGTTTTATCCATGATCATTAATGCAGAAGAAAGCCATCGCAGAGAGATTTCGCGTGGCATCAAAGTGATGACCGCAGGCGCGCCACCGCCACCATCAGTCATCCGTGAAATGGAAAGCATTGGTTTTGATGTGCTTCATGTTTATGGCCTTACCGAAACTTATGGTCATGTCACCCTTAATGTCTGGCATGACAAATGGGATGATAATGAAACGGTCAATCGGGATTTGATGCTGGCCCGTCAAGGTGTCGCCATGTCCATGCTAGAAGAACAAGATGTCGTTGATAGTGAGACAATGACGCCTGTTCCGGCTGATGGTGAGACGATTGGTGAGATTGTGTTCCGCGGCAATACTATCATGAAAGGGTATTTCAAAAACCCTGAAGCTACCAGCGAAGCTTTTGCTGGGGGATATTTTCATTCAGGTGATCTGGCGGTCAAACATCCTGATGGTTATGTCCAGATTAAAGACCGACTTAAAGATATTATTATTTCAGGGGGAGAAAACATTTCATCAGTTGAGGTTGAGGCAACATTACATAAACACAAGTCTGTGGCCCTAGCGGCGGTGGTTGCTATGCCTGATGAAAAATGGGGTGAAGTGCCATGTGCCTTTATTGAACTCAAAGATGGGGCGACGGCAACCGAAGATGAGTTAATCAATTTTTGCCGCGAGCATATGGCCTCATTTAAGCGGCCAAAGAAAGTGGTCTTCACCGATATCCCCAAAACAGCAACAGGCAAGATGCAGAAGTTTGAGCTGCGCCGCATGATTAATGACGGTGAAATTAGCTGATCAGGGGTTTTGCGGCGGCAAAATGGCTAGTCCCAGAACATAACTTTCTGGCAGTTTAAGACCCAGCGGCAAATCTGATGCCTTTTGGTCAAGCTGAGGTAAGGGGTTTTGCCATTCCCCTTTGGCGATCACCGTTTCCGCGATGATAGGGCCATGGTCAGTTTTGCTGATGCGGATCGTATCCGTATGAACGCAAACCCGATATCCATCGGGCAGAGGTTGTTGATGCTGGCCTTCACCGCGCTCAATGCGAATACGGGGTGTCACTAACAAAAGCGAAAGCCGCGCTGGATCATCATCCAGCCGTTGCCCTGGGCCTGCCCATAATAAGGCACGCATTTTCAATTCGGTTTTAAGCCAAAGTTGGGTTTTGCCATCTCTACTGATGGCGCAGGTTTCATCTTTTCTATGGTCAGCCTGAAGCCAGCACCCATCAATCCCAATCCTCCAACTGCCGCCATGATCCAGCCTTGCCATGGCCAGACGAACAATCTGATCCTGATCAAGGGGTAGACGCATGACGTGGCGACCGCGATCAGCTAAAGCGCGCGGTAAGCCTTTCCATACAGAAGCACGCTTCTCGGGTTCAGTCTCACGCCATATCTTTATATCGTCTTGCTGGCGTTGACATCCGCTACAGATTTGCTGCACCTCATGATCACATACGCCAACGCAAGGGCTGTGATCTGCAGCATCATATTGCAGCTCTTGATAAAAAAGATCGCGATAATGCTTGGAACTATCTGTCATCAACGGCTCTCAGGAATAAGGCCAAGCTTGCGCTCTTCTTTGAAAATGGCGGCTAGCCCAGATTGATAATCAGGATAAAGTAAATCCAGGTTTAAATCAGTTTTCAGTCGCTGCGAATCCACGCATCTCGCGGTGGCATAAAAACTGCGTGCCATTTCAGACATATCCGCATCAGCAAAATCGACCGCAAGAGGAGCATCCACCCCCAACATGGCGGCGGCGGCACGAACCACTTCACCAGCCTCAGCCGCATGACCATCGGCACAATTCAAAATGCGCCTAGGTGACGGGGTTTCCATTGCACTCATAATAATGCGTGCCAAATCAATCACATGAATTCGGTTAAACAGATGACCAGGTTTGCGGATAATGCGCGCAGTTCCCGATAGTAAAGCTTGAAAAGCAGAACGCCCAGCGCCATAGATGCCAGCGGCACGAAACACCTCTGCTTGCATCATATCCTGCCAATCCTGCTCCGCTTGGCGCCGCAATTGTCCTCGCCGTGAAATGGGCTTTGCTTCGCTATCTTCGGTGACCCAGCCGCCATCTGACTCAGTATAGACACTGGTCGCGGAAACATATCCTGCCCATGCCCCTGTGGCGGCAAGGGCTGATCCATGCGCCGCTAATACGGGATCAGACCCACCAATAACGGCAATGGTGGAAACCACATGGGTAATCCCATCAAATGCCTGATCAGGAACAGCAATTGGCTGACCAGCAGAAAACGGAAACACCTCAACAGTTTTGGGTAACTCTTGGCCAACAGGCATGGGGCTTTGGGGATCACGCCGAGTTCCGCGAACGCGCCACCCTCGCTCAACCAACATTTGCGCCAAACGTGAGCCAGTAAAACCCAAGCCAAAAATAAATATCGTAGGTGGTGAAGTCATGGTCATGACATTAACTTTTTCCACATTATTCGCAAGGTGAAATTGCGTCAAAACGCCATCATGGCAATGGGATGTTCCCATAGACTAGGCGTTGCACTCATCAGATAGGGGGGGTATGTAGAGAGCACTATAAAAATAAAAAGATAAAAGGAGAAACGCATGCGAATGCGATTAGCGCTTATCGCGGCGATGGTAATAACCGCAGGTATTGCGGCGACGGGTCTTTTTCTGTTAACCGACAGATTGGCACGCGATCATCTGGAACCCATATTTCCGCATCTAGCGGATGCTTCATTTTCTCTGACATCTTCAACGGGTGAGGTGATAACCAATGATGATCTCATTGGTCAGCCGCAGCTTATGTTTTTTGGTTTTACCCATTGTCCAGAAATTTGCCCAACAACACTGTATCGGCTGTCTAGCACAATGGAAACGCTAGGCGTTAGTGATCAGGTTGGCATTGTTTTTGTCACTGTTGATCCTGAACGCGATCATGCTGAGGCATTATCCGACTATATCAGCAATTTTAGCAAGAATGTGATTGCCCTCACCGGATTAGATCAGGATGTCAAAACGCTGGCAGATCATTATCGGGTGGTGATCCAGCGTGTTTCGCTTGCCGATGGGGATTATACCGTTGATCATACGGCATCAGTCTTTATGTTTGATCAAGATGGGGCGTTTTCTGGCGTAATTGCTTGGGGCGAATCTGATCAGATGATAGAAGGTAAGATATTGCGTTTGGTAAAGGCTGGATCATAGGGATAAGTCGAACAAGGTTTAGGTGCTTAGTATGCCAGAACATATAATCGTAATAGGTGATGGCATTGCTGGCCTTGCTATGACGCTGGCCTTGGCCCAGCATGGTCATAAGTTGACTTTAATTTCTGATGCTAGGGGTTTGCCAGATCGGCATATGGGGGGGATGCAACTTGCCCCTAACAGTTGGGCCGCCCTTCGCCAGCTGTCTTGTGAAGATGAGGTTAAAGCCCATGCGAAACCCCTTGAGGTGATGCGCTTGATAGCATTGGCCACAGGTCATACGCTGATACATTTGCCATTGGATGCGGCACATCACCGTCAACCATATGCGTCGGTGACCAGACGCGGGATTTTGGTGGCCATGATGGAAAAGGTGAAAACGCTAGCAAATGTTAGCTTGATTACGGCCAAGGTTACGGCGGTTTCATCCGACATGGTGAACAAAAAGGCGTGTCTTACGCTGGATGATGGTAAAATCATAGGCGGGGATTGGGTTTTTGGAGCGGACGGGATTACTGGTATTTGCCGGCGCTATATTCAAGGTGGCCAGGACATAAAGCCAGTGCGGTCAGTCCGGCAAGCGTATCGGATTGCTGTCCCTCTTTCAGATGTCCCAGAGGTGATGGCCTCAGCCTCAACCAGTGTCTGGCTAGGACGTGAAGGCCATATCGTCCATTATCCGCTTTGTGATGATCATCTTAATTTGGTGGTTACAACGTCCTCTGTTACGGGCGGCGAAAAGCAGGCAAAACAGCTTTTGGATCAACACCCTTGGCTAGGGGGTTGCGGTATCTTGCTTGATGATGTGTTGGTGACGCCGTTAACAGAATGGCCGCGGTGCGACAGTTGGTTGCGCGGCAGGGTGGTGGTAACCGGGGATAGCGCTCACCAAATGCCGCCACATCTCGCCCAAGGAGCAGGTCAAGCTCTAGCTGATGCGGCAAGCCTTAGCCAGTTGATTTCATCAGGCAAAAACGGTGCTCCGCTTCAGGATATTTTGCCTGTTTGGGCAGGTCAGCGAATGCGGCAAATCCGATCAGTGCTAGATGCGGCAAGCGCAGCAGGGCGCGTGTTTTCACCACCGCCAGCTTTGGCCATGATGCGTGATGCGGCGGTTGGTTTTGGGGGTATGGCCGTGTTGCCGCGGATCCTAGATCGGATTTGGTCAGATCAGAGCTTATCTCGCTAGGGTGTCATTAAGCCATAAAAAAACCCCACAAACGCATGCCGCTTGTGGGGTTAAATTTAAGAATGGTATGCCCTATTCGCGATTACCGATCAATTGGATCAGGAACAAGAACATATTAATGAAGTCCAGATACAGACGAAGAGCGCCATGAATGGATTTCTTTTGGGCTGTGCTATGGCTATCTGAAGCCATGTACATCAGCTTAATAGCTTGGGTATCATAGGCTGTTAGGCCAGCAAAAATCAGCACGCCGCCTACACAGATCAACAGATCAAATCCCATTGAACCGACAAACATGTTTACGATCATGGAAAGCAACAGGCCAACCACACCAATCATCAGGAACGCCCCAAGAGGCCCTAAATCGCGTTTGGTGGTATATCCGTAGAGGCTAAGCGAAGCAAAAGCTGCGGCGGTAATAAAGAAGGCTCTCGCCACACTCTCGCCAGTATAAACGATTAGCACGGAGGACAGGGAAATCCCCATCAAAGCAGCAAACGCATAAAACACACCCTGTGCCTTAGCTACGCTCATGGCGTGAATACGGGCAGAAAGCCAGAACACCATAGCCAGTGGCGCCAGCATCACCACCCATTTCAGGGGTGAGGCATAAAGCGCAACGCCAAGAGGGCTGAAAAAGGTTTGGTTACCAATTTCGGTAACCGTTAGCATCTTTGTTCCGTATGCTGCAAGGCCGGTCACAGCCAAGGCTGAGGTCATATAATTATAAACCCCCAGCATGTAGCTGCGCAGACCTTGGTCTAACGCCGCCTGATCAGCAAGCGTGGTATTCATATAGCGATGGTCGTTCATAGTATCCTCCGGTTAAACCGAATAAAATCTCCAGTTAGATTAAGATAACTATTCCTTGTGGCGATTTCAAGACAAACCGTTCAATTGTCAGATGCTGATATCTGGGTTTCATCCTTTGCCGCGTCATGATGCGTGTTTTTAGCGGAAACTTGGCTCTTCCGTAGGCGTTCAGAGGCGGTTTTAAGCTGACCACAGGCGGCAAGAATATCCTCACCTCTGGGGGTGCGAACAGGGCTGGCATAACCAGCCTTCATGACGATCGAGGCAAAGCGGGAAATCCGTTCATCTGATGATCTTTCATATCCGCTTCCTGGCCATGGGTTAAAAGGGATCAAATTAATCTTAGACGGAATTCCGCGGATCAATTTAAGCAAGGCATGAGCATCTTCATCAGCGTCATTAACGCCATCCAACATCACATATTCCCATGTGATGCGCCGTGCATTGGACAGGCCCGGGTAATCTCGGCATGCTTTAATCAATTCTTTAAGAGGATATTTTCGATTAATCGGCACAAGAACATCACGCAACGTATCATTAGTAGCATGAAGCGATATCGCCAGATTTACCCCAAGTTCTGCCCCGGTTCGAGCAATTTCCGGCACGATACCCGAAGTTGAAAGGGTGATACGCCGCTTTGACAGCCCAATACCCTCACCGCTCATGATAATTTTCAGCGCCTTAGACACATGATCATAATTAAAAAGGGGTTCACCCATTCCCATCATCACTATATTCGTTAGCCGCCTGCCATCATGGGTGGCAGGCCACTCGCCCAATTCATCCATGGCAATCAAGACTTGTCCGGTTATTTCTGAAACCGTGAGATTTCGAACTAAACGCTGAGTGCCAGTATGGCAAAAGGTGCAGGTAAGGGTACATCCCACCTGTGAGGAAACGCAAAGTGTGCCGCGATCATCATCAGGAATATAAACCGTTTCAGCTTCGTTCCCATCGGCAAACCGCAACAGCCATTTAATGGTACCATCCTGAGATTTCTGGCGGCTGGTAATGGTTGGCCGAGTCACCATCATAAGTTGCGATAACTGTTCACGCACAGGTTTGCCCAGATCAGTCATGTCATCAAATCGTGTGATGCCATGCCGCCATACCCAACGCCAAATCTGTTTAGCCCGAAATGAAGGCAAGCCAAGATCCGTAATGGCTTTAGTCAGGTCATCACTATCAAGACCTGTTAGGTCTGTCAGAGAAGAAATGGGAATATCCGCTTTCGTGTTCGGGGTGATTTCACTCACTTCGGGCACAGCTTATTAATAGCATTATAAGCGGCGGTAAAGCCGGAAAGAGAATAAATATCAATGGTCTTGTTGCCGCGAGTGGAAATGCCGGTCACAGTCAGTTTCTTTCCGCGTTTCATAGCGGTAACGATGCGGTTCACATCGTTCTCATAGGCCCAAGCATAACTCCCGTCGATATAGAGTTTGAACGTTTTGCCATCAACATTAAACAACACCTCGGACTGATCCCGAAAACGATAACCAGCAAAGGTGCTAAGTTCGTTTCGTGATGCCCCACGATGCGTCAGATACACACGGGTCTGGTCACGGTTGTTACGATCATAATCCCCTTTAAGGCTTTTGGGAATGCTTGTAATAAAGCATTGTTTGCTTGATCCTGCCCCATGGACATGAGCTTCCCAATCCTTATGGGTGCTGGCAGGTTTGCTTGTCGTAGCTGCGGTTGCAATTGATGCAGATGCAATCAGACCTATCATTAAGGTCATTGTCAGACTTGCTAAAACCGTCTTTCGAAGGGCTTGCCAGAAATCATAGACTGAAGAGATCATTATACCGACCTTTGCGTTAATTTTCATGCGTTTCAAACGTTGCTAAAATCTCAAAATTGCAAAAAAAGAGCAACCCCTTCCGTGCTGTTTTTTTAGGGGCAATTCTGTTCAGGGTCAATGGTTTCCCTATCCTGTGTTTTCAATTTCACCAATCAATTCTTAGCCTTCACGAGGAAGCCCCACGTTTTTTATGCTTTCGCACCCATAAAGGGTCACCAAATGGCGGCACTTCATCCTGTTCTGTTGGCCCGCCTGGCATCAATGGTCTTGGCGCAAAGCGTTCCATAGATTGCAATCTGTCATATAGCACAAGTGCCCCTGCTACCGCCAGATTAAGCGAAAATCGCGTAGGAATCTGTATCACATGATCGCATTGTGATAACATCTCATCACTCAGGCCCATGCGCTCTGATCCTAAAACATAGGCTGCCATGCGTGGATGGCGAAAGCTTGGCAAAAGATGGGCATTTTCGGTCAATTCAATACCAACAAGCTGACACCCATGGGGTAGGCGCAATTCCTTGGCGGAATCAAATTGATAAAAAGGCAGTTGCTCAACCGCTTTGGAGGTATCGCTCTGGATCACCTCGGTGCGGCTGAATTTGCTGCCAACCATAAAGGCGAATGACGCATTAAACGCGTGGGCGGTGCGGATCACCGCGCCTGCGTTTCGCATTTTGCTGACCCCCTCAACCCCAAGGGCGGCATATCCACGCATTATGATGCCCCAAGTTCGGCCGCCATGGTATTCATGGCGTGGGCCATTTTTATATCCAGTTCAGACAAACCACCGACGTCATGAGTGGTCAAGGTTACCGTGACACGGTGATAAACATTCGCCCATTCTGGGTGATGATTGATCTGTTCTGCCAGCATAGCAACGCGTGTCATAAAGCCGAAGGCCTGATTAAAATTGCGAAAAGTAAATTGGCGCGAGACGGCGGTATGGTCGGTGTTGATCGTCCAGTCAGGCAATTCTGCCATTTCTGATGAAATTGTTGTTTCAGTAAGCCGTTCTGCCATATCAAATTATACCTTTTCAGGGGTCATTACTTTGGTTTAAATGCCGATAATCAAGCTTTCAATTGGTTGCGTTCTGCGATGCAATCCTTTATATCCCAAGCATGACTGATACGCCACAAATAAAGAAAATTGTCCTTGCCTATTCAGGTGGTCTTGATACTTCGGTGATCCTGCGTTGGTTGCAGGATATCAAAGGTGCCGAAGTGGTGACCTTTACTGCTGATATTGGCCAAGGTGAGGATATTGAGCCTGCTCGTGCCAAGGCCGAAGCCTTAGGCATTCGTGAGATTTATATTGAAGACCTGCGTGAAGAGTTCGTGCGTGATTATGTCTTCCCCATGTTTCGTGCCAACGCGCTTTATGAGGGCGAGTATATGTTGGGCACATCTATCGCTAGGCCATTAATCGCCAAGCGCCAAATTGAAATCGCCAGAGAAACCGGCGCTGATGCTGTGAGCCATGGGGCAACAGGCAAAGGAAATGATCAGGTGCGCTTTGAGCTAGGTTATTATGCGCTAGCCCCTGATATTAAGGTGGTAGCCCCATGGCGGGAATGGGACTTGACCTCACGCACGCGGCTAATCGAATACGCCGAACAGCATCAGATCCGTATTCCCCTTGATAAACGTGGCGAAGCCCCCTTTAGTGTTGATGCTAATCTGTTGCATATCTCGGCTGAGGGTAAAATCCTCGAAGACCCTTGGATTGAACCCGAAGAATATGTCTATTCACGAACAGTTTCTCCTATGGATGCTCCTGATAAGCCAACCGAAATAACCATTGATTTCGTCAAAGGTGATCCGGTTGCCGTGAATGGTAAGGATTTATCCCCTGCTAGCTTGCTTCATGAACTTAATCTGCTAGGTGGTAAAAATGGCATTGGCCGGTTGGATTTGGTTGAAAACCGCTTTGTCGGGATGAAATCTCGCGGCGTTTATGAGACCCCTGGTGGAACGATTTTACTTAAAGCCAGACGGGCGATGGAATCTGTCACGCTTGATCGTAACGCGGCTCATGCTAAGGATGCGATGATGCCGCGCTATGCGGAGCTGATCTATAATGGGTTTTGGTTTGACCCTGAGCGTGAAATGTTGCAGGCGGCTATTGATGCCAGCCAGCATAATGTCACAGGGCGGGTTCGGCTTAAACTCTATAAGGGCAATGTCATCGTTACTGGGCGGCAAGCTCCTCGATCCCTTTATCAGCCAGATTTAGTGACGTTTGAAGAGGGCGCCGCTGATTATAATCAAGCTGACGCCCATGGGTTTATTCGCCTTAATGCTCTTCGCCTGCGGGTCAATCGCATGGTGGCTGATCGCAAGGATTTCGACTGATCAAATCTTATTTTTTGCAGACAGGGGTGCTGACTGTTCCGTCGGTGTTAACTTGTTTCAGCATTATGTTGCCAAAAGGGGCGATGGCATAGCCGCTATCGGATTTACCAGTCATGCATGGCGTAACTCTAACAAAGGCATATTCATCCATGCCGTTACTGTTTTTAGAAAACTCTTGATAAGGATCGGATGAAATACCCATGAATAAGGCGATGGCAAGAACTAAAGGCATAAGAATCTCCATTGAGGGGTAAGAATATTTTCATAATATGCGTCACAGCTTTGGCAGAAATTTTGTCAAATTGTGGCTTTCTTGTGTTTTGTTTCTTATCAAGGGGCTTTTCCATTCGCATGAGATGACCTATATCAGTAAGATAGAAATCATTCAAAGATGTTATGTGACGGATGATTGTTACCACAGGACATCGTTTCTGTTGTTTGATCTGATCACAAGCTCATTAAGGAGAAAAAAATGGCCTTTACTCTACCCGATCTTCCTTATGCTTATGACGCGCTAGCGGCTAGTGGCATGAGTCAGGAAACCCTTGAGTTCCACCATGACTTGCATCATAAGGCGTATGTCGATAATGGCAATAAACTTCTAGAAGGCTCAGGCCATGAGGGCAAAAGCCTTGAAGAAATTGTTGTCGCCACCTATCAGTCAGGGGCATTGGTGCAATCAGGGCTTTTCAATAATGCCTCACAGCATTGGAATCATATTCAGTTTTGGGAAATGATGGGGCCTGGCGGAAATGCTATGCCGTCTGAGCTTGAAAAAGCTTTAACTGAAAGTTTTGGTTCGGTCGATACCTTTAAACAAGAGTTCTCTGCCGCTGGTGCTGGGCAATTTGGTTCAGGATGGTGCTGGCTGGTAAAAGATAAAGACGGCTCGCTCAAGGTTACCAAGACAGAAAACGGCGTTAATCCGCTCTGCTTTGGTCAGACCGCGTTATTAGGCTGTGATGTGTGGGAACATTCTTATTATATTGATTTCCGTAATAAGCGCCCTGCATACCTTAGCAACTTTCTTGATCATCTGGTGAACTGGGAAAATGTAGCCTCACGGATGTAATCCCATCACGCCTCAGAGTATAAATGTAATCACAAAAGACCCGGCTGATTAAAGTCGGGTTTTTTTATAAAAATTGCGTTTCCTTAGGGGTCTTGTGGCTTGACCACCAGCATGGGAATGGTGCTATGATTAAGATTATAAGAATGTTATTCGACAACTTGAGGACTTTCCATGAAACTTTCTGATCCTTCGCTCTTAAAAACAGATGCTTACATTAATGGCCAATGGGTTGGCTCTGGTGATAAGCGTATCCCCGTGACCAATCCGGCAACAGGTGAGGTGATTGCAGAAGTTGCTGATCATGGCGCTGAGATGACCAAAAAAGCTATTGATGCTGCTGCCGCTGCGCAAAAAGGCTGGGCAGCCTTAACCGCTAAAGAACGCGCAGTAATCATGCGCCGTTGGTTTAATCTGATTATGGAAAATCAAGAAGACTTAGCGCAAATCTTGACTGCTGAAATGGGTAAGCCGCTTGCCGAAGCTCGTGGTGAGATTGCCTATGGCGCGTCATTTATTGACTGGTTTGCCGAAGAAGGTCGCCGCATTACAGGTGATGTACTGATGCCGCATCAGTCGGATAAACGCCTAATGGTGCTGAAACAGCCAATCGGGGTCTATGCTGCGATTACGCCATGGAATTTCCCTAATGCGATGATTACCCGTAAGATTGGCCCCGGGATGGCGGCAGGTTGCGCGGGTGTCATTAAGCCAGCGAAACAAACACCGCTTTCGGCCTTGGCAATGGCAGAATTAGCGGATCGGGCAGGCGTACCTGCTGGTGTCATGAATGTTATTAATGGCAGCAGCGCGTCTGCCATTGGAAATGAGCTGTGTTCCAATCCAATTGTCCGTAAAATCACCTTTACCGGATCAACCGAAATTGGCCGCTTGCTGATGAAGCAATCTGCCGAAAGCATTAAAAAGGTCAGCATGGAGCTAGGCGGAAACGCACCGCTGATCGTCTTTGATGATGCAGATTTATCTGTTGCTGTGCCAGAAGCCTTGGCATCAAAGTTCCGTAATGCTGGCCAGACTTGCGTCTGTGCCAACCGGATTTTTGTTCAGGACGGCATTTATGATGAGTTTGCCGCCGCGATGAAGGCCGCGGTAGAAAAAATGAAGCTTGGCAATGGCGCCGAAGATGGCGTCACCATGGGCCCACTGATTGATGAGCCGGGAATGCTAAAGGCCGAGGAACACGTCAATGACGCGGTTAGTGGCGGGGCAAAGGTGTTAACTGGTGGTCGCCGTTCTAATCTGGGCGCAACCTTCTTTGAGCCAACAGTTCTGACCGATGCCAAGCCATCCATGAAGGTGTTTCATGAAGAAACCTTTGGCCCCGTTGCCCCTCTTTTCCGCTTTAAGACCGAAGAGGAAGTCATTGCCATGGCTAATGACACGATATTTGGTCTAGCGTCCTATTTCTTTGCTAATGATATGGCAAGAGTTTGGCGTGTAGCGGAACAGTTGGAATATGGCATTGTGTCTGTGAACACAGGCATTTTCTCAAACGAGATTGGCCCATTTGGCGGTATTAAACAATCTGGCATCGGGCGTGAAGGTAGCCGTTATGGCATCGATGAGTATTTGGAAATGAAATATATCTGCCTAGGGATGTAGGTATATCTTTCACTTCCATTTTTCATTAGCCAAAGGATAAGGTCATGGGTGCCCCTGAAAATCAATCCGAAGATCAGGACGATTTGCCAGATTATGATATTGATATTCTGATACCGGAATCAGAAATCGCGGCAAGGGTTAACGCCCTTGCACGCGAGATCAATAAGCATTTCACCCAAAGCCCTAAACTGGTTGTAATTGGTTTGTTGCGCGGATCATTTATCTTTATCGCTGATCTGGTGCGGCGGCTTGATCTGCCGGTTGAGGTGGATTTCATGACGGTATCCAGTTATGGCCGTGCCATGCATTCCAGCCGTGAGGTACGTATCCTCAAAGACCTTGATGGGGATATTGCGGGCGCTGATGTTCTGGTGGTTGAGGATATAATAGACACCGGACATACGCTGTCGCAAGTGCTGGATATCCTTAAAACCCGGCAACCGCGTAGCCTCAATGTGTGCTGTTTGCTGAACAAACCCTC